>CAJHYI010000013.1_pt1 | contig 51057 bp, 44 predicted proteins | sample 9198771 | NCBI WGS metagenome assembly CAJHYI01 (sample SAMEA7708367, study PRJEB35096) | sediment metagenome | biome: marine neritic benthic zone biome [ENVO:01000025]; feature: sediment [ENVO:00002007]; material: shallow marine sediment [ENVO:03000034] sea grass bed [ENVO_01000059] ...
CCTGCTGGAATAAGGGATTAATAGTCCCATATAGCTGAGGATGTTACAGTTGATATTTGCCGGGTAAGCGGCACCGAGGCAGTTTTAAAGGTCAGTGTGCCGCCCGTCAATCTATCCGGCGGAGCAGTCCACGTATACATGCTGCCCAGATTCGTATCGATCAAACTCCATAAAGCCTCATCTGTCGAATATCCACTACCAGATATCTTAAGGTTTGACCAGACGAGTGACTCTCTGACATTGAGTTCTTTGATCCCTGAAATCAAGGCTCTTTCATTTGCGCTGTCGGATACTATATCAAATTTCTGAATCGATACAGATGCGACGACTCCCATGATGATCATCACTGAAATAATTTCAATTAAAGTAAAACCTTTCTGGTTCAGGCAACCCAGTTCAGTGCGCATGCTTTTCAGTCCTTTTCTTTGAATTCCGGTTCTGGTTTTAGCGTCGAGATTTTTACGGGTGAAAGTGTAGCCAAAAAATATCGGTCCAATTTGCAAGCCAAAGCTGCTGAGCTGTGGAAAGCATGTTGCTCGCCAATCGCTTATGCAAAAAGCATGCAAATACAATGCGTTATATTAATTTTTAATGTATTGATTAAAATTACAAATACTTATCCAGCTACCCAAATTACCGGCAGATGGGGATCTCTGTAAAAAAAGTGATATAAGTTGTGAAGTTTATTTCACAATTTGGCGCGTGAAAATCGAAATGATCTTTATACCGCTTTCCATAATAAAATTTTGTAATACGGAAGTGCGGCATAAGGGGTTGTAGCAAAAAAACGTTCTAATACCGGACGTTTTTTGACAATTCCTATAAATCTGTTGGAACGTTGAATAATCTGGGAGCGGTTTACGGGGCTGTTTATAACGCAAATGGCGGTATCGTGCGGTGGAACAGGGTTCAAAGATATTAGAAGCGATTTAAATTAGAATGAGTTCTCCAAATTCGACGCCAAATCCATAATGATCCGTCCAGACGACTTTGCCTTTTAGTTTAAGACTGCTTGCTTGCCCCTGCTTGGGCACCGCAATCGTCACGACATTTCCTTCGGGCAAAAACAAATCCGTCTCAATAAAAGCACCTTTAGTGCCCAGATTTTTAATGAAACATTCGTGGACGCCATATCGCGTTGCAAAAAACGAGAATTCTGAATAAAATCGCCTTGGATATTTGCGCTTATTTATCACTTGTTTTCATGGAAGTTAGCTTTAAAGCAGTTAGGCCAGAGATTCGGCTATTTCATTAGGTTTATACAGCATCAATCTTTCGTCATTCCAGGGTTGAAGCGCAGGTTGGAATTCTGCCGAATCCATTGTATGATTGCAGATGAAATACTCTAATTGAGCGCGTTGTCGCTGATTCAATTCACCAAATTTCACACCGCATTTGCGGATCGCAAAAGAGTTTAGCGGGATATCCGTCTTAATTTCAAAATCGAAAATCGGCTTAAAAAGTAACCGATCCAGATAAAAGGTGTCTTTGGCAAATAAGATATCCATCTTAAAAAGGCTGTTCGATCCACCCTGACGGTCGATGTATTGAAAAGCCAGGCCATCGGTTGAGATATTGATGATTTGACCCATTTTAATGGGCTTGGATTTGATCACCGCGAAGGCAATCTCACCCATGCTCATATCCTTTATTTTGCTCAATTCAATGGACGTGGACCTCAGAACAGCAAAAGTACCCGGTTGAACCCCATAGCGTTGGTGGTTTCGGCGCTCCATCTTCCTTACCTCTTTGGATTGGAAATGAACAGATTCAGATTGGGAATGCACAAGCAATATTAAGCAGCAAGTTTCCTGCCAAAGTTCTTATCCGGGAGGAGCCAATGATGGCTGAAAACCGATTATCATATAAATTTTAGATGGTTATGTTGTTTTAAAAAAATGAAAATACATTCATTTTCTGAAAATAAAAAAATTAATTTTAGAGAATTATGTACATTTTTGTGCACACTCATGCGACCATGACCTTTAACTTTTTGAGAATATTAAACTTTTTTCCATGCGTGTACACGCAATGCATGTATAGAAAAAGATAAAACTATACTAAAGTTTGCTTTTTCTCGTTATTTTGGTGACAACTGATAGGGCCTGATAAGAATTTGCAACACCCCAATATGGAGGGAAAAAATATGTCGTCCTTATCTTTTTTTTGTAAATCTGTTGAAATCAGCCTTAAAACAGGAACTGATATTCGTGACATCACGCCGGCGCTAGAGCAATTGATTTATGATTCACAGGTTGAAAATGGCAGTCTAAACGCCACGATGGTAGGTTCTACAGGTTCGTTGACGACGATTGAATATGAACCCGGTGTCGTCAGCGATCTGATTGAAGCGGTAAATCGTATGGCGCCGCCGGATCTGGAATATGCCCATGAATTAGCCTGGCATGACGGCAACGGGCACAGCCATGTGCAGGCTGCCTTGATGGGCCCCTCGATCGTCCTGCCGATTCGAAAGGGGCGTCTGAAAATGGGGACCTGGCAGCAGGTTGTGGCCATTAACCATGATAACCGCCGCCGCCAGCGCACCATCGAAGTCAGCATCATCGGCACAACTGCTTAATGATCGGCCTTTCAGGCCTAAAAGAGCTCCGCTGCGAGGCTCTAAGTCCGGTTTTAGCGTTTGCGCCGAAGCCGGTTCATAGCCAGTCTTAAACTGGTCTGCATGCGGCCAATCGCCTGGGCCAGCAAACCGATTTCATCTCTGGATTTAATATCGATTTTTACATTTAATTCTCCCAGGCTCATGCGCTCCGCCGCGTCGGTTAGCTTCATTACCGGTGTCACAATTGCCCGGGCTGAAAACCATGCGATAACAGATACCAGCAAAATAGTGCACCCTAGTAGGGTCAGCGCAAACTTTTGCATCCGGTTTAAAGCAGTGAAAACCTCGCTGTCTTCCTGTTGCATAGCCAGGGCCCAACCGTAATTGTTGCTGCGGACATGACCCAGGGCCGGCATTTCGTTTGCAGTGTTAAACCGGGTGGTGATGGTGGTCCAGCCCTTTTTTCGGTAATTGGCAATCAATGGATGGCTGTTGAGGTTTTTGCGTTTGGCCACATATTGTCTGTTCGGGTGTGCGACTACATAGCCTTTTTCATCCACCAAAAAAGCATAACCGGTCTTGCCCTTCTTCCATGTGGCAATGCTTTTGGATATGTCGTCGATGTTCATTGCCGCTGCCATCACGCCGACGGTTTGGTCTGCTGATTTGATCGGTACCGCCAGAACAAGGGCCGGTTTTTTGGAGGTTTTGCCGACCAGGGTCTGCCAGCTGAGGCCTTTACCCCGCATTATATCCTTGTAATATTGTCGGTCAGAATAATCTTTCAGGGGAACATCATCATTGCGGGCAACGTTGATCCCGTTGGTTCCAACGGTGAATACCAGGTACATCCACGGGTATTGCTTTTGGATGGTTTCCAAAATTGGCTTCTGCAATATGCCATCCATGGATTTGATCTCGGGAAGCTTCGCTGCAGTTCGCAAAATGGCAACATTGTTATTAATCCAGCCGTTAATCTGATTTTCCAAGCCCGAAGCCGTTTGTGCCATCAGTGTTTCGGTGTCGGTGCGAATCCGTTCATTGGTTTCCTGTAGGGTGATTCCCCAATAAATGGCAAACGGCAACAAACTGACAATGAGCATAACCGTAATAATCTTGCCAAATAGACCGATACGCACTTTCTGGCCGCCGTAAAAGGGCGGTGTTTCTCGGCCTAAATCTTCAGTTTCCGTGCGCAGAGATGCCGCTTGATCAGCGACCTGCGCGGGCATCTGCGATACCGGGGAGGGTTGCTCCCCGGGTATTTCAGGAGCCAGGGTAGGTTCATCAGGGGCTTCGGGGGCGGGCTTGGTTACAACCATGATGTTATCACAGGCTTTGCATTTAACCTTGGCTTTTTGGCCTTTCATCTTCGTTTCGTCAACGCGATATTTTTTCCCGCATGCATCACAAATAATGTCCATCATGGTTTAGGCACCTCCGTATAGATTCGCTTTTTATTTAAGATATCCATCATGGATTTTTTAAATTCAATCCGTTTCTCCGCATCCGGTATCTCATGCGAAAGGGTGGCAATCATTTCCGCTGCCTGATGTACCGGAATTCCAGGGTCGGTTATCGCCATTTCCGACGTGACTTCTTCGATTAAGAATTCGGCTATCGGTCCAATCGCCTTGGACAAATTGATATTCAATGCTTGCAGGAAGATCTTGTCCAAAACGGGCAGGTCTTTTTTTACAGGTTCAACCAGCCCCAGGCGAATCAATTTTGCCAAATTCTTTTTCAGCGTCTCGGTTTCCATATGTACTTCAGCGGCAATTTGAGACAGACTCTTTTTTTTATCGATGGCAATCAGCAGGCGTATCATATCCGCATCCAGGGCGATTTGGTCATGATCCTTGCGAAGTATTTTGCGATAAAAAATTTCTGGCTGATCGGGTTTACCAATATCCATTTAAATTCCATCCATTGCTAGAAATGATATTAAATCATCTAATTGCACTTTTCAGAGCTGCACAACGTCAACGGTTGCCGGTTATTGCTATTTGTATCTACCAATTAATTTATGTATTTGAAAACAATACAAATTGAACGGCTACAGCATTAAGCTTAATGATAAAGGTAATTTTATGTCAAGCAAAAAATCATCATGATATTTGATAGTTGGCTTGGCTTTCAACGCCTGGCAGAAGAAACAACTAGGCTGACCGGAAACCCGGTATACATCCATACGATAAACTACCGGACGCCCGGACAGGCGGCTGCTGATGATGGCGCGGGGTGATATTCAATGCGTTATGACCCGAATCCTGCAGGAAAATTAATGGAAAGTAGAGATATACTATAATGCTAGCAAGTCAAACAAATCATAGAAGTGCAGCAAAATACTGATGGAAACAGTGGATGGCTATACTTGTATGTGCTTTGTGGATCGAGACAGATGAAATCCTGCGACGCGTGCAACATCCAAGAATTAAGTTTATGATTTTTTATCCAGTTCCTGCTTGAGTTTTTTCTCCATCTCGGCAAAAAGGTCTTTTTTCTTTTGGGCCTGTTGGGCTTGAATGGTTTCAATTTTTTCTGTTAGCGCTTTCTGGGATTTTTTAAATTTTTGTAGCTCCGCTTCCATTTCGGTGTCATCCGCTTCGCGCGGGATTTCTTCAATTTTCAAATGGTCCCGCACGAACAGCCGGTTATCATATGAGCCCTCGACACTGTCGACAACGCCCATTTCCTTCAATTTTCTGCCGATATAACTGCTGCGTTCAATGGACATCACCAAAATTTGAGATATATCATCAATCGTCGGCGGGGTCTTCGTTTGATGCTCATACACCCGGATGGCCGCTACGAAAAGGTGGGCTGCTGCGTATAAATCTTGGCTTTTTTCTTCCATATGTCACGGATCTTTTTTTTGCTACAAAAAGAGTGCTTAATCCAAGCCAGCCTTACTTGACATCAACGCTGTAGCAGAGTAACATTTCAATTGTATTTGTCAAGCAACATGGCAAATTCCTTTTCAATTCCACCATTCGGCCGGTTCGCCAGAAGCGAAATTAAACCGAGCATGCAATCAACAGGATAAACTTGGCATAAGATGCTCGCAACGGGTTGCGTGGCAACACCAAAATGCATCAAGCGGGTTTTTGCTGTTACTGCCGGATGGCCGGACTCTTTAAGGCTGTTTCGGACCGCAAAAAGGGGGGGCGACTGATATGACGGAGATCGTTGAGGTAAAAGCAAGACAAATCCTGGATTCAAGAGGAAATCCAACAGTTGAAGTGGATGTTATGGTCGCCTGTGGTGCCGTTGGCAGAGCTGCTGTGCCTTCCGGTGCTTCCACCGGAAAACGGGAGGCGCTGGAACTGCGGGATAAAAGATCCAAGCGATATGGGGGCAAAGGCGTAACGGGGGCCGTAAAAAATATACTCACCAAAATAGCGCCGGCCATAGTCGGAATAGACGCCGGCGATCAGGCCGCCTTAGACAGATTTATGATTGAGCTTGACGGTACATCCAATAAGTCAAAGCTGGGTGCCAACGCCATTCTGGGTGTATCTATGGCTGCTGCACGGGCTGCCGCGGCAGCTTATGGGCTGCCGCTTTACCGCTATCTTGGCGGTATCAATGCCCGCTACCTGCCGGTTCCGATGATGAATATCATCAATGGCGGAGCGCACGCGGCCAACAATCTGGACGTTCAGGAATTTATGATCGTACCCTTTGGCGCGAAATCGATCGTTCAGGCAGTTCAGATGGGTGCCGAGACGTTTCAGCAATTAAAAAAGCTCCTTAAAGACCAAGGTCTGAGCACAGCGGTCGGCGATGAAGGGGGTTTTGCACCCGATCTGGAATCCAACGAGGCTGCTATTCAGAAAATTTTGCAGGCCGTCGAAGCTGCGGGCTATAAACCCGGTAAAGAAATCGGCCTTGCGCTGGATGTGGCCGCGAGCGAAATATTTAAGGGCGGCAAATATATCTTAAATTCCGAAAATAAGAAATTGAATGCCCACCAGATGATCGACTACTTTGAAAAACTCATCGATAAATATCCGATCGTGTCGATTGAAGACGGTCTCGCTGAAGGGGATTGGGATGGCTGGAAGATTATGACAGATCGGCTCGAAAGCAGCATTCAAATTGTCGGTGATGATATTTTCGTGACAAACCCTAAAATTTTCAATAAAGGCATCGAGCAGGGCATTGCCAACTCAATTTTAATAAAATTGAATCAGATCGGAACCGTTACTGAAACCCTGGACGCCATTGAATTGGCCAAACAGGTGGGATATACAACCGTCATCTCGCATCGTTCCGGAGAAACAGAAGATACCTTTATTGCTGATTTGGTGGTTGGCGTTAACGGCGGCCAGATAAAAACGGGATCCATGTCCCGCAGTGACCGGGTGGCCAAATACAACCAGCTAATTCGCATTGAAGAGGAGCTCGGGGCCGCTGCGTTTTTTTCCAACGAGTTATTTTAATAATGACTATGGCCTATTCGAAAATATTTGTGGCAACCGTCATGAGTCTGACCCTCACCGCGTTTTTCCCCGCCATTGCGAAACCTTACGTACTTCAAGGTCTGCATATCATCCAGCTCATGACCGAAAAACTGGGGCAGGCCAATAGCCTGTTTGTTTCCCAACGGGTTATCTTTTACAATGTCGAACCTCAGCCCGATATTTTAGATGCAGAAAACAGCAGCGACATTGCTAAAGATGCCGCTGATCGCCTGAACGTTCAACCGGCAGAGCCGGATGAAACTGTCCCGGCGTATATAGAGCCCAAACCCATTCAATTGGAAGAGTCTATCAGATATGTATTTTCACAAGCGTTTCGATCTGATATTATCTCGGATACAAACCAGCGGATATATGTATATAATGGGGGACAAAGCCTTACGGTGATTGACGGAATTATTGCCAATTTTACCGAGTCCCGCTTTGACCTTTACAAGGATCTGTTGTTGTATCGCTCCCGTGAAACGCTTTCCGAGCGATTGGTGAATCTGGGGGTTGATGTTACCGTCTCCAGTCTGGGAAAATTTGAGGATCGGCTTGCGCTCGTGGTCGGAGCCGAATTTCCTGATGAGACAGTGCCGCAGGTATGGGTCGAAAAGGATACCTTTCAACCCCTGCGCATGATTATCCCCGCTGCCCACGATAACCGCACCGGCATTCTGGAAATTAGATACGCAGATTGGCTACAAATTGGAAATACATGGTATCCAATGCAAATTGAATTTATTCAAGATGGTACGCTTGTGCGTGCGGTTGAAGTCAATAATTATCAGATCAATCCCGATTTTTCAGAAAACGAATTTGATATTACGCGTTTGATGACTGAATATCGCCAAACCGATCAAACACCGAAAAGCACTGGAAATAACGAAGGCTTAAGCGAAGTCCAAAAAACCATCGAGGGATTCAAAAAAATATTTGAATAAAAGCCGGAGCCGGGTCGGGGTTACCCCTGGTATTTTCAAAGGCAAACTTTTTCTGGTAAACAACCCATCTTTGTGCACTGTCAGGGCAATTTTAATATTGCAATTTAGCCGCTTATTTGAGACACTACGCAATTAAAAACAGATCGTTTTTTAATTGCCCCGTAACAGAAAGGCAGTGAACATCTTAAAAATCTGCACAATCTCAAAATTGACAGTCGCAGGCAACAAAAAGGCCCTTTGGGCATCGCACAAAGGGCTTTTTCTCTTTTTTTACCGGGGGATGTATTCCTTGAATATAGCGGGGATTATATCTATTTTGACCCGCCAAACCGAATGAGGGGAGAAGATGGCAAAGGACACAAAATATATTTTTGTAACCGGCGGTGTGCTTTCATCTCTTGGTAAAGGGCTTGCATCGGCCGCAATCGGGGCGTTGCTGGAAAGCCGGGGATTGACCGTGACCATTCAAAAATTGGACCCCTATATCAATGTGGATCCGGGGACCATGAACCCATTTCAGCATGGCGAGGTATTTGTGACCGATGACGGTGCCGAAACGGATCTCGATCTGGGGCACTACGAGCGTTTTACCCATGCCAGGATGGGCAAAGACAACAACTTTACCACCGGCAAAATTTATCACAGCGTCATTCTCAAAGAGCGCAGGGGCGATTATCTGGGCGGAACCGTGCAGGTTATTCCCCATATCACTGATGAAATCAAGAATAGTGTCAAACTGGCCGCCAAAGATGTTGATGTGGTCATTGTCGAAATCGGCGGGACCATCGGCGATATTGAAAGTCTGCCATTTCTGGAGGCAATCCGGCAATTCAGAGCGGATGTGGGTAAAGAAAATTCGCTGTATATTCATCTGACGCTGGTGCCTTATATTGGCACCGCGGGTGAGGTCAAAACCAAGCCGACCCAGCACAGTGTCAAAGAGTTAAGAAGTATCGGTATCCAGCCCGATATCCTGCTGTGCCGCACAGATCGATTTCTTTCCAAAGATATTAAGGCCAAAATTGCCCTCTTTTGCAATGTCAGCGTTGAAGAAGTTATCACAGCCAAAGATGTCGATCACATTTATGAAGTTCCCCTTATCTTTCATCAAGAAGGTTTGGATGAAAAAATTATTGAGTTGCTCAATATCTGGACGCGCAACCCGCAATTGGACGACTGGGAAAATTTGGTCAAGAAAATCAAGGCCCCCAGACATTCGGTGACCATCGCTGTCGTGGGTAAATACGTTGATCTCACTGAATCTTATAAAAGCCTTAACGAAGCGCTGTATCACGGAGGGATCGCCAACGATTGTAAGGTGAACCTGAATTTCGTTGATTCCGAGAAACTGGACAGCGGAACCTGCGATCAGATGCTGGCCGACGCGGACGGTATTCTGGTACCCGGCGGATTCGGGGAACGCGGCATTGAAGGAAAGATATGCTCCGCCCATTTTGCACGGGTGAACAAAGTGCCCTATTTTGGCATTTGTTTGGGCATGCAGACGGCCGTGATTGAATTTGCTCGCCATGTTGCCGCATTGCAGGCGGCCAACAGCTCGGAGTTTGACCTTGATACACCGTACCCGGTCATTTATCTGATGCGCGAATGGTTTGATGAAAGGCGCCAGACCGTCCAGCGGCGGGATGATTTATCCGATAAAGGTGCCACCATGCGGCTGGGTGCATACAGCTGCCGGATTGAAAAAAAATCGTTGGCTTTTGAGGCATATCAAAAAGTGGAAATTTCCGAACGGCATCGTCATCGCTATGAATTCAACAATGAATTTAAAGATCAGCTCATGGAAAAGGGAATGGTCATCAGCGGCACCTCACCGAACGGTGAGCTGGTCGAGATCATCGAAATCAACGATCATCCCTGGTTTCTCGGATGTCAATTTCATCCGGAATTCAAATCGCGCCCCATGACACCCCATCCGTTATTTCGAGGTTTTATTAACGCATCCTTAAGAAATTCAGAAAGACGCAACCAGCCGTAGGAGCTTATGATCGACGCTTCTGCACTCAAGTACTAGCCGGCCATGTCATTTGCTGATCCCGCAAAACGGGATTTTACATTTTGTCGTAATCGAATCGGATATCTATTTTTTGGTCTGGGTAGCCTTGCGATGGGCAAAGGCCTCCATGGTCTGCCGGGCGCAGTCCGGGCAATAGCTGGAAGTGATATCAAGGTTGGCCCTATCATGGATAAATTGTTCAACCGCAACCCATTGCCCCTTGCCGGGCTCAGTCTGGCGGTCGTCTCTGATTTTTTTACACACGCAGCACATCGGCAACAATCTTTGATAAAGCTGTAATTTTTGACGAAGTGCGGCTTTTTCCTGACATTGATTGATGCGGTGAAGCATCTCTGCCGATTCACAGGGTTTCAGCAAATAATCATCGGCTTCGTGTCGCAGGGCATCGATAGCAGATTTCATATTGCCGTAGCCGGTCAGAATGATGACCATCGTATCCGGGTTGAGCGCTTTGGCTTCTTTTAAGACCTGGATTCCATCGACATTTTCCATGACCAAATCCGTAATAACCAGATCAAAATTCTTTTTGGCAAGCAATTCCAGCGCGCGGTCACCGCTGTTGGCTTCAGTTAAACCAAAGCCCTGGCCTTCAAGGTCTGCTCCGATGCCTTCCAGAATAAACGGGTCATCATCTACCAATAAAATGCTGTATTCTTTCATTTGAACCTGCCTTTAGACGGCGACGGGGGCGTTGTTTGATTTAGGGTAGGATTAAGTCTCAGCGGTTTCTAAATCAGATATTTCCACAGCATAACACGATTTTCGCGATTCCAAAACATTTTCATTTTTCCAGCAAGTCATAACGGCTAATGAGGCGAGACAGGTAAGTTCTTTGGATGTTCATGGTTTTGGCCGCCACGCTTCTATTTCCGCCTGTGTGGCGTAGATTCAGCGCGATGAATTCTTTTTTGAACATGTCGGTGGCTTCTTTTAACGTCAATCCGACTTTCATGCCCGGGTAGCTGGGTTTGGCGGCAAATTGGGGTAGATCTTCAGGCATCACCGCCCCACCGTTTCCCATGACAACCGCCCTTTCAATGGCGTTTTTCATCTCCCGCACATTTCCGGGCCAGTCATATTGAATCATGGCATTCATTGCCTTTTTGGAGATGGTCATATTCGACACAACGCGGTCGCGCTTGAAAATGTCTAAAAAATAATCGGCCAACAAGGGGATGTCTTCCTTGCGCTCCCTTATCGGTGGCATATGGATCTGGACAACATTGAGCCGGTAGTAAAGGTCTTCGCGGAACCGGCCCTCTGTAACTTCTTCGGCAATATTGCGATTCGTCGCAGCAATGACCCGAACATCGACCGGGATTGATTTATTCCCGCCGACCCGATAAAATACGCCTTCCTGCAAGATGCGAAGCAGTTTGGATTGCATACCGGGGCTCATTTCGCCGATTTCATCCAGAAAAATGGTACCTTTGTCAGCGAGCTCGAATTTTCCGATTTTGCGACCGGTGGCTCCGGTATAGGCGCCTTTTTCATGGCCGAATAGCTCGTCTTCAAGCAAAGTCTCCGGCAGGGCCGCACAATTGAGCACGATCATGGGTTCATCTTTGCGGGCTCCCGCGCGGTGAATCAGCCGGGCGAGCAATTCTTTGCCGGTACCGCTTTCCCCCAGGATTAAGGTGCTGGCCTTGGAATTTGCGACTTTGACGGCATCGGAGATAACTTTTCTGAGGGCCGGACTTTCTCCAATAAGTTCGTATTTAAGATCCAGCTCTTCTTTGAGATCTCTGATTTCCTTCTTATCGTGTTCGATTTTTCGCGCGTTGCCGATCCCCACCGCAGCGAGTTCGGCAAAAACAGATAATCTTTTTAAATCTTCACCTGTGATTGCACTGCCATCGGCCTTGTCGATAATTTCAACAACGCCGATGGTATCACCCCGGAGTTTCATCGGAACGCAGGCAATAGAGCGCGTTTCAAATCCGATGCTCTCGCTGATTTCTTTATACCAGCGCGGATCCTCTGATACATTGGGAATTAGCAGCGGTTCGCCCGTCTGGGCCACATATCCCGCTATACCCTGTCCCATCTCAATTTCAAACTGTTTGACATCATCTTTTTTTTCTCCGGTGGCTACCTTGAAGTACAATCTCTGCGTTTTTGGATCCAGCAGTAACAATGAACTGGCTTTGGCATCCATCATGCGCGTGGCGGTTTCAATGATCAGCTCAAGTAGCTGATCCAAATCCTGAACGGATGATACCCAGGTGGAGATTTCTTTCAAACGATCAATGGAAATACCCGCATCTTTTGCTTTTTTATCCATTTTCATACACCTTAAGGCAACTGCAGAATTAATTTGCCTATTTATGCATAATTGCCTTCAGCACCCTTGTCGAAACCAACTCGACAGACAAATATTTAAATTTTATATATATATACCAAATGCTTATACCTTAAATAGGCGTCCAGTCAGCTTAGCACTGAGAAGTGTCTCGGCCAACACCTATTCACTTTTGTATACGAATTATAGCATAGTTCGGTTTCATGTCAATTTCTATATAGATTATTGTGCACTTTTTTGAATATATTTTGATTTTAGCCGCAAAAAGGTGGACTGTTCCCAGTGGGCCGTGTAAGTCAAAAAATCTTTCATGCCGCCGTACCAGGGGTAATTTACCCAAAAAGATACTCCGAAAAAATCGAAATAGGCCGTCTGGGTAACTTTTGTTTTCTGGCCTGAAGGGCCAGCCGCTTCGAGTTGAATAGATCCATGATGAAATTTCTGGCCGCATTCTGCTGGGTTTAAAAGCACAAAATCCAGCCGATACGCTGCAGGGAAGAGCGTTGTTTGCCAGCGAAATTTGGCTTTGGGTCTGTGGGTATACAGATTTTCACTGAAAATATCTTCGGTCACGACAACATTTTCGTGGTGGCTGATCAATCGGTGGGCCTTAATAAATTTGTTGGTTATCAACAAATCATTGTCAAAATCTGTCTTGAACTTCCAGAAAGCATTAAGCGGTGCGTCAACCACATACACGAGCTCATATCCGCTTCCAGTGCCGTCTTTTTGCTGCGGTTGGAGCTTTCGAATGAACGCTTTGCCTTCGACCAGCGCCGCTTTGTCCGGTTCCCTGGCCGGCAATCCCAGCGCCAAAAAGGGCAATATAACAAAGCATTGGGCAATAAGAACCCACTTTAGCAGGCGGAATCGCATGGATTGGCTCAGATTGGTTTTATGGTGGATGTGTCTTGCAGCCTGTTACAGTTGTTTTTAAATCCAAAATATCAAGCATAAAATCTTGACACGAATTCGTCATATATTCGGTGTCGGACCTCTGGCCGCTGAAACCATAATCATTACGACTTTTGTAAATTATTTGCAGGACATGAAACTATGTGCCGACCTGAGATACGATGGACTCACCCACCTTTTCAGCGGACCGTCCAAATAATTCCTCAATGGGCATGCCCTCAAGCAATTGATCATCCCAGACAATCGTGTTTTCCTGTACGATATTTTGAATGTGTTCGTATTTACCACCGAGGGCTTTGATTTTAGCGCTCAGTGGAATGTTTTCTTTAAACAGAATATGCAGTAAAAGCAGATTTTCAATGATGCTCGGTGATGATGGTGAATGGGAAAGGACCGGTACAACAACGATGCTGCGTTCATCTTTGCGGCCCTTACCGATATAAACGTTTCCCTGTCTGACAATGATGCGTTTGGTTCCTTTCAACTGGGCATCGGCTTCAACCCGTGAAGGGATATGACTGGCAGCACCTCTCTTGGCGACAACGTTGATAGTGGTCTCATTTACCGGTTCGCCCAATAAATTTAAACCTTCAATGCGATAGAGAATGGATCCGGTGATATCGTATATAATTTCCTGTAAATTTTTCAACACGATAATATTACTGGCCGTCAGTTGAGAAACACTGAAAGCTTCCGCCGACAGAGCCTCAAATAAGATTCCTTCCAGGCGTTCACTGATCCGGCTGGTTCCAACGGTGACGGTTTTAGCCTGGTGTTTGATGGCATCCACCGGGCGTGCCATATAATTGATCGCCTGCCCCAGGTATTTGAACATCGCATTGAGCATATTGGCGGCGGTGCCCTTCTGACTGAAATCAAGTTCAAAGTCGGAAACCGGCAATCGACCGGATAGATATTTGAGCAGTAAAGTTAAATCCGATGTAACGTCCGACCCGATAGCCGCCGGGAACTGTTTTTTTGCTTTTTGGGTTCTAAACGCTTTATCAAAATGGGCAACTTTTTCTTGAAATGTTTTCTCGAGAATAATTTCGTATACCGTCAAGCCTTCAGCGGCATATGTCTGGATACTTTTTTGCAGGTCCTCCTGGAATCGATACAAAAACCGTGAGCCGTCATTGATGGATAGGGCGGCATAATAGCCCCAGACGTGACCCACTAGCGTATTTAAAATGGGAGCCAGATGCTCTGCAACGGGCGGGACTCGAAAGACATCGGCGGCATACGGGTTAAAACGATCTTCGCCTTCATTGGCGATGACAACAGGGGTTGCTTTGTGAGCTTTGAATATAGCCGTGTCTTTGATAATGTCGCCAATTACCGTGCTTCTTGAACCAGCGGCGCATACGATGATCAGCGGTTCTGAAGACAGATCAATGTGTTTTTTGTCCTCAACGTAATCCGAGGAAATCGTTTTATAACAAAGTTCGCTGAGTTTGATACGAATTTCATCGGCGGCAGCTTTGTTGGGTCCGCTGCCAACAGCCGCCCAGTAGGTTTTGGTGACGGCCAGCTTCCGGGCGGAGCGTTTGATGATCTCTCGCATCGCAAGCACCTTGCGCATGTGCGACGGTAGTGCCAGTAGTCGCCGGGTCTCCTCGTTTACAAATGCATCATCACGGCAATTTTTTAATCGGGCGACATACAACCCCAAAACGGCACCGGCGACGATTTGAGAATAAAAGGCTTTGGTGGAAGCCACCGACATTTCAATATCCCGACCGCTGCTGGTATACATCACCCCGTTGACCTTGAACGTGATATCCGAATCCCGACGATTGACAATCGCCAGGGTGTAAGCCCCGCGCTCTTTGACCATATCAACGGTGCGGTTGGTGTCGGTGGTCGTGCCGGATTGACTGATGGCCACCACCAGCGTGTCGGTCATCGCATGGGTGCTGTCATTTTCATTTAATTGAAAACCGCTGAATTCCGAAGCTTTGAGAGCACTGATCTGAACTGCCGGGTTATCCAGATAATAATTCAGGATATTGGCACAGGTCAATGCGGCGACACCGGCGGTGCCCTGACCGATAAAAAAGATACGCTTTATCTGATCGGTTGCCAGCGCTTTTTGCAGGGATTGGGGGATGATGGATTCATCCAAGGTAATCGTATATTGCGAAGGGTCGTCTTCTTTGAATTTCCAGCGGTTCTGCAGCGTTTTTTCAACCGATGCTGGCGATTCTGAAATTTCTTTTAAAAAGTAGTGTGGAAAATTTTGGCGATCGATATCCCGGGTGGTTATTTCGGTATATTTTATGTCGCTTTCCTCGAGCACGAATGGGGTGCCATCATAAAACCGGGCGTCGATGCCATCCAGTCCCCCGCTGCTTGTCTGATCCAAAATAAAAATTTGCCCCTGGGTGTGCCCCCCATGCTTGCCGGCGATCGTTTTCTCGCCATCCAGTTTGAGGTAATAGGGCGTTTCTTCCACAAAGCCGTAAACCTCAGAGCTGGCCATATAATGCTCATCTGCGATACCGACAAAGATCGCCTGTCCACTACCCCTTTGCGCCAGAAACAGTTTTCCGGGCGCCAGATCCGTGTGCATGGAGATGGCATGGGATCCCTCAAAATCGTTGACGGCCAATCGAAAAGACTCATCGATCGTATGGCCCTGCTGGAAATACTGCTGGATTTTCAGCGGAATAATCTTCGTGTCGGTAGTGATGTCGCTGTGAATTTGCGTGTTGGTGCCTTCTAATTCAGTCTTTAGTTGTTGAAAATTATCGATATCGCCATTCAGGCAGGTGTGAATTATGCCGCATTTTGCGGTGGCATTGCCGGTGGTGTGATTATCGACAGGGTGACAGTTTGCCTCCGTGATGGCGCCCACAGATGCCCAACGGGTGTGCGCTGAAACAGTGTCAAATACGGCGGGAATTGTCGCCAGAGTCTGAAAAACGGGGTCATTTGCAATTTGCCGGCGCAAATACCGCACGTTGTCGCCGAGGCTCCCGATTTCAAGCGCGATTTTATAGGTAACTGCAACGGCCACCCGCTTCTTTCCGTCCGTTCGGGAGGTGGGCTGGCAGTTGATTCCACCGTTAATCAGCGGGTCCGGATCGCACCGTTTCTTAAATTCATCAAGCTGACCGGCCTGTTCGAGAGCCTTTTGACCTTTTGAAAATTCAGGCTTTTCAAAAATAAACATGATGGAAATTCCCGCCGAATCTCTGCCTCTGACCTCAAGTCGGTCAATGCTGTTCAGCACTGCATTGAGCTTTTTAAACAGGCAAACACTTGACGGTGAAGGCGTTTCAGAACTGCGGGCCAAAAGATCTCGAATTTTTTTTGTATTGGCAAGTATATCATTTTCAAGACGCCAGTTGCTATCCTTGAGTTTTTCAATTGCCCGGGCAATCAGATCGACACGCTCGGCGGAGAGATGGCCCATTTGTTCGGCCAGCAGGTCGCTTTCAGCGGCCGTTATTGCAGCCAGGCGCTCTGCCAGCTGCTGTAGTTGGTTCTGGGCATTTTCGTCTGAAAATACCTCAAAAAATTGAGCGTCGGTTTTTAATGCCTGCACGGCGCGCCCCAACGCCGTCAATTTTTCCCGGCCGCCCAGATAAAAACCCTTCCAACGATCAGCCTGTGCGCAAGAACGATAATCGCTGGTCTCGATCTGGCGGGCCAGATCCTCCAGCGATCCGAGGTCGAGCCTACTGGGGGTGGACTTTTTGTTTTTAATCGCCACAATTCCGGCAATGCCGCAGCAAAGCATGGTTTGCCGACAGGGGCCAAACACGATGGACCCATCGGGGACGCGGTCGATATATTTTCCGAAATAAACATTGGCCGCAAGAAGTGCGCGGACCCGAGCGACCTGCAGTTGGAAAAAATCATAGATGGATCTTAAAAGTGGCCGCTGATTGGTGCAAAAGAGTGTTTTCATTTTCATTCTTTTCTGTTCTCTGTCATTTGATTTATTTGAGGGGAGTTCCTGGTGCCACCTTTTTTTCCAGAGTCGCCAGGGTGGGGCCGGAGTCGTCCACTGCGGCAATCACCATCCCGTTGGACAATACGCCCATAAGTTTGGCGGGTTTTAGATTGGCAACGATGATCACCTGTTTGCCGATCAACTCTTGAGCCGAGTAATTTTCGGCAATCCCGGCAACCAGGGTTCTCTTTTGTCCCATATCGACTTCCAGTTTTAGCAGTTTCTGCGCTTTGGGGATCGGTTCGGCCTGCACAATAGTGGCAACCCTCAAGTCGATGCGATTGAACTCATCCAGGGTGATTTCAGGCTTGATTTTCAATGATGGGGGGCTCGCCTGTTTCTGGGCGGCTGCGTCCGGGTTAATTTCGCTGACTTCAATTCTGGGAAAAAGAACGACCGATTTTAAAAGCTGCGTTCCCGACGGTATCGATCTCCAGGTTCTGAGGTGATCGAGATGGTAAAAACAGCTGACCGGATCCAGTCCGAGATATTTTTGCATTTTTTGGGAGGTGCCGGGCATCACGGGGTAAATTAAACCTGAGATGACACGAAGCCCTTCTAACAGATGATAGATAACGGCCGCCAATTGTTTCTGGTTTGATTTTTTTTTGGCCATAACCCAGGGGGCGGTTGTATCGATCATTTTGTTCATTTGCCCGATAAATTCCCAAACAGCCATCAAGGCTTTATGAAATTCAAAGGATTGCATAAAAGTTTCAAAATGATCAATCGTTTCCATGGCATTGGATTGCAAATCAAGGCTTAATTCCTGTTCCGCGTGCGGATCGACTTGCGGAACATACCCGTCAAAGTACTTATGGGCCATGGAAATAATTCTGGAAAAAAGGTTGCCGAGGTCATTGGCCAGATCCGAGTTGATTCGTTGAACCAAAGCCACCTCGCTGAAGCTTGAATCCAGTCCAAAATTCATTTCTCGAATCAGAAAAAACCGGAAGGCATCCAGGCCGTAGACATTTCTCAGCTGGAGCGGATCGACGACATTTCCGAGGCTTTTGGACATTTTGCTCTGATCGATATTCCAGTAACCGTGCACATTCAAGTGCTGGTAAATAGGAATTCCGGCGGCCTTAAGCATAATGGGCCAATAAATTCCGTGGGGTTTAAGTATATCTTTGGCGACAATGTGTTGTGCTACCGGCCAGAATTTGCTGAACAGGTCGCCATCCGGGTATCCGAGCGCTGAAACATAATTTAACAGGGCATCAAACCAGACATAGGTGACATAATTTTCATCAAAGGGAAGTGTGATGCCCCATTTTAATCGACTCTTCGGTCGGGATATACAGAGATCTTCAAGCGGTTCTTTTAGAAAAGCCAGGACTTCATTACGGTAGCGTTCAGGACGGATAAATCCTGTATGTTGCTTGATGTGATCGATGAGCCAATTCTGGTAGCGGCTCATTTTAAAAAAATAATTGGATTCTTTGATGATTTCAGGGGCGGTTTCATGGTCCGGACATTTACCATCGACCAATTCCCGGTCGGTATAAAATCGCTCACATCCGAAGCAGTATTGTCCCTCATATTCACTGAAATAGATATCGCCCGTATCATAGATTTTTTGTAAAATTTGGCTGACGACTTCCATATGGTTATCATCAGTTGTGCGAATAAAATAATTGTTGTTGACGTTGAGCTCCGGCCAGAGCTCTTTGAAAAGTCGGCTTATTTTATTGACGTATTCCCTGGGGCTCAGGTTTTCCTTTTGAGCGGAACGCACCACTTTGTCGCCATGTTCGTCAGTTCCGGTCAGGAAGAAAACATCTGTCGCTTGCATCTGGTAAAAACGGGTTATGACATCGGCCACGATGGTGGTGTAGGCATGCCCCAGATGCGGGCGAGCGTTAACGTAATAAATAGGTGTCGTGATGTAAAACGGCTCGGGCATTTTTATTCCTTTTGCAGGGTTATCTGGTCAGCCTTGTATTCGACTTCCGCATTGTCCTCCAGACGAACGGCGATCCGGTTACAAATCGCATTATGGCGGATGACCTTGCCTTTGCCACCGGGCGTCTTGACGGTTTTACCCACGCGGGGCAAATCTTTCTTCAAATGTTTGTAGGTTTCAAACTCGTAGTTTAAACAACACATCAAGCGGCCGCATTGTCCTGAAATTTTGGTCGGATTCAGCGAAAGGCTCTGTTCTTTGGCCATTCGGATTGAAACCGGATCGAATTTGTCCAGAAATGTCGAACAGCACAGTTCGCGGCCGCAACGGCCGATTCCGCCACACATTTTAGCCTGGTTGCGGATACCCACCTGCCGCATTTCAATTCTGACACCCAGTTTTTTGACCAGCATTTTGACCAGCTGGCGAAAATCAACCCGGCCTTCAGCCGTGAAAAAAAAGATATATTTGTTTCCATCGAATAATTTCTCCACCGAGAAAAGGTTCATTTTCAAGCCCAGTTTGCGGATGCACTCCAGGCAATAGGCATGGGCTGAATTCTCATCCGAAAGGTTTTGCTGGCGCTGCTTGAAATCTTTTTCAGTCGCCAGCCGAAAGACCTTCTTGAGCGGTTTATCGCCCGGCGATTTCTCATAGGCACTCGGCGGCACCACCACCGTCCCGAAACCCAGTCCCTGTTCAGTTTCAACGATGATGTGATCGCCCTGTTTCAGGACAAATGCGCCACAGTCAAAATCATATACTTTGCCTGCCGTTTTGAATCGTATTCCGACTATTTTTTTCATTTTTATCTTTAACTATAAATTTTACCACAGAGCGCACAGGGCTCACAGAAAAAATATTAAAACCGATAGAATTCCATAGAATCAAAAACTGTTTCTCCTATTTTTAATTTGAAACGCTCATTTTAGGTTTTACCTGAACAGAGCGATTGTCAAGGTTGCCGCAGCTACACGGAAGATGGCGTTCCGCTATAGTTGACTATGCGGGACGGCATTTGACACCGTAGATGCGGCAAGATCGGCAATCCCGCAGGGTTTCAAATTAAAAATATTAAAACCGATAGAATTCCATAGAATCAAAAACTGTTTCTCCTATTTTTAATTTGAAACGCTCATTTTAGGTTTACGGCTGAGCCAGCTGTATAAGCAACCGTTCCATGCTGAGTCTTAAATTGGTGTTTGCCGTTAAGCGGTTTTGGACTTTTTGAACCGCATCCACCTTAGACAGGAGCGTCGCCAAGTCCGTATGGCGGGATGCGATCCTGACCTGATCGGCGACATCCTGGTTGATGATTTTTTCGGTGTCATAACGGGCGATGATCAAATCTCTAAACCAGGTTTTTGTGATCTCTAAACGTTCAGCCAGCGTTTCTTTTTCATGTGATAATTTTTCGGCCAGCGCAAATAATCGTGCAATCGGTTGCAAAGACAGGGTCCGAATTTCAGCGAGCAACCATTTTCTGCGTGACAACCAGTTTTCGGCAATCATCATCTGAGCTTTGCTAAGGCTTCCATTGGCCATCGCGGAAATAATATCAGCAGTTTGCGGTTTGAGGCCATGTTCTTTTATGATCCGGGAAGTGATATATTCTCTGGAGATCCGATTAAACTTCACCTGCTGACAACGGGATGCAATTGTCGGTAGAAGGTCAGATTCACGGGTCGCGCTCAGCACCAGCATCGAGCGATTGGGCGGCTCTTCCAGTATTTTAAGCAGCGCGTTGCTGGCGGCTGCATTCATGCATTGTGCCTTTGAAATAATCACCACCCGGGTTTTCGCTTCATACGGCTTCATGGAGAGGGTGTTCAACAATGTCCGAATCTGCTCAATTTTGATAAATGGTCCGCGGGGTTGGATCTGGACGACATCCGGGTGATTGTTGGCTAAAATTTTTCTACAGGATTTGCAGGCACCGCATGATTCAATCGGTGGGTTGACAGAGCCCTGCTCGGATCCATCATCAGCGTTGAAACCGGAAGTCTCGCCCTGACAGTTGCAGGCCATTGCCAGGGCAACGGCAGCTGCTTGTTTGCCCACTTCTGCTGTTCCTGTAAAAAGAAGCGCGTGTGGAAGAGTCCTGTTTTTAAGGAGGGTGGTTAATATTCTTATGGGCCGTTCTTGATTTATGAGCAACTCAAACCCAGACACAACTTCAGTAGTCTACCCGTTCCTTTAGCTCTTTTCCCGATTTGAAAAAAGGAAGTTTTTTAGGCCGAATCGTAACCTGCTCGCCGGTTTTAGGATTTCGGCCGGTATAGCTTTTGTAATCCTTTACAAAAAAGCTGCACAGACCTCGAATTTCAACCCGTTTTCCCATTGCCATGGCGTCCGCCATGTTATCGAAAAAAATCTGGACCACCTTGGCAGCTTCCGCTTTTGATATATTGGCCTCTGTTTTCAAGGCGGAGATGAGCTCCAACTTATTCATAGAACCTCCTTTTTCATAATACGGATCGGCAATAACATTTTGAAATGTATATGCTAAAACTCGATTAGATGTCAAGCGGTTATGTTAATATTTTCGGCACGATCTCAATGTCATCCTCACCAACTTCTACCCCGGCGTATTGTCCGAGGGCTTCAATGTTGACAATCACGCGTCCTCTGCCGCCATAGCGGATAAATGTTCCGGTGACACCGGCAAACGGACCGTGAACCACTATGACCTTATCCCCTTTTCTTAACTGGGTGCCGGTTGTGATTGTGCCGTCCGCACTGACCATGATTTTTAAGGATTCGATGGTTTCTTCCGGCACCGGTACCGGGCCCTGTTTGCTGCCGATCAACCGCACCGCTCCTGCGGTTTTAACAATCTCCAGATGGGACTGGGGGGCTAAATCTGTCTTGACAAACAGGTACCCTGGAAACAGAGGCACACGAATCATGACTTTGCGATCACGGCGCTTGCTCCGGACGGTTACCTTCGGCAGAAAAACTTCAATGGATTTTTTCCCCAGGCCGTCATTCACAACGTTTTCAAATCGGCTTTTGGTATGCAACACATACCAGAGGTGTACTAGTCGTTTGTCTTCCATTTATCCCGATCCACTTTTTATATTACCTAATTCCAACGGCAAGCACAAGAAACGATATACAGAGGAAGAAGTATTTCTTATCTTGCTTTCTTTGTGTTTTCGCTGTTGATATTGGAATGCCGGTGATTAATCTTGCGGGACGATAAAAACGTGAATTTTAATATCGAAATCCGCCCAGTCCGATCAACTCTATTTTAAAACCAACTTTCCAATCATTGGGTTCATTTGTGTAGTTAAAATCGAGAGCCCAGCACTGGGCATTATAAATGAATCCGGCCATTGTCTTAATTCTCTGATTGGTTTCAAAGTTATATTCATTCCCACCATTAACTGAAAAATTATCGGTCAATTGCACCTTTAATTTACCGGTTATGGACTGGATGTCTTCATCTACATTCGTTTCCTTGGATTTCTTTTCATACCGATAGTCCACATACAGTTCGTCACCCCGATTGTCCCATAGGGATCCCTGTATGTTGTGCCCCAGGAATTCGTTGTCATAAACCGAATATTGTGCATCCGCATCGATCCAGACGTATTTTCCCGGAAAGAGGTCGAGTTTGACAAAAATCGGTGAGAACGGCCGTTCTGATCGTTTAAAGTCATAGCTATGCTCTACTGCGAGGCGCAAAAGATCGTTGTACATAAAGTCGGCGGTGGATTGACGCCGAGCGCCGCGATTAATTGCCAACGTTGGTTTGGATTTCTTTGCATCCATCGTTTTTGATTTGGAGGTCAATGTATTGGTCAACCCGTAGGTGATTTTGTTGGTTTCATCGATGCGGTCGATTGTATCAAATCGGGGCAGGTCCCCTTGGCTGGAATTTGATATAAAATCATGCGTAATCTGGGGTCGGATGCGATGTTTGATTTTTTCAAACAGCTGGCCTTCCCAATTATAGACCTTTTCGATTTCAGTAAAAAGCTCCAGTTGGGTGTCAAAAAGTTCACGATGGGACCATCGATCAATATTGGTTTGGTCGTCGAAATTATTCTTATCCAGGCGGTAGAGCGTCTGTCGGTAACCGGCCGAGGGTTCAATTGTCATGTAATTTTGAACACGAAAGGGAAAATAGAGTCTGGGCTGCAGATCAAGCCGTTGGCCCCGGGTGCCGCTGTCGCGCCAAAAATAGGTATATTGCGAGGCCAGATCAAAATAAAAGGGAGAAGTCATAATCTTCTGCTTGGCACCATCAAAGCTGATAAACGGTAATTGTTGCAGGGTTTCACTGGTATTAATATCCCGTCGCGTATCATCATTCCAGCGCGGTTCAAAGTTGAGGCTGAATTTCGGCCAGAGTCGGTTTAAATTCAAACGGTTGGTTCTAATTGGATCGTTATAGTCATCAAGCTGCCGGTGGAACGTTCTGCGGAAATAGTCATTGGTATCCTCATAGCCCATGTAACCGTCTTGAAATTCCCGCAGGTAGTCCTGATCTCTGACAACGTCCAAATCCAATTTGGCAAAAAAACCCAGAGGAACCGGTTGATGATGGCTCATGCGGAACCAATAGCGATTTTGATTGGTGCGCAAGACCTGTTCGCCGTCATCCCGATACCCGTAATCAAAGCTGGATTGGCCGCCGTCATCGGTTTTATCATCGTGAAGTCCATCCAGCATGAAGCTTCCCTTGGAACGCTCGTTTAGGAAATAACGAAATTCGGCGCCGGGCTTTATGCCGCGATTTGACATGTAATAGCCGTAAACTGTCGCATCTGCACTATCTGATATGGCCCAGAAAAAGGGTTGATTATATTGATACCCTTTGCGCCCGGACTCTCCGAATTCGGGTGTCAGAAAGCCGCTCTGGCGGTCTTTTCTTGCCGGGTAGTAGAAAAAAGGTGTATACAGCACCGGCACATTGCGTGCCCGCAGGGTGGCATGTCTGGCGGTGCCGGCACCATCCGCTTTAACCTTAACGTCGCGCGCGCTGATTTTCCAGCTCGGTTTTGGCCCATCGCAAGTGGTCAGTGTGGCTTCATCAATCTGATACGTATTTTTACCGGTTTTTTCGATTTTAGCGGCTGTGATGTGAAAATTATTTTCCTTTAAAAATAAAGAGGCATTCTCAATATGGCCGATCTGGTTTTCGAGATCGATCTCCATGTAACTGCCTGAAAGGATATCCTGACCGACAGTCAGAACCACATTGCCCCGGGCGAATGCGCGTTGGGCCTTGTGATCATACTGTATAAAATCGGCCGTCAGGCGCATATCCGCCTTGGATATCTGGACATTGCCGCGGGCAACATATTTGTCCAGCAGTTGGTCGTAGGCCACCTGATCGGCCTGCAGCTCCCACGGCAACCGGTTGTCATCTTTTAAAACCTGATCGGGTTCTAATTTTAAAATCTGAGCTGACACCGGTGCCGGCCCTGCGATACAGGCCAAAATAATACAGCCGATAACGGCCGTCAGACAGCTCCTTTTTGAAAAAACGATCGGATGCAAGCGTTTCAACCGTTTCAGCTGAAAAACAGTTCTCCCGCATTTTTCCATCGACTTGAGATAAACCATTCAGCTCTGATCTTTGTGTGGGGCTATTCGGCACAGCCGTTAAGCCCCGGATTCGTCTATATACCTTGAATATAATTGGAATTTGGGATATACATCCTGAATGGTTAAATATGTCAAGATATCGCTGGAAAGTCAATTGGATGCAAATCGGTGCAGTCTTTACCTAAAAATCATAAGTGCGACCCATCCAAATTGCCCATTCAATTCGTTTTCAGGACCCTTCGGTGTTGTTTTCGCTAAACCTTTTCCCGCCTTTGTATCCGCAAAAACGGGTTGAAAGGCCGGTCTGTCGAGCCCGCCGACGCTTCCTTGCACGAATTCGTATTGGCCGAAAACCTCAAAAGCCAATTTGAGTGAAAAATGATGAATATTCTGTTAACCAATGACGATGGAATTTATGCTCCGGGATTAGCCTCCCTTTACACGCACCTGGTGGCCAAAGATAATGTTGTGGTCATTGCGCCGGACCGTGAACAAAGTGCCGTCGGCCATGGCATTACCTTAAACGAGCCGCTGCGTACGCGCAAGGTTTCGATTCCGAATGCATTTGAGGGCTATGCCGTCTCAGGGACGCCGGCCGATTGCATCAAGATCGGCGTGCTTGAAATTCTGAAAACCAAACCCGATTTGGTGATATCCGGTATTAATCCGGGTGCTAATGTCGGTGTCAATATTAATTATTCCGGAACGGTTGCCGCCGCCAAAGAAGCGACACTATACGGTATCCTGGCTATCGCGGTGTCCATTCACAGCCGTCAGGTTGAATCCTATGACGAGGCTGCCGGTTTCGTAGCACAGCTGGCCCAAGACGTATATGCTCGCGGCCTGCCTTTCGGCACATTTTTAAATGTCAATATTCCGAACCGGCCTTTAGCGGAGATTGCCGGCGTGCAGATTAGCCGGCTCGATATGGATTTTTTCCCTGAATACATCGATAAACGGATCGACCCGCGCCAGCGCACCTATTATTGGCAGGGATGTGACAGTCTGCCTCAGGGTAAGTCCCTCGATATTGACGGCTCGGCCTTATGTGAAAATTTTATTTCGATCACACCGATTAAATGCGATCAGACCGATTACGACGTGCTGGCAAACATGAAGGACTGGAAAATTATTTAATCTCATTGCTTTTCACCCTGCGGGCGAGCCGGAGGTTTCCATCTGCTGCGTTATTAAGGGCTAAGCATAGTTCACTATAGCTTCGCCCTTAAGTGCCTTGCGGATGAAAGCCTCCGACTCGTGCAAAATTCAGGTACTAAGCAGCATAAAAATTAACGCTTAACAGGTAAATGAAAATCGGTTAGCCCCATGTTCATCACATTGGAAGGTATCGAAGGCTCAGGTAAAACGACCCAGATAGATCGGTTGGCGGAATTTCTTGAGGACAGTGGAATGAAATGCGTGACGACCCGTCAGCCGGGCGGAACCGTCATCGGTGAAAACATACGATCGATTCTACTGAACCCGGCAAATCATACTCTGCAACCGATGACAGAATTGCTGCTCTATCTGGCGGATCGCGCGCAGCATATCAATGAGATTATCAGGCCTGCTTTGGCGGCCGGCAAAACGGTCATATGCGATCGTTATTTTGATGCGACGCTGGTGTATCAGGGTTATGCCCGGGGGCTGAGTGTCCAGTTGCTTTTGGAATTGCACCAGATTTTATTTGATAATTTAAAACCGGATGTCACGCTGCTGCTGGATCTCTCACCGCAACAAGGGTTGGGACGTGCCTGGCAGCAATTAAATAGCGGCCAGCGGGTGGGGCATGAAAGCCGCTTTGAAAACGAGGCCGTTGCCTTCCATAATAAAGTCAGGACCGGCTACCTTGAGCTGGCACGTCTCGAACCGCAGCGGTTCTGCATTATCGATGCCGCCCAGAGCCCGGACCAGGTCTTTGCCGAGATCAGAAAAACACTATCATCCTTTCTCAAATAAAGCGTGGCACGGCCGCTGGATTATTTTTTTGCAATAAATTTAAATTTTGCGCCGTAAACCCGATCCTAAATTGAGCGCTGGTCGAGATCTGAAACGCTCATTTAGGATAAGATAGGCTTACGATATGGGCAACTCTATTCTGGATGCCATCGGCAATACGCCCATGGTTGAAATTCAAAAGTTAAATCCGAATCCCGGCGTGAATCTGCTGGCCAAGCTTGAGTATTTTAATCCCGGTGGTTCGATTAAGGATCGCGCTGCCCTTTGGATGATCAAGGCCGCCGAAAAAGCAGGTGAGCTGACACACCAAAAAATCGTAATCGAGCCCACCAGCGGCAATACCGGGATTGGCCTGGCCCTGGTTTGCACCGTCAAGGGGTACCGGCTGCTGCTGGTCATGTCAGATGCAGTCAGCATCGAACGCCAGAAGATCCTAAAGGCCCGGGGAGCAGACATTCTATTAACCCCCGGCCATTTGGGCACCGATGGGGCCATTGAAGAAGCCTATCGCCTGGCCCGCGAAAATCCGGACACCTATTTTCTACCCGATCAATTTAATAATGAAGCCAACTGGCTGGCGCACTACCACGGGACGGCGGAGGAGATCTGGCAACAAACCAATGGCCGGATTACCACCGTGGTGGCCACTCTGGGAACAACCGGCACATTGATGGGCGTTTCCAAGAAATTAAAGGCCTATGATCCGACCATTCAGGTCATCGGTATCGAACCGTATCTGGGGCACAAAATCCAGGGATTAAAGAACATGAAAGAAGCCTATCGCCCTGAAATTTTTGAAAAGGGCCGCCTGGATCAAAAGCTCAATATCGAAGATGAAGCCGCTTATGAAATGGCCCGGCGGCTGGCCAGGGAAGAAGGTATATTTGTCGGAATGAGCAGTGGCGCGGCCATGGCTGGCGCCTGTATGGTCGCCGAGGCAATGACTAAAGGCACTATTGTCGTGATATTTCCCGATGGCGGCGAACGTTATTTAAGTACATCTCTTTTTGCCGTGCGTGATGAGATATCCCTGAAATTATTTAACCCCTTGAGCCGCAAAAAAGAAGTATTTGAACCTCAGGTTCCGGGAAAGGTCTCGGTTTACTCTTGTGGGCCGACCGCTCATGCCCGCGCTCATCTGGGAGAAATGCGGCGCATTGTGTTTGCCGATCTGATGTGTCGCTACCTGGAGTACCGCGGATATGTGGTCCATCATTTAACCGATATCAATGATCTCGATGATAAAGCCATCAGCGGATCCGAAAAACGGGGTGTCGATCTGGATGAATTTACCGAAGCCAATATCGGCCAATTTATGGAGGATCTGGCCGTTTTAAGCATTACCCCTGCCAATGTCTATGCCCGGGCAAGCCAGCATGTTGATGACATGGTGGCCCTTGGTGAGCAACTGGTGCAAAAGGGCATTGCCTATGAAAAACTGCGCTCGTTATATTTTGACATCTCGCGACTGGATGCCTACGGTCGACTTTCCGGAATTGACATCAACAAAATTAAAGTAGGAGCCACGGTTGATCTGGATAACTATGAAAAATTAAATCCGCGGGACTTTACGCTTTTTAAACGTTCCAAACTTTCAGAACTAAAGCGGGGTATTTTCGTCAAAACGCAATGGGGTAACGCTCGGCCTTCCTGGCATATTAAATCGGCGGCCATTTCAATGAAATACCTGGGTGAATGTTTCGACATCCACACCAGCAGCCGGGAGTTGGTTTTTCCCCACCACGAAAATGAGAACGCCATAGCCGTCGCTTTAACCGGAAAACCACTTGCCAGATGCTTTGTACACTGTGATCGGGTGCTTTTGGATGGTAAAAAATTAGATGAACACGCGGCCGGGTTAACCGTCGCAGATTTAGTCAGCATGGGGTATTCCGGCCGGGTCATCCGTTTTTGGCTGCTTTCCAGCCACTACCGCAAACCGACACCATTTTCAAAGGAGCGCCTGGTTGATGCCAGGCGTGCGCTCGAACGTCTGGATCGCTGTATTTCCAATCTGCGCTGTGTCAAACAGGGCGATGCTTATGCCGAGCTTGAGCAGTTGCTTTACGACCTTAAAAACGGGTTTATGAGCGCTATGGATGATGATCTAAATATTTCGGCAGCTCTGGCGACGATTTTTACAATTGTCAAAAAGATCAACACGCTCATCCTAAACAAGCAACTGAGTTCAGCGGACGCTTCAAAGATTGTTGATGGCTTCCGCAGCATTGACGCGGTTTTGAAGGTATTTAATTTCTTTGATGCTTATGCTGACCCTGAAATACAGCACCTGCTCGAAAAAAGAGAGCGTGCCCGCAGGAAGGCAAATTGGGAGCTGGCGGATAAAATCAGAGATGAGCTCAGGTCACGCGGAATACCGGTTCAGGATCAGAGATAGGGTTCAGAGGGTTCCAGGGACAGGGTTCAGAAGTTAGAAAACAGATGGAAAAACTGGAAGATGTTTCACCCATTCTGTTTTCAGTTTTGCTCTCTTTCATTATTTAACCTCCCAACTCTGAACGCTGAACCTTTGAACCTTTAATTTGAAAATCCCAGCAGGTAGGGGTAAGCACCATCATACACAGGAGTTTTAAATTCGAATGATACAACCGATTTATTTCCCCTTTACCTACGTCCCGCAGTGGGTAGCGGAGACATTCGCTACCGGCTTCAAGCATTTTTGCGTCTATCAGCCTTCGGGTAAAGATGTGCCTGCTGAAATGCAGGTCTGGGTCGAAAAAAATGCGATGAACATCTGTGTGCCGGTGCCGAATGAAGATGAAAACCTCACTGATGTAGTCAATGAGTTTCAAAGGTTTGCGCGTCTGCACGCTGATGACAAAAACCCCAGGATGGCGGCATTTTGGAATCGGCAAGCTGCCGTTCCATTTTTCAATGAAACTTCAGCCTCACAAATTGCTGCAGATCTGAAAAAAGATAAAACTTTGGATGCCGGACTGGCGTATCCGGACACACTGTTGCGCGCGCGGGTTTTTCTCGAATTTGCCCAGGAATTCGACCGGTACAATGCGGAACTCCGGCAGGAATTGGACGTTAATGATCGGCGTTCCGAAGATCTGCTGGCGAATCTAAGCGGCCAAAAAGATAACGACTCACGGGTCACCCGTCTAACGGCTGAAATCAGAGTCGATGATCCCGGTGAATACATGGCTCAGGCCCGGCTACAGGCGTGGATTCGACTATTTATGGAAGAACCCATCGATTCGGGGCTTCTGGTGACCAGCAGTCCTTCGGTTTTTAATTATCTGGTTGAGAATCTGCCGCCGGCTGAAAAGATCCTTGAATCCAAAACACTGCCGGCGAAGACGGCAAACGACGATTGGCAGGATGCATTTTTAAATCAGATGAAACACCTTGTTGAATCCGAAGGGCTGGCAGCCGGCGATGATTCCATTCAATGGCCAGCGGGTGAAAATAATTCGGCAAATCGAACACTCACACTCTATCGGTTGCCCGGCCGCAGTCCGGCAGTTTTACTGGGCCGGATCTTACAGTCGTCAACCAGCGTCCAAAATACAACCAATCAGATGCCTGAAATTAAGAATACCCTGCTCGGACTTATCCGTCAGCGAACCGGCGGCACTTAAATTTTGTTAAAATCTGAAACGCTCAATTTAGGTAAAAATTATTATCAAGACTTGACTCAGTTTTCCAATTGGTATATTGACTTTTTTTTTAATGGAATTCAAGGTGGCTTTTCAGCACTTTTATCAAATCCTAATTTGAAAGGAGATGTATATAATGGCTTTTAATCCTATCGTCGACGAAGAAAAATGCGCAGGTTGCGAAGAATGTGTAGATGTCTGCCCGGTTGAAGTATTTGAAATGCAGGACGGGAAATCAGTGCCCGTTAATGCTGAAGAATGTTTGGGCTGCGAAAGTTGTGTCGAGGTCTGTGAAGAAGGCGCTATTGTCGTAGAGGAAACTTAATCCGATTTGACCCCCTGACCGGCATGGCCTTATCAAAAGCGGAGTCAGGGGGATCTTTTTTTGCAGGCGCGTGGAAACGCCTGCCGGAACGATTTTACATCGAAAACCCCGCCCATCTGTCTCTTTTATGTAATCCATTGAATTTGACCAACCGTTTAGCGGCAGGTTGTTGACTCAGCCTTTTATGAAACAATACGTAATCGATGAACTCAGACCCAAGGACCATCATAAGATAAAGAAATATCTGGACAAAACTTATGGTCCTGCGGAAATGGAGAGTATCTACTGGGTGCCGCTGGCCGTGGAGGTGCTGACGGAAATTCAACACCAGCATTCCGATTGCCAACCCTTCTTTTTTGCTATAGATTTACAAGATGATCAGTTGGTCCTTGAGCTGCTGGTCCGCACCAAAAGCCGGGTTCGGTGTGCCTGTATCGGTTATGCCGCTGAAAAACAGCGGATCTGGATTATGGACATTGTTGATGCCATATTCAAACGATTGGATATTGCTACCTGAGATACAATTGTAAATTTTCGGTTGACGATTGTATATTGAAAAAATTTCCCCAATTTTTACATTATCCTGTATTAAAAATATTCGCGCAAAGCAGCTTACCCCAATCTTCAATTGTCAATCGGCACAATTCAATGACGAGCAAGGGATGTGGAAATGATTCGGACCTTATATGTTACCATCTGGGTTATTTTTGCTACGATAGTGCTGGGCATAGCAGTTTTGATTCTTTCAATTTTTATTAAATCCGGAAATCCCCTGCACAAAATTGCCCGTTTTTGGGGTCGATCCATTCTGGTGGTCAGCCGCATCAAGGTTATCGTCAAAGGGCTTTCAGGCATTGATCCACAACGTCCATATATATACATGTCCAACCACCAGAGTAATTTTGACATACCGGTTTTGCTGGGGCATCTTACGGTTCAGTTTCGTTGGCTGGCCAAGGTGGAACTTTTTAAAATTCCAATTTTTGGTCACGCCATGCGCAAGGCCGGTTATATCGATATTGACCGCAATAATCACACGTCGGCCATTAAAAGTCTCGAAGTGGCAGCCGAAAAGATAAAAAACGGCGTCTCGGTGCTCATTTTTCCGGAAGGCACGCGCAGCCAGGATGGAAAATTCCGGCGGTTTAAGAAAGGCGGATTTGTGATGGCCATTGATTCCGGAGTCCCGATCGTCCCGGTTGTCATTAGCGGCGCGCATACGATTATGGCCAAAGGTAAGTTGCGTATTAATCCGGGCCAGATCCGTTTGCTGATCCACGAACCGATCGACACTTCGACCTATACCCGCGAGACGAAAGAAGCACTGATGGAACGCGTTCGTCGCGTCATGTGTGACAATTTTGAACCCAGTGGGATGGAGGAAAGGGCATGTTAAAAATTATCCCGCTCGGCGGCCTTGGCGAGATTGGCCTGAATATGATGGTATTCGAATACGGGAGCACTCTCTTTGTGGTCGATGCCGGATTGATGTTTCCCGAAGATTATATGCTGGGGGTGGATTTTGTCATTCCGGACATGGGCTATTTGCGGCAGAATGAATCCCGTGTGGCGGGTATTGTTCTAACCCATGCTCACGAAGATCATATCGGCGCTTTACCGTATCTATTGAAAGAGGTGAGGGCCCCGGTATTCGCAACGCCGTTTACCCTGGGGCTGGTTCGAAAAAAAATGGAAGAATACGAGCTCAGCGGCCCCACGGATTTGCATTCCATATTACCAGATGAAACATTGAAATTGGGCCCGTTTACCCTGGAATTTATTCGGGTTGGCCACAGCGTGTTGGATGGCGTGGGGATTTCCATCCAGACGCCATTGGGCAGAATTATCCATACCGGTGATTTTAAAATTGGCTATGGTTCCGCTGATGGGATGGCCACGGACGTAAACAAATTTGCCAAATTTGGGGAAAAGGGGGTATTGGCCCTGCTGTCGGATTCCACCAATGTGGAACGGGAAGGATATCCCATTACGGATAAAGAAATTTGTGAGGCCCTGCTGCGGATTATTGCCGGAAGCAGCGGCCGTGTGATTGTGGCTTTATTTGCTTCCAATGTCGCCCGTATTCAGGTCATTATGGATATTGCCAGGGCGAACGGGAAAAAGGTCATATTTGATGGAAAAAGTATTGAAGCCAGTGTTCAGATTGCCAGCAAGCTGGGGTATCTGGACACCTTAACAAACACGGTCATCTCAATCGACGAGCTCGCAGATTACGATGATGAAGAGATGATCATCATTACCACCGGAACTCAGGGCGAACCGATGTCCGCTCTGGCCCGAATGTCCGCCGGCACCCATAAGCATTTAAAAATAAAATCGGGCGACACAGTGGTTCTATCCTCTAAATTCATTCCCGGCAATGAAAAGGCGATAACCAAAATTATCAACAATCTCTATCGCAAAGGCGCTGACGTTATCTACGAGAAAATATCTGATATCCATGTCTCCGGGCATGCATTTCGGGAAGAACTCAAACTGATGATCAAATTGACCCAGCCCCGTTATTTTGTCCCGGTCCATGGCGAATACCGGCATTTAATTTTGCATTCGCGTCTGGCCGCAGAAGTGGGCATTCCAAAAGAAAATATCTTGCTGGCGGAAAATGGCCAGATTGTCGAATTTGATAAAAGCGGTGGCCGGTTGAACGGGCAGGTTCCCACCGGCCGCCTGCTCATCGATGGCAAAGGTGTCGGGGATGTCGGGCGCAGCGTTTTAAAGGAGCGCCGGGTGTTGTCTGAAGATGGCTTGGTCGCTGTGACCATGGCGTTTGATGAAGAAACCGGTGTTGTGGTTTACGGTCCTGAGATTATTTCAAGGGGTTTTGTTTTTGAAACTGAAAGTGGCCACCTGTTGGAAGATGCCCAGTGTGTGGTTCTGGAGATTGTCGACGAGGTGGCACCGGAGGTTAACAACCGGGTCGCTATCATCCGATCAAAGATTAAAACCGCATTGCGGCAATATTTTTTCTTTACCATCGGTCGCCGGCCAGTTATACTTCCGTTTATTATGGAAGTTTAGATATTCGAATTACGGAATTTATTGCAGATTGCCCAAGGCTAACCCTCTAATCGGGTTTTTCTAACCCTTAAATTACGGCCTCGGGTACGGATAAATATGCGCAAAGAAATTATCGGCATCTTTTGTTTTTTTCTGGTTATCTTTACGCTGATCAGTCTGTTGTCATTCAGTCCGGATGATCCGTCGATTCACAACGCCAAAGCCGCGGGTGAAATTCACAACCTGTTTGGCTTGTTCGGTGCGCATCTGGCCGGTATTTTGTTAGGCCTCTTCGGGCTCGGTGCATTTTGGATCCCGCTTTTGCTGTTATTGACCAGTATTCATTTTTTTGGCGATCATCCGATGAAGGCAAAGATTGCGACTCTCAGCGGCGGTGTCCTGCTGGTGGCCACCACCGGCAGCCTGCTGGCCATGCGTCAAGATGCTTACCTTTTGTTTGGCAGCCAGTTTTCGGCCGGCGGTCTGATTGGCATTCCATTAAAGTCCTTACTGACCCAATACACCAACTTTACCGGGGCCTTAATTATTTTAATTCTGCTGTGGGTCGTCGGCTTCATTCTGGCTACCGGTTTTTCCCTGATCGCTTTTGGCCTACGATGCTGGACCTGGATTTCTGCAATCTTGGACCGCATAATGACCGTTTATCTCAAATGGAAAGAGAGGCGCGAGCGGTCAAAGAAATTTGCTCAGGTTGATCGCAATACCACGCGTGCCAAGGCCAAGAAAATAAAAATCAAAGCCGCCAGCACTAAACCGATCAAGCCCGTTCCGTCGCCCAAACAGGAAGAATTTACGTTTATGAAAACCGGAAAAGGCTTCCAGCTGCCGTCGATAAATTTTTTGGAAGAACCGGAATTTCAAATCGGTTCGGCAGATAGTGAAAATTTACGAATGCAGTCCCAGCTGCTTGAGAAAAAACTGGAGGATTTCGCTGTTCAGGGCAGGGTGGTTGAAGTCGCCCCCGGCCCGGTTGTTACCACCTTTGAATATGAACCGGCCCCCGGTGTGAAGATCAACAAAATTGTCAACCTGACAGATGATCTGGCACTGGCCATGCGGGCAACCAGCATTCGGATCGTGGCGCCGATTCCGGGCAAGGCCGTCATTGGTATCGAGGTTCCGAATACCGATCGCCAGTTGGTCAAATTCAAAGAAATTATTGCCTCCAGCGTATTTGAAAAGTGTAAATCAAAGCTGACCCTTTGTCTGGGGAAAGATATTGTCGGCAACCCGGTGGTTGCCGAACTGGAAAAAATGCCCCATCTCTTGATTGCCGGCGCCACCGGCACCGGTAAAAGCGTGGCCTTAAATGCCATGATCTGCAGTCTGCTTTACAAGTCCAAACCAAGTGAAGTCAAAATTATTATGGTCGACCCCAAACGCATCGAGCTGTCCAGCTACGATGGGATTCCCCATTTGATCACACCTGTGGTCACCAATCCAAAGAAAGCAACCAATGCGCTTTTTTGGGCGGTGCGCGAAATGGAACGTCGATATGAGCTGCTTTCAGAAATGACGGCCCGCAATATTAAACAGTACAACAATAAGGTGACTAAAGCTGAAGAAACGGCCGACAAGGAAACGCCTGAAAAGCTGCCTTATATCGTCATTATCATCGATGAGCTTGCCGACCTGATGATGCTTGCATCCCGGGATGTTGAAGTGGCCCTGACGCGGCTGGCTCAGATGGCCAGGGCTGCCGGCATCCATCTGATTTTAGCCACCCAGCGGCCCTCGGTCGATGTTTTAACCGGCATTATCAAAGCCAATTTCCCGACACGACTGACATTTCAGGTTTCGTCTCGAACCGATTCCCGAACCATAATCGATTCCGTTGGTGCGGAAAACCTGCTCGGCAGCGGGGATATGTTGTTTTTGCCACCCGGCACCGCAAAATTGCAGCGTATCCACGGTGCCTATATATCTGAAAACGAGCTGGGTCAAATCACCAGATTTTTAAGAAGTCAGGATAAACCGGAGTACGATGAAAAAGTAACTGAAGTAGCCGCCATCGAACCTGTCGAGGCCGACGATGATGAGTATGACGAGCGCTACGATGATGCCGTGGCTCTCATCACAAAGAACGGACAAGCCTCTATTTCCATGATTCAGCGCCATTTGCGAATCGGCTACAATCGCGCTGCGCGCATCATCGAAAAGATGGAAAAAGAGGGCATCGTCGGCCCTTCAGACGGCGCCAAGCCCAGAGAGGTGCTTGTCACCAGTTATGACCGTAAGGGTTAGCCACTGGTTGCTGGCTGCAAAAGGTTTCATTGTTCAGGTGTTGGGTGTCAGTAAATAGATGACAGAGGGCAGAAAACAGAAGTTAGTACCTTAATTTTCATGCAAGATTCAGGTAGTAGCTGGAGACCGGAAGATGACCATCGGAATCGACCTGGAACAAATATCTGCAACCAAAGGCTTTCTCGACGAATACGAGGGACGCTGTCTATACGATATTGCCCTCAAAGCCAGTCAACTAGGGCCCTGTCTGGAGATCGGCAGTTATTGCGGCAAATCAGCAATTTACATCGGCACGGCCTGCAAAATAAACAAAAGCATCCTTTTTTCCATTGATCATCATCGTGGCTCAGAAGAACAACAGCCCGGTCAGGCTTATTTTGATCCCGACCTTTTTGATCCTCAATCGGGCCGCGTGGACACTTTTTGCGAATTTCGCAAATCCCTTGAAAAAGCCGGGATTGATGATACGGTCGTGGCCGTGGTGAGTCGCTCCGATGTGGCTGCCCGTCTCTGGGCCACGCCGCTGGGTATGGTATTTATCGATGGCGGGCACACAATGGAAGCGGCCCTCAGTGATTATACCTGCTGGTCTCCCCATATCATTCCAGGGGGATATCTGCTGATCCACGATATCTTCTCGGACGCATCTGAAGGTGGACAGGCGCCGCGTCGTATTTTTGACCTGGCGCTATCAAGCGGTCAATTTGAGCGACTATCCACGATCAGGACCCTGGGTGTGCTGCAACGCCGACCCTAATTGAGCAAAAAAAATGCTCAATTAGGTGTTAACAAATAACGAATCACTAATAACGCCCAATTGGTTTTTAATCAATTGGGCTGGTTTTTTCTTTTTTCAGATAAATCACTAAGCTTTTTCCCAGAATGGGATTCAGTAATTTATCCATCCAGGCTACCAGATACGGTCGTTTCATGATATCCCAGGTTAGGAAGCGATGGTAAAGGTTCACTGCGGGCACGTCGGTGCGATTTGGCCCCATAAGGCATTTCAGCCACCAATAGGGGGTGTGCAGGCTGTGGGCATAATGGATGGCCCAGCGTTTCACGCCAAAATTTTCGAGCAAAGCAATGAGCTTTTTTTTTCGGTAGATCCGGATATGACCGTTGTCTGAATTCGTGTAGGCTGCTGAAAAGGCCCAGCAGATGCGCTCCGGCCAGAAACGCGGGACGCTTATTACCAGATTGTGCCCCGGTTTTAATACGCGGATGATCTCGCTGGCAGCGCTTCGATCGTCCTCAATGTGCTCCAGGACTTCTGCGCAGATAACCAGATTAAAAAAATTGTCTTCAAACGGTATGGCGCTGACATCTGCCATCGTCAGACCCCACATCCCGCCGTGGTTTTCGTCCAATCTTTCTTGCAATTGTAACCGTTCTCTTGCCTCGCCGAGCTCTGCAGGATTTAGGTCGGCACCAATTGCAGACACATCTTTGAATCGATAGGCGGCACAGGTGTGCCGGCCCGATCCGCAGCCGATGTCCAGAATACGGTAGCCCGGCTTGATATTCAGCTTTTTAAAATCAACGGTGATCACGAATTGCCTCCCGATATACGCGCACGGTCCTCTGGGCGGCCTTGATCCAGGTAAAATGTTGCTGAACCCTTTGATAACCCGCACGGCTCAGTTTTTGAGCCAGTTGCGGTTGTTGCAGGACTGCCAAAATTGCATTGGCCAGAGCATGATGGTCAGCCGGCGGCACCAGAATCCCGGCATCCCCGACGACCTCGGGCAACGCCCCGCCGGTGGTGCTGATGACCGGTACCGCACAGGCCATGGCTTCACCGACGGGTAATCCAAAACCTTCATATACCGACGGGATAACTGCAGCCGTTGCCTTGGCGTATAATCGCACGAACCGGTCGTTGGTGATGCGACCGGTAAATGTGATCAGATTTCCGATACCCAGCTTTTGAATTAATTTCTGACTATATCCGTTTTTGCGGGGTGATCCGACGATCGTGAGTTTGACAGGCTGTGTTTGTGCAACCTTTGCAACAGCGCGCAGCAGGTAAAAAAGCCCTTTTAAAGGCATATCGGCGCTGTTGGTTACAATCAGCCGGTTTTTCTCCCGGGCGATATCGGGGATCGGGTAAAAAAGATCAGTGCGGATACCGTTGGGTATGATTCTAAATCGGTTGGTTGATATTTTAAAATCGCGTGCGATATCCTTGCGGGCAGTTTTGGATACGGTGATAATATGGGAAAGCATTCTTGAAACGCGTTTTTGCATGCCGCAAAACGAATACCAGCGCCATTGTTGCATCTTTCTCCAAATGTTCGCCGCCGAGCGGATCGCTATTTTGCGATCGATGGTGATCGGATGGTGAATTGTGGCAACGGTGGGCAGCCAGTCTTTAATGTTCAGCAGGCTATAGGACAATCCTTGATTGTCGTGAACGATATCATATTGATGGCGCTTACGGCGCAAGAACCGACGGGCCCGCAACCCAAATGTAAATGGCTCAGGAAATCCCATGGTCGAGACCCCGATCCACTCAATGAAATTGATGGGTTGACAAAGCTCTTTTAGCGACGGCCTTCTGAATAGGTCTTCCGGGTTATACAGGTCCAGCGACTGAATCTGGTAGACGGGGATATCTGCATCTATCTGCGGTTTTGGCGGACCGACAACGACATCTACCCCATGCCCTAGCTCTTTCAGGGCGCGGCTGAGATTTTTTAAATAAACCCCCTGACCACCGCAATGCGGATTGCACCTGTAGCTTAAGAGGCAAATCCTCAGGGGTCTGGATGTATCTTCAATCTTCAATACTCAATTCTCCCGCCGTCTTCTGGCATGAATTAACCCATATGGCAATACATATCGACGAAGCCCTTCGTGCCGGCAGCTAAAGTTTTTGCCCAAAGTGTCGATATCACATCCAGTGGTTCTTGCGGTCTAAAATGGTCATAACATAATAGAATCATGATAAATAAATAGATAAGCCGGATTCGTTTACCACAGATTCAAGCCTATGGACAGTTTAAAAAAAGAAACCATTCTGTTTGTCGATGATGAGGAAAGTATTTTAAGCGTATCCAGTGAATACTTTCAACGCAAAGGCTATCAGACCCGTACCGCCAGCACGGGTGTTGAAGCGCTTAAGATTCTCTCCAGAGAGACAATCGACTGTTGTTTTACCGATATTAACATGCCCAAAATGAATGGGCTTGAGCTTGCCGAAAGAATCAGAAACCACGATAATACCATGCCGGTAATTGTTATGACCGGTTATCCCTCCCTGGAAAATACTATCCAGACCATTAAAAACGGGGTCGTTGATTTTTTGATCAAGCCGGTCAATCTGAAACAGATGGAATTGAGCGTGCAGCGCGTCATGCAACAGCGCAAAATGTTTGTGGAAAATGTTCTTTTAAAAAAGGAAGTCGAGGGCAAACAGCGCCTGGAGAGGTTAAACCAGGAGTTAATGGTCAAAGTCAAAGAATTGAATACGCTGAACAAAATAATGAGCCAATTTACCGCTATCGGCTCCAGCAATGATGTGTTCAAACGGGCGGTTGATATCGCCTGCTCGATTTCCAATGCCGATATGACCGGTTTTTACGTGATCAATGATGCGGTTCAGGAGCCGGTACAGGTGGCATCGTCAGTTTTATCCTGCGGTCCCGCCGCAACGCCGGATCTTAAAAATGTCTGCAAGGTGCAATCCGTGTCGCCGGCGGGCAATTTCAAGTCTTTAAGCTCGGGGCTAATAATGGAAGTTGTCTCGGATCAGATCCCGTTGTTGATTTCTCAAAATACCGCCAACAACGGTTTGCCGGCCGAAATCAAATCCGCCATGATTGTACCGCTCAAGATCAGGGAGAAGGTTTTTGGCGTGTTAACGGCAGTCGTCAATCAGGGGCAAAATCGATTTAGCGAAAAAGATCTTTATTATCTTTCATTTTTGGCCCAGAGTGCTGCGCAGGCCATAGAAAATCTGGCGCTATATGAAAACATCTATGAAAATCTTTTCGCCACGCTTTACGCTTTTGTAAAAGCGGTGGAGGCCAGAGATCTATACACCCAGCAGCATTCGAGCCGTGTTACCGGGTTGTCCATTGTTCTGGGCAAACAACTCGGATGCTCTAAAGAAGAGTTGGACGTTCTCAATTTTGCGGGTCATCTGCATGATATTGGTAAGATCGGAATCCGCGATGAGATCCTTCTAAAACCCGGTAAATTGACCAACGACGAATTTGAAAAAATCAAGGATCATCCGGTCATCGGAGCCAATATTCTTGAGCAACTGGGATTGTGGGAAAGAGAAAGACAAATAATCCGATGTCATCACGAGCGATTTGACGGTACCGGCTATCCCGATGGTATCAAGCAGGATGAAATCCCCTTTTTGGCCCGCATCTTATCAGTGGCCGATGTTTATGATGCCATGGCTTCCGATCGGGCCTATCGCAAAAAAATGGCAGATGAGGTCATTCTTAAAATAATCAATGACGGTATCGGCTCCCAGTTTGACCCCGATGTGGTAGCTGCGTTTAATCATGCCTATGCGGCCGGCAAAATTTCCCATTATATGAAGACCGGGGAAATAAACTGATCTCGATACGGCAAACCCTTCTTCAGTGAATACACCTCTTTGTGATCCATAGACGCCGAAAAAGAGCGGAAGTTATTTTCGTCTTAAACATTGCCCAATCGAGGTTAACAAAAAAAGCGGGATAGCCATTTAGCTAAACCGCTTTTTTTGTTATAATCATATTTTAAGCGATTGATCCCGTGTTTTGACCGGAACATCCGTTGAACATAATTATTGGTCGGGGCGAGAGGATTTGAACCTCCGACCCCTTGAACCCCATTCAAGTGCGCTACCAGACTGCGCTACGCCCCGACACAGGCGATTTTAATTAGCACTCATGGTTGGATATGTCAATAAGAGACAGGTGACAGACGACAGCAGGCAAACGACAGAGGCGGGTAACGCGAAACCTAAAACCAATCATTTTTCTCTGCCCTTAACCTTTAGTTGGTATGGCTAATTTAAACAAAACACCCATAAAGCCGCGCCGCTTAAAGCCCGGTGATACCATCGGTATTGTGGCGCCGGCCGGCGCTTTTGACCGAGAGCTTTTTATGCAGGGTCTGAGCACCCTGAAATCAATGGGTTATCATACCCGGGTTCCTGATGAAATATATGGCAAAACCGGGTATCTGGCCGGCTCCGACATGCAACGTGCGCAGCTAGTCAATCAGCTTTTTAACAACCCGGACGTACAGGCCATCATTTGTGCCCGGGGCGGATTTGGCTGTTTACGCATGTTGCCTTTGGTCGATTTTGATATCATCCGGACCCATCCTAAAATTTTCGTCGGATACAGCGATGTTACAGCGCTGTTGACAGCGATCACCACCCGCAACGGGCTGGTGACATTTCATGGCCCGATGGTGACCACCCTAGCAAAGGCGCCCGAGTTGACTCGCAACTCCCTAACGGCCGCGATTGCATCCGCTGCTGCGCTTGAAATGAAACCCGCCGATGGCGTTGTTCTTCAGGCGGGCAAAGCAAAAGGCCCGGTCATCGGCGGCAACCTCACCACTGTATGTCACCTGCTGGGGACGCCCTTTGAAGCCGAATTTAAGAATCACATTGTGCTGCTGGAGGATTGCGGCGAAGCCCATTACCGCATTGACCGGATGCTGTCCCAAATGAAGCTGGCCGGTTGTTTTGAAGGAATTGCCGGTTTGATTCTCGGCGGCTTTGAAGATTGTGGGGCCCTGGACGGAATCTACCAGATTTTCCAGGAACATTTCCAGGGCACGCACATTCCGATTCTGGCAGGTTTTGATGTCGGTCATGGTCAGCAAAACATGACCATTCCTTTTGGCCTGGCCGCCACCCTGGATACCGATCAGCAGCTTCTGTCGTTTACGCAGCCAGCCACGATGGGTTAGTTGTCAGTCGTCCGTGGTCAGCTGTATCTGGGTTTCAGGCAAAAGTGTTCAGGTGTCAGGAAAAAACTGGTTTCAGGTGTCTGCCCTTCTATTCGTCCCTGACACCTGACACCCGAAACCTAAAGTATATAGAAGCAAAATGGATATGGAAACCGTTGACAATTTGATGAAGCAAGCTGTTGATGACGGGATATTTCCCGGCGCTGTCTTGCTGGTTTCATCTGAGACAAAAGTTGTATTCCTGAAGCCATACGGGATTGCCAATCTTTACGAGCAAATACCCATGACCGTCGAAACCAATTTTGATCTGGCATCTTTCACAAAGCCGCTGGCCACGACTCTGGCAGTAATGCGGCTTGTGCAAAACCGTCAACTCGAACTGGAGCAGCCCCTCGGTGATTTACTGCCCGAATTTCAGGGGAGTGACAAAGCCGGGATCAGGCTCAAACATCTACTCTATCATAACTCGGGGCTTCCGGACTACCGGCCTTATTTTAAGGACTTAAGTAAAATCGAAATGGGTTCGCGCCGTGCTGCACTACGTCGGTTTCTGGTGAAAGAGCCGCTGATCAAACCCAGCGGGCAAGAAGTGCTCTACAGTGACCTGGGGTTCATGATTCTGGCATGGGTGGTCGAGCACGTTGCCGGCCGGCGACTGGATCATTTTGTCACTGACGAAATCTACCAACCCCTGGGGCTTGAGAACCTCTTTTTCAATACCGATAACGCTGATGAGCGTCGGGGACCTTTTGCCGCCACTGAAAATTGTTTATGGCGCCATGAAGTTTTAGTCGGTCAGGTGCATGATGAAAATGCGTTCGCAGTCGGCGGCATCGAAGGTCACGCCGGCCTTTTTGGAACCGCCGAAGATGTTAACAGACTATTGGTTGAACTGCTTCGCACCTATCACGGGCAGATGGCCGCCGCCTTATTTGACAAAGATTTGCTGCATCAATTTTTTAAACGTTTGCCGAAGACAGACAAGGCAATGGGGTTTGATATGCCGCGCTTAAAAGGTGCCAGCTGTGGAAGGGGTTTTTCAACGAATAGCGTTGGGCATCTGGGGTTTACCGGCACCTCTTTTTGGATGGATCTCGAGCAGTCTATCATTGTCATATTGCTGACCAATCGCGTGCACCCGACCCGTGAAAATGAGCGCATTAAAAAATTCAGGCCCCATTTGCACGACACGGTCATCAATACGATGAGGTCTTAAATTTTTTAATGATTATTTTTGCTTGTCATGCTACAATAAATCTGTTTTACCATCCATTTAATTTTTATGTACATTCTTTACAGCGAGGCCTTTCGGAATGAACTTATTTTTAGATAAGATTCTGGGTGTGTTTTCAGACGACCTGGCCATTGATTTGGGCACTGCCAATACACTGGTATACGTTAAAGGAAAAGGCATTGTTTTAAGTGAGCCGTCGGTGGTGGCGGTCAGCACTGGGAATCGATCCAGGAACCGAGTACTGGCCGTCGGGTCCGAGGCCAAAAACATGCTGGGCAAAACACCCGGAAACATACTCGCCATCCGCCCGATGCGTGATGGCGTCATTGCCGATTTTGAAGTGACCGAAGCCATGTTGCGCCATTTTATTCACAAAGTGCACAACCGGCGAACCTTCGTGCGACCGCGGATCATTATTGCCGTGCCCTCCGGTATCACCCAGGTTGAAAAACGCGCTGTCAGGGAATCGGCTGAATCCGCCGGTGCCCGCGAGGTGTTCCTGATCGAAGAACCCATGGCGGCAGCGATCGGAGCCGGCCTCCCCATCACCGAGCCGACCTGCAACATGGTGGTGGACATCGGCGGCGGCACGACTGAGGTCGCCGTGATTTCGCTGAAAGGGATTGTTTACAGTCGCTCGGTTCGGGTTGCTGGTGATAAAATGGATGCCGCCATTATCCAGTATATCAAACGTAAATACAATCTGCTGATCGGTGAGCGTTCAGCCGAAATGATAAAGACCTCAATCGGTAATGCCTATCCGGATTCCCAGAACCTGGAAACCATAGAAGTTAAAGGCCGTGACCTGGCCTCCGGAATCCCGAAGATCCTATCAATAGACTCGGAAGAAATCCGAATTGCAATTTCTGAACAAATTGACGCCATTGTTGAGACGGTGAAAATTGCACTCGAACAGACACCACCCGAATTATCTGCCGACATTGTTGATCGGGGTATTATTCTAACCGGAGGGGGTGCCTTGCTTCAGAACTTGGATAAACTCATCCGAGAGGAAACCAGTTTGCCGGTTACGGTCACCGACGACCCCTTATCTACTGTGGCGCTGGGCTCAGGGAAAGCCCTCGACAATCTTGAAATCCTCAAGGAAGTTGTGATCAACTGAGTTTGTACGGCGTTGCTAGAGTGAACGAAGCGTTATGTTCTCCAAAAAGATGGTTCTAATTGTTGGCGCTATCATTCTGATTATCGTCAATGTCATCCTCCTTTCATTCTCCACCAAGAGCCAATCAACCTTTGGGTTAGGTCGAGTGGGCCTTTCTGTTGTGTCACCCTTTCAGGAGCTTGTTACCCGTTCAATCCGTTTTGCCCGCGATATCTGGGAACGTTATTTCTTTCTGGTAGCGGTTGCCCATGAAAACGAAAATCTAAAAAAATCGTTAAATCAATTTATAGGAAAAGACAATCAATGGCATGAGATTGATCTGGCCAATTCGCGGTTGCGGAATCTGCTGAATTTTCAAAAAGCACCCAACTATAAAGTTGTGGCCGCCGAAGTTATTGGAAAAGATCCCTCCGGGTGGTTTAAAACGATTATCATCGATAAAGGCAAATCGGATGGTCTGCAAAAGGGGCTACCGGTGGTTTTGCCCACCGGTATTGTCGGTCAGGTTATTGAGGCTGCCGGCCATTATTCCAAAGTGATGCTGCTCATTGATCGAAACAGCGCCGTTGATGCTTTAGTACAACGCTCGCGGGCGCGGGGCATCATTAAAGGTGAATCCGCCGACCAATGCCGATTTGAATTTGTTTTGCGCAAGCACGACGTTCAGATCGACGATACCGTCGTTGCATCAGGACTGGACGGTGTATATCCTAAAGGTTTGCGTATCGGTCGCGTTGCGGATGTTAGCCAGCGCAACTCAGATATCTTCTATGAGATTACCGTCGCACCTTTCGTCGATTATGAAAAAATAGAAGAGGTTTTGGTCATTTTGCGTCCACAATCACAGACATTTGTGAGTCAACAATGAGATATGGCTTCTACATCGGCACCTGCCTGTTTTTGTTGGTCGTCCAGACCACCATACTCCCTAATCTTCCTGTTTTGCGGGGAATGTATGATCTGCTCATCCCCTTTGTGATCTTCATCAGTATTTGCCTGCCCATGCGCGAAAGCGTGCCGTGTGCTTTAATTCTCGGGTTGATTATGGATAATCTTTCCGGAAGCCCATTTGGCCTGTATGTGACGTTTTATTTGTGGCTGTTTATCGGTGTGCGCTTTATTATTAAATTCCTGCGGGTGAGCAATAAATTTCTTTTACTAGTGGTCGTGATCGTAGCCGTTTTAATCGAAAATATTTTAATGATCGCCACCTTTACGTTTTTCGAGCCGGCTGGGCAACTGCCGGCAGACGTTTTCCTGATTGTCGCTCAGCAGTTTTTATGGGCCCTTGCGACCGGCCCTGTATTTTTGTTATGTCTGTTGAACCTGGCCAAACGCTTTAACTTACAATGGGATGGTGCCGCACCGCAGCCGAACGCTTATGGATAAGTATTTAAAGACAGCAGATACCGATTGGTACAAGCAGCGCATCACCGGCGTGATCGTTTGTGCCCTGGCTGCCTTTGTGGTGTTGTTAATTCGGTTGATCGTTCTGCAGGTCATCATGGGTGATGAATACCGACACTTATCTTTAAACAACAGCATTCGACTGCAAAGCATCGATCCCCCCCGAGGCAGGCTGTATGACCGCAACGGCGATCTTCTGGTGGACAACCGACCTTCATTTGATGTGAATATAACCTTAAAAGATGCCGCCCCGCTGAACCCAACACTTGATAAATTGGCACTCCATCTCAGAACACCGGCAGATGCGCTGCTGTCTCAAATCAAGCAGACGCGTGGTGTATCGGCCTACAGCCCGTTGCTGCTCCAACAGGATGTGGGGCGCGATATGCTGGCGTCAATTGAGGTCAATAAATTCGATCTGCCGGGGGTCTCTGTTAATGTCAACTTGCGACGTCACTATATTCGTGAACGCCAGGCAGCGCATCTTATTGGCTATTTAAGCGAAATCAGTCCGGCTGAACTTAAAAGCGGCTCGTATCCGGATTGTCGCAGCGGTGATCTGATCGGCAAGTTCGGCGCCGAAAAGGTTTATGAGAATTCCTTGCGGGGCAAACGGGGCGGTCGCCAGGTTGAAGTCAATGCCAATGGCTTGGTGGTCAGAATTTTAAAAACCGTTGCGGCCGAACCCGGGCACAATGTTTATTTGACGATCGATCAAAACTTACAGCACCGCGCAGAAGCGCTTCTGGAAGGCGTGGTCGGCGCGGCGGTGGCCGTCGAGCCGTCAACCGGTAAAATTTTGGCTTTGGCAAGCAGTCCCTCCTTCGACCAAAATTCATTCGTCGGGGGCATCACCCGTGCACAATGGAAATCACTGATTTCCAATCCTTTCAGGCCCATGTCAAATCGGGCCATTCAGGGCGAATATCCGCCCGGGTCCACGTATAAAATAATTACAGCGCTTGCCGGGCTACAAGAAGGTGTTATCGATGATCAGAGCGTTATGCACTGTCCCGGGTATTATCGATTTGGCAATCGGATTTATCGTTGCTGGAAAAGGGGGGGGCACGGAAAAGTTGATATTATCAAGGCTGTGGAAGAATCCTGTGATGTGTTTTTTTATCAGGTAGGCCAGCGCCTTGGTGTGGATCGCCTGGCTTGGTATGCCAAGGCTTTCGGTCTGGGGTCTCCCACCGGCGTTCATTTGGATCATGAAGCCCATGGTCTGATTCCCACAGCTGCTTGGAAAAAAAGGCGCACCGGCGTGCCATGGCAAGAAGGCGAAACCCTTTCGATTGCCATTGGTCAGGGATTCAACCTGGCAACGCCCATTCAGATGGCGGTTTTAGCTGCAGCGGTGGCCAATGGCGGCCATCGATATCGACCCCTGATTTTGGATAACATTAAACTTGTGGGCGGACAGATTCTGCAAAAAAATAAGCCCCAACTGATCGGAAAACTTCCGGTTAGCCCCGCCCACCTGGAGCGCGTCAAGCTGGGTTTGTGGAAAGTGGTTAACGGTGAAAACGGAACCGCGCGCGGCAGCCGACTGGCAGATATCGATTTCAGCGGCAAGACCGGCACCTCCCAGGTGATCAGCCGCAAAGGGAACGAGTCTATGGCCGAGGAGGATATGCCGGTCCATTTAAGATCCCATGCGTGGTTTGTAGCCTATGCGCCCTCTGAAAAACCGACAATCGCAGTTGCGGTTGTCATCGAGCATGGTGAGCACGGCTCCGGTGCTGCCGCACCGATTGCCAAAGAAATGATAAAAGCCTTTTTGCGCAAGGCACCCGTCAATGCTCAGGTGGCAGCCCAAAAAGAATCGGCGGACACCGCCAATGGTGGATAATCTATTTGCCGCTGGTCTCAAATAGGACCGGGTGTCGGGTGTCAGGGAGCAAAGAACCGCAGAACACCGAACAAGGAATGAAGCGACAATGTTCGATCGACGGTTAGTACAGTATTTTGATTGGGGCTTGATGGGTTTGGCCATCCTGATCGGGTGCGTCGGGCTGATCACTTTGTACAGTGCGGTCACGGCTGAGACACCGGCCCCCCAAAAGGTGCTGTTCTACAAGCAACTGCTGTGGTTTTCTGTCGGGCTCATTGCTATGGTGAGCGCCTTTCTGTTTAATTATAAAATCTTGGATCGCTGGGCCCAGCCGATTTACTTTGGCTGCATTGCGTTGTTGCTGGCGGTTTTATTTTTCGGTAAGTATGTCGGCGGGTCGCGCCGATGGCTGATCATCGGTCCGGTATCGCTGCAGCCGTCTGAACTGGTAAAAGTTGCCGTCATCATCGCTTTAGCACGCTATTATTCCAAGGATGCCAAAACAAGCGGTTACACTCTCAGGGAACTGGTACGTCCTCTGATGATTATCATGCTGCCGGTTCTTTTAATCGGCATGCAACCGGATCTGGGAACGGCCGGCCTGGTGGTGCTGATTGCCGGTTCCATCACGGTCTTTGTCAAAATTGAAAGACGCTCTTTTATTTATCTGATTGGCTCCGGTGCGGTAATGGTTCCGCTGATATGGCTTTTTTTAAAAGATTATCAGAAGCAGCGGATTCTTACATTTTTGGATCCGGATCGAGACCCGCTGGGCGCCGGCTATCATATTATTCAGTCTAAAATTGCAATTGGCTCCGGAATGCTCAGCGGAAAAGGCTTTTTAAAAGGAACGCAAAACGCGCTCTCATTTTTACCGGAGGAACACACCGATTTTATTTTTTCAGTTTTAGCCGAAGAATGGGGGTTTCTGGGGTCGGTCACGCTGGTTCTTTTATTTCTCATTTTGATCATATGGAGCTTGAACGTGGCGCATGCCTGTCGCGAACCATTCGGGACGATTTTGGCTGTCGGGGTTACCGCGATGATTTTCTGGCAGGCGCTTATTAATATCGGCATGTCCATGGGGTTGTTGCCGGTGGTGGGGGTGCCGCTGCCATTTGTCAGTTACGGGGGGTCCTCGGTCTTAACCACAGCCATCAGTATCGGCCTGTTGCTCAATGTGAGCATGCGGCGATTTATGCTCGATTGACAACAACCGGCAATCAACATAAGACAGACCTAACACGCCGCTTTAGCGGGGCAATTTCGCTGCGGACGGAACCCTTTTGGCGGCAGACGCATTTTGAAACAGGTGTTCGCCAGGGACTTGCGTCCGGGAGGTAAACGAAACTGATGAAAAAGGAAGACAAGATCACATCCATATCAACGTTTTTAGGCTTTGGTTCCCTTATCGAGGGCAGCGTCGAGTTTCAGGGCACCATTCGTTTAGATGGTCGCGTGAACGGAAAAATTTCCAGCAAGGGCGGCACCCTAATCGTTGGAGAAAGAGCAGTGGTTCAGGCGGATATCATTGTTGACACGATCATTATCATGGGAGAGGTCAGCGGCACCATCGATGCCAAGGAACGGATCGAAGTGCACCCGCCGGGACGTCTCAGCGGCGACATTCAGGCGGGTGTCATTTCCATCAAGCCCGGTGGTTTTTTTAACGGCAAGTGCGCCATGAAATCGAAAACAAGCCCCCTAAAAAAGCCGGTTGTTTCAGCCCCGATTCCCTCCGTATCAGAGCTTCCCAAAGGCAAATAAAATTTGCAAAAAATCCTTTGACAATTACTTGGGCTGGATGTTATAGACCGCGCGAGCCAAACCATCCTTTTGTCATTAATCAAACTAATTCGCCCAGTTGTGCAAAAATTCGTCGACGGAGGATTTCTCAATGGGGATTTTCGGTGGAAGCCGCAAATTTCATGCTATCGTTCTGGTAACCGCAGTCAACATTCTGCTGACCGCTTCTTTGGCCTTGGGGTCTTCGAAAGAATCCGGCGGCGGCGGGGTTACCGTCATGCCGGATTGGACCGTTGCCATCCAAATTATCAATTTTCTCCTTATTCTGTGGATATTAAACCGTATCTTATTTCGTCCAATCCGCAACATTCTACGTCAAAGAAAAGAAAAAATGGACAACCTTGAGCTGAGTATCCAAACTTACAATGAAGACGCCCAGGAAAAAGATGCGGCCTTTGCAGCGGGAATCAAAGAGGCCAGGGCAAAAGGCCTGAATGAAAAAGAGGCGTTGCTGCAGGCTGCTGCTGAGGAAGAAAAAAAGATTATAGCCAAAATCAATGAAAAGGCCCAAGCGGAATTGTCAGATATCCGCGATAAGATTTCCCGGGAAGCCCATACTGCCAAGGCCGCTCTGCAAACTAAAGTCGGTGAATTTGCGGATGATATTTGCCAAAAAATATTAGGGAGGACGGTCCAATGAAAAATTCTGATTCATGTCGGCACTGCGGTTTCAAAACGTTCGGTCGAATTCTAATCGGCGTTTTGATTGCACTTCTGTGTCTGTCGCTTGGGACCGCAGCAGCAGCATCTGGTGAATCGGGCGGGGGAAAAGGCTGGGTCGCCACGGATACCTATCGGGTCATGAATTTTGTTGTATTGCTTGTTGCGCTCATTTTTATTTTGCGCAAACCGCTTTCCCAGGCCTTAAGTTCGCGTATAAAAACCATCAAGGAGCAGCTGGAGAGTTTAGAGACGCAAAAAGCTGAAGCCGAGAAAAAGCTGGCGCAATACAATGATAAATTATCCGAGCTGGAGAGCGAAGCTGAGAAGATTATCCAGGGTTATATCCAACAGGGCAATGAAGCCAAGGCTAAAATTTTAAAAGAAGCTGAGTCAACCGCAGAAAAACTGCAGCTCCAGGCGAAGCGCAACATCGAGCATGAATTTAACAAAGCCAGACAGGAGCTGCAGCAGGAAGTGGTCGAAAAATCGCTGCTCCAGGCCGAAGAAATGCTGAAAAAGACAATCTCAGACCGGGATCAGGATAAACTTGTAAACGAATATCTAGATAAGGTGGTGGCGTAATGAAAAATCTGGCTGTCGCCCGGCGCTATGCCAAGGCACTTTTGCTAATCAGCAAAGAGGATGGTCAAACGGATTCTTATCAAAAGGAACTCAGTGGATTTGCCGCACTAATGGAAACGAGCGAAACACTGGACCAGGCGATTACAAATCCGCTTTACGAGGCCTCTGTCCGCCGAAACGTTCTGCAGACGGTCATTGATAAACTGGATATTTCCAGCACAATGAAGTCTTTTCTTCTCTTGCTTTTTGACAAAGGCAGGATCGGGTTCATCGGTCAGATTGACGATTTTTATAAAAAGCTCGCCGATGAGCTCAGCAATATTGGACGGGCCAGCGTGGTATCGGCCACTGATCTTTCAGAGGAAACGGTGGAACGGATTCGGGCGGCTTTATCCAAAAAGACCAATATGGATATTATTTTGCAGGTTGAAAAAGATCCCGAATTGATTGGCGGCATCGTGACCAAAATCGGGGATCTTGTCTGGGATGGCAGTATCAAGACGCAATTATCAAATTTGAGAGAAACTTTAAAAAGGGGCGAGGGTGTCTAATGGAATTAAGAGCTGAAGAAATAAGTCAGATTATCAAAGAGCAGATTACCGATTACGACAAAAAAATTGAACTCAG
>CAJHYI010000172.1_pt1 | contig 39613 bp, 30 predicted proteins | sample 9198771 | NCBI WGS metagenome assembly CAJHYI01 (sample SAMEA7708367, study PRJEB35096) | sediment metagenome | biome: marine neritic benthic zone biome [ENVO:01000025]; feature: sediment [ENVO:00002007]; material: shallow marine sediment [ENVO:03000034] sea grass bed [ENVO_01000059] ...
AGATAATCAGCCCATTTTTTACCTTCTTCGCTGGTATCCAAAACTTCAGCTTCACCGTCTCCGATTTTGGACTTTTGCATGACCTCATCCGCCACATAAATCGGCGCATCAAATCGCAGCGCCAATGCAATCGCATCGCTCGGTCGCGCATCCATATTAAACTTGCCGTCTTTGGAAATGAAATAAATTTTGGCGAAAAACGTATTATCCTTTAAGTCACAAACCTCGATTTTTGTGATCGAAATGGACAAAAGATCGGTAAAATTTTTGAATAGATCGTGGGTCATCGGACGTTCATATTTTATCTTTTGGAGGGCAGACGCTATTGAGGTCGCTTCAAGCAAGCCGATCCATATCGGAATCGCCTGATCCGTTTCTTCAGATTTCAATATGATAATCGGCGTGTTCGAGGCTGGATCCATAGTCAAACCCGCAATGCTCACCTTATGCAGCATAATTTTCAACTCCTTTCAACCCCCGCAAGGAGGGTTTGAGGTTTATCGCTCTGCCAGACAGCGAGTGGGAATAGCCTTTATCAATATGGACGCCAACCAGTTTGCCGGTCAAATTTTGGTTGTCAACCGTAGACTCATCCACAAAAAAATTGACGATCTTATTGGTGGAGGTGCGGCCGGTCCACTGCAACGCTTGGTCGCTGCCATCCGGGTTACCGGCCGCCTGTTTTATACTTAATCCATCGGTCAAAACCCACTGAGTAGATCCGACCAATTGCTGATTTTTACTGCGGGTCAATTTGTCCTGAAAGGCCAAAATAGCTTGCAGTCGGTTACTGATGATCGATTCTGATATCTTCTCAGGCAGTTTAACAGCAGGCGCAGGTGGTCGATCAGAATATTGAAATGCAAATAGCCCGTCAAATTGGACCGTTTTGACCAGTTGCAACGTTTGTTCAAAATCGGTCTCACCTTCCCCGGGAAAGCCGACGATAATATCCGATGTGATGGCTATCTGTGGACAAGTATCCCGTAGTTCGGCTACTTTGTCAAGGTACTGCTCCCGGGTATAATTGCGGTTCATGCGCTTTAAAACTCTGTTGGAGCCGGATTGAACCGGTAAATGAATATGGGCGCACAGTTTGGCAATATTCCGAAAGGCCAGGATCAGATCGGGCCCCAGATCCTTTGGGTGGGACGTGGTAAACCGAATACGTAAAAGCCCCTCGATCTCGTTTATCATCGCTAAAAGCTCGGGAAAAGAGCACAGGTCCTGATTTTTTCCATAGCTGTTGACATTTTGTCCCAACAGGGTGACTTCTTTCACACCATTGTCTGCCAGCGCCTTGATTTCGCTAATGATACTTCCGGGTTTACGACTCGTTTCTCTGCCGCGCACGAAGGGAACGACACAATAGGCGCAATAGTTGTCGCATCCCCGCATAATCGTGACGAATTTGGATACATGAGGCTGGCGCTGCGATCCAATAAGCGATTCAGGGATATCCGGGGTTTCAAGCATATCAACATCAACGATGCGGCAACGCCGGCCTTCGATTTGTTGAATCAGACGCGGCAGCCTGTCAATCGCCTGGGTCCCAAAAACAAGGTCAACAGCGGGCATGCGCTCCATAATCCTTTGGCCTTCCTGCTGGGCAACACAACCGGCGACGCCGATAATCAGTCCCTTTTTATGACGCTTCATCTTTGCCAGTCGCCCCAACAGGCTGAAGGCTTTCTGCTCTGCTTTGGCCCTGACGGTACAGGTATTGACAATAATCAAATCCGCTCCGTCCATCGATGCGATCTGTTCATACCCGACGGCTGCCAGCTGCATCGCAATTTGCTCTGAATCGTAGACATTCATCTGGCAGCCAATGGTATGAAGATAGAGGCGTTTTGGATTCATCTGAAAACGGCATCCTTATTCTGGTTAACGCTTATTAGCCCCGTACTGAAGGCATTGCTTTTAGCGGCCGAATCAGGATCTGTTGCGAAAGATCCTGCAGAATTTTTTGGAACTGTTGCTGGCAACCCGGCGCAATGTAAAACAAAATGATACCTTTTTGTGGATCGATTGTTCGCAGTGCAGCGACACCATCATACGCTTCAAAGATAAACTTTATAAAAGCGATTTCCCTGCGATCGACCCGGTAATGTTGTATTATCGATTTCAAATAAGTAACAACCAGAACGACTATCCAGCATATTATAAAGGTTTTAAAGAACGTGCTAGAAATAATAACCACATCCCCTTTATTTGCAATATAAATCAACCGAAGGGGAATTCTCAATTATGGGTTGTTCAACCGTTGCATATAGGATATAGGGCCGTCCATGAAGAAAAAATGGGACCTATTGCATCCGGACGCCGATCGGGTAAAACAAATGAGTTCCCGCCTGCATTGCCATCCGGTCACCGCAGCTGTTCTGATCAACCGCAACCTGACATCTGCCGAAGAAGCTTCAAACTTTCTGACAACCTCACTCAACCAGATGCGCCCGCCTTTTGCCCTCAAAGACATGGATGCAGCCGTGAATCGGATCTGCCGGGCCATCAAAGATAAGGAAAAAATCCTGATCTTCGGTGATTACGACGTAGACGGAATTAGCGCCACAGCCGTGCTGTTAGAATTTTTGCAAGGTGTTCGCGCCAATGTATCTACCTATATCCCCCATCGTATTAAAGAAGGTTACAGCCTGCAACCCCACCATATCGAAAAATACGTTCTCCCCAAACAGGTCCAATTGGTTATCACCGCTGATTGCGGTTCCGGCAGCACCGATGCCCTTGCCGCGGCCGCCGAATCGGGAATCGATATTGTCGTAACCGATCATCACCAAATTTCTGAAATAATTCCGCCAGCCGTCGCTGTTTTAAACCCCAAACGTTCAGATTGCTCTGCCGGCATGGATGCGCTGGCGGGTGTGGGCGTCGCATTTGCCCTTGTTATCGCATTAAGAAAACACTTACGCGAGCAGAACTTTTGGAAAGATCGCCCCCAACCCAATCTCAAGAGTTTTTGCGATCTGGTTGCCTTGGGCACCATCGGCGATATGGTCCCCCTGATTGCCGAAAATCGTATCTTCACAAAAACAGGACTGGACCTGATCAATTCAGCAATACGACCGGGAATTAATGCCCTGCGAGCGGTCGCCGGTATTTCACAGCAGCCGATAAATGCAGAAGATGTTGCCTTCAGACTTATTCCGCGCTTGAATGCCGCCGGGCGAATGGACCATGCTGGCCTGGCGCTGCAACTACTGACAACCGAAGACAAAACCAAAGCAAGGCAACTGGCGCAAACCCTCAACGAATTCAACCTTCGGCGGCGGGAACTGGAACAATCAATCCTGGAAGCGATTTTAACCGATTTGACGCATCATCCGGAACCATTAAAAACGCATTCTTTGGTAAGCTGGAATTCGGGATGGCACCTGGGTGTTTTGGGAATCGTAGCCTCCCGTATCGTCGATATATATTACCGGCCGGTTGTGCTGGTTGCCGTTAAAGAAAAACTTGGCAAGGGTTCCGCCCGCAGTATTCCGGGCCTGGATTTATACGAAGCTTTACAGACCTGCCGGCACTTACTGGAAGATTTCGGTGGCCATTCAATGGCTGCCGGTTTGACCATCAAGGCTGAGAATTTAATTGAATTTCAACAGGCGTTTGAAAAAGCGGTTAGCCGAATGTCTCAGCCCGATGCCCAAACGCCGAAACTGACCATCGACACTGAAATTGATTTTGATGACATATCGGCAAAACTGATTGATGAAATCGAAAATATCAGCCCTTTTGGCATCCAAAACCCGGAACCCCTGTTCATGGCGAGTAACATAAACGTACTGTCAGCAAAAATAGTTGGGAATAACCATCGCAAAATGGTGCTGACCCAGAGTGCCGGGCAGTCGCATAAATCCTTTAATGCCATCTGTTTCAATGCCGCAGAGAACCTGCTGACAGAAACGGCATTTGCCCGCCTTGCATTCCGGCTGCGCTGGAATCGCTGGAACGCGGGTAAGACTATCCAGTTGATTATTGAGGATGCCGCATAGAAACTTCAGGGAATGTAGTACAGGAAAAAACGGCTGGGTGGTTTTCGGATCATCCATTCCCTTTAGGGTCTAAAGTTTGCCATGTCATGAAGCCGTCCGGCGACAGAAGCTTCCTGTGCCAGAGCGTCAAAGCCGGTGTGCTGACAGTTGGTGGATCACCGCCTCTTTGAAACGGAATCCCGGTGACATCATTGAGCGAATAACCCAAATGCTGCAACTCGTTTGAGGCGGATATCCACATAATATTTTCCTTGCAAACGGCTGCGTTAGCTATTATATTCTCGCAGAATTGACCTTTACATTGACTCTAAGTAAAAGGTGGTAACATGGCAAAAGTATTCCGGCCCAGTACGCGTGAAGCCAATATCCTTTCCAGAATCGAATCTCAAAAAGAGCGTACCCGCAGGCTTGCCATTAATTCGATCAAAGATTGTATTGATCCACTGTCCAATGCGATTGCGATGAAACTCGTTGATGACAGTCTGGTGGAAACCACCAACAAAAACGCACTGGAAGATCAAATCAAGCTTTGCCTTGAAAAATTAGGTCGTGCGGATGATTTTGAGATCGACTACCAGATAGCCCCTATTCGAAACCTGGTTCCCCAGCCCCATGTGGTCAGCTTGTTCCTGACGGCTTTTATCATCGAAAAGCTCCTTAACCATAAAGAGATTGTGGATATTTATGGTTCCGACGATGACATTTATTTAAATATTCATCAGCAAATCAAAAAATTTCTGCCTGCATAATGCGCCCCCGTTTCAATCCCCGACTCATCAATGGGCCATTTGATGATCCCGGCCTCTTCATTCCTTTTCTTTTTGAAAATCAAGCCATTCTATTTGACCTCGGCGACAATCAGGCCCTGACACCCCGGGAGATTCTCAAAATCAGCCATGTGTTTGTCTCTCACACGCACATGGATCATTTTATCGGTTTTGACCGTATCCTGCGCCTGGCTTTGGGCCGTGAAAAAAAGCTGCACCTGTATGGGCCTCGCAATTTTTTGAAAAACGTTGAAGGCAAATTGGCCGCTTATTCATGGAATCTGGTCGAAAATTATCAATATCGCCTGAGGCTGAATCTGACGGAAATCCATCGTGATTACCTGCTGACCAGAGCGTACCGGTGCCAGAATGAATTCATGCCGGCCGACAAAGCCGAAAAGCATCCGTTCAAAGACGTATTGATTGACACACCTACTTTTAGGATTTCCGCTGCCGTCTTAGATCACGGCATTCCCTGTCTGGGGCTGGCCATCAAGGAGCATTTTCATGTCAATATCAACAAAGATGCGCTCAACGCACTGGAGCTGCAAACCGGCCCATGGCTGAATGATTTTAAACAGGCCCTGTATTCAGGTACGGATCCGGCATCAGAATTTGAAGTTAAATTGAGCTCCGGCCAGACACGGCCTTTTCCGCTGGGCGAACTGGCCGGCCAGATTGCCATGGTCGCCCCGGGACAGAAGATCAGTTACATTGCCGATGTGGCTTACAGTCCCGCAAATGCGGAAAGAATAATTTCCCTGGCGAAAGATTCAGATCACCTTTTCATCGAGGCTGCCTTTCTGGAAGCTCAGCGAAATCTTGCCGCTGAAAAACATCACCTCACCGCCCGGCAGGCCGGTGAGCTAGCGGCCAGATGCGGCGCCCGGCAGTTTACCATTTTCCATTTCTCCCCCCGTTACCTTGGCCAAGAAGATCTTCTCTACCGGGAGGCAACCGCGGCATATGCGCTTACGCGTTAATGCCAATTAATATCTGAATCTTGCATGAAAATTAATGATATGAAAACCTCCGACTTGTCCGCCTCTGGAGGACTCGTGCAAAATTCAGATAATGGCGAAAAAAAGCTATCATTATAAAAAGGAGTAAATATATGAAACTATTGATAATTGGCGGCAAAGGCACCATTGGCAAAAAAGTGAGTGCACATTTCTCAAAGAAACATGAAATTATTATTGCCGGGCGCAATTCTGGCGATGTCACAGTCGATATTGCGGATTCTAAGTCGATTAAAGCTATGTTTGATTCCATCGGAAAAATAGATGCAATTCTATGTATCGCCGGAGAAGCCAAATGGGCACCGTTTGATTCCTTGACAGAAGACGATTTCTATATAGGACTAAAAAGTAAGTTAATGGGACAAGTCAATCTAGTCAGAATTGGAAAGGATTACCTGAATACTGGAGGATCTTGTACGCTGACGACCGGGATACTGGCAGATTATCCCGTGGCAATGACGACAAGTGCTGCCATGGTAAATGGAGCAATTCACAGTTTTGTCAAGGCAGCCGCCTTGGAGTTAAAAAATGAACTTAGAATCAATGCGGTCTCATCGGGACTGGTTGAAGATGCCGTCGAAAAATATGAGGCCTATTTCCCTGGCCATAATCCAATTCCGATGAGAAAAGTGATAAATGGTTATGTCAGAAGCGTTGAAGGGAAAGGAACCGGAGAGATAATTAGAATGTATGATAACTATTAAATTACAACAATCTTATAATCCGATAAAAAAAGCGAATTCCCGACGAAGACGTTAGTCGTCTGCTATATTTGTAAGCTCTATTTGAATCAGACGAAGCTCGGCTTTGGCAGTATTCTCGACATTGGTCTTTGCTGTTGCATGGCAGGTGATCGCCTCTCCCGGACGTAGGTCTTTATCTTCAGAGCCGGTGCTAATCTTTGCCCGGCCATCGAGAACCAGAAGATGATAGGTTGAATCCGTCCGTGACGGCAATTCGAACGAAGCGCCGCGATAAATCGTTAACTCGGCGGCCGCATAGTTATCTTCGTGCTCGAGCAGCTTGACTATGCCCCAGGGGTGGTAGACGCTGCGATGTCGCTGAAATTCTTTGCGCCCCTGGTCCTTTAACCTGGCGACAAAAGATTTCACATCCCGGCTGTTTTCAAGGTCGGAAACGAAAACCGAATCCGCCGTTTCCACCACGACCATATCCCGCAGGTGATTGGCAGCGATCAGGCGGTCGTGGCTCAGGATCAGGCTGTTTCCGGTATCTTGCACCATAACGTCCCCGTCGATGACGTTGTTATCGGCATCTTTTCCCAGAAAATCATACAGCGCTTTCCAGGAACCAATATCGCTCCAGCCGAAATCAGAGGGCAGCACAACACCTATAGCCGTTTTTTCCATGATTGCATAATCAATGGAAATATCAGCCAGCTGATCGTAATCTTTCTTGGTGATGGATTTATCAACCGTAAAAATCGCTTGCATATTTCTGAGCAGTTCGGGCTGGTGGATTTTAAATTCAGCAAGAATAACCGAGGCTTTAAAGGCAAACATACCGCTGTTCCAGAAAAAATTACCGGCCTTGATGTATTTTTGGGCGGTGGTCAGATCCGGCTTCTCAACGAATCGCTTAAGCGCCAGAGCGCCGCGGGACACTCTTTTTCCGCCCTCGACATATCCGTATCCGGTTTCAGGATAATGGGGCTGAATGCCGAAAGTAACAACATGTCCATCGCTGGCCAGTGCAATGGCCGCTTTGAGCCGGTCGTGGAAGGCATCAGAATTTTGAATGATATGATCGGCCGGAAAAATACATAAAACGGCATCTTTTTCGGCTGCCAGGATATGCAGTACCGCCAGTAAAATCGCCGGGGCCGTGTTGCGACCGCTGGGCTCGCATATCAACTTGCCTTCCGTTTTGAGGCCAAGGTTTTCAATTTGTTTGGCCGTTTCATGAAAGTGCCGCTGCCCGCATACGACTTTAACATATTCTGTGTCGAGCTCAGGCGGCAGGCGCTTAATGGTGCTCTGGAGCAGGGAGTCTTCACCGGTAAACTTGACCAGCTGTTTGGGGTACAGCTCCCGGGAAACAGGCCAAAGGCGGGTGCCTGTCCCCCCGGCAAGCAGTATCGGATAAACGTGGAGATCAGAATCCGTCATAATGCCTTTCCAAGTATGTAAGCCCTGTTGGATAATAAAGCAAATGAGTTGAAGTTAAAAGTGATCTAAAATGAGATATTACATGCCATTACGAAACCGCTGTGAACGATAGTTGTTTCGCTTGGGTTCCGTTTTGGCCGACATGCACAAGGTTTCAACGGCCTTGTAGCCCAGCAATTCATTTACTTCCCGCATCAAAGCGCCGCCGGCCCTTAATTTCATCGAGTTGGGCAGGGCGATAATGGCGTCGGTATTGTCGGCGCTGCGCAAATGCAGGTAAGCCTGACAGCTGCCCGTGTGCTTTTTTAATAACTCATGAAGCCTGACAAGCACTGAGCGATCGGTGCGGGAAATTTCCACTTTAAAATGGATGCTGGCTGTCCAGGTTTCTTCTGCCTTGTCCATGGCAACCACTTTTTCAGCCAGTATTTTTACGGACTGCTCGTCTTTTTGAACCTGTCCCTGAATAAAAATGGCCTTATCCTCAACCAGCAGATCACTTACGCTGGTATACACCCGTGAGAAAACCGTAGCCTCGACCGCACCGTGCAGATCTTCGATCGTCACAAAAGCCATCAAATCCCCTCTTTTGGTCTTGATAATCTTAGTGCTACGAATCAACCCCCCGATTCGGACCGCATTTCCATTTTTTAATTCCTTAATTGAGATCGCATTGGCATTGGTAAATTTATCAAGCAAATTCGAATAGCGTTTCAAGGGATGTCCGCTAACGTAAAACCCCAGGGATTCTTTTTCAAATGCCAGACGCTGATTTTCCGACCACTCCTCGATGTCAGGCAGGCCCGGTGCATTGATGACCTGCGGATTTACGGCACCGCCGAATAGACCGATCTGCGGATCCAGCCGTTCCTTTTGCACCCGCTGACCGTAATCCAGGGCCTCTTCCAAAGCCGCCATCATTTGAGAGCGCCTGGCACCGGTGGAATCAAAAGCGCCGCATTTTATCAATGACTCGATGACGCGCTTGTTCACTCTTTTCAGATCCACCCGTTCACAAAAATCAAAAAGTGAAACAAAGGCATTATCGCCTCGGGATTCGACGATAGCTTCGATCGCGGCTTCACCTACATTTTTCACCGCCACCAGACCGAAGCGAATCTTATCGCCGTCAACGGTAAAGGCTTTCTGGCTGTAATTGATGTCCGGCGGCAGGACCGGGATACCATGATTGCGGCACTCGACAATATATTTTACCACACCGTCGGTGGAATGCATTTCACTGGTCAGCAAGGAGGCCATAAATTCGACCGGGAAATGGGTCTTGAGGTAAGCTGTTTGATAGGCAATCAGTGCATAGGCCGCGCTGTGGGACTTATTGAATCCATAACCGCCGAATTTTTCCATCAGGCTAAAAATCGGAGCGGCTTGTTCGGCGGCGATCTCGTTTTCGGAAGCGCCGTTCACAAAACGTTCCCGGTGCTCGGCCATAATGGCCGGGATTTTCTTTCCCATTGCCTTGCGCAGATCATCGGCTTCTGCCATGGAATAATTGGCGAGATCACTGGCAATTTTCATCACCTGTTCCTGATAGACGATCACGCCGTAAGTTTCTTTTAAAATGGGCTCCAGCTGCGGTAACAGATATTCCACCTTCTTGCGACCGTGTTTACAGGCCACATAGTCGTCAATCATTCCGCTTTCCATCGGTCCCGGACGGTAGAGCGCTACCAGCGCAATCACATCGTCAAAGGTTTCCGGCTTGAGGCGCACCAGCAAATCCTTCATGCCCGAGCTCTCGAGCTGAAAGACCCCGGTGGTGTCGCCGGCGGAAAGCAAACGATAGGTATCGGCATCGGTCAATTCTATATTATCTAAATCCGGCGGGGTGCGCCCCTGGCTGGCCAAAAGCGCAAGGGTATTGGCGATCACCGTCAGGTTCCGCAGGCCCAAGAAATCAAACTTAACCAATCCGATTTTCTCTACGATCTTCATGTCGTACTGCGTCACCACTTCACCTTTTTTACCACGGTAAAGCGGCATGTAATTAACCAAAGGCTGGTCGGCGATAACCACACCGGCCGCATGGGTCGACGCATGTCGGGGAAGGCCTTCAAGCACCCGACAGATATTGATGAGTTCATCGATTTCGGGCTTTTGGCGCGCCAGCTCGAGCAGGCGAGGCTCCCTTTCCAGGGCTTCGTCGAGGCTGATATTTAAAATGTCGGGAACCATTTTGGCGATGGCATCCACCTCGGCCAACGGGATATTCATAGCCCGCCCGACATCCCGAATGACGGCCCGGGTTTTCAGTTTCCCGAATGTAATGATCTGCGCAACGTAATCTCCGCCTCCGTATTTATCGACAACATATTTATAAACATCTTCCCGCCCGTCGATGCAAAAATCGACATCAATATCGGGCATGCTTTTACGGGCCGGGTTTAAAAAGCGCTCAAATATCAGCCCGTGGAAAATGGGGTCCAGGTCGGTAATCCCCAGGCTGTAGGCAACCAGGCTGCCGGCGGCCGAGCCTCGCCCGGGGCCCACCGGTATGCTGTTTTCTTTGGCGTAACGGATAAAATCGGCCACGATTAAAAAATAACCCGAGAATCCCATATCCTGTATGACCGACATTTCATACGCCAGGCGCTCATGATAAAGCGCTTCATCAATTTGGGGATTCTTTTCTTTGAGGCGCTGCATGCGCAACTCAAATCCTTGCTGAACTTTTTGAGTGAAAAGCGTGTCGCTGCTCAGCTCCGAAGCATCGGCAAATCGGGGAAAATGATAGGTATGAAAATCAAAGCCAATATTACAGCGGGCGGCAATATCCACCGTATTGCTGAGCGCCCCTGGATAGTCTTTGAAGGTAGCATACATTTCAGCTTTCGACTTGAAGTAGAGTTGATCGGTGCGAAACTTGAGGCGTTCGTTATCTTCAATGGTTTTCCCGGTTTGAATGCATAGCAGGACATCATGGGCCCTGACGTCTGTTTTGCTTAGATAATGACAATCGTTGCTGGCCACCAATGGAATCGACAGCCGCTGGCTGATGTCCAGCAGTGCTTGATTGACCAGTTCTTGTTCTGCGATACCGTTGTTTTGCACTTCCAGAAAAAAATTGTTCTCCCCGAAAATGTTACAATATTCGCGGGCCGTTTCTTCAGCCCGCTCGATGTTGCCCTGCTGGATTCGGCGCGGAACCTCGCCGTGCAAGCAGGCCGTCAAACCGATCAACCCCCGGCTGCATTCTTTGAGAATGTGCTTATCAATGCGCGGCTTATAATAAAATCCGTCAAGCTGCGCTGTGGTCGCTAGTTTGCACAGGTTGCGATAGCCTTCTTCATTCTTGGCCAGCAAAATTAAATGCGAAAGCTCCTTGTTGTCCAATGGCGTTTTATCATAACGGGTCCTGGGGGCTACATAGATCTCACAGCCGATAATCGGTTTTATACCTGCCGCGCTGGCCTTTTGATAAAATTCTACGGCGCCGAACATCGTTCCATGATCGGTCACGCTTACGGCTTTCATATCGAATTCAGCTGCACGCCGCAAAAGGTCATTGATGCGGATGGCACCGTCCAAAAGACTGTACTGGGTATGCACGTGCAGATGAACAAAATCGGGTATGGCTTCAGTCATGAATCACGCGTTTCAAAATTGAATGCTATCTGATTTTATCCTTAATCGACAACGGGGTAACGGGCTCAACCATTTTTAGATAACTTTTATTCCAGGGAATAGTTCGGTGCTTCCTTGGTAATAATCACATCATGCACATGGCTTTCACGCATTCCTGCAGCGCTGACTTTAACGAAACGGGCCTTTTCGCGCAGCTCATCCAGGGTGCGGCAGCCGACATAACCCATACCGGCCTTCAATCCGCCGACCAGTTGAAAAATGGTTCCGGACAGGGACCCCCGAAACGGTACTCGGCCGACAATGCCTTCCGGAACCAGCTTGTCCTCTTCGGCTTTTTCGGATTGATAATAGCGGTCTTTGCTCCCTCTTTTCATGGCCTCGATGGAGCCCATGCCGCGGTAAACTTTATAGCTGCGCCCCTGAAAAAAGATTTGTTCTCCCGGCGTTTCCTCCGTGCCGGCAAACATGCCCCCGATCATGACTACATGCGCGCCGGCGCCGATCGCTTTGGTGATGTCGCCGGAAAAGCGGATGCCGCCATCGGCAATCAAGGGAACACCGCTTTTGGCGCCTACCGCCCGACAATTCATAATGGCGGTAAACTGCGGCACACCGATACCGGCAACGATTCGGGTCGTGCAAATGGAACCCGGGCCGATGCCGATTTTAACGCCATCGACGCCGGCATTGATCAAATCTTCAGCGCCCTTGGCCGTACCCACGTTGCCGGCGATCAGTTCAAGGTCTTTATGATTGCTCTTGAGTTTTTGTACGGCGGTAAGCACATTTTCAGTATGTCCATGGGAAGTGTCAATCAATATCACATCGGCACCGGCTTCTAAGAGCGCGGCTGCGCGCTCTTCCATGTCCGGCCCCACCCCCACTGCCGCACCGACCCGCAGCCGACCCAGCCTGTCCTTACATGAATGGGGATATTTTTTTAATTTCTCAATGTCTTTAATGGTAATTAAGCCGGTTAGACGCCCATTTGGGTCGACGACCAGAAGTTTTTCAATGCGATGCCGATGCAGTAGCTTTTTCGATTCATCCAGGCCAATACCTTCAGAAACCGTTATCAGGTTATCCTTGGTCATCACATCTGACACATTTTTATCGAGATCGGTTTCAAACCGTAAATCCCGGTTGGTAACAATCCCCACCAGTTGCTCTCCTTTAGTCACCGGCACCCCCGAAATGCGGTATTTTTCCATCAATTTCAGCACTGCGCCCACTTTCTGCTCAGGGTTTATCGTGACCGGATCGACAATCATTCCGCTTTCAGATTTCTTGACTTTGTCGACCTCCATGGCCTGGCTTTCGATGCTCATGTTGCGGTGAATAAAACCCATGCCGCCTTCACGGGCAATGCTGATGGCTGTGTCCCCTTCTGTCACGGTATCCATGGCCGCGCTTACAATCGGTATGTTCAGGCTGATGTTACGCGTCAGGCGGCTGCTGACATTGACATCTTTGGGTAACACGTCAGAATAATTAGGAATAAGTAGAACATCATCAAAGGAATAGGCCTCTTCTGGCGGTATTTTGGGCATACGTTTCCTCCGCTATCTTCGTTTGAAAATTTTTATTAGATTCCATTTGTGATTATTGCAGCAATCCCAAAGCAGTTAGATAAATACCACGAAGGGCATGCAGTTCAAAAAGGGCCTTCAGAGTTGTTTCCTTGTGTCCTTGGCGCTCTTCGTGGTTATGTTTTGCTTCCAGCGCTTCCGCGATAGGCATCCGAATAGCAAAACCCACCGGCTTTAGCAATCCTTTTATTTGCCGCCTTGACAATAGGCCCGGTGGCATAATAAAAGCAATCTCCTGAATACATTAAAACAAATGTGCTAAAGTGAAAAGTGATCTTAAGTGACTAAAGTTAAGGAATTCTGTCATTTCTAATATAAAATATGGAGCGCAGCGACACCTTAACATTAGGCACTTCCAATTTTAGTTCACTTTAGTCACTTTCTTTTTAAGTAATTTTGAAAGTGGGCATCTATTTATTCAAATAACTTCGCGAAACAGTATTCAGTAGAAAACAGACAAAGTCGCAAAAATATGCTGATTAAAATAAATCCCCTAAACCCCCAGAGTCGGCTCATTCAAAAAGCGGTCGATATCCTGACAAGAGGCGGCATCGTCGTATATCCCACCGACACCATTTACGGTATCGGCTGTGATATCCTCAATAAAAAAGCCATTGAAAGAATCTACCAATTGAAACAGCGAAATAAAAGCAAACCTTTCAGCTTTATTTGCTCGGGACTCAAAAACATCAGCTATTATGCCAAGGTATCCAATTACGCCTATAAGACCATGAGAAGATTGTTACCAGGCCCCTACACTTTCATATTGGAGGGTTCTAAACTGGTCCCCAAGATCATGCTGACCAAGCGCAAAACCGCCGGCATTCGAGTGCCGGATCATAAAATATGCCTCGAACTGGTAAAGGGTCTGGGAAACCCCATTATCACCACCAGTGCGACGATGCCCGACGGCAGCATCGTTAACGACGCCTCCCTGATTCACGACGTCTTTAGAAACCGCATTGATTTGGTAATTGATGGAGATATCGCACCGGGGAGACCGTCAAGCGTCATTTCTTTGATCGATGACGTACCGGAGGTAATCCGCAAAGGGGCGGGGGATGTCAGTATTTTTGAATAAAAAAATTCCGCCCGGACGATAGGGTAAACCCGTTTGCGACCGGACGGAAGTTTTGATTAATCTTCGTTCAGCTTCTCCTGCAAATTCTCGCGCAAAATCTCTCCAAAGCTAGAGGTGGCCTGCCCCATATTGTTGACGTAATCGCTGAGTAAATTTTGTTCGTCTTCGATTTCCATGCGTTTAATGGATAGGCCGATCCGCCTTTCATCACTGTTGATATTCATCACTCGCGCGGTGATAACATCGCCAATTTTAAATTTTTCCAGCGGTGTTTTTATCTTTTCTTTGCTGATTTCTGATACGTGAACCAGCCCTTCAATTCCTTCTTCCAGCTCAACAAATATTCCAAAATCCGTCAAATTGGTGATAGTTCCGGTTATTTCCTTCCCGACCTTGTACCTTTCGGCAACTGTTGCCCAGGGATCGTCCTGCAACTGTTTAATGCCCAGAGAAAACCGCTCGTTCTCTTTTTCGATATCCAACACAATGGCCTGAACAACATCTCCCTTTTGATACAGCTCCGAGGGATGCTTGATTCTTTTCGTCCAGGATATATCAGAGATGTGAACCAATCCATCAATGCCTTCGTCAATACCGATAAACAGCCCGAAATCGGTGATGTTTTTAATTTTTCCTTCGATGGTCGTGCCGATCGGGTATTTCTCACTAATCACATCCCAGGGATTTGGAACAACCTGTTTCATGCCCAGAGAAATCCTGCGGCTGTCGGGTTTGATATCCAGCACCACTGCTTCCACCAATTCGCCGACAGATACAACCTTGGATGGATGTCTAATTTTGCGGGTCCATGACATTTCCGAAACATGAATCAGGCCCTCGATGCCTTCTTCAAGTTCGACAAAAGACCCATAGTCTGTCAGGCTCACGACTTTTCCCGTCACGCGTGAGCCCACCGCATATTTTTCAGCTGCGGTGGTCCACGGGTCCTCATTGAGCTGTTTCATACCCAATGAGACTCTTTCGTTTTCCAGATCCAGATTTAAAATCTTAACTGTGATGGGGTCACCAATTGAAAAAAGCTCGGAAGGATGCTTTACCCGACCCCATGAGATATCGGTAATGTGAAGCAGGCCGTCAAGGCCGCCCAGATCCACGAACACTCCATATTCGGTAATATTTTTGACGGTGCCTTCGACGACTTTGCCTTCTTCAATCGTCGCCAGAGTAGCAGAGCGCTTTTTCTCCAATTCTTTTTCCAATATCGCCCGTCGCGAGAGGACAATATTGCTGCGCTTGCGATTGTATTTTAGAATTTTGAAATCAAATTCTTTGCCGACCATCTCATCCAGATTCCGAATCGGTCGCAGGTCCGCCTGTGACCCGGGCAAAAAAGCCGGGACGCCAATGTCAACAGAAAACCCACCTTTAACCCGATTGGAAATCGTTCCTTTGACGGTACCCTCTTCATCATAGGATTTTTTAATCGCCTCCCAGACTTTTATATTGGCGGCTTTATCTTTTGACAGCAGGACGCGCTCATCCTCATCGTCCCACCATTCAACCATAACTTCGATGGTATCACCGATTTTTGCAGTAAGATCGCCGTTTTCGTCTAAAAATTCTTCAATCCTTACCTGACCTTCAGACTTGTAGCCGATATCTATCAGAACATGGTCCTTGTCTATTGAAATAATCCGGCCGTTGACCACTTCACCTTCGGCAAAACGCTTGAAGCTTTCTTCGTACATGTCCATCACGCTTGTCATGCTTTCCGCCGTTTCCGGTGAACTCTCTTCGGATGCGCCCTTTAATGATTCGTCTGCTTGAGGCGTTTCCGCTTGAGGTTGTTTGGCGGCGCCGGCATCCGGTTTTTCACTCGCGCCATCAGCGGAAAGCTCAGCTTGTACTTCATTTTGAGTTTCATCCTTGTTTGTTTCGTCAGTCATGAAAAATTAATCCCCCTTAGCCCATTTTATTGTACTGCGCTATTGGCGGTACAACCTCATATGTCTAACAGAATAGGAAAAAAAAGCAATCTTTAATTTAAATTTTTATTCGACCTACAACTGTTGCCGTTACGCTTGAAAACTCCCAATGTTCAACCCCTTTATTCGGGCGATGTACGACAGCATTGAATCCACAACTTCCTGTATAGATAAGCCTGTGGAATCAATAATAATTGCGTCATCTGCCGGTTTAAGCGGCGCCAAGCTTCGGGTGCTGTCATTGCGATCGCGGCGCTGCATATCCTTTTCAACTTGCTTCAGCGACTGATTGGAATTTGACTTTATTTCCTGATAACGCCGCTGGGCGCGGGTCTGAGATGATGCATCCAGAAAAAATTTAACATCCGCTGACGGAAAAACGACGGTTCCCATATCTCGTCCTTCAAAGACTGCCGCTTTCTGACGCCCGATATCCTTTTGCACGTCCAAAAGATACTCTCTAACCAGCGATTTTGCTGAAACGGCCGACGCGAGCATGCTGATTTCGGGGGTACGAATACGATCGGAAATGTCAGAGCTGCCGGAATAAAGCCGCAGCTCATTAGCCTTTTGTTTAAAAACAAGCTGGAGCCGCCTGCAAAGGGCCGCCAGGTCAACGTCATTTCCAGGATCGATGCCCTGGCGTTTTACCTCATAGGCAACGCCCCGATAAAGGGCGCCGGTATCGATATACCGATACCCCAGGCGCTCCGCAAGAACGCGGCTGACGCTGGTTTTACCGGCACCGGCCGGGCCATCGATGGTTATCAGCAGTTTTTTCATCTTATTACAGGGATCAACTTTAAAGCAGTTCGGTTTCGGGTACAAACAATTAGGTTTCAGTGTTCAGGTGTCAGGGTCTCAGGGGACATGTGTCAGACGCCAGAGGGCAGAGGCCAGATGCCGAAAACTGCATGATGTCACTCATTATCTGACTTCGACTTCTGTGTTCTGTGCTCTGTTATCTGTTAACTGACACATGCAATCCGACACCTCCGATTTAAATAACTTGTTCGAGTACCTCTAGAAAACGGATATTTTCTTCATGTTTCCCGATATTGACACGAATATGTTGCGGGTATCCGTAAGATGTCATGGGCCTTACAATAACACCGCGTGGCAGTAGTTTTTTAAAGATGTCATCCGCGGTTTGACCACCACCACCAACCTCAACCATAAAGAAGTTGGCCTCGGATCGGATATAAGGCACTTCAAGGTTGTCGAGGGCCGTATAAATAAATTCAAGCTCCGTATGAACCAGCTGGAGGGTTTTCTCCAGGAATTCTGAATCCTTCAGAGCGGCTTTGGCTGCCACCTGAGCAAGCACATTCACATTAAAGGGCTGTCTGACCCTGTGAAGCAGTTCGGCCAAAACGGGCGGCATCGCGCCGTAACCCACGCGAAGCCCGGCTAACCCAAAGGCCTTCGAAAAAGTGCGCATTCCGACAATCGCTTTATCGCTGTGCAAAAATTCGAAACTATTGGCGCAATCCGGTTCTTTGACAAACTCGATATAGGCTTCATCCAGCACAGTGATAATCTGCGATGGTATCTGCGCGATAAAATCTTCAAAATCGGATTTAGAAATGACGGTACCGGCAGGATTGTGGGGCACATTTAAAAAGATCATCCGGGTTTTGGGACTGATTTTTTCAATCATCCCCGCCAGATCGGTGTTAAACGATTTTAAGGGTACCCAAACCGGCCGTGCACCCATGCTGCGAAGGGCGATTTCATAAAAAAGGAAGGAGGGTTGCGGTAATATCACCTCATCGGCCGGTCTTAACAAAACACTTGCAAGCAAAGCGATAATGTCATCAGATCCGTTTCCCAGAACAATGCTGGCGGGATCGATATGGTATTGTTCAGCAATCGCCAGGGTCAGTTTGTAACCGCGGGCATCCGGATAGCGGTGCAACCCATCCAATGCCTGCCGGATGGCTTCAATAGCCATGGGAGAAGGGCCTAGCGGATTTTCATTGGAGGCCAGCTTAATGGTACGGTCGACCCCGTATTCGCGCTGTACGGCCTCGATCGGCTTGCCGGGCACATAGGGCTTAATTGCTGACAGGTATTCGGGAACTTTCAGTTTCATTTTTTTGAGTTTGCGATTTGGATTCCGGATTGCGAGAGACGGGTTCAAAAAATACTGGGACCGCAATGCTCGTAACTGGCACCGCGGAACGCGCAACGTGCTTAAACCACAGCTGCTTTTTTGCCTGCCTCTAAGGCTTTCATGTTAAGCGGTATCAGCTTTTCTTTTCTGGCAAATTTTGCTTTCACCGATTCACGCAGCAGTTCAAAATCGACTACCTGGCTGCGGCTGACAAATGCTGCCAGGGCTACAATATTGGCGGCCTTGACATTTCCCAGCTCCCTGGCAATCTCGATAATAGGAACTTTGATAACATCTACGTCGTCCCGCCCTGCATCTATCGATATCATTGAGCTGTTAATAAAGACCGTGCCACCGGATTTTACAGACGGGGCAAATTTTTCAAGAGAAGGCCGATTCATGGCCACCAGGTGTTTCGGGTACCGAATAATCGGAGAGCCGATGGGCCGGTCACTGGTAACTACTGTACAATAGGCGGTGCCACCCCTCATTTCCGGGCCGTAAGATGGAATCCAGACGACTTCATAGCCCTGTTGCATGGCGGCTTCTGCCAGAATCTGACCCATTAACATAATCCCCTGGCCGCCGAACCCGGCAAATTGGACTTCATTTTGCATGGTACCTCCCTCTTAAGCAGACAGCCGGAAGAATGCCGTAAATAATCATCACAGAAAGTCCGTCTTTTGCATCAGCCGCTAATCACTAAACACAGCATGCTGCTTACTGCTTAGGGTTTACTGTAAATCGCAACCTCCATACTGCCTGCGGTTTGCTGTTTTAACATACCGCGAATTATCAATTGCCGGGAGCCACTGTTTTTTCTTGGTCACTGCTTTCTTCGGGCGTTTTAAAGACGCCCAGCGAATAGTATGGAAGCATCTTTTCTTCGGCCCATTTAATGGCATCCAGCGGGGTCATGCCCCAGTTAGTCGGGCAGGTGCTGACCAATTCGACAAAGCTGAAACAAGCGTTTTCAATTTGATATGTGAAGGCTTGCTTGATCGCCTTTTTAGCTTTGTTGATGTATTTGGGGTTTAACAGCGTCTGACGGGTAATATAGGCCGGGGTCTGCAGCGCTGCGAGCATTTCGGACATTTTTATCGGCATGCCGGTATCCAGAGTTTTGCGGCCAAAGGGTGAGGTGGTTGTCCGCTGATCCGGCAGGGTGGTCGGCGCCATCTGGCCGCCGGTCATGCCATACACCGCATTGTTGATAAAGATAACCGTAAATTTTTCGCCGCGGTTGGCAGCATGCACAATTTCACTCATCCCGATGCTCGCCAGGTCCCCGTCACCCTGGTAGGTAAACACAACCAGGTCCGGCCGAACACGCTTAATGCCGGTTGCCATCGCCGGCGCACGACCGTGGGCCGCTTCCTGAAAGTCAAATGTAAAATAGTTATACATCAACACGGCGCAGCCCACCGGTGCGATACCAACGGTCTTGCTACGGACGCCGAGTTCGTCGATAACTTCGGCGACCAGTCTGTGGGCAACCCCGTGGGTGCATCCCGGGCAATAGTGGGTGATCGTCTCGGCCAGGGCCTCGGGTTTCTGAAATGTTTTCCCCATTTATTTTCTCCTAATTTCTCAAAGCAAGGAAACTACAGCAAGACAGGTTATGGATTGGCCAGTTTGTTAACTTCCTCCATGACCTCCTCAGGCGTGGGAACTTCACCGCCGCATTTGCCATACCAATGCACCGGCCGCTGGCCGGAGACGCTGCGCTCCACATCTTCCACCATCTGCCCCATGCACATTTCTACACACAGCACCGCCCGGCAGCTTTTTTTACCGGCCGCGTCGTAAATGGCTGTTTTGGGAAACGGAAAGAGCGTCTGCGGCCGAATCATGCCGATTTCAACGCCTTGATCTTTTAAATTATCAATAGCGGTGCGGCAAACCCGACTCATGGTACCGTAACTGACAATGAGCAGACTGTAATCTTCATCGACGTTATAAGCCTCATAGCGCACCTCTTCCTGTTCCATTTGCGTATACTTGGCGCGTAGCCTTAAATTGTGGGAATTGAGTTCCTCTGGATCCAGATAGAGCGTTTTAACCAGATTGCGCTGATTGCTGTTACGGGTGGCCATGCCGTTAGTGGCCCATTCATCTTTGTTTGATGGTTCGGCTTTGAGAGCGTCAGGGAATTCAACCGGCTCCATCATCTGACCGATGAGTCCGTCTCCCAGAATCATTACCGGGTTGCGGTACTTTTCGGCCAGAGCAAATGCGCTCATCATCATCTCGACGGCTTCCTGGACACTGGCCGGAGCCATGACCAGCAGCTTATAATCGCCGTGCCCGCCTCCTTTTACGGATTGCATATAGTCGGCCTGGGAGGGCAGAATTCCGCCCAAGCCCGGCCCGCCGCGCATGATGTTGACAAATACCGCCGGGCACTGGCCCGCTGTGATGTAACTGATGCCCTCACTCATCAGACTGATGCCGGGGCTGGATGAAGTGGTAAAGACGCGCTCCCCACAAGCAGCAGCGCCAAAGATCATGTAAGATACCGCCACTTCGCTTTCACCCTGCAGAAACACACCGCCTGCTTCGGGCAAACGGCGCGAAAGATATTCAGCAACTTCAGACTGCGGCGTGATTGGATAGGCAAAATAATTCAAACAACCGGCCCGGATAGCGGCCTCTCCAATGGCCTCATTGCCTTTCATTAAAACTTTTCCCATATATTCCTCCGATTATTTTTTGGCTGCCGCTTCTTCTTCAATTTCGCTGATCGTTATGGCGACATCCGGACACATTGTGCAGCACAAGGCACAAAAAATACAATCTTCAGGACGCGCCTGATACGCGGGAAAATAGCCTTTGGCGTTGACCTCGTTGGAAATCTCCAAGACATTTTTGGGGCAAACGGTTACACACAATCCGCACCCCTTGCATCGATTGTTATCAACTGAATGCACATATGCCATAAATAACAAATCCTCCTCTAAGTATTAAGTCACAACCATCACCCGGATGCATCCAATTAACTGAATTGAACGGGTTTTTGCCAGGGCGGAACCAGTTGCCTGACAATCGACAGCACAGGGCATGAAAAGCGATGAATATCGATAGACGGCATCAGCGCCCGGTTGGCGGTAATAAATTCAAGCGGTAACTCGCTGTGTTCAGACAAGTCGCGTACAAAAGCGTAGCCGTCATAAATATTATCAGGTACGGTTTCATCAATGAGATTCGCATTGCCGATAATGCCGTTAACAGTCAACTTGGAAGCTTTCTCAATCGCATGCCGGACTTTAAGGCAGCCTTCAAGGGTCTCAGTAAACGGCCTTAACGGATTGACGACCTGCAAAACCCGGGGTGCTTTTCCTTTAAATTCATCTTCAAGTGTCGCCAGAATGGTCGCGCCCGCATCATCACCGCCGACATCCAGCAGCGCCAATTGACCGGGTTGGCGGATCATCCCGGCCACCTCAGGGCTTAGAATCGGAAGATCCGCCTGCAGGTATTGCTCCGCCGGCAAAACAACATCAATTCCCATTTCTGAAAGCGGCCCTCTGGCCTCACGCGTTCGAAAATATGGATTCACCAGATCAAGATCGGCAATTCGAACGTCTACCCCGGCACGTTTATGGTGCACCGCCAGGTTAATCGCGACTTCGGTCTTACCGCTTCCATAGTTACCGACGATAATAACAACACCCTTTAGATCGATGTTCACCGGTCAACCGCTCAAGCATCGAATCGAGCACCAAAGGCTCGATTCGGCCGTAAAGTTTAGGTGTGGGACGCTGTTCGGACTTAATGCTTTTATCGTTCGCTGATCGACGCCGAATGTCCGAGCATCGTTTCGCACGACGAAATCGAAAATAGCCTGTTTTTGTAAGAATTATTCCCTGTAATGTCAAGCTTTTTCACTTTTGATATATCTCTTACTATGCTAATAATAGGGAAAGTCTGAATATAACACGATGAAAAAGTCATGTTTTTTATTGACTGGCGCTATACCGAAGACACGACATTCCGTTTTGCGGCGGAAGAAAATAACACGACCGGTTTAGGATCCCACGGATAACCGTGTGATTGACGAAATTCAAGAAAAAGGGGGCGCCTTTTGGAAACCGTAAAAACCGGATTGGTGAGATTTTTAGAATCGCCGCCAAAATGGGTTGCTAACGCCCGGCTGGGGCTTTTGTGCAATCCGGCTTCCGTGGATCGCAGTTTCAATCACACCCGTTTACTTATTCAGCAGCACTTCCCGGGCAAACTGACAGCGCTGTATTCGCCCCAACACGGTTTTTTTGCTGAAAAACAGGATAACATGATCGAATCAGCAGATGGAGTTGATCCGGTTTTGAATCTACCAGTCTACAGCCTTTATGGAAAAACGCGTGTCCCCACAAAAGCAATGCTTGATCCTGTGGATGTGCTTCTCGTAGACCTGCAAGACGTCGGCACCCGTGTCTACACTTTTATATACACCCTATCTTATTGCCTTGAAACGGCTAAAGCGCTGCATAAAAAAGTGGTGATACTCGACCGGCCCAATCCAATTAACGGCCGAACGGTCGAGGGCAACTGCCTGAAGCCTAATTACCGTTCATTTGTGGGTCGCTATGCACTGCCCATGCGACATGCACTGACCATCGGGGAGCTGGCAAAGCTTTTCAATGAGCACTTTGAAATTGGCTGTGATCTCGAGATTATCCCAATGAAGGGCTGGAAGCGGTCGATGTTTTTCCCGCAGACGGGGCTTCCATGGGTTGCCCCCTCCCCCAACCTGCCCAACCCTGTTTCAGTCATGGTCTATCCGGGACAGGTTCTTTGGGAAGGTACCAATGTTTCCGAGGGCCGGGGAACCACCCTGCCCTTTGAGCTTTTTGGCGCTCCGTATCTAAACACTGCGAAAATCATTTCCAGCATCGGCAGCGAATCGATTCCGGGCATTGTCCTCAGGCCGGTTGTCTTTGAGCCCACCGCAAACAAATGGCAGGCGCAACCGTGCCAGGGTTTTCAAATTCATGTCACCCGCCCGGATGAATTCCGGCCCTATGAGACCAGCCTGCGCTTGCTGCAGACGGTCATTTTTCATCATAAAGAAACCTTTGAATGGAAACAGCCGCCGTATGAATACGAAACCCGGCGACTGCCGATCGATTTGATCGTCGGGGATCGTAAAATACGCAAGCGCCTTGAAAACATGGAGCCGGTCGAAACCATCGCAGAATCCTGGCAGGCCGAACTGGAAGAGTTTTCAGATATCAGCCGGGGGTTTCATCTGTACAAATGAAGGGTTCTGAGTTCAAAGGTTCTGGGTTCAGGGTTGGGGTTGCGGGTTACGCGTGTCAGATTAAGTGCAACCAGCAGTTATTGAACCGCAAAACCTTTGAGCGTTGAACCTTGAACCGGGTAACTGAAGCCTATCGCCTTTTACGCTAATTTTAGCTTGCAGTATCGGGCAACCTTAAGAGATTCATTTTGGTAACGGACAAAACAGAATGGAAGCGCATGCGCTTCAAAAAAAACAAGGTCTGGCTTGCCGTCGATCGATCCGGACACCCGGTTGAACAAAACGGCAAAGTTTTGATTAAATATCAGCTGGACCAGGCCCAAGAATACTGGGTCCGCAGGGGCAATGTTAAATCGCTGGACAGCAAGCCGTTTAAAACACACCTGCCCCTTAAGAAATTACAGGCGGAAGAAAACGTCGACCCGGAAGGAATCCAAATTTTCACGGACGGCGCTTCCGCCGGGAATCCAGGTCCGTCTGGAATTGGTGTTATCTTGCGCTTTGGTCATCATGAAAAAGAAATTTCAGAATATATCGGCCAGGCAACCAATAATATTGCCGAACTCAAAGCGATCCAGGCGGGATTGCAAGCTTTGAAAAATACCGCGCTTCCGGTGCAGATCTTTACGGACAGCCGTTATGCGTATGGTGTCCTGGCGCTTGGTTGGAAAGCGAGGGCCAATAAGGTGCTGGTAGAATCGATTAAAAAAACGATGGGAAAATTTGAGAATATCAGGATTATCAAGGTACCCGGTCACGCCGGCCTTAAAGACAATGAACGCGCAGACTTTTTGGCGACATCTGCAATCAAGAACCATGTTTTCAATGTGTAAACAAACAGAGCCCGGCGTGTCTGAATGCCGGGCTCTGATAAATGCTATCCCAAATGCAACTAATCATCCTTTAGCGTTTTGATTTCCTCTTTGAGTTCATCGATTTCTTTTTTATATTTTTCGACGTCTTCACCTTCACCACTTTCAGGAGAGGATTCGGCAGTTTCATCCGGGTTCCACGAATCTTTAAGTTCATCAAAACCTAAATAGATGGCCAATGCGCCACCCATTAAAAGCATCGCGGGGACGATCCCGGCCAAAACCATTAGAAATTGTCCCCACCAGATGACAAGACCAACGAGGCCCAGTGCCGCTGCGATCGCGCCACCAATTAAAGTTTTCATATTCGAATTTACCTCCTTTCACTTAAAGCTTAAAATCGGTTCCATAGATGAGATGGCTTAACACAATATTATTAGTATGATTCGCTCAGAGCGTCAAACAAAAATTAGGCGTTATCGCAAAAATCATCCTTTCAAATGCGGTCCCAAAACGCACATCCAATAGGGGCAATAGCACGGGCGACCGGGAAGTAATGCTTGTTGAGGCATACCGTAATTTTGCAAAATATAGCTAACATAACGTTATTATTTTCACAAGTTTATTTTATGGTTTTTAAAGCGGCGCAGACCAATAAAATATTGCAAAGCAGCATTTATTTTGCTAATTTCAAATTTTATTGTCCACGCAAGTACATAAAACATGTGAATATTCAGACAAACTCCAACATTCAATCCTCCGAAATCCGAGTAGAACGAATCGGCCTTCACCCTGATTAGATCACCGTTATCTTTAATTCGAAATCAAGGGCCGTAGGTCCTTACAAAGGGAAAAGGTTAGATTGATGGCAGCAAAACAAGGTCGGGAATGGAGCAGTTGGAAAAGCAGAGTGCTCGATGGTACGCACAACCATTACAGCTGCTATCTGCCGGACACGCTTGGAAAGTTTGCTTCACTCCTTCTTCGGTTGTTCTATTCCGGCATCAAATTGGATAAAGATCAAACCGCTGTGCTGCAGCTAATTGAAGACGACGCAGTTGTCGTCTACGCAACCAAATTTAAAAGCTATTTTGAATATCTGTTTTATTACATCCGCTATCAAAAAAACAATTTGCCGTATCCGCAGGTCGGATTTGATTATCAAGTCTATTTCTGGCAGCCGGTTTCGCGTCTAATACAAATATTGCTGGCGCATATCGATTTCTTTTTTCACCGGCGCAGGTTGCCAAGTCCCTACAAAAGCGGCTATATCCGCAAAGCCCTCCTCGAAAACAAGGCCGGCATGCTATTCCTGGTGGGTAAAAAAGGATTTTACCGGCGCTTTGTAAAGGCCAAGACTGACCCGATTCAATATTTGATTGAAGTGCAAAAATCGACCGAACAGACAATATATATCGTTCCACAACTGATGTTTTTCAGCAAAAACCCACATCGATCGATACCCACTCTAACCGACATTTTTTTCGGGTCTGAAGATAGACCTGGCAGAATCCGGCGTTTGTTTACATTGTTTAAGAATCCCGGCAAGGTCTTCGTCGAGGTATCCGAGCCAGTGAACCTGAAACAGTATCTGCAAAATGAGTCGATTCGAAACCAGCCGATTGAATATCAGTCGCTGATGCTGCGGCGCAATTTGCTGGTTCAGCTCAACCGTCACCGTCAAAGTATAACCGGGCCGATCCTTAAGACCAGTCTGGAATTAAAGGAAAGTATTCTGACCAGCCAAAGGTTTCAACAATTCATGGATACCTATGCGAAAAACCGTAATATCCCGATTCATGAAGTCCGAAAAAAGGCAGATGCCTATATTGAAGAAATTGCGGCCGGTTACAATCCGGCATATATCAAATTTTTTTCAGCAATCGTCGGTTGGATTATTCGCACCATGTTTGACGGCGTCTCCATCAATAATAATGCCTTGAATAAAGTTAAACGGCTGGCCTTAAAGGGACCTTTAATCCTCATTCCTTGCCACAAAAGTCATATCGATTACCTGATCCTGTCCTACCTGTTGTATCATAATAATATGCCGGTCCCGTTGGTCGCAGCGGGCAAAAACCTGTCATTTTGGCCTATGGGGCGGCTGTTTCGCAGCGGCGGAGCCTTTTTCATTCGTCGTAGCTTTCGCGGCGCAGTATTGTATTCAAAAGTTTTTGCCGAATACATCCATAAGCTGCTGGAAGAAGGACATAACATCGAACAATTCATTGAAGGCGGCCGCAGCCGAACCGGCAAATTATTAATGCCGAAATTGGGTCTGCTTTCCATCCTTCTCAACGCCTTTAAAAACGGCGCCTGTGAGGATATGATCATTGTGCCGATATACATAGGCTACGACAGGGTTCTGGAGGAGAAATCGTATTTGCAGGAACTGGAGGGCGGCAAAAAACAACCGGAAACGCTCAAAGGCGTTATCAAAGCCAGAAAATTTTTAACAAAGCGCTATGGCAAGATTTACATTCAATTTAATGACCCTTTATCCATGAATGAATTGCTTGACCAATTGGGCACCCCGTTGGCCCAAATGAAACCGAAGGAACAAAATGCCCTTTGCCGCAATCTCGGTTACCGCATCATCAACGCCATTAATCGGGGCGCCGTTGTCACAGCTTATGGACTGGTCGCCGGTGCCATTTTAAACTGCTCCAGGGAGCGGTTTTCTTACGGCCAGATTATGTTGATTGTCGAAACCTATATAAAATATTTGGTCACTCAGGAAGCCAAACTGGCTGATACGCTGATCCTGGACCATGGTCGCGCAATTGGGCACGCGTTAGATGCTTTTGTTCAAGGCAAATTCATCGAACCGGTTTCAAAAGACAAGGGCATCCCGTTTTCCGAACGGAACTATCTGGTCAAAGCCGCCAAACGGCCCTCTCTGGAATATTATAAAAATAACTGTGTTGCCTTATTCATTCCAGCTGCGTTTACCGCACTGGCCATTCTTGAAAAAGATGCCTTTCAATTCTCGGCATCCGATCTGCATGCAGATTACCGGTTCCTGCAGAATTTCTTTAAGTTCGAATTTGCTTACGATTTAGAAAAATCACCTGAATTTATGGTGCGCAAAAGCATTAAAGCCTTTATTGACGATGCCGTATTAATGCCTCACCAAACAATACCGGACACCTATAATGTAACCTCATCGGGCTTTCGGAAACTAAGACTTTTCTCTATTTTTTTAAAAACATACTTTGAATCATACTGGATTGTTTTAAGCTTTTTGCAGAACAACTCCAAAAAATCGATCGAGGCCAAGGATCGTCTCAAAAAAATTCTAACCAATGGAAATCGTATGTATAAGCGACATGAGATCGTTTTTCCAGAAGCACTTTCTAAAGTCAGTTTTCAAAATGCAATCGATTTTTTTACCAGCAAAGGCATAAAGGGTTCCGACAATTCTGAAAAAATTGAATTCTACACTAAAGCCCTTCAAAAATCCTTAAAGACACTTCAATAGGCTATAACCCTGACCTTGCACCATAGAACGGAAATATGAAAGCACTGATCCTGGCAGCGGGCCTGGGAATGCGGCTGCGCCCTTTTACCGACCATACGCCCAAACCGCTTTTCACCGTCTCGGGCAGGGCACTTCTGGATATCACCGTCGCCAAACTAATTGAAGCCGGTTGTACGGCGGTTATGATCAATACCCATCATCTGCACGATCAAATCGAACGGTTTGTCGCAAGGCAAATTTATGCGATTCCCGTACAAACGCGATATGAACCGCGCATTTTAGGAACGGGCGGGGCCATTAAAAACGTAAAAGATTTCTGGGATGATCAGCCCTTTATGGTGGTTAACGCCGATATCGTATCGACTATTGATTTTAAAGCGGTTTATGATTTTCATTGTCAGCATCCGTATCCGGTCACGCTCGTGCTGGCAGATGATTCCGAATTTAACAGCGTTACATGCGATACCGCTGGTTTTGTCAACGGATTTAGCCAAACCCCGGCGGATGCAAATCAATCGGCCTCCCCGGCCCTCACCTTTACTGGCATTCAAGCGTTGAATCCCGTCATGCTTGACTATATATCAAATAAAATGCCCGCGAGCAGCGTTGATGCCTACAGCCGCATGATCGCGAAAGGGGAAAAAATCAAAGCCTATATCGCCGGAAACGCCTATTGGAAAGATATTGGTACCGCCGAGCGATACAGGGCAGCCGTATTTGACACCATGGCACCCCGCGTTTATCGGCGTGCCTTTCCCGATGTGGTCTTTGAAATTCCACATCAACAGCGCCTCAAAGGCGACGGATCTGACCGGCAGTGGTTTCGTTTAAAAATGAATCAAAAATCGATGATTTTAGCGGATCACGGCATTAAAGAAAAGAATCAGATTGATGCGTCAGATGCATTTCTCAACATCGGCCGGCACCTTTTCAAAAGAGGCCTGCCGGTGCCGCAAATCTACGACGGAGACGCCCTGTCCGGTTATGTGTTTGTCGAGGATCTTGGAGATCTTAATTTGCAGACAGCTGTGAACCAGACCGAAGATTTCAAAAAGGTTATCGGCCTGTATCAATCCGTGATTCAGCTGCTCATCAAATTCTCCACTGACGGCGCCAATCAATTCGATGCGGGCTGGTGCTACCAAACACCCCGCTATAGTAAATCGCTGATTCTGCAAAATGAATGCCGCTATTTTGTGGATGCTTTTTTAAATAAATACCTTGGATTAAATTATCATTATGCCGATTTTGAAACAGAATTTGAATTTCTGGCTGAAAATGCGCTGCGGCATAGTATACAGGGCCTAATGCATCGTGATTTTCAGTCACGAAACATTATGATTAAAAATTCCAGCATGTATCTTATCGATTTTCAGGGCGCCCGTATGGGCCCCCTGCAATATGATCTGGCATCCCTGCTGATTGATCCCTATGTCGATTTGCCGCCGGACATCCAATCCCGGCTTCTCGAATACTGCCTGCAACAACTGTCAGGGCAGTTGACCATTGAGGCTACCCAATTCCGCCAATGCTATCGGTTTTGTTGCCTGACACGCAATCTACAGATTCTGGGGGCTTTTGGGTATTTGACCCGCGTCAGACGAAAGCCCCATTTTGAAAAATACATCCCGACGGCCTTTCGAACCCTCAGAAACTGCCTTAAGCAAAATGAACACAAGGCTTTGCCAATGCTTTGCGACCTTTTGAATTCGATCGACCAGCACGGCCCGTTGGCGAATATTGATAAACATAAAGATTGATGAGATAAAAAAATTAATGGGAGGAAAAAATGAGTCGCATCAAAGTGATGGTCAACGGAATCCCTGGTAATATGGCCGTAAATGTGGCCCGGCACGTTATAGCGGATGAGCGCTTTGCGCCAGTACCCTATTCACTGACCGGTCCGGAAATCCAGGCAGCCGAGCATAAACTCGAGACGCTTTCAATTCGTCTGCTGAAGCCAGAAATAAGGGCCCAGGTCATTGAAGAAATCGTCCAGGCGGAAGGCCCTTTTATCAGCGTCGATTATACCCACCCGTCAGCGGTTAACGCCAATGCCAAATTTTATTGTCAATATCAATTACCGTTTGTCATGGGCACTACCGGTGGCGATCGCAGTCAACTGGAGGCGACTGTGCAGGCATCATCCATAGCGGCGGTCATTGCGCCGAATATGGCAAAACAAATCGTTGGTTTTCAGGCCATGATGGAGTTTGCCGCCCAAAACTTTCAAGGCCTGTTTGAAGACTATTCTCTGGAGATTAAAGAGAGCCACCAGCAAGGGAAAGCAGACACCAGCGGCACCGCCAAGGCCATGGTTCGATATTTCAATCAAATGGGTTTGCGCTTTGGCGAGGATCAGATTGTTAAAGAGAGGGATCCCAAAATTCAAGCAACCCAATGGGGGGTCCCGCAAAACTATCTGGCCGGCCATGGCTGGCACACCTATACCCTAAATTCCGCTGATAAAACCGTTTGCTTTGAATTCACTCACAATGTCAATGGCCGTGATGTCTATGCCAGAGGCACACTGGATGCCATTTATTACCTAAACGCCAGAATCAGCGAAGGCGCCGCCGGGATCATCTACACGATGATTGACGTATTGCAAAACAGATCGTGATGGGCTCTTTGATAAATAGAATAGGTAATAATTCAGAGGAACTCTCCTATGCACACATCTTAGAAGCGCACCTTTCCATTCAGTCCGCCTCAAGATTCTCATATTCGATTCTTTTTCAGGTTTGACAGGCGGACAATAATACCCTATGCTTATATAAGTAACTAAAATTCATTAGAATACACATCTTTTTACCTCGCAAGTGCAAATGGATGAAACGTCTCAACAGCTTTTGCAGGAGCTGAACAGTATCGGCAGCAAGCCGTTGGGTGCGCAATCGAAGACCGGGTCGGCAGCGCAAAAACTGATTCCGGCGCCGCAAGAAGACAAACATGATCGCTGGCGCATCCTGCTGGTGGATCTGGCCTACCTCATCAGTGAATCTTTACGGGACATCCATTATTGGGAAGGTGTTAAAGCTGAAAAGGGCACATTCCGTCAATTCGGCAAGGTTTTAGATGAACTGGATCAAATAGCCGTTCACGATGAATTGATTCGCATTAACCACCGCGGCGTCCGCAGCGCTAAAACTTCCGAGCGGGCTGACTATGTGATTCAATTTGGTGACATCAGCGTGGATGTGTCCGCAGTTGCTTCCCTGATCGACCGGATGGGGATTCGCCTGACGCACTTAGAAGGTCGTCTGATAAAATCTTTTGAAACATTTGCCGATCAGGGTTTCAGCACTCTGCAGATGAAGCTCCCGGGTCAATCTTCCGAGGCAATCGCAGCGCTGAAAATATCGCTTCGGGTGATTTCCTGTTTCAACCAGGCCGTCGAAAAAAATTCTCCAATCGTGCTTACAAGAACCGACAGCTCCTTAAACCTCTTTCCCACGCGCAATGAACACAATCAGCCCGATCTCAACCTCACCCTGTTGGCGGCCGTCAATAATTTTAATCAAAACGCCATGACAAAATTGGTAGAGCAGGTATCTGCCAAAATAGACCCAGCAATCTCTGGACGAACAGTCTTTGAAACCATTTTTAAAATAAAACAGCTGCGGCAGCGTTTAATTCGGCCGCCATTAGAGGCCACTGTCGAAACGGCATCCCGTTCCCGTGGGCAAGCCGGCCAAACCGGAATGGCGCTCGGCGGCTCCAGCGAAAAAGCCGCCGCAGGTGTTCTCAAAGAACTGGCTCAACTTCAGCAAGATCCATCTGCTTTGAAAGAAAACGTTGCCCGTTTTGTAAAAGAAACATTCGGCAAATCTCTCCAAACGGCATCGCATATAATGAAGAGCATTTATGGGCAAGATTACCCGCGAATTAATTCTCAAGGACTGGGCCATCGGCTCAAACTGATCACCGCTTTATTGAACAGTATACAAAAAAGCCCGGCAGGCCAAAATGTGGCCGCTGAAGTATTACGAAGAATCCAGGCCAGAATGGATAAGGTTCCGGACGAGATCCTGGAGGATTTTGTCGTCAAGGACCAGGAATTAAAATACTGGTCCGAGGGGGCAGAGACGACAGTTGGTAAAGTCGATAAAGATCTTATCAAAATCATCGATCAGTCCCGAAGACGATCCGGTGCGCAAAAAAAAAGAAAAATCCGGCTCACTCCGGAGAAGGATTACACCGATATGGATATTGAAGCCATCGCTGCAGATTTCGGCATCTCAACCCAGGATACCGCAGAAATTATCCGGCTTTTCCAAAACTGCTTTGATACCCAGGGCAATTTCTTGAGGGCTGCTTTCGAGAAAAATGTTTCGAAGTTGGCCGCCTATGAGAAAAAAGTATTTGAAATACTCTGGGAGTTTCTGAAAGAATCCCCGCGGCGCAGCAACCGTCTGCCCCTGCTCAATTCCCTTCAGCTGCTCGTCAGAGAAACAAAAAAGCCGATACAGGCCATCAAATTGCTTCTGGCTTATTTTATCCAAAACCCCGGCAACGTGTCATATGCGGACCGCAATGCCATCATGCTCGCTAATCAGTTTCTGCGCAGCTACAATAAAGAAATCAACATGGATATAGAAATGACACCCGAAGAAGTCCTGTTGGTCAAGGACGGTTTGGATACACATGTTGTCAATTATGTGGCGTGGAAAGTTGACGCGGAACAAAAACCGCTATTAGAAAAAATGGTCGCCGTTCGTAAAATCCTAATTGAAGCCATGAATCCTGATCTTTCAGAACGACAGCCGTTACCCATTCGATATTTGCTGGCGCTGGAAAGGGAGGTCCATATTTTTTTAGCCCTGGTCGGCGGCAAGACTGCTTTCGAAGTGACGCGCAGTGCCCTGAACGTATATGGCAACCCGGCTTCGCAAATCTACCGCTTAAAAGAGAGCCCCAACCATTTGGAAGCGCTGTTGCTGCATCTGGCAGCCATCATCCGCGGCTTTGTGCGTCAATCGAGCCAATCAGATTTTTCTTTGCTTGCTGAAGTGAAAACTCGACAGGATCAATTCAGGAAATTACACGAAGATTTGCACTATCAAGCACTGGTTCGGCATGTAATGGATTTAATTGAAGAGTCAAGCGCTGGCAAAGGGGCGCTTAAAAGCAAATGAGTTAAACTGATGGCCTCACGCAAAGCCGCAAAGACGCCAGGGGCTTTTTAATGTTTTGAATCATAACGCTTTGCGGGCTCAGCAATTCAGGTGAGGCTTAGGGGCTTGCTTATACAATCATCTAATTGAGGTGGTCAGCGCAATTGCCTCAATGGCGAGTTTTTTTGTGATTAACCGAATGAATCGGTGCAGCCTGTTTTAGCTGTTGGCGATGATGTTGTGGGCTTCTTTTAACGCCTGATCCAGCTTTGCGGGCTCGGTACCGCCTGCCTGAGCCAGATCCGGCCGTCCGCCACCGCCACCCCCTACAATCGGTGCAATTTGTCTAATAATATCTCCGGCATGAAAGCGATCGGTGAGGTCTTTGGTCACCCCTACGATCAAAAAAGCTTTTGGACCGTTAACGCTCCCCATCACCACAATGCCGGATTTAATCTTGTCTTTGAGTCGGTCTGCCAGATCTCTGAGCGCAGCCGGATTGTCCACCGCCACCTGTTGGATCAGAACATTCGTATCGTTGATCGACTCAACGGCTTCGCCGCCGATATCGGCCGAGTCAGAAGCAATCTGAGCCTTGAGCCGATCAATCTTTTTTTCGAGCGCCTTATGTTCACCGAGCATCTTTTGGAGCTTTGATGGTAAGGCCTCCGGTCTTTCTTTGACCAGATGCGCGGTGTCCTCCAGCAGTATGGACGTCTTCTGAACGTATTGCAGTGCGCCTTCTCCGGTTAACGCTTCGATGCGCCTCACCCCGGAGGCGATACTGGATTCACTGACAATTTTGAAAAGTCCGATATCGCCGGTTTTAGTGGTATGCGTACCGCCGCAAAGTTCTTTGCTGAAATCGGACAGAGCAACCACCCGAACCCGGTCACCGTATTTTTCTTCAAAAAGCGCGGTGGCCCCTGATTTAAAAGCCGCTTCGGCTTCCATTTCTTCGGTATGCGTGGGAACGTTCTCACGGATGCGGCGATTCACAAGGGTTTCGATTTCAGTCAGCGTCGCGCGATCCACCTGAGAAAAATGGGTAAAATCAAAGCGCAATCGATCCGGCGCAACCAGCGACCCGGCCTGTTTGACATGCTCACCGAGAACCTCGCGCAAAACAGCATGCAGGATGTGCGTGGCAGTGTGATTCAGTGCGGTTGCCGCACGTTTGACCCCATTAACACGAAGCGTTATTTTCTGGCCTTGTTTTATTTTTCCGGATATGACCTTACCCCTGTGGATTACGATTCCGGTGGGGTCCTTGATCGTATCGATCACCACCATTTCAAAATTTTTAGCGGTAATTTTCCCGCTATCACCGACCTGGCCGCCGGCCTCCGCGTAAAACGGGGTTTCCGCGCTAACCAGGTCAATTTCCTGGCCTGCTGTGGCTTCAGGTATATCCGTGCCACCTTGCACCAGGAGCATCACTCGGGATTCGGCGGTGAGCGCCTCGTAACCGCGAAATTGCGGTTTGAATCCCTGAGTCGACAACTTCTTATAGGCTTCGCCGAGGGTGGCAAAGGTGGCGACGGAGCGGGATCGAGCACGCTGCTCATCCATGAAATGGTCAAATCCCGCCATGTCAAGACTCATGTTTTCATCGCGAACCACATCGCGGACGATATCGACCGGAAATCCGTACGTGTCATAGAGCTTAAAAATTACATCGCCGGGCACCTGGGTTTCACCGCTGGCCTTGATCTCAGAAAGGGTGTCATTTAACAATCTCATACCGGTGTCTAGGGTTTCTAAGAATCGAATCTCTTCATTTTCAATTATATTGGTGATGAAGGCCGCGGCTTCAGAGAGTTCGGGATAAGCCGGTTTCATGATATCAAACACCACCCCTGCGGTCTTGTGCAGAAACGGCCGCTTCAGGCCAATGTTGCGGCCGTAACGAATCGCCCGGCGTAAAATACGGCGTAAAACATATCCCCGGCCCTCATTGGCAGGCAAAATGCCGTCGCCGATCAGAAAGGCCGCCGCCCGGCTGTGATCCGCAATAACCTTCATGGCCACATCTGTTGAACTGGATTCACCGAATTTCCTTTCGGCCAGACGCTCCGTCTCCCCGATAATGGGGCGGATAAGGTCCGTGTCAAAATTGGTGGCCACATTCTGAATGATCGAAACGATACGTTCAAGTCCCATACCGGTGTCGATGCTGGGTTTGGGCAGAGGCGTCATTTTGCCAGACGCATCCCGATTAAATTGCATGAACACCAGATTCCAGATTTCAAGATAGCGATCGCACTCACAGCCCACCGCACATTCGGGCTTGCCGCACCCGTATTGCTCGCCGCGGTCGATCAGAATCTCAGAACAAGGGCCGCAGGGGCCGGTATCCCCCATGGACCAGAAATTATCCGCTTCTCCGAATCTGACAATACGCTCGTCGGGCAGGCCGATATTTTTGCGCCATAGCTCGTAAGCTTCATCATCATCCAGGTAAATGGATCCGTACAGTTTGTCTTCCGGCAGGCCATAGCCGTTGGTCAACAAATCCCAGGCAAAATCAATCGCCCCTTCTTTAAAATAATCGCCAAAAGAAAAATTACCCAGCATCTCAAAAAAGGTGTGGTGCCGGGCGGTATAACCGACATTTTCCAGATCATTATGCTTGCCGCCGGCCCGGACACATTTCTGCGAAGTGGTTGCCCGGACATAATCTCTTTTATCCTCACCCAGAAATACGCGCTTAAATTGCACCATGCCGGCATTGATAAACAGCAACGTGGGATCATCCTGGGGGACCAATGATGAGCTGCGAACGATTCGATGATCGTGTTTTTCAAAATAGTGTAAAAATTGAGCGCGAATCTCATTCCCAGTCATGCACATCTCCCATTTAAGCCTTTGCTTTCTTATTTTTTTCTGCTTCTTCTTTTTCGGCATCGGTTGTTATAGCTTCCGAAAGCCCCAGTGTTTCTCTAACTTTAAAAGACATCGCTTTAAATAGATCGGGGTTGTCCTTCAAAAATCTTTTAACGTTTTCCCGGCCCTGCCCGATGCGTTCGCCGCCATGTGAATACCAGGACCCGCTTTTTTCGATAATGCCGGTTTCGACACCCATGTCAATTAAATCCCCGTATTTTGAAATGCCCTCCCCGTAGATGATGTCAAATTCGGCATCGGTAAACGGCGGCGCCATCTTGTTTTTGACCACCCGAACCCGCGTGCGGTTCCCCACCACCTCCTGTCCATCCTTGATCGCTCCGATTCGCCGGATGTCCAGCCGCACAGAGGAATAAAATTTGAGAGCATTGCCACCGGTCGTTGTCTCCGGATTGCCGAACATCACCCCTATTTTCATTCGAATCTGGTTAATGAAAATAAGGGATGTCATTGTTTTGCTGATCGTCCCGGTTAGCTTTCGCATGGCCTGAGACATCAACCGGGCCTGCAGTCCCATATGGGAGTCACCCATTTCGCCCTCAATTTCAGCGCGCGGCACCAGTGCGGCCACCGAGTCAATAACGACAATGTCAAGGGCACCGCTTCGGACCAGCATATCGGCAATTTCAAGTGCCTGCTCACCGGTGTCAGGCTGGGCGACGAGCAGGTCATCGCAATTGACACCGAGTTTTTTGGCATACACCGTGTCAAGGGCATGTTCCGCGTCTATAAATGCTGCAATACCATCCTTTTTCTGCGCTTCAGCGAGTGCATGAAGAGCAAGGGTGGTTTTGCCGGATGCTTCGGGCCCGTAAATTTCAATCACTCTTCCACGGGGCAAGCCGCCGATTCCCAGTGCTTTGTCAAGGGCAAGCGAACTGGTAGAAATAACCGGTACGTCTACTACCGGACGGCTCCCAAGTTTCATAATGGCCCCCTTGCCGAACTGGCGCTCAACCTGGGACATCGCCGTTTCCACTGCTTTTTCTTTATCCGGTGAAATCGTCATAAAGCCCTCCTCCTGGCTTGATGGTGGTTGTCATTACTGAACCAAATGTAAAATTGAATTATCTCAATGCCTGACACACGTCACAATCCTAAAGAAACCTGCTTCACCGGCGAATAAATCGCCCCGCTCGGTCGCAACTCGCTTTTAAAAAGAATGATCCGGCTGACCTCAAAACCTTCGGATTCAAACGTTTCTAATTTATCAAGCGCTGCCTGCATGCGACCGGCAGCAATTTTTCCTTTAACACGGCCTAAGGTCAAATGACCTTTAAATGGTCGGGATTCCCCGGGGAAACCCAAATCCGTCAGCCGCGCATCAAGCGTCTGCTGCAAGCTTTTCAACAGTTCCAGCTCTCCGCCAAGGCCGATCCATATGACGCGCGGTCGCCTGGCATGTGGGAATACACCGATACCACTGGCGGCCAGAGACAGTGTGGCAAAGCCTCTTGCAGCCCGGGTCATCGCCTTCTCGATTAGATCGGTCCGTGCCGCATCGATGTTGCCTAAAAACTTCAGCGTCAGGTGAATGCTTTCCGGCCGCACCCATTTGACGCGCAACCCGTATGATTTAAGTGCTTCCTGAGCCGCGCCGAGGGAAAACCGAACGCTTTCAGGCAGATCAATGGCAACAAAGGCACGCAGGGTTTCACTCATCATACAGTTCGGTATTCGGCAATGGGTATCGGGTATTGGATTTTGAATTTAAAAAGGCTTTTTTAGTCCTCAATAATCAGACCAATACCAAAAGCCCAACAACCCGTTTTGTGATTATTTACCGGCTAGCGCAGCCGATGCTGCTTCGATCTTGGTTGTCACATTATTTCTTATCCAGGCTGCATCCCACCATTCGATCGGATTCACAAAGGTGTTGTGGACCAAGACGCTGAAATGCAAATGGTCTCCGCCCGCAAGCCCGGTGCTGCCGGTGCGGCCGAGTGTCTCGCCCCTTGCCACCGGCTGGCCTTTGCGCACGTCACTGGCATTCAGATGGGCATACATGCTAAACAGCCCGAATCCATGATCGATGAGCACTGTATTGCCATAAATGCCCAAATCTCCGCTAAAAACGACGATTCCGCTATTGGCCGCCGGAACCTGAGCATGTGTGACCGAAGCCAGATCGATTCCCAGGTGGACCTGCCGGTCAATGATTTTACCATTGTACTCATAGACGCGATGGTCGGCAAAACCCGCCTGATTCGCCGATCCGGACATTCGCAAAAACGCCCCTTCCCAGTGCTTAACCGCTGCGGATGTTTGCACCAGCCCGGTTAGTTGCTCATAATTGGCGTGACGCAAATCCCGATTGATCTTAATGAATTTGTCCACCAGCGCGCCGGTGAGCTGCAAGTTGGCGACCGTCTGAAATTCGGGTATCTTGCGGTTTAAAAACCGATCCGAAATGCGGATATTATCCTTTTTAAAGGCTTTTTTGCGAATGTAGTGGTTTATCCCGGCCTCGGCGCTATTGCCGGCTTCATCAAAGGCCCTGACGAAAATCCGGGTCTCCGGACCCTGCTGATAGCCCAATCCGATGAAAGCCATTCGCATGCGGGCATCTTTAAAGTAGCCGGCATGCGCAGGGAAAAAATTGTCGCCGACTTGAACACCGCTTTGGTGAGCATCTTCTGACGCACGGAAAATAACAAGCCCCGAGCCGCCCTGGGTCAAATTGTGAACAGTACTGAGTACTTCAATTTTCGGCGGCTGCGTATCAATGATCAGGTTCTTTTCGACATAGACCCGATTGCCTTTCCACCAACCCCGCCAGGAATAGTCCCAGACGGCCAGACGCAGGATGACTTCTCCGTCGGATAATTGATATTTTGCGGGCTCAAAAGGGATCTTCAGTGTTTGAGTTTTGAGCTCACCGCCGCTCAGAATCCCGGCGGATGGAAAGTCGGTGTCAACCAGAATCACCTCTTTGCCGTCTTTGACCATAGCGGCCCAGATTTTCCTCAGGCCGCTTTGGGGGTCGGCGAAGGAGATGGAAAAATCATGCGATTTTCCGATATACGGCGATGCAAGTTCCAAAACAAGTTCGGGGTCCTGGCCTTCGAACCGAACCAGCACAAACCAGACAACGGGCAGCAATATGATGAGGCCTGCAATTATGAGCAACCCTCGTTTTTTACGTTTCATTTTTTCTTTCAAAAGGTTACACTCCATTCGATCGCAATAAATAACCAGATTAAATAACAGGTCAAACATGGAGAATCAAGGCCTCTTTTCGTTTCTTGACTTTTGACGGTGCTCAAGCTAAATTTTTCCCTCATCATTTCAAAACAGGAACGTTCTCAATTCGGCAAGATGTCGGGCGCAGTTGATGCGCTGTTTGCCGAGCAACAAAACCCGGCCGTTTCTTTAAACAATCATGGCAGCTACATATAAAAAACCCAGAAAAATAAAAATCATACTGCTGGCGACGATCATCATTGCCCTGGGCACCGTTATAGCAATTTATATCGGTTTTCGGTCGGATTCGAAAGTCGTGGAGCCGGTAGCCGGATCGGATGTACCGGATGCAACGCTGTCCATCAGTAAAATACAGCAAACGGCCACGCGTGACGGAAAAAAGGAATGGAGTCTCGAGGCCAGTTCAGGCCACTATATGGACAAGACCCGTCAAGTGATCCTGAAAGATGTAAAGGTTACGTTTTTTCTCAAAGATAAAAGTGAAATTATTCTGACAGCCGATCAGGGCATCCTCAAAACCGATTCAAGTGACATCGATGTTTCCGGCCATGTTGTGTTAAAAAACAAAGAAT
>CAJHYI010000228.1_pt1 | contig 31724 bp, 25 predicted proteins | sample 9198771 | NCBI WGS metagenome assembly CAJHYI01 (sample SAMEA7708367, study PRJEB35096) | sediment metagenome | biome: marine neritic benthic zone biome [ENVO:01000025]; feature: sediment [ENVO:00002007]; material: shallow marine sediment [ENVO:03000034] sea grass bed [ENVO_01000059] ...
CCAACAATGTACCCGCCCTCATCTCCGCCTTCCGGGCCTAAATCAACTACGTAGTCTGCGGTCTTGATAATATCCATGTTATGTTCGATTACAAGGACCGTATTACCCTGATCGACCAGCATGTTGAGCACCCTGAGCAGTTTTTGAATGTCATCAGCATGCAAACCGGTGGTGGGTTCATCAAGAATGTAAACGGTATTGCCGGTAGCTTTTTTACTGAGTTCTTTTGAGAGCTTTACGCGCTGCGCTTCACCGCCGGATAAGGTCGTCGCCGGCTGACCGATCTCGATGTAGCCCAGACCGACATCGGCCAGCGTTCGCAGGATGGCTTGTATTTTGCCGATGCGGCTAAAAAAGTCCAGCGCCTGATTAACGGTCATGCCCAGTACCTCGGCTATTGTTTTGCCTTTGTAGCGGGCCTCAAGCGTTTCCCGGTTATAGCGCCGGCCGTGGCAGACATCACAGGTGACATAAACATCCGGCAAAAAATGCATTTCAATTTTAATGATGCCATCTCCCTGGCACGCTTCACATCGACCCCCTTTGACATTAAAGCTAAAGCGTCCGGGCTTATAACCCCGCATCCGGGCCTCAGGCGTGCGTGAAAAAAGCTCGCGGATATGGGTAAAGGCGCCCGTATACGTTCCCGGATTTGAACGGGGTGTCCTGCCGATCGGACTTTGATCGATATGTATAACGCGATCAACATGCTCCACACCGTTGATTTGACGGTGGGCGCCGGCCGGTACCCGGGCCCGATAAAGTTTTTGCATCAGCGCCCGGTAAAGCGTTTCCAGCACGAGGGTTGATTTACCGGAACCGGATACGCCGGTGATGCAAATGAAGCAGCCCGTTGGGAATTTTACATCGACCGTCTTTAAATTGTTGGCCGAAGCCCCTTCAACGATCAAAAACGGGCCTTTTTCTGAGCGCCTTGTTGAAGGTACCTCAATCTGTCTGCGGCCCGATAAATACTGGCCTGTCAGCGAAGCCTGATGGGCGATCAATTCAGACGGTGGTCCCGCAAAGATAATTTCTCCCCCCGTTATTCCGGCTCCCGGGCCGATGTCAATTACATAATCTGCCGCCCGAATGGTTTCTTCATCGTGTTCTACCACCAGCACCGTATTTCCAAGATCGCGCATTTGTCGCAGGGTTTCGAGCAAACGCTTGTTATCTCGCCTGTGCAGGCCGATACTAGGTTCATCCAATACATAAAGTACACCCGTTAACTTCGACCCGATCTGTGTGGCCAGGCGAATCCGCTGACTTTCGCCGCCAGAAAGTGATTGGGCTGAGCGGTTCAGCGTGAGGTAGGCAAGCCCGACATTTTCCAGAAAACCCAGTCTTTCAATGATCTCCTTGAGGATACGTCGGGCGATGATCTCTCTTTTGCCTGCCAGTCTCAAATCCAGAAAAAATGTGCGAATCTTGGCTATAGATAATGCGGTTAATTGCGAAATGGTGAGGCCGCCAATTTTGACGGATCGACTGGCGCGATTTAATTTTTCGCCGTTGCATTCAGGGCACGGTCGAAAATTCATATAACGCCCGATTTCTTCGCGCGACCAGCTTGAACCGGTTTCGCGGTAGCGGCGCTGCAAATTCGGGATAATGCCCTCAAAGGGTTTTTGATAGCTGATGCGGCGATGACCATCCTCAAAATAAAAGGTAATCGGTGTATCTCCTGAACCATAGAGCAACACCTGTTTAAATCTATCCGGCAGATCTTTGTAGGCCGTGTAAATATCAGTGCCGTATTGCCGTGTGAGGGCATCTAAAAACTCCGCAAAATGGACACTATTCCGATTGGCCCAGGGGGCAATGGCGCCTTCACGTAATGTCAGCTCAGGATTCGGAATGATTAGCATCGGATCAAACGCCGTCTTGGAGCCCAGTCCATCACAATCGGAACAGGCACCCTGGGGTGAATTAAATGAAAAGCTGGCAGGTGTAAACTCTGGATAGCTGATACTGCATCGGGTGCAGGCAGCCTGTTCGTTAAAAAGGATGGAGCCATGCTCCTGGACATCAACGCTAACGCGTCCATTTGATTGCGCCAGGGCCAGTTCCAGTGAGTCCGCCAAACGGTTCTTAACCGTATCATTGATGATTAGGCGATCCACAACGACATCCACGGAATGCTTTTTGTTTTTATCCAGTTTAGCGACATCTTCGATGTCGCTCATTTTTCCGTCTACTAGAACCCGGGCAAAACCCTCTTTTTTGAGTCGTTTGAGAAGTTTTTCATGCGTACCTTTTTGATCTGAAACGAGCGGAGATAAGACGATGATTCGAGTTTTATCACCCAATGACATCACGTGGTCGACAATCTGATCCAAGGTCTGGGAACGGATCTCCTGGCCGCATTTATAGCAATGCGGAGTTCCTACGCGCGCATACAGCAGGCGCAGGTAATCATAGATCTCGGTAACCGTGCCGACAGTTGATCGCGGGTTGTGCCCGGCGGTTTTTTGCTGAATGGCGATAGCAGGCGAAAGGCCTTCGATTAATTCAACATCGGGTTTTTCCATGCGTTCCAAAAATTGACGAGCATAAGTAGACAGTGACTCAACATAGCGGCGCTGGCCTTCGGCATAGAGAGTATCGAATGCAAGCGTTGATTTTCCGGAACCCGATAGACCCGTGATCACCACCAGTTTTTCACGCGGCAGATCAACATCTATATTTTTCAAATTGTGCTCTCGAGCTCCCCGAATGATTATTTTATCTGCGATCATGGCAATTGTTTCTGATTGTTTTTTGTTTTTGAGTTTAGCCGTCATAAAAAAAAAACTCAAACAAATTTCGCGAAAGGATGTGAAGCCCTGTTATTCCATCGTTCAAGATTATTTTAAAAGAAGTCGGGATTATTTTTTCAAAAATCAAGGATAATTGAAGATAATTAAAGATTTTGGAAGAATACTTTTTTGTTCATAACTTTATGCGGAATATGGATATACTTAAAATACTTAAAAATACCCTTCATTTGGAGAAGGTCGTATTTAAAGATGCTTGTGGCTATCTATATATTTAGTCAAATGAAAACAAGTAGATATAAATTGTTTAAAAAGGCCCCGGAATGCGAACTAAAACAGCTTTTATCAGGTTTGACTGAATCTTTCTCATGCCTTAAATAAGCACCTGTTTTTTGATTTCAAGATAATTAGAATTCAACCTCCCAAACCGTTTAGCTTCGTAATTTTTTTCATAAAATTTCTTCTAAAATAGCGTCATCACTCAGTTTGTATTAATTGGGGTTAAGCAAGAGCCGATGGAAGTCGTCTGGAAAAAAGTTAAATCCGTCATCAAGGACCGGATCGCGAAACATAGTTTTCAAATGTGGATCGAGCCGCTGGAATTGCGAAATGACGATCCTAATCACTGGATCGTGATGTGTCCGAATTTCTTTTTCAAAAAACGGGTAAACGATCTTTATGGAAAACTGCTTGCCGCAGAATTGAACAACGCGACCGGTAATTTGTGTCGTCTGTCCTTTGAGGTGGGTTCTAAAAAGTATGCAAATCCCCTCAACGAAAAACTGCCGAATTCTCAATTATCGCTTCCAAACGCCTCTTTTCGCCCACACAGTGGTCGTTATTTAAGAAGGGAGTTCACTTTTGATCAATTCGTTGTGGGAGCCAATAACGATTTTGCCTATTCAGCCTCTCTATCACTGGCTTCCCGCAGAGAGAATCAGCAAAATGCGCTCTTTCTGCTTTCCAAAACCGGCATGGGAAAGAGCCACCTTTCCCAGGCGATTGGGCATCATGTCTTATCCGAATATCCCGAAGAGCGCGTTTATTATGTAACAGCGGAAGACTTCAGCAATGAAATGGTACAGGCATTTCGCCAGGATTCCATCAACACATTTAAGGGAAAATACAGAAATAAATGTGATGTTTTGCTCTTAGAAGATATTCATTATTTAGGCGGCAAACAGAGGACCCAGGTGGAGCTGGCGTTAACCTTGGATTCGTTGTTTGAAGCCGGCAAGCGTATTATTTTCTCCAGTTGTTATTTGCCCGGTGACATCCCCAAATTACACGATAAACTAAGATCGCGGCTGTCATGCAGCCTGATTTCCCAAATCGATCCGCCTAATTTCAGAACGCGGGTCCGCATTTTAAGAAAAAAAGCGCTGGTAAATGGCTATCTTGTGCCCGACCCCATTATCGAATATCTGGCCGGTGAACTGACAGAGGACATCCGACAGCTTGAAAGCGGTTTAAATGGTGTTGCGGCCAAATCATCCCTTTTAGGCGCTCCGCTTGATTTGAACCTGACAGAAAGTGTTGTCAAAAACATGGTCCGTCAGCGCAAAAAAATCACCATAGATGTTATCAAAAAAATGGTGTGCAAATATTATAATTGCACACTTAAAGATATGGTTTCGCGCTCACGGAAACAGCAACTTGTCAGGCCAAGACAAATGGCAATCTATCTATCTCGCCGTTATACGGACGCTCCTCTCCAGAGCATCGGAAAGGCCTTTAACCGATACCATGCGACGGCCCTTCATTCCATTCATTGTGTTGAGCGGGGATTAAAAGAAAATAGTGCGATTCAAAAGCAGGTTGCCTTTTTTAATCAGAAGCTTGAGTCAGGAAGATTTTAAAACCCACCTTAAAAATATAGTTGTCGAGGACGAGGAGGAGTACGAGGACGAGTGTTAGGCAACGTTCCTCCGCTTCGTGCCCGCACTCGTCGTCGTCCTCGTCCTTGTTATCAATCGTTTAATAGCTGCCTTAACGGCAGGACTCGGAGGTTATCTCCAGTCCTGCATAATATGGTCATCCGCCTCCAGGGAACTGCCGTTTTTTCGCCGTATGCTAATCATTTAGTTCCAGTAACGACAGCATCTCTTTATGGATCTTACCGTTGGTGACCAGGATTTCTTTTTGGTCTATTACGAAAGGCTGGCCTGCAAAATCGGTAACCACCGCGCCGGCTTCTGCTGCAATCACAGCGGCAGCAGCCTTATCCCAGGGTTTTAGGTTCTGCTCCCAGAATCCGTCAAATCTCCCGCAGGCCACGTAACAAATGTCAAGGGCGGCTGAACCCAAGCGTCGAACACCTTGTGATGTATTCTGACACACGCTAAACCGCTTCATTACCGGCTCAATGATTTCGCTGAAATCATAAGAGAAGCCGGTTACCAGCAGGCTGTTGTGAACAGAAGCCGTTGAAGACACCCGGATGGACGTGTCGTTTAACAGCGCGCCTTTGCCGGCTACGGCTGAGAAAAGCTCACCATCCATTGGATTGAGGACCAATCCCAGAGCCATCTCATCACGCACGGCTAATGCGATCGCAATCGAGAAAAGCGGTAACTGGTGGGTGTAGTTGGTTGTTCCATCAAGGGGGTCGATTATCCATCGATATTCCGCATTGCCATGGTTGACGCCGCTTTCTTCAGCCAGGATGGCGTGGTCAGGAAAAGCTTTGCGGATGGTTTGAATGATTATTTTTTCAGATGCGGTATCTGCTTCGGTCACAAGGTCAAAAGCGCCCTTTTGACCGATTCGCGATATATGGCCAAAATGTTCTTTCAGTATCTTCGCACCATTGTAAGCTGCTTCGATACCCACTCTTTTTGCATGTTCAAGATCCATAAGCGTTAGCCTTTAGCGTTGATTTTTCAAACAAGATTGCTTCCATTCGGTCGATGAGGGGCAGGAGGGTTGATTTTTGTTTGGCCGAGATTGCCATCCCACCGAGCTTACGCGTTAAATTTTGGATGTTATTGGGGTCGATCCGATCTATTTTATTGAGCACCCGCAGCGTCGCGGTATGCTGCAAGTTAAGATCACTAAGAATGTGTTCCACCGAATCGATTTGGGACAAAACCTGCGGACTGCTGATATCGACGACGTGCAGCAGGAGGTCGGCACTTTCAAGCTCTTCAAGCGTTGCGCGAAATGCGACCAACAGGTCTTCTGGCAAGTCCTTAATAAAGCCAACCGTATCGGTGATAATGACCTCGGAATCTTTAGGAAATTTGAGCCTCCGGCTTGAAGGATCCAGGGTTGCGAACAGCCGGCTTTCCGCCAGGACATTACTTTTGGTCAGTGTATTGAGCAAAGTGGACTTGCCCGCATTCGTATAGCCGATAATCGAGATAATCGGCAGTCTCTTTTTTTGGCGCTGCGCCCTTTGTTGTTTGCGGTGTTTTCGGACGGCCAATAATTCTCGTTCGAGCCGCGCGATTCGGTCCCGTGCGCGCCTTCGATTGATCTCCAGCTTGGTTTCGCCCGGCCCGCGCCCACCAATTCCGCCTGTTAGGCGAGACATGGCGGTGTTTTTCAGGATTAAGCGTGGCAGTAAATATTTCAATTGTGCCAGCTCGACTTGTAATTTGCCCTCACGGGTCTTGGCTCGCTGCGCAAAAATATCTAATATCAGTTGCGTTCGGTCGATGACTTTCAGCTCGATCTGATCGGTAATGGAGCGTATTTGTGAAGGGTTTAATTCCTGATCAAATATGATAACAGTTGCTGCCTCCTGCAATGCCAGCATAGCGAGCTCTTGCAATTTCCCCGGGCCGATCAAACTGTGAGCCCTTTCGGATTTGCGCTGTTGAATAAGCGAGCCAACGATCTGGATACGGCTGGATTCTGCCAGTGCGCTCAATTCGGCAAGCGATTCGAGCGCTTTGTGCTTTGATGTCGATGACACACAGGCCAGCAATGCCCGCTCTTTACTCGTATCTGCGCTATAGCCCCTGCTCGAGCGCGCAAGCTCGTCTTCCAACGCCAGGATCATTGCCAGACAGCCAATATCGAGTTGAGAAGGTGTCAGCGGGGCCAAGATGCGGTAAGGATTGTTGTCCACGTTTTTAGGAAGAATATGGGCGACGTGGATATACGGGCGTGATTCGGCTTCACCATTGGCAACAGCTGCCATCATGTCAAGTCTCAGCAGCGCGAGATCGGTAAGGTCGTCATCGGATAACGGTTCGTTGGTCAAATGGGTGTGAACGCATCGCAGTCCCGTCAATCGACCGGGAGCCGCCCGATATTCACTGATTGCAGGGATAACGATTTTTTTGTGGTCGCCGACAATAACATACGCAACCTTACCCTGACGGTTGATCAACAGACCGATCTGGCGGCGTGTCTCATGGGACAGACGGCTCAAGTCGCGCGTTAGTGATGCGCTAATTAAATATTGGGGCTGGACGCGGCGGCGGTAAAAGTTTTCAAGTCGTCGAATTTGGTTGGCTTTAAGACCGATGGTATTTCCAAAAATTCTTTTCATTAAGGATGGTCGACCATATCCTCAGGCGCCATGACTTCGAAACGGGTGTACGCGTCCAGGAAAGTGAGCTGGACTTTTCCGGTGGGCCCATTGCGTTGCTTGGCCAAAATGATCTCAGCCGTTCCTTTGAGGGGATTATTTTCGTCCTGATTATATATTTCATCTCTGTAAATAAAAGCGACGACATCGGCATCCTGCTCAAGCGCACCGGATTCCCGCAAATCAGATAGCTTCGGGCGTTTATCAGTGCGCTGCTCAAGCATCCGGTTCAGCTGCGAAAGTGCAAGAACCGGGATCTCAAGCTCTTTGGCCAGTGCTTTTAGCGATCGCGACATTTCCGATATTTCAAGATCTCGACGTTCTAAGCCGCGACGAGCCTGCATGAGTTGCAGGTAGTCGATAATGACCAGTCCGATATTTTTATCCATTTTTAACCTGCGCGCTTTAGCCCGTATATCCATGGCCGTTAGGCTGGGGGAATCATCAATATAAATAGGGGATTCCGATAAGATACCGGCCGCATCGGTTAGGCGGCGCCAGTGATCCATGCTGAAAAATCCGCCCCGCATGCGAGCCGAATCCAGACGGGCCTCCGCACATAACATTCTCAGGGACAATTGCTCTTTTGACATTTCCAATGAGAATATGGCCACCGGAAGGTTCGCATCAACAGCTGCATTTCTGGCGATATTTAAGGCCAATGCAGTTTTGCCCATGCTCGGACGGGCGGCCAGGATGATGAGGTCGGAATTTTGCAACCCTGAAGTCAGGTTATCCAACTGTCCAAAGCCCAGTGGTACACCGGTGACCAGGCTCTTGTTGCCCTGTTTTTCTTCCAATGTTTCAATATTGCCAATGATAAGCCGACTGAGCGGATAAAATGCCTGACTTGTTTTTCTTTCTGATATCTCAAAAATCGATGTCTCAGCAAAGTCAATAATATCGTCGACATCGCCGCGATCCTCATAACAGCGCTTGGTGATGGCGTTGGCTTTCTCAATCAGACGCCTCAGGGAGGCCTTATCGGCCACGATTTTAGCGTAATGTTGTGCATTGACGGCTACCGGTATCGCGTCGAGCAGCCTTGCCAGATAGCTTGCTCCCCCGACCGCATCCAGATGACCTTTTTCTTTCAAATTGTTGGCCAATGTTACCAGATCAACGGGTTCACCCCGATCGAACAAATCCATGATGGCCGCGAATATTTTCTGATGGGCGCTTCGATAAAAATCAGTGGCTGAGAGAATTTCGACAACATCCAGCAGGGTATTATTATCGACCAAAATGGCGCTGAGCAAGGATTCTTCCGCCTCGATGCTTTGCGGGGGTAGGTGGTAAAGCGATGGATCTTTTTGGCTCTGCGATTGTTGATTCGCCATAGATTCTAATCTATCGTAACGGTTGAAGGGGGCACAACCCATTTTAAGGCCGCGCTGATGGGTGCTGATCGATTTACTGCTCCTTCAATACACGCTCTTGAATCAATTGTAAATTACAAATTATTCCGGAACAATTTCAACGCTTATTTCGGGCTCAACCTCTTTGTATACCCGGATGGGGACCTTATACGATCCAATTGCTTTGATGGGTTCTTTTAGCAGTACCATTCGTTTTTCAAGGACGATATCCTGTTTGGCCAATGCATCGATGATATCGCGCACAGAAACAGATCCGTAAAGGCGATCTTCTTCGCTAACTTTGGCGGCAATTGTAACGGCCACACTTCCAAGTCTTTGAGCCATTTCTTCGGCCACCTTTCGCTCCTTGGCGATTTGGAGTTCGAATTTGGTGCGATCGCGCTCCAACAGCTTGCGATTTTGGGGTGTTGCTGGAACCGCTTTGTTCTGAGGCAAAAGATAGTTACGGGCATGACCGTCTGCCACATGAACTTCGCTGCCGATGATACCCAGGGAATCAATCGTTTCTTTTAAGATGACCTTCATATCTTAACCTCCATGTCTGGCATTAAGCGGGGTGATTCCTATTTATACCGCTTTCCATAATAATATTCCGCAATACGGAAGTGGGGCATAAGGAGTAGTAGAAAAAAACGTTTGGATACCGCAACCATTTTTTTACAACCACTATAAAATTGAAACGTTCAGCATGGGTGATGAATTGTTGCGTTCAATCACGGTTTTGTTGTTGCTAATTTTCGGAAGTTTGCCCACACATCGATAAAACCGATCGCAATGACCACCAGCAAAACCTCTTGCAAAACGAGTAAGGCATACAACATGACTTTCGCAAAGCGCGGAACCTGCATTTTTTCAAAAAAAAAGGAAACGATGGCAATGCCCTGGAAAAAATAAACCATCATCAATGTTATCAAGCCGTTTAGCCCGATTGTTTTGGAAAAGTCATCGGGAATGAGCATCAACAAACCACAACCAATGATCCCCCAAACCAAATGGTCAGGCGCCTGCCATAAATTCAACCTGTCGTAAGCCGGATATCCCATGTGCCTGCTTTTCAGCAGAGATCTACCCAGCAATAGATTGATCCATATGACAAAAAACGTTGTTGTGATGACCAGCGCCGGCAGAATTCTGATCACAATTTTTTGAATCTCATCCAGAAAACGCGTAAAATCCTGAATGCCTTCCGCAGGCAGGCCCATGCTTTGGTATAATTGCAATAGAAATTCTCGATTATTGGCCACCGACTGGGAAAAGTTAGCAAGCAGGCTATGGCCTGTTGTGGCGCTGATAAAGATTAGACTGAACGCGCCGCCCAATAAAACGAGACCGCAAGTCACCAGCACAGTTTTTTCGATGGAGAATTGAGATTCAAGCAACTCCCCCAAACTAAATCCGATAATGAGCAGCACGGCAACGAACACAATATCGAATGGGAACGTGTTCATTACGACCACCAACAAAACCAGCCCGATTATGGGGATCAACGCGCTGATGGTTCTGCCAAGTTTGATGCGATAGTAAAGGGTCGGCAAGGGGAGCAGCAGGCTGCAGAAAATTCCGACCAGCGGGATCAACATCGAAGCAGCCAATATCAGGCAGGTGATCAAAACACCATTTACGATATCCTTCAACATATCTCTGGCACACCCCAGAAGTTTAAGGAATATCCTTCCCCTATTAAAAATGATCGTGTCAACGCAAGTCTAAGGATCCAACATAGGGCAGCAGCGCAATCGTCCTAGCGCGCTTGATGGCATGGGTTAACGATCGTTGATGCTTGGCACAAGAACCTGATATCCTTCTGGGAATAATTTTTCCACGTTCGGTGATAAAATACTTTAGTGAATTCGGGTCTTTGTAATTTATGACCAGACTTTTATCTGCACAAAAGCGGCATACTTTTCGCCGGTGATAGATGCGTTTTTTTCTCTTTGGCCTTCGGCTGGTTCTGCTGGTGTTAGCAACCATTTTATTTGACCTCCTCTTTGGCTTCACTTGCGGTGGCTTCGCTTTCACCGGTCTCAGGTTCAAGCGTCTGTGTTTTATCAGCTTGAACCGGTTCTTCAGGTGTCTGGTCTTTGGCCGACGTCAGTTGCGTTTCAGGTGCTTTTGATTCGGTCGTTTTAGCCGTTTCTTGCGGGACCTGAGGTTCGGCAGTCTGGTCTTTTTCTGGAGGCGCCGCAACTTTTTTTTGAGTGCTGGCGATCTCTTCTTTAATTTTTTCAATATCGGCGGCTTTATCGAGCAAAACGGTCATATATTTCAACACGCGGTCATCGATACGAAAAAACCGCTCAATTTCGTCTACCGCCAGCGCGGTGCCGCAAAAGTCAAAGCGGATGTAATAACCGCGCTCTTTCTTTTTTATTTCATAGGCAAGTTTTCGGGCACCCCATTCATCTGTCAACGCCAGATAGCCATTCTCGTGGCTGATAACATCCTGAACCCTTTTCACGATCGGTTCGCGCTGTTCGGCGGACAGATCCGGATCCGTAATGATAATGGTCTCGTATCGTCGCATAAAACCTCCTTGTGGCTGATAAAGCCCTGGTTTACTCCAGAGCAAGGAAAGTGACGCCGTTTTTCGGCAGTGAAATCAAAAACTAATTTACTAACATCAATAAAGATATGGTGTCAAGGCGAATCTCAGCGAAAATTCATATTTTCCGCAATAGCGGATTTAATGCTTGCTATTTGGCCAGTTTTTATAATATTTGCATGTCTAAGGCTGTGTTTAACGTTAGGAAGTGAAACCCATGGTCGATGAAGCAACCCTGCAACATTTCATGTTAGGTATGATGATGGCTTTGTCATACCCGACCTTTAAGCGATTTAAATATCCTTATTTAGCTCTGATACTGATCCACCCGTTTGTTATTGAAGGCGTTCAGTTTTTCATGCCGGATCGGACGCCGGACGCAGCTGACGTGCTGGTGGGATTAGTGGGCACCCTGCTCGGGTTTTGTCTGGTTTAAAAAAAGCTTTCAAGTTTGATTGGGTTTCCAAACCGGGTGCTTCGCACCCGATTTAACCCGCAACGATTGGGGCACGAACTACCCCTGCCTTTTACCGCCTTTGGCGGTGAAATCCAAGCCACCCGCTATGCGGGTGCTCGTTGACTCCTGAAAGCTTTTTTTATTTTGGTGGGCCACATAGGAATCGAACCTATAACCTACTGATTAAGAGTCAGGTGCTCTGCCTAGTTGAGCTAGTGGCCCGCATTTGCTGTTTCCCGTGATAGGAGAATTTTGGTAACAAGTTCGCCGCTGGATGTCAATTTTTTTTTTTGAAATAACGATGTGCGCCTTTTATTATCTCAATGGATAACTAAAGGCCTCAAAAAGGCCTTTTACTTCTTCCAGGGCGGGCGCTCTCTTTTTGGTTTGTGTTTTTTGCGGCGCTCTTTTTTCCCTTTCCACCCCGGCGCCTTTTTTTGAGTTCTGGCCGCAGCGCCAATCTGATTACCGACCTTATCCAGACCGACCCAAAAACTGCCCGCCGCCTGTGGCGTTGCGTCTTCAGAAGGCTGTTCCTGTTTTTGGGCACGGGGTTTTTCCTTTGGCAAAGGAGGGCCTTTAAAGCAGGTGGGCGGAATGGATGGCGCCAGAAAAAGCAATTCGCCGACCCGCTGGAATAAAACACCATTCTCAACCGAGGCCTGCACGTTAACAGTGAGCATTACCGGCTGCGCGTCGGCACGTTTTCCCATTTTTTCTGCCAGATCCCGTTTGGCGGATAAAACAATCTGCTGATTTCCGCTATGGGAAATGCCCTTTTGCGCGACAAATGGATACGCCCTCCTGCGGACACAGGTGTATAAAAGCTTGGGCAGTTGCGGGGCCGCATCGGGCCGGGGTAAATGCTCACGTCGTTTTGCACGAATGCGGTTGTCCAAAATTTCAAAGGGGGGGGCGGGGATGCTATACAGGATTTCATTTATATGAAATCGGCGCACATGCTTCCACCCCTTTTCTTCGTTGAGGGCCTTTAGCAGTTCCTTGATTTTAATATAACCCTCCTTATCAGGGACCAACCCGAACTCATCGGGCCGGCGTTCGAGGATGTAAACAAGGAATTTAGCTAGGCGCTGGGCTGCTTTGGATTTAGCCATTTTTATTCCAGCTAAATTGTGCGTTTCAAATTCTTTAAAAGGATAATTTTACTTTATGCATTCTTGACCTGTTATGTTCTATCTGATATTTTTCATAACCATTAGAAATGTCAACTTTTTTGTTGGTCTTCGCCCAATGCCCCCTTCGCCCGGGCAGCACGACAGGTATGTGTGCTTTTGAGCGACGATCTTAATCCGGCACAAGTGGTAAGCCCAAGCGCGGTGAGCTTCAGCAACTGAAAGGATACCATTCGCATGAATCTGTCCAACTCTAAAAAATTGTTTGATCGTGCCGTAAAGTTAATCCCCGGGGGGGTCAACAGCCCTGTGCGAGCATGTCAATCGGTGGGTGCTGAACCGCTTTTCATCGATCGGGCCGAGGGTTGTCTGATTTTTGATGTCGATGACAATCGCTACATTGATTACATCGGTTCCTGGGGAGCGCTGATCCTCGGGCACCGCAACCCGTCGGTAATTGAGGCCGTTACGGCAGTGTTGGAACGCGGTACCAGTTTTGGGGCACCGATTGACCTTGAAGTGCAGCTTGCGCAGATGGTGGTTGATGCAGTTCCATCGGTTGAAATCGTGCGCATGGTAAATTCAGGTACCGAAGCGACTATGAGCGCAGTGCGACTGGCACGGGGAGTCACCCAGCGGGAATTGATTATAAAATTTGATGGCTGCTATCATGGGCATGCCGATACGCTACTTGTTGCTGCGGGCTCGGGTTTAGCTACTCTGGGTATTCCGGGCAGCCCGGGGGTTCCTGAGTCCATCGCCCGGCACACCCTGTCACTTCCATATAATGACGTGGATTCTCTGAACAAGGTGATGACGGAAAAGGGCGAATTCGTTGCCGGCATCATTGTGGAACCGGTTGCGGGCAACATGGGGTTGGTGGCGCCGGAAAATGGCTTTTTGGAGACGCTCAGGCAGCTGTGTGACCAATACGGATCACTCCTGATTTTTGATGAAGTTATGACCGGTTTTAGGGTGGCCTATGGGGGAGCTCAGACTCTGTATGGCGTTTATCCGGATCTGACCTGCTTCGGGAAAATTATTGGTGGCGGACTGCCGGTGGGCGCTTATGGTGGCAAGCGCGAGTTGATGTCACAGGTTGCGCCGCAGGGAGCAATCTATCAGGCCGGAACTTTATCCGGCAATCCGGTGGCCATGGCAGCTGGAATTGCGGCTCTTGAGCAGATTCAAAAAAACGGGTTTTATGAAGCCCTAGACCAGAAGGCAGAGCATCTCTTATCTGGACTGGTACACGCTGCCCAAAAAGCGACTATACCGTTGCAGGCCCAGCGGGTCGGCTCCATGCTCGGTTTCTTTTTTAACGACCGGGCGGTCAAAAATTTTGATGATGCCAAAACCAGTGATTTAGAAAAATTTTCTGCATTTTACAATGGATTGCGCCAAGCGGGCATCTACATCGCACCGTCTCAGTTTGAAGCGTTGTTTATCTCCGCTGCGCATGAAACCGAACACATTGAGGCCACCCTCAAGGCGGCCGAGCGCGTCCTGGTTCAGCTCAAATGATACCGGATACGTGGGCATGAAAACCGGGGGCCCGTTTGCTGCAAGGGTAACGACTCTTTCTTCCGAGACCGTTTCATTTATTTTCGGAAAATAAATTGATGATTAAGGAGAGCATATAAATGAAAGATTACAGTTCTCAAGAAAAATTAGTCGAGACCTATTTAAAGGACAATAAAAAAGAGCAGGCCGTTGAGTTGCTTTTTGATTTGATTGCCGAATACGCGCAAACCCATAATTTTGCTAAAGCAGAATCATTACGAGAAAGACTTTTTAAAGTTGATTCTATGGCGCTGGATGAGATTGTGAAATCTGCTGAAATCATCGAGGATGCCAAAATTACTGCTATGGATCAGGCGCATATGAAAACCTGGTCGCATCTGTATAAAAATTTGACAAAAGAAGAGTCGATAGCGCTCTACTACAGCTTGCAAGCTGCCGTTTACGAACCAGAGCAGATTGTTTTTCGGCAGGGCGAGATGAACGTGAATTTGTATTTCATAAATGCCGGCCAGGTAAAATTGTTTTATCATCAGGATAAACACACCATCCTGCTGAATACTTTAGGACCCGGTGATCTTGTCGGCGAGGATACTTTTTTCACAAATTCAACCTGTACAATATCTGTGATGGCTCATTCAACAGTCAAATTAAATTATTTAGAAAAAGCAGTATTGCCGAAATGGCAGGCTGAGGAACCCAACCTTGCCAATAAACTGCGAGATTACTGTACAGGCCTGGAGCCCATTAAAGAGTTGCTTCAAAAAAAGGAGCTCGAACGTCGCGCACATCCGCGAAGTGCCATAGCCGGCAGCGCTGCTATTCAAATTCTGGATAAACAAGACAGTAAGGTTTTTAAAGGAGATCTTTCAGACATTTCCGCCAGGGGGGTGTCGTTTATTATGAACACTTCACCAACGGCGGCCGAAACATTGCTGGGTTGCCGTCTGAATTTAAAATTTACGCTGCGCGGTGCTTATCCAGAAATTAGCATCGATCAGGTGGGCCGTATCGTTGGCGTTCATAGTCAGCTGTTTAATGAGTATTTCATTAATGTAAAATGGGAACAGCCACTTGACGACGGTCTGATTGATAGAATCAAGACGCTCGCTTAGTGATTCAAATATATTGATTTTTATGCAAATATTTGCCATAATATTTTAATAGCGATCGGCCAAGAGGGGGGTTGATGAGCGGGTGCAAACCCGCACAACAGATAACGGTCTTTGCGCGTATTGTTCAGAGGTTTGGGCTTGAAGGCATTGTCGGTCATTGTACAGTGGAATAGCTGAACTGTATGGAATAGATTCAGACCGGTTTAAAGCCAGGAGGAAGAAATGGAGCCGATGAACCGATGGCCAAATTGACCCCTGGAGAAAAATTTGCATCCAATCACCCGCATTACCTGCATGCCAATCCTAGTGCTTTGCCTTCATCCCTGATTGATCATTTTGACGGTTTCGCTATCACTACCGACCGCCACGGCCGGATCGTGTTCGCCAACCGGGCTGCAATACGGTTAAGCGGATTGAGCCAATCAGAAATAATGGGGCGCTCGCTTGACATTTTGTTTGATCTGACGGCCGAGCAGCAAACATCGATCGGGCAATGTCTGGGTCGCAAAAAAATCCTCACTTTCGAAACAACCGCTCGAAGCAAAACGGGCGCGCCCATTATGGTTCAACTCAACGTTTCAGCGCTCGATTCAGCGGCCGCCGATAGTGGGCTAGCTGTTTTTGCAGTTGACGTTTCCGGGCTCAAACGCACGATTCAAGAACAGACCCAATTGGTTACCGCGGTTGAACATGCGGCAGAGTCCATTATCGTGACCGATCCCGCAGGCGTTATCGAATATGTCAATCCTGCTTTTGAGAAAATTACCGGTTATTCGCGCCATGAGGTTATTGGCGGTAACATCGAACTGCTGGACAGCGGGCAGCATTCGAAAGCATTTTTCAGCACGATCATTGATACGCTGCAGCGCGGAAAAATATGGCAAGGCAGAATGGTAAACAAACGCAGGGATCATTCGTTATATGAAACCGAAGCCACTGTTTCTCCGATCAAAAACAAAGCTGGGTCTATTACCAACTATGTCAGCGTCCAGCGGGATGTTTCGCACGAAGTCCGCCTGGAAAGGCAGCTGCGCCAGGCTCAGAAAATGGAAGCCATTGGCACCTTGGCCGGTGGTATAGCTCATGATTTTAATAATCTGCTCATGGGTATCCAGGGTAATATTTCGTTGTCCCTTTTGGATATCGAGCCCAACTCGGCGCTGGTAAAGAATCTAAAAAAAATTGAGCAGTACGTTCAGAATGGTGTGGATTTGACTAAACAGCTATTGGGCTTTGCCAGGGGGGGCAAATATGAAATCAGTTTACTCTATCTGAATGACCTGATCAAAGAGCAGAATCTCATGTTTAGCCGAACCAACAAGGATATCATTTTTAAAAATGAAGCCAAACCAAATCTCTGGAGTGTCGAGGCGGATCGGGGTCAGATCGAACAGGTATTATTGAACCTCTATTTGAATGCGTTGCAGGCTATGCCCGGCGGCGGAACACTGACAACCCGAACGGGAAATGTTACCATTGATAAGGACCAATACAGCCCTTATTATGTCAAGGCGGGTAATTACATCAAAATAACCATCGCAGATACCGGCATTGGAATGGATGAAAAAATTCAGCAACGCATCTTCGATCCATTTTTTACAACCAAGGAGATGGGCCGCGGCACGGGGCTTGGGTTGGCTTCTGTGTACGGGATCGTTAAAAATCATGAAGGTTTTATTAAAGTATTCAGTAAAAAGGGGCAGGGGACGAAATTTGAGATTTATTTGCCTGCTTCGGGCAAAGCCGTACCAATCCCTAAAAAGGCCAGCGAAAAATTTGTTGAGGGCCAGGAGACGGTCCTGCTGGTAGATGATGAGGACATGATCATTGATGTCGGTACGCGGATGCTCAGAAAGCTGGGCTATAAGGTTTTTACCGCCAGAGACGGCAAAGAAGCCATTACGATTTTTAAGAAGCACCAGGATAAAATTGATCTGATCGTTTTGGATATGATTATGCCCCAGATGGGGGGCGGTGAAACCTTTGACCGCATTAAGAAAATCAAACCCGACGTGAAGGTGTTGTTGTCCAGTGGATTTAGCATTAACGGGCAAGCTTCTGAAATTTTAAATCGGGGGTGTAACAGTTTTATTCAAAAACCCTTTAATTTACAGAAGCTGTCACAAAATATCAGGGCCATACTGGAAGCCGAATAGGCCCTATTTGCGGTCACCGTTGACCTGCCTGTTACATCGCGCCCTCCCGCCAAAATGAAAACCATCCTGGGATGCTGTTTATAGTGGTTATCAAAAAAACGTTCCAATTGCGGGAGGTTTTTTTGCAACAACACTTATACCGCCATCCTTTTTTTCGGTATATTATTATGACAAGCGGTATAACTCGCCATTGAGGGAGAGCTTTTCAATGTCTGAAAGCCAAAATTGCATTCCTGAGCATGTTCAAAAAATTCACCTGATCGCTGTTTGCGGGACCGGAATGGGTGCCCTGGCATGTATGCTGAAAAGCCTGGATTTTGATATATCCGGGTCAGATCAAAAAGTCTACCCGCCGATGAGCGATTTTTTACGGGGACAGGGAATTCACATCATGGACGGCTTCGATGCCGACAACATTTCTTACGGTCCGGATCTGGTGATTGTCGGCAACGCCGTCACCCGCGAAAATCCGGAAGTAAAAAAAATGAAGCAAATGGAGATCCCTTTTTGCTCCATGCCCCAGGCATTGAATCGGTTTTTCGCTAAAGATAAAAAACCGCTATTGGTCTCCGGTACTCACGGCAAAACGACCACCGCCGCCATTTTAGCCTGGATGCTCCATAAAGGCGGATTGGACCCGTCATTTATGATCGGTGGTATTTTACAGAACTTTGACAGCAACTATCGGCTGGGTGGTGGCGATCCCATCATTATCGAAGGTGACGAATACGATACGGCATTTTTCGACAAAGGCCCCAAATTCATGCATTATCATCCTGCCATAACCGTGCTGACCAGTGTGGAATTTGACCATGCCGATATCTTTCGCGATCTCAATCATGTCCAACTGGTATTTAGCCGTTTTCTATCTCAGCTCAAGCGTTCGAGCCTGCTGCTCGCATTCGATGCAGATGAAAATATACGCCAGATCATTTCCAAAGCACCTTGCCGGATTGAATTTTACGGGAGTGATGATCATTCCAACTGGTGTCTGGGCGACATTCAGATTGATGCGCCCTGGAGCATATTTGAGGTGCTGAAATTCGGGGAATTCTATGGTCGCTTTAAGACAAAAATGGTCGGTTCCCACAATTTGCACAATACGTTGGCGGTTGTTGCCATCGCAGATCATCTGGGTTTATCGCGTGCCGAAATCGGCACGGCACTGGCAACTTTTGAGGGGGTCAAGCGCCGCCAGCAAATCCGCGGCCATAAAAATCAAATAACGGTAATGGATGACTTTGCCCATCATCCAACCGCAGTGCGGGAAACCGTTGCGGCAATTAAAACATTTCATTCACCCAAACGTTTGATTGCCGTTTTCGAACCCCGCACCAACTCGAGCATGCGTGATGTTTTTCAAAACGTATATCCGTTGGCGTTCGATTTTGCGGATTTAATCTGTATTCGCCAACCCCCGTTGTTGGAGAAGATTCCCGTTGCAGAAAGATTTTCTTCTGAAAAGCTCGTTGCTGATTTACGGCGCCGCGGTAAGGATGCCCATTTTTTCGCAGATACCGGATCCATCGTTGAATTTCTTGTCCGGCATGCCGCCCCCGGCGACCTGGTGCTGGTGATGTCCAACGGTGGCTTTGATAATATCCATGAAAAACTGCTTGACCGACTGTAACCCCTCTGAAATATACAATTGACACTTTCCCTCTGTTTCAATTACGGTGGCACGTATTTAATCATAGAGCGATGCAAGCGCTGATATTCGTTTTGTGTGAAAAACCAATTTGCGCTATCGGGCAACGGTTAATCCGTCATAAATGCTCACCGGAACCAGAATTAAATAAAAATGGATAACACTCAATTTCAGCAGATTATTGAAACCGAACAGGGGTATCACACGCCGGTTCAACGGCATTTGCTGGCGCATCACATTCCGGGATGGCCGACATCAACTTTTTATGCCCGCATTGCGCTGGCTTTTCTCACCGCAGGTCTGGCAGGGCGCCGCGGAACGTTGCACAACGAAAGATGGCTGCGCGCATCCATTAACTGCATCAAGGCCGTCGAAGCTGCCGGCGGCCGCCTGAACGTGATGGGTCTTGAAGGCCTCAACACCCATAAAGGGCCACTGGTCTTCATTGCCAATCATATGAGCATTCTTGAAACCGTCATTCTGCCGTCTTTTACCCTGCCTTTTAATGACGTCACGTTTATTATCAAAGACGAATTACGACACTATCCTGTCATCGGCTGGGTAATGAAAGCGCTTGATTTTATCGCTGTACACCGCAAAAACCCGCGCGAAGACTTAAGAATCGTTTTAAATGAAGGGCAACATCGCATTCAACAGGGTTGCTCGGTAGTTGTCTTCCCCCAGGCCACCCGCAGCACGGTTTTTGATGTCAATAATTTTAACACGCTTGGTGTAAAATTGGCCCGCAAATCAGGGGTGCCGGTGGTACCGGTTGCGCTTAAAACAGACTTTCACGGCACCGGTCACTGGTTAAAAGATATTGGACCGATTTATCCTGACCGGCCGATTTATTTTAAATTCGGCAACCCCATCGCGGTTGTCGGCAACGGGCAGGCTGCCCATCGCAGCGTAGTTGAATTTATTGCCCAAAATTTAAAATCCTGGGGCGTAAAAGTTCGCATCAATCCTGATTGACTGCTTCTGGTTTCAGGCCCCTGGCTGCTGGCCTATTGTCGTCAGTTTATAGTGGTTGTCAAAAAAACGTTCCGATATTCCAACGTTTTTTTCTACAACCACTTATGCCGCAATTCCATGAATCGGAACACGATTATGGAAAGCGGTATAATTCGCTGTCCTCAGTCCATATTTTTACTGAAATCTGAAACCCATTCCCGTATCCAACACCTACATTCCGATTGACACGCTCGATAAATTTCGTTAACCTTCCTGATCCTTACCGTTAACGACAATCTCATTTTTAAGTATGAAATCCCGGATTCTTGAAAATTTGAGAAAAAAAGAGGGCGTGGTTTCTGGCCAGGCTCTGAGTGCACAGTTGGGCATATCGCGGGTATCGATCTGGAAGCATATTCAGCAGCTTCAAGCTCTTGGATATGAAATTACATCATCTGCCAAGGGGTACTGCCTCGAAAATTCTCCGGATGTGCTTTATCCATGGGAATTTGCAGACCGAGAATCCAAAATCATCTACTATGCGGAATTAAATTCTACCATGGATGCGGCCAAACATCTGGCACGCAAAGGTTGCCCGGATTATACAACCGTCATCGCCGGCCGTCAGAAGAATGGTCGCGGGCGCTTGAACCGGCAATGGCTTTCCGAAAAAGGCGGTCTGTATTTCACAATGGTTTTGCGGCCCGAACTGCCGCCCGTCTTAAGCTTCAGGGTTAGTTTACTAGCATCTGTGACGCTTGCCCGGATATTGAATGAAATTTTTGGTATTGATGCCAGGGTCAAATGGCCCAATGACCTTCTGGTCGATGAGCGTAAAATATGCGGCATGCTTTCTGAATTGGAAGCTGAGGCGGATCGGGTGGCTTTTATCAATATCGGTATCGGCCTGAATGTCAACAATGATCCCTCACCGATTGAACCGGCGGCAACATCGCTGAAAAATATTTTGGGCCGCAAGGTTTCAATTAAAGAGATATTAGCCCGCTACCTGGATTCATTTGAAACGCAAATGCAAACCGCAGCGTATGATGAAGTGATTGAACAATGGAAGCAATTAACAGTGACATTGAATCGCGATGTTCGGGTGGTGACGACTCATGAAGTCTTAACGGGAAAGGCAATCGATATTGACGATACTGGCGCACTGGTCCTGAAATGTTCCGATGGGTCCCTTAAAACCATACGCTACGGCGATTGTTTTCATCGGTCCCTTTAATGCGGTGAGACTTCGACCATAAAAAAATTTCATACCTCTGGCATACTGAATTTAGCCACGAAGGCCACCAAGAGCACCAAGTTAACAATTCTTGTGGCCATTGAGTATTGGAGTTGTGGAGTATTGGAGTGCTGTGAGAAAATAACCAGCTTTTAACTATTATACCAGTACTCCAGTACTCCAACACTCCGGCAGTAAAATATCAAAAGCGATCCTTTGCGTTCTTCCTGATCTTTGAGGTTTTATTTTTAAAAGGGATTGGTGAATATGGATTCGTCGAATCAATTGAGAATGATGGTTTATGCATCTTTATTTGCGGCCCTAACCGCGGTGGGCGCATTTTTAGCGATTCCCATCGGCCCGGTTCCCATCGTGTTGCAGAATATGTTTGTTAATCTGGCCGGCCTGCTGCTGGGTGGTCGTTGGGGGCTGGCCAGTGTTGGTGTGTATCTGCTGGCCGGCGCTTGCGGACTGCCGGTTTTTGCCGGCGGGCTTGGTGGCATTGGCCGTTTCGTCGGACCGACCGGCGGGTACCTGATCGGCTATCTGCCGACGGTTTTTTTAATCGGCAAAATTGCTCAAAGAGACCATCCGCGCGTGGTTACCGATGTGTTGGCGATGATTTGTGGCACCTTGGTGCTTTACGCCTGTGGCGTTTCGTGGTTGAAAATCGTCAGCGGCATGCCGCTGACAAAAGCACTGGCGCTGGGAATGGTTCCCTTTCTCATTGGTGATGCGATTAAAATAGCGGCCGCCGCTGCCATTGCCAGGGCCGTGCGGCCCATACTGAGAATTGAGAAATTAAAATCTTGCATCTAAAAAAGGAAAATTTCCTCTTTAGTATGATATAACGCGGGGCGCAAATATGGACATCATCGAAATTGAAAATCTCAAACACCGTTTTTCTGACAACACGCTGGGGCTCGACCATATTAACCTGAAGATTAAAGCCGGTGCCTTTGTGGTTGTAGCCGGGCCCAACGGCTCCGGTAAAACAACCCTCATTCGGCACTTAAACGGTCTGCTGCGGCCGACAGCCGGAAGCGTTAAAGTGGCCGGGGTTTCTGTACAACAGGACCTGCTGCGAGCCAGGCGTCTGGTGGGAATGATGTTTCAGGATGCAGACAGCCAAATCGTCGGCGAGACGGTCTACGCGGATGTGGCTTTTGGGCCTGAAAATCTGCGATTTGATCACGATCAAATCCGTGAGCGCGTGGCCCTTGCGCTGGAGGTCGTCGGCCTGAAAGATTTTTCCGATCAGCGACCCCATTTGTTGTCCGGTGGCGAAAAACGCCGATTGGCGATTGCGGGTATTCTGGCGATGGAGCCCAGGGTAATTGTTTTCGACGAACCGTTTGCCAGTTTGGACTATCCGGGCGTCAAGCAGGTCCTCAAGCAAATTCTCGCCCTGCATCAAGCCGGCGACACGATTTTAGTCATTACCCACGATCTGGAAAAAGTGCTCGCCCATGCCGATCGTTTAATCATTATGCAGAAAGGAAAAATCGTGCTGGATGGCGTGCCCGCTGAAATTATCGGCGATATTGAAACGTTTGGCGTAAGAGCACCCGGCGCATCTCAACTGGGGATGGAGGTTCTTTCATGGCTGAACTGACATCCTTTAGCTTCCGTCCCGGGACCTCTTTGCTGCACAAATTGGATGTTCGTTTTAAAATCCTTTTTTTGATTCTAATTAGCCTCATCAGTCTGGGCTGCAGCTTCACGGGACTTTGTATTCTTACCGGTCTATTGACTGCGCTGATTATTCATTCGCATTTACCGCTTATATCCGGCTTCAAGGAGTTTCGGTTTTTTATAATTTTACTTTTGTTGATCCTGGTGGCGCGCATGCTCACCACACCCGGGACGGCCTTATTCGAAATCAAATCCATTGCGATTACCCGACCGGGGCTGATATCGGGCATACGCATTTGCTGGCGGCTGGTTGTTATCGCATTGCTGGGATTTCTTTTTGTATTTACGACCCGATCGTCAGAGATCAAAGCGGCGGTGGAATGGTTTCTGAAACCGTTTAAATTTATCCCCGCCAAACATATTGCCACAATGATGGGTTTGATTGTGCGATTCATTCCCGTTATTCTTAACCAGGCTAAAGAAACCGCCGAAGCCCAGCGGGCTCGCTGCCTGGAGAACAGGAAAAATCCATTCTATCGTCTGATACGGCTGGGGGTGCCGCTCATCCGCAGAACCTTTGAGCAGGCCGACAGGCTGATTGTTGCCATGGAAGCCAGATGCTATTCTGAAAATCGGACCGATGCGATCCTGTCCGCGACGCGAATCGATTGGATTGCGCTTCTAATCATCTTTATCATATGCGGCGGGGTCGTGGGTATCTGAATTGCAGGATTAAATTTTATGATATGTCCCTGGAAACAGTGGTAGTTTAACCCGGCCTTCCTTTCTGCGCATTTTCTCACCTACGACAGTTATCAAACAAAATAACCTACTGATATCATTTTTTTCATCCTTGCTGACGGGGGGACTTTTTTGAAAGTTATTATTGTCGGCGCCGGGGAGGCCGGTTTCCACATTGCCAGCCATCTGGCGCTGTAAAACAAAGATGTGGTGGCCATCGACAAAAACCCGAATGCGATTCGACGGGTTTCCGATAATCTCGATGTTCAGGTTGTCAACGGTTCGGGGAGCAGCCCGGTGGTCCTGGAAGAAGTCGGTATTCAGGATATGGATATCGTCATTACACTTACTCAGGATGAGGAAACCAATATTTTGGCCTCCCTCCTGGCCAAACGCATGGGCGCCCGCAACACCATCACTCGCATCAGCAAATTCAGTTATTTTCCGTTGACCGATGCCATTGGGATTGAACAGGTCGTCAGCCCGCGGCTGTCTGCCATCAACACCATCCTGCAGCACATCCGCAAGGGAAAGGTGCTATCAGCCATTTCCATCAAAGGTGAACAGGCCGAGGTTATCGAAGCGGCAGCTTTAGAAACATCCGACATCGTTGCAAAGCCCCTGCATGCCATTTCCTTTCCAAAAGGCGCCATGGTCGTGGGCATTATCCGTCAGCAGTCTATTGTGTCACCTTATTTTCAGAAGTAGCAAAGCCGAGGTAATCAGCCAGCGGGAAGGCATGGCTTACGTTGCAATCGGGTGGACCGCTGTGGGGCTGTTCGGAGCGTTGCCGTTTTATCTATACAGCGGATTTGAGACCTTTGTCGATGCGGCTTTTGAATCAGTGTCTGGTTTTACCACCACGGGGGCATCCATTTTAACCAATATCGAAGCGGTTTCAAAAGGTCTTTTATTCTGGCGCAGCTTTATCCAATGGCTCGGCGGAATGGGCATCATTGTACTGTCGGTGGCCATTCTCCTCTTTTTAGGCGTCGGTGGCATGCAGCTTTACAAAGCCGAAGTCCCCAGCCCGGTCCCGGACAAACTCAGGCCCCGTATTCGGGACACGGCCATGATTCTCTGGAAAGTATATGCCCTGATTTCCCTGGTGCAGACTGTTTTACTTCTGTTGGGAGCATGAGTTTAAACGATGCCTTATGGCACACCTTTACCACCATGCTCACAGGCGGATTTTCCACCCAAAATGCATCTCACGCCCAATAGCTGCGTTATCCAGGATAAATGGATTTCACATCTATATTTAAGAATATTAAGGTGTGCATAAAACCGATTCAAAATGCTCGAATACTATCGTGTATGCTCCGCTTTTGAATCGATTTTCGCCTTGCTCTTGAACGTGACCTACTATTTTTTAGTCCGCTTTTCATTCAAATATTTCAAAATCTAAGACTTCTGAAACCTGTTCAACACAATTTTTAGAAATATTGTTTAAAGGGTGTCTTTAAAACGCTAATTAGTTGAGTATTGTTGAATACTATAAACGGCTTACTTGGCTCACGGGCTAAAAAGGCTATCCATTTTTTTTGTTGACAAATATAGACGATATAGTTAACTAATTGCGTTTAACCGGGCCGTTAACTCAGTCGGTAGAGTATCTGCCTTTTAAGCAGAGAGTCGCTGGTTCGAGCCCAGCACGGCCCACCATATTTAAAACCGTTTCACGGTTTTTGCGTCCCCATCGTCTAGCCTGGTCCAGGACACCGGCCTTTCACGCCGGCAACAGGGGTTCAAATCCCCTTGGGGACGCCATTTTTTTAAGCAGGATATTGGCTTTTGCCGGTGTCCTTTTTCATTTTAGTAGCATTTTTGAAGGTCTATGATGCCTTTAGAATTCGTTGCATCCTTGAGTACCTCATGGGCCAACGGGGGCTAGCCATGGACGAACGACTGAGGGCTTGTGTTTTCTGAGCCGGCTTTGCTCACCGAGGAAGTTGACAAGCAGAATTGTATTGAGTATTTGAATAATAATTTCCTGATCTGGTAGGGGATGCGATCAATTCGCTATCCTGTTTATCCTATAAATATTATACGCAGTCAGGTCCATTCTGCCTTGCAACTGCGAATTGAATATTTAACTCATGCGTAGCGGGAAACGGTGTGAAAATGAATGGGCATAAATCGACAGAATCGACCAACATCCTGATTTTGGGACTCGGCGGCGTCGGCTTTTACCTGGCCAAGCGTCTGGTGCATGAAGGTTACGCAATCACCATCATTGAAGCAGATAGCGGTATGATTCGCCATGCCGATGGGAGTTTAGATGCCCGCCTGATTCAGGGTAATGCCATGAGCATCGCATGCTGGCGGGAGATTGGTGCCGGCAAGATGGATTATCTTATCGCGGTTACCGATAACGATGCGGTGAATATGATGGCTTGCTTAATTGCCGATCGCTTCGGCATCCCACGCAAAATTGCCCGGGTGCGCTCCACCGAGTTCGGGGGAAAAGATTCCTTCTTGAACAACCAGGACCTCAAAATCGATTTGATCATTCATCCCGAAGAGCTGGCGGCTCAGGAAATTTTCCGACTTATCAAATTAAGGGCCGGAAACGACATCATCGATTTGGCCGAGGGGCAAATACAGGTGATGGCGACCCGCATTCATGAGAAATCCCCGCTGGCCTATCGGCAACTGAAAGATATCTCCAAAGAATATCGTGACTTTCCGTTCCGGATAGTTGCAATTGCACGGGGGATCACGACGCTGATTCCCGGCGGTGAGCACGAACTTTTACCGCAGGATCAGGCCTTTTTTATGGCCAGTAATGAAAACCTGTCCCGCCTGATGGATGTGACCGGTGTCGAGCAGCAAAAACGCCACCGGGTGATGATAATCGGGGGCGGCCTGGTGGGACGGCGCCTGGCAGAGCTGTTGGGTAAGGCCTTCGCGGTCAGGCTCCTCGAGAAAGATGAACGCGCTGCCCAGGAGCTTTCCTTTGCGCTGACAGACACCGAAGTGCTGCACGGCGACGGGTCGGATTCAGATGTGCTGGTTTCAGCAGGACTGCTGGAAATGGATACGTTTATTACCGCCACCGGCGAAAACGAAACCAATATCATGAGTTGTGTGTTGGCCAAACACCTCATGAATTCACCTGAAAGCGAGTCGAACGGTAAGCAGCGAAAATGTATAGCTCTGGTTAACAAAGAAGATTATCTGGTGCTGGCAGCTACCATGGGCTCGGATATTGCACTGAACAAAAAAATTCTGGCCGGTAACGAGATTTTAAAATTCATCCGCAGAGGCGAGCTGCTTTCCGTGGCACACCTGCATGGTTTTGATGCCGAAGTGGTAGAAATCGTGGCCGCTCCCAACTCACCGATTACGCGTAAACCCCTTGCCAAACTGGATTCTTCCAATTATGGAAAAATGATGATTGGGGCCATCTATCGAGGTGGTGTATGGCAGGTTGCCGTCGGTAATACCCATATTCAGAGTGATGAGCGGGTGATCGTGGTCAGCCTGTCGCAGCATTTGAAGGATGTCCAAAAACTATTCCTGGCCTAAAAAAGCTATCTCAAAAATACATCTTCCGTCCAATGGCTGCGTTGCCCCGTATAAACGGGATTACGTATCTATTTTTTATGAAAAGTAAGGTGCGTGTCAATTTAATCTAAAATGCGCATGTACTTCGTGCTTATCCTGCCGGTAGCAAACGCCTGATAGAAAAAAATACCAATCGCTGGTTTTACCTCATTTTTTTGGATTAATGTTTTTAGTGTTCGTCTATAAATAGTAGATTTTGGTTCAGGCCAAGGCCGCAGACTTTTTTTCAACCGGAGGCGTAGCAGATTTACGTCGAGGATTGCAAAAAGGCGAGAACGCCGACCCGGGCCAAAAGATGCTATTACGGGATGGGGACTACCGTTTCCAGAAGGAAGGGTAGAAAATAACCAGCGCCGAAAACATTTCCAGCCTGCCCACCAGCATATTCCAGGATAGAAACCATTTGCCCAAATCCGAAATATGGGCATAATTTTCGGACGGGCCCACTGCACCGAATCCCGGACCGATGTTCATCAGCGTTGCGATGACTGAGCTCATGGCGGTGAGATAGTCCATTTGATCCACCAGCACCATGAAACACCCACCGCCCAACACAAGGAAAATGTTGACGATAAAATAACAAACAGCCAAATCGACGATTTGAGGTTCGACCGGTCGCCGGTTCAAGCGGATCGAGACCACTGCCATCGGTCGGAAGAAAATACGTTTGATCGCGGCAACTCCGAATTTCCATATCAGGACGTAATGTACGACTTTGATACCGCTGGTGGTTGAACCGGCACAAGCGCCGATAAAGCACACCGCGTAGAGAAACATCTGAGCTGCCTGGGGCCATTTCTCATAATCGGCCGTGGTGAATCCAGTGGTTGTCAGGATAGAGGTGACCTGAAAGGTCGCGTAGCGGATCGAATCCCACAGGCTGCCGTATGTATTTTCCTTCCATAATATCCATGTTACGATGCCGCAAAAAAAGAGCAGAAATCCTACATACCAGCGAAATTCGGTATTGATTTTGACGATATTCCAGTTGCGCATCAACATGTGGTAAAACAGCATAAATGTCATGCCGCCCAGAAACATGAACAGTATTATGACCCAGTCAAAGTAGGCATTGTTGTAATGCCCGATACTGGCATTCCAGGGAGAGTAACCCGACGTTGACACCGTTCCGAACGAATGACACAACGAATCGAAAAGCGACATGCCGCCCGCACACAACAAAAGGGTTTCCAGCAGATTCAGGCTCATATAGATTCCCCAGAGCCAGATCATCGTATCCCGATTGCGGGGTATAAATTTTTCCTTGGTGATCACCTGTCCGGGACTCGACTCGGCCCGGAAAAGGCGCAAGCCACCCATTCCATGGGGCAGGAAGATGACGGTCAATGTCAAAAATCCCATGCCACCGAGCAAATGGGTTTGACTGCGCCAAAACAACAATCCGCGCGGCACCACTTCGATGTCTGTCAGGATGGTTGCACCGCTGGTGGTATAGCCGGACATCATTTCAAAAAAGGCGTCGGTAAAGGTGGGAATCGATCCGTGGATCATAAAAGGCAGGCCGGAAACCGCGGAAATCAGAACCCACCCGAATACAGCTATGAAAAATCCATCCTTTATGTTCAAATCTTGATGCTTGCGAAAAAAACCCCACAACATGAGTCCCAGACCAATGGTAATAACGCCGGTTATGGCGATGGCATGCAGATCGTCCTCTCCGTAATACAGCGAACAAATCACCGGAAACACCATAGAGATGCCGGTGACAATCAGTAGTTTTCCCAGAACATTTGCGATCGTGGTATAATTCATATCTTTTTTGAGCGACGGGCGAGGAGCTGAATCAATTCCTGCTTAAAATTTAATTGATATAATACCCAAAAATCTCAAATCATCTTTACCCTCAAACTCACTGTCGAATCAACCCAAATTGTGATTGGCACCCACAAGCCCTTTATTGTTTGCCCTTGGACGCGATAGTTAGAAAGGATGGTTTTACCGGGCCGTTAACTCAGTCGGTAGAGTATCTGCCTTTTTGAGCAGAGCGTCGCTGGTTCGAGCCCAGCACGGCCCACCATGAACATAGCAGCTCGCATCGCGCTGTGCGCTTTGCGTTTTTTAGATGCGTCCCCATCGTCTAGTCTGGTTTAGGACATCCCGCCTAGCATGCGGGACAACAGGGGTTCAAATCCCCTTGGGGACGCCATAACTTATTGCAGAGGGATATCGGCAGCAGCCGGTAACGATTAATAGATTTCCGAGGACATTTGTGATAGTGGATTCATATTTAGATTGAATGCTCAATATAAATTATCTTATCCAAATTTAAAAAGCGATTTATGCTGATAAAATCGCCAGAAAAGAAGGCTTGGCCCGATGCGGAACATACTCGAAAAAAAACTGAAGGCTAAATTTACCTGATCGCGCGGGATGATTTCCGCCTACTTTTTTCTTTTATTCGCTTCAGGCGTTTTTCTGATTCCGGATAAAGATCTGGATAAAAATCCTTCCAGCGTTTAAGCATCCAGTTCCACTGTTCCGGATAATTGCGAATCGCGAGTTCCACCCGGTCGGTGATTCGCTGAGTATTGGTTTTTAAATCCGACCGTAAGTCTTTGGTTCGCTGGATTTCGATTGGGGGCTCAATCTGCACGATCAGCTTGCCTTTTGCAGTGCGATGACTGAATGCTGGAATAATCGGGCTCTTGCATCGGAGGCCCAGCAGGGCAGCAGCCGGTGTGGCCGTCGCCCGATGCCCGAAGAAACTAACTTCCACTCCGTCGAATCTCCGGCTTATATCCATTAATATGGTAACGATTCCCCCCCGGCGGAGCGTTTGCGTCATTTCCGGCAAGGCACCTTTTTTGTAGATAACCTTATTGCCGAAGCGTGTGCGCAAGTTATGAATCAAGCGGTTTAGCCGGACGTTTCGCATTTTTTTTGCGACGCTGGCCATCTGCAGCCCTAAAATACAGGGAATGGATTGTGCGGCCATCTCATAGTTTCCCAGATGGGCCGTAATGAAAACAACACCTTTTTGCCTGGCCAGCGCTTCCATTAAGATCTCTTTACCCTCGATGCGCACCGTTGAGCGGATTTCCTGTTGAGATAGGCAAGCCATTTGCAGAAGTTCTATGATGGTTACGCCAAAATGCTGAAAAATACGTTTGGCTTTACTTTGGATTTGCTGCGGCGATGATTCCACAAGTGAAAATTGTAAATTGCGATTGACAATGCGCCGCTGGGGCACAGCAAGGTAATACAGCAGATGGCCCAGCATCTTGCCGAAAAACAGCAGATGGGCTTTGGGTATTTGAGCAATAAAGGATTTCAACGGTATGCCCCCTGGCGATAGAGTTTCCAGAAGATCACGCAGGTTGCAAGCAGCGGGTAGCGTTTTAGACGCAATGGTACTTCGACTTTTACACCCGAATGGCGTTCGATTTTCCAGAGGATGTAGTCAACCCCGCCGCGAAAAGTCAGCAGGCCTTTGAGCAGTCTTAAAACAGAAAGCAATTTGCCCTGCCAGGACCTGACCATCCAGTCCAACTGACTTATGCGACGAACACGGTCGGGAATCGATGCCATGTAATGATAGGTGCCATTTTCCTTTTGGATATCGATGGGATAATTCAGGCGGTTCAGCGCTGCACGGGTCATGTTTTCGTAATAACGCGGCGCAGCCTCAAATAAACCCACCAATTTCTCCGGTCGTTCAGCTCGAAGTTCAGCCCGATAGCTGAGTGTCCACCCCTGTCGCCATAAATCGCGTGCCGTGAAAGAGGCCGGCACGCGGGGCAGCACCCGTGCAATGAAGCTTTGTACAGCCTTTACCAATGCAGATTGTATGCATCCCACAATTTGATCATTACGGGCATATATCAGACCCACGGGCTGGGCAAATCGCCCCCAGATATAAGAATGGAACCAGCGGGATGCGCCTGCTGTAAAATCATTCAGCGAAAGCACCGCATACTTGGCGCGCACCACGCGATCCTCAAACGGCACTTCGATATAAAATACATTGGGTGGCAGCAGTTTGTTCAGGGCGGCCAGGAGACTTCTGGGTTCAATAGAGCGGTAACGATCCACCAACACATACAGGTCAACCAGTCCGCCACGATCTTCGCCGGTTCGCAGACATGAGCCGTAAAACAGAATTGCTGCAATCGCGTCTCCATAATTCGCTAATAGCCTATTGGCCAGGGCATGTATCGCCGGTGGGGCAGGCTGGGCCATCTGTCGGTTAATTTGATCAATAAGTTTTGTTTTCGTGGGCATGATTATAATCGCAGAAACGATGCCTGTCCGCCGAAACCGACCACGACAGGCCCAAGCTTGCTGTCAGGTTTATATAATTCTCCATCGAGATTAAA
>CAJHYI010000171.1_pt1 | contig 30379 bp, 32 predicted proteins | sample 9198771 | NCBI WGS metagenome assembly CAJHYI01 (sample SAMEA7708367, study PRJEB35096) | sediment metagenome | biome: marine neritic benthic zone biome [ENVO:01000025]; feature: sediment [ENVO:00002007]; material: shallow marine sediment [ENVO:03000034] sea grass bed [ENVO_01000059] ...
ATCGAAGCCAAGGATGTGAACGATGAAAATTTATGGTGATAATGGAATTTTAAAAGAGAGCTATCCGCAGAAAACCCAAAATAAGGATAACGTGCCCGATGCGGACTTTAAAAATATTCTGAAGGAATCTGTCGAAAACTCAACAAAAAATTCATCTAAAATCCAGCCTTCGACTATAATGGATCCGGTATCGGCAGTTCGTTTCAATCCGTTATCCCCCCAGGATAAAAACATAACGGTTGAGCGTGTAGATAATCTTTTAAATTTACTCGATAATTATCGTCAGCAGCTGAGCGATCAACATGTCACCTTAAGGACGCTTGAACCGATGATGAACACAATTGCGAAAGAAAAGGACCAGTTGTCGGGATTGCTGGATTCCATGCCCAATGATGACAAGCTCAAACATATACTCAATCAAACCCTGATTACCGCATCCTTGGAAGTCATAAAATTTAACAGGGGCGATTATATCAGTTCGTGACATCGCTTCAGGCACCAATGATGCTCGAATCCGGCATTCATCACAATCCACATCTCAATCAAATTCAAGCCTATATTGCCAGATTGCCCAGCCTTTCGACTACCGCGGCCAAGGTTTTAGAGACCTGCAACAATCCTGCAGCTTCACCCAATGATCTGAATCGCCTGATCTCACTGGACCTGGTGCTGACCGGTCAAGTTTTGAAACTGATTAATTCAGCCTATTATTCACTTCCCCATCCCATCTCGTCACTCACCCGCGCCATCATCATGCTCGGGGTCAACACCGTAAAAAATCTGGTACTGAGTTTTGCGATCCTTCAGCATATGCGCAATAAACGTAGTTTTGCGGCCTTATGCGTTGAAGACTTCTGGGTGCATTCACTTTGTGTCGGGGTTACCGCCAAATGTCTTGCGGTGGCGAAGGGCGTTTCCCTTACCGATCAGGAAGAATTTTTTATATGTGGGCTTCTGCATGATTTGGGCAAAATTCCGCTAAATCACCTGTTTCCGGAGAAATGCATTCAGGCTTTAGACCGGGCCAAACGCTCCCGGGGGGCACTGTTTCATGCCGAGGGCGCGGTTTTTGGTATCGATCATACTGCGATTGGAGGAATGATTGCAGAAAAGTGGCAATTGAGCCCCGTGTTGATTCAAGCCCTTTCTTTTCATCACCGCCCGGAAGAAGCCTATGAAAGCAACCGTCAACTGGTATTTATGGTTGCACTGGCTGATATTTTCGCGCAGCTGCTGCAAATGGGGTCGTGTGATGAAACACTCGCTACCAACTCCGTATGCGGGTATCTACTTGAACGGGTCGGGGTGGACTGGTCCTTTCTTTATGATTTGCGGGATACTGTTTTAGACGAAATCGATAAGGCCAAAATCTTTTTGGAAATTACCGAATAAGGGCTTGCATGATGAAAATTAAATTTTGGGGAGTCAGAGGGTCGATTCCGAGTCCGGGCCCTGATTTTGTAAAATATGGTGGAAACACGCTTTGTGTGGAGTTGCGTTTGAAGGATTTAAACCGCCTGATTATCATTGACGCCGGCTCCGGGCTGCGTTTGCTGGGTAACCAATTGATGGGCAAGCAGATTTCAGCCGAACCCCCAAGCATCGATATGTTTTTAACGCACACGCATCTGGATCATATTCTCGGATTCCCCTTTTTTGCACCCATATTCCAACCCGGTACCCGGCTAACAATCCATGGTCCGGTCACCTGTGAGGAAGATTCCCTAAAAACGGTTCTCGGCGGGCAGTTATCTTATCGTTACTTTCCGGTTCGGCAGGCAGAACTCGCGGCGGACATCGAGTATATTAATCTGAAAGAGGGTAGCTTTGATCTTGGCGATGGTATCAGACTGACCACAAAATATTTAAACCATCCCCTTTTATGTTTGGGCTTTCGTTTCGAATATGGCGGGAAAATATGCTGTACGGCCTATGACACCGAGCCGTTTCAAAATATTTTTATTACCGATCCGCATGATCCTGCTTTTGATGCCATTATGGCCCATGAAGGCATGGCGGCCGCCCGCGATGAAAATCGCCGCATAGAGGAATTTTTTGCCAATGCGGATTTGCTAATTCACGATGCCCAGTTTACCCAGCAAGAATATGACGCTTCCAAACGAGGTTGGGGGCATTCGCCGTTAGAATACGCCATCAAATCAGCCACGCAATCACGGGTCAAGCGTCTGGCCCTTTTTCATCACGATCCGATGCGCACCGACGCTGAGTTAGACGACCTGACCAAACGGCACTGTGATTCACTGGAAAAGGATCCTACTGAAGTTTTTTTCGCACGCGAGGGAATGCAGGTGGAGCTTTAGGAAGATTAAGTGAGCTAAAATGCTTAAAATGACTAAAGTGCCTAAAGTTATGGTGTCACTATGCTCCATCTCTTTTAATATGATTGACAGAATTCCGCAACTTTAGTCACTATTCAGATGCCTAACGGCAACCTTTTGCGCAAGTGTTGTCTTTGCAACCGATAGATCAGGTCGTTTAGAAGCCTTTTATCGCTTGTGCTTATCTGGTTAAACTCAAGGGCCATTTCGTAACGCGTTTTTTCCGGATTTTTTTTCACTCTTTTTATCTGTGCCGTTTTGATTCTTATGGGTTGCCGGCTGATTTCCGCCGGAAAAACCAATTCGACATCTTTTAGTGCCTGGATGTCGGGGAAAGGCGGTTTATGCTTGACGGGGCTGTCGGTTAGGATTAGAGCTGCAAGAGAGCCCCCGAGACTTATATCAATGACTTGAAGCTCGTATCGAGTGGCGTGTATGCTGAAGCAGAGTTTTGTCTCGGCCGGCGCATCTATCCTGAAAAGCTTTCGACGTTGCTTGCGCTCCACTTCTCCAGGCATTTTAATATAAATCTGATTGTCTGTAATTTGTCCGCCGATGGTTGTGAAGACATAATTGATATTATCTTTTCCGGTAAATTCAAAGCGGATGTGCCAGGTATCGATATCTGCGGCGGCTTCTTTAAATCCTTCAGGGGTGTCGATAATAAAGTGAGGGCCGTTTTCCTTATGCCTTAGCTCGGTTACCCGGACAAGGTGCTCAAAATCGGTATCTACTAGAGTCGATTTAAGGAGGGTCTTACGTTGCAGCAATTCTTCAAATATGCTTGAGACTCCACTGCCCAAAATTTTTTCGGATTCGGCCATAGGCTCTTTTGCCGCACTCCGGGCTATAACCGTGTTACGCTATCGGCATATGCCGGATCCTGCAGCAGTTTTTTGGCAAAGTCTAGGTACTTGCCGGTGATGGCGCGAACCGCCAGCTGCAGCGCATAGGGCTTTATCGGCTTTTCCAAGAGGTAATTTACTCTCGAGGCTAAACACATATTGACAACATCATCGCTGGCGTTTCCGCTGATGATGATTGCATCTTCATGTGCCGTGGGAAATTTTGTTTCAATGGCGTCCAGAAAGTAAAATCCGCTTAACCCGCCCAGAAATACATCCACAACAAAAATCGCTACTCCTATATCACGCTGCAGGCAATGGTCAATGGCGCTATCGGCATTTGAAAACGATATGACGTCGCCCCAGGTATAAAAGCTTTCGACAAGTTCGCCAATGACATCACAAATGCCTTTATCATCATCGACGACAATTACATCTAAACCGTCCGACATATTTTCACCCTCCCCGTATATGTGTACTCTCTTGGCTGGGGTCCCAAGTGGCATCTATGGCCCCTGGTTGTATCTCCCATCATCGCCGAGTAATACTTCGCCATAATTTCTGTGGCCGAGGCCATACTTTTCGATTTTTCTATACACGGTGGAAACATTGACTCCCAGTATTTTGGCTGCTTTGGGACGATTTCCACCGGTGATTTCCAGTACTTTTTCAATATGACGTTTTTCAACCTCTTCAAGCGTAAGTAGCTCCACGTTTTTACGCCGTTCGGGTCCTTCATAAGGCAGTAAATTCAAGGTCGTTGCCAGCGTCAGGGTTTTTCCTCTTTCCTGAAGCACAGCCGCAGCGATGATGTTTTCTAACTCCCTGACGTTGCCCGGATAGGAATACTGCATCAAGCGCTGTTCAAGTTCCGGTTCAAGCGCACGGATTTTTTTATCATTCGCACTGGCATGGGTTTTTAAGAAATGACAGGCAATGGGCAGAATATCTTTTTTTCTTTCCCTGAGAGGCGGCACTTTTATATTATACATGTTTATGCGATAATATAGATCTGATCTAAAATTCCCCTGAAGAATTTCCTTATTTATATTGCGGTTCGTTGCGGCAATGATCCGAACGTCTACGTTGCGAATCTCGGTGCTGCCCAGACGATAAAGTTCGCGCTCTTCAATTACCCGCAGCAGTTTGCCCTGCAATGATGGGTCCAATTCTGTGATTTCATCCAAAAAGAGGGTGCCGCCACTGGCGGCCTCAAAGAATCCGATTTTTTCATTGGCGGCATCCGTGTAAGCACCTTTTGTGTGGCCGAAAAATTCATCTTCAAAAATGGTTTTACTAAATGAAGCCATATTCACCGCATAAAAGGGCGCATTAGAGCGATTGCTCAATTTATGAATGACTCGAGCCAGCATCTCTTTGCCGGTTCCGGACTCACCGCTGATCACGACACTGTAATCCGTACCCGCGACTGCCTCTACTTGGTGGAATATTAAGGCCATGGCCTCATCATCTGCCACAATGTCTGTGAATGCCTCGGGCTTTTTAAGATTGGAAAACACCTTTTTACTGCCGAGCTGCTCCAGATCATGCTGTAGCGTATGCGCTTCGAGGGTTCGGTTCACTAACGCGATTAGCTTGTCACTGTTGAGCGGTTTTACCAGATAATCCGACGCCCCCAAACTCATTGCCTGAACCGCTGAAGCAACATCATCAATGGCACTCACAATAACGCAGGCGACGTCCGGAGATTTTGCTTTAACTTTTCGCAAAACCTCCATGCCGGTCAAATGCGGCATCATCAAGTCCAGTAAAATTAATTGAAAGTCATATTCGCGGACCAGATCCATTACCCGTCGACTATCCGATACCAAAGCCGGCTCAGGTAAACCTGAACTGACCAAAGTCGCTTTGATGCTCAATAAAAGCCCCTCATCATCATCAACCACCAGGACTGGCGTATATTTATATGGTATCGACTCCATCAGTTTCATGTTAGATTGAAATGCAAAAACAGTCAACGATTTTCTCTCTAGAAGGTTTATAACTATCTAATATATCATTATTTTAAGTGGATTTGCAAAATGCACAATAAATGCAGCTGGCAGCTGGTTTCTGGCCACTGGCTGCTGGCTTCTGGTCTCCTTGCTCGACTAACTTCGACTTGGCCCTCGGCGGGAGCTCGATCGAACGTTCAGGCCAAATGAGACTCGTCGGATACTGACTGCAATGAGTTTAGTATAGTCGCCGATTCTAAACCAGCAGCAAGCCGCCAGTGGCCAGAAGCCGGTGACCTGACACCCAAATGAATAACAATTAACAGCTATTGGTTCTCTGAGAAGATGCGCTCGACAGTGCGTTTGAGACTTTGTTGCCAAGGTTTTGGATCGATTCCAAAGAACTTTTTGATGCGGCGACAGTCCAGAGCGGAATAGGGCGGTCGTTTTGCCGGGGTAGGATACTCAGCCGTCGATATGGCTTCAATGTGCTTGGTTTGGAGATGAACAAAAGGTGATGCCAGTTTCAGAATTTCCGTGGCCAATCCGTGCCAGGAGGTTATTCCATTTCCGCAATAATGATAGGTTCCCCAATCAAGGTCGGCCGCGTCACTGATTTTCGCAGCAATGGCCAACACCGCCTCGGCCAGGTCTGCCGCACTTGTGGGAGACCCGAATTGATCGGCCACTACCGGAATAATCTCTTTTTCGGCGCTGAGATCGAGCATCGTTTTGACAAAATTATGGCGGTAGACACCGTATAGCCAGGATGTTCGCAGAATAATATGGTTTTTCAAAACCGATCGGATGGCAGTTTCCCCTTGCGCTTTGCTTTGACCGTAAATTCCAAGAGGGGCGATCGGATCGGCTTCGTGATAGGGCTTGCCTTTGGTGCCATCAAATACATAATCGGAAGATATCTGAATTAATGCGATGTTTCGATCGGCGCAGCAGCGAGCCAAATAACCCGGAGCGATTTTGTTGACCTCAAAAGCAAGTTCAGCTTCGGTTTCGGCCTTATCGACGTTTGTATACGCGGCGGCATTGACCACCAAAGAAGGAGCAGTTTTCGCAAGGATTGTATTTACCTGGTTCGGTTGGGTGATGTCCAGTTCCTGGCGCTTGAAAGCATGCAGCTCAATATTAAATGCTTGGCCCTGTCGGACCAATTCCCGGCCAAGCTGCCCGTTAGCGCCCGTAACCAACATCCTCATGGCGCTTTCTCCGGGCTGTACAGTTTTTTAGGGGGGAGATCGGAAAGGCACGGCAGCTGACTGTCCTTATCCGATGTAATCGGATCTTTTACCGGCCAATCAATTCCCATGGATGGATCCGACCACAAAATTCCGCTTTCATCATCCGGCATATAATATTCGGAACATTTATAAGCGATATAAGCGCTATCACTCAATACGCAAAACCCATGGGCGAAGCCCGGTGTTAACAATACCTGGCGCTTGTTTTGCTCTGAAAGGTGCACGCCTACCCAGCGACCAAATGTGGGCGACTCGGGCCGAATGTCGACAGCCACATCGAAAATTTCTCCGGTTATGGCCTGAACCAGTTTGGCCTGCGGGTGGGTCACCTGGAAATGCATTCCTCTTAAAGTGCCTTTAACGGAAAAGGAGAGATTATCTTGCACAAAGGCGAAGCTCAACCCGGCTGCCTTGAATCGATTATCATGATAGGTCTCCAGAAAACAGCCGCGAGGATCCTTAAATACCTGCGGCTCGACGATCAGAACACCTTCAATATCAGTCGCGATGACATTCATGCCAACTCCAGTCTTCTCAAAACACATTGCGCTGCTGCGTCAGTGCGGTGCAAATGGTTACCGTATATAAAGTATTTATTTTAATCCATTTTCGCTAATCATGCAACACGCTTAAACGATGAATTCCAGAAAGTAAATCCACAATTTGCTGATATGTCTGCATTTCCGTAAGCCATTGCTGAGGAATGGCATCCATCCCCAGATGGGCTCCGAGTACCATTCCGACGATCAGACCTCTTGCGGCCGAATCGCCTCCTGACATTGCATTTTCGACCAACGCCTGCTTAAGATCGTTTTCGTATTTGGCGATCAGGTGAATCACACCGGGAAAGGCGGCTGCTGTCTCGCACATCTGACCCAAATCCAGAATCGCTTGGCGGGTATCCTGCTCGATGCTTTGCAACCCCTTTTGGATCCATTCTGAGAAAGGATCTGAGTTAAATACGCCTCCATTGACAGACTCGATTGCGCTTACGGGGGAGGCACCTTTTAATACCTGACAGGTAACAGTTGAAAAAAATTCTGCGCTTTTAATGACGTGCAAATTGTTGTGGGTAAAGGCTGTCTGGGCTTCAGCGCTGGCTATCAGTTTTTCAGGATCATCCCGATAAACATATAGGAGCGGTGCTATCCGGGAAGCGCCTGCCAGATCATCAGATTCGGATCCCGCCTGTGATGCAGATTTTCCGGATTCAAGGTTTTCAAGGGTTCCTTTGGTGGCCTTATCAATATATCCATCATAGTTTTCAAACAGGGAGCGCCAGCGTTGTGAGAAATCATCCAAATCAAATCCGGCACAGCTGCTCACGGATTCCAGTAAGATCATCGTTTGATCTCCGTAATGGGTGAATCCACCGAGCATTTTGGTTGGATGGTACGTCGGACGTACGGGTTTCAAATATGTCTCCACACGACCGAACTTTTTGTCGATAACATTCGTGTTATAAATCCAATGGACACCTAATGCCAGGGAATCGGCGGCCAAGGACGCCACTACCATTGCTTTTGGTTTTTCTCTCATCGTTTGCCTCCATCGATAGATTTTGAAGTAACAGCACGTCAGTTGGGCCTTCTATATCAGCCGGCACCCTCATGGGGAGTTGCTGAATGGACGCAATTGCCGGAGGGAAAGATCACTCTATATGGGGATTGTTTTAAAGGAAAATTACGCTATCGGCCTTTGGTTGGTTCAGGATAATTTGTATTTATCGGCGAGTTGTTCCAGCTGCAATAAATACTGCTTTTGATGGATCACACCGATTTGAGTTTGAAAATCCCTTGTTAAAAATTCAATATGGGGTCGGATATCAATACCGTTTGAATTCAAATTCTCATCATTTGCTTTGTCAAGAATAAGGATCGAATAGTAAGTGGTTAATAATCTGATTTTTGAATCTCTTCTCAATAGGTAACTCTTACCCGCCAGCGTGTTCAAAAAAAACCCGGAATAGGCGTACATCTCATTAAGGGTGGGTCGAGCGGTTATGACGTCATTGCCGGTTTCATAAGTAAGCCACAGATAAAAAGTCTGCATCACGGATTCCAGTATTTCAGCTTCATTTTGCAGGATGTCCCTCATTAAATGAACCCGTTTTTTTCCCATAACCCGGAAAAAATGTGCCATATTGCGGTACAGGTTGTATAAAGAGGCCGTCTCACCAGTGACATTTGGAGGGTTTGAAGATAATTTTTTGAGGACCTGCTGGAACTGTCGATAAGTACCGCCTTTGAGCTCATACGCCTGAACATAGTCCTGCTCATCGAGATACGCGCAAAACGCTTTGATCTGCTGCTCGAGGTCGGGATAACCCAGGGGGCCCTTTTCAGGGCGCGTATCTGTTTCAGACCCAAAGACTTCTTTTAGCTTTTGCTGCGGAACCGTTTCACCCTTTATGGATGTCAGTTCTTCTTCGAGACCTGTTAGCTTTTCCATCAACTCTTTTGTTCTTTTCTCCCATTCTACCCGCTCATCTTTTCTGGCGGTTTCAATACTTTCCTTTTGCCAGCTGCTAAATAGATTATAGCCGAAATAGGCCGCGATTGCGACGATCACGATAACAATGGCTACTTTTGCAAATCTATCCATTCTTTCCATTTCTAATGTAGGCCTTCCCTTTATATTTGAATTTTTAAAAAGATCGCAGGTGCCCCCGGCAAGAATCGAACTTGCGGCACATGGATTAGGAATCCAATGCTCTATCCACTGAGCTACGGGGGCTCAAGGCGTTACAGCGACCACTTTAGGCCTGATGGGAGAATTGATGGGACTTCGACCTAAAGTTTCCGCGGCCGATTTTAGATCCTCATCCTGGTAATGAATATATCGTGCTGTAGTTTTCACGTCAGCATGGCCCGAATATTGAGCTATCAGTTTAATATCTTTCCCCGCACGTGCCAAATTCGTTGCACAGGTGTGTCTTAAATCATGTAAACGCAATTTGTCAACATGAGGTTTTCCCGTGATTGGGTATTCCAAACCGGGTGGTTGTTTGGATACCGACCGGGTGCTGCGCACCCGATCACAAACACAATGATTGCGAACTAACGTTCGCTTGTTTTTCCGTCCTGCGGCCGGAAATCCAAGTCATCCCGCTCATAGAGCGGTATGATCATTGACGCGCACAAGAATGTACGAATCCATGGCGCCACCGCATTGTTTTCAACGATGGGGCACTTCGCGCCCCTGTCTTTTAGCGCCTCTGGCGGTAAAATCCAAGCCACCCGCTGTGCGGGTGGTCGTTGATTCCGCTCTTATCCAAAATCCTATCCCATTGGCCTATCAATTTGCCCAGCGATGCCCTGATCATCCTGTCGGTCGATTGCTGCCGGACCAAATTTATAGGTATATCCAAAGGTTGTTGCTAATTGGGCCATCTTCATGATATAAACGTATCCGGGTAATTTTAACTGTTTTTAAAACGAATTCAGGCGTAAAACCGATCGGTATTTAAATCTAAACAGGAAAGGCCGCTTATGCATCTTCGCAAACGGGTTTTGGTAACAGGAGGCGCGGGGTTTCTCGGATCTTTTTTGTGCGAACGCCTTCTGAAAGAAAACTGCGACGTCGTCTGCGTGGACAATTTTTATACGGGCACCAAGCGAAATATTGTTCACCTGCTGGATAACCCCTATTTTGAACTCATCCGACATGACATTACATTTCCGCTCTATTTAGAAGTAGATGAGATTTACAATTTAGCCTGTCCGGCGTCGCCGATTCACTATCAGAACGATCCCGTGCAAACCACAAAAGTCAATGTGCACGGATCCATTAATATGCTCGGGCTGGCCAAGCGCACAAAAGCGAAGATTTTGCAAGCTTCCACATCGGAGGTGTACGGCAATCCCAGCGTGCATCCTCAGACCGAAGAATATTGGGGCAATGTCAACTGCATCGGAATCCGATCCTGCTATGATGAGGGCAAGCGATGCGCTGAGACGCTTTTTTTTGATTACTACCGGCAGCATAAACTGAATATTCGGGTGGTCCGTATTTTTAATACATACGGCCCACGGATGCATCCCAATGACGGCCGCGTAGTGAGCAATTTTATTCTTCAGGCCTTAAAAAACCAAAATATCACCGTTTACGGGGATGGAAAGCAAACGCGATCCTTCTGTTATGTAGATGATATGATCGAGGGATTCATCCGGATGATGCAAACCCCGGATGACTTTACGGGTCCGGTGAATTTGGGCAATCCACAGGAGTACAGCATTCTTGAACTGGCCGAAAAGATCATTGCGCATACGAAATCCAAGTCCAAAATTATTTTTGAGCCGCTTCCTCAAGACGATCCTTTGCAGCGCAAACCCAATATTGAACTGGCCAAGGATAAACTGAATTGGCAACCCCGGACGGAATTAAAAGAAGGACTTGAGCGGACGATAGAATTTTTTAAAACTTTGCCTTAAACTCTGAATTTACTGGAACCGCAGATAGGAGAAGTTTATGAAACGCGCGCTCATTACGGGAATCACCGGTCAGGATGGTGCTTACCTGGCGGACTTTTTGTTAAACAAAAATTACCAGGTACACGGTATCAAGCGTCGGGCCTCCTCATTTAACACCGCCCGGGTAGACCATTTATATAAAGACCCCCATGAAGAAGATGTGCGCTTTCGAATGCACTACGGTGACCTTACCGATGCAACCAATTTGATACGCGTTATCCAGGATGTCCAGCCTGATGAGATCTATAACCTGGCAGCTCAGAGCCACGTGATGGTTTCGTTTGAAACTCCTGAATATACAGCTAATGCGGATGCCCTCGGTACGCTGCGCTTGCTTGAAGCCATTCGCATACTGGGCCTCATCGATAAGACGCGCTTTTACCAGGCCTCGACCTCGGAACTTTATGGGTTGGTGAAGGAAACGCCTCAAACTGAATCCACTCCATTTTATCCCCGTTCACCTTATGGCGTGGCCAAACTTTATGCCTATTGGATTACGGTTAATTACCGCGAAGCCTATGGAATGTATGCCTGCAACGGTATTTTGTTTAATCATGAATCCCCCATTCGGGGCGAAACCTTTGTTTCCCGCAAAATTACCCGTGCCATGGCACGCATCAGCAGAGGCTTGCAGAAAAAGCTTTATATCGGTAATCTCGATGCGCGCCGGGACTGGGGCCATGCCAGAGATTATGTCGAAATGCAGTGGCTGATGCTCCAGCAGGATCGGCCCGATGATTACGTGATTTCAACCGGCGAGCAGCATTCGGTGCGAGAATTTATCGAACTGGCGGCCAAAACAGCGGGTATTTCCATTCGCTGGCAAGGGCAGGGGCTTAACGAAAAAGGCATTGATGCCAAAAGCGGCAATGAGCTGGTCAGCATTGACCCCCGTTACTTTCGTCCGACTGAAGTCGAGACCCTGCTGGGCGACAGCTCCAAAGCCCGTCAGCAGCTGGGATGGGAGCCCAAAACCAGCTTCACGGATTTGGTAAAAGAAATGGTGGCCATGGACCTGTTAGAGGCGGAAAAAGATGAGCTGTGCTTGCAAGAAGGCTTTCAAACTTATAATCAGGCCGAATAATGCCAGGCCGCACCTGAATACGATCAGACGAGATGAGTAAAGCCAAATCCACAATTGCCGGTGCCCAGGAACATTCTGGCGATTTGCCGCAGGATGCTTGCATTTTTTTAGCAGGTCATCTGGGGATGGTTGGCTCTGCGATCTATCGTCGCTTGCGGGCTGAAAATTATCATAACATCATCACCCGCTCCCATGACGAGCTGGACCTGGTCGATCAAGCAGCGGTACGCTATTTTTTTGAAAATGAAAAGATCGATGCGGTTATTTTAGCCGCTGCCAAGGTTGGGGGTATTCAAGCCAATAACACTTATCGGGCTGAGTTTATTTTTGAAAACATCATGATCCAGGCCAATGTGATTCACGAGGCCTACCGGTCCGGAGTGGACCGCTTGCTGTTTCTGGGCAGTTCTTGTATTTACCCGAAATATGCCGAACAGCCGATGCGCGAAGAACAGCTTTTAACCGGCGTCCTGGAGCCCACCAACGAGCCGTATGCCGTTGCCAAAATTGCCGGCATTAAGCTTTGTGAATCCTACAATCGGCAGTATGGCACCCATTATCGTTCGCTCATGCCCACCAATTTATACGGTCCCCATGATAATTTTGACCTGGAAAATTCGCACGTTTTGCCGGCCATGATCCGCAAGTTTCATCTGGCCAAACTTGCATTTAAAAGAGATTGGGAAAAAATCAAAATAGATGAAACAATTTTTGGGCCCATTTCGGCTGATTTTCAAAAAGGATTAAAGGTAATTGCGCACAAAGCGCCCGGCGATTCATGGCTGCTGCCTGCCGTTGAGCTCTGGGGCAGCGGGCAGCCTAAACGGGAATTTTTACATGTCGATGATATGGCCGCAGCCTGCCTGTTTGTGAGTAATCTGGCCGATGATGCTTATGCGGCTGCCTGTGCCGTACCGTTTGAAGATCCGGTTCGGCCATCGCACCATGCGCAGCCGGCTGCGTCGAATTTCGATCTCAACAATCGAGACCGGGTGTCTCATATTAATGTGGGCAGCGGCAATGATATTCGTATCGCAGAACTGGCGCAGACCATCCAGGAAGTTGTCGGCTATGAAGGCGCTGTCAGCTGGAACACAGCGATGCCGGATGGAACCCCACGCAAATTGTTGGACGTTTCCCGCTTAACACAGCTGGGATGGACGCCCCGCATCGGTTTGCACGAAGGCATTGCAAGCACCTATGGGTGGTATCTGGCGCAATCGGAAGGAGATTAAGTTTCAGTCGGAAACCCTATTCGAAAGCAGCCCTTTCAGAACCCGTCTGCCACGCTTCGGGGCTTTTGCCGCTTCAGGCGCGATCAAGGTGCTCAGCAACAGCTGAGCAGTCGGTTTTTGCACGGACTTCTAAAAAGGTTTACATCTTAGCAAGCAGTTGCCTTAATATTAAGCGGTCTTAATGATAACGGTTGCGGTGCGGCAACCCCAAAAAAAGGAGGATAAATGCAAATCATTGACACTCACAACAGGATGCATCTGGTCGTTTTAGGACTCATCGTTGTATTGATGATTTCAGTTGGTGGCTGTTCGTCATTTAGTAAAAAGAATAAGACCGCCACAGCGCCCGCAGCCCAAAGCAGCTCCGGGGTGCCGTCGCTGTATTATGATTTTGGCGATGTTCTGGTTCCAAAGGAGCTCAAGGTCGACAAGAAATCCTCTTTTATTTACCAAACCGAGGGTTTTTCGGCCGGCGTTCTGGTATTAAAAGGCCGGATCGACACCCGCTCTCTGATATCTTTTTTTGAAAGAAACATGGCCAGGGATAATTGGCAGATGATCAGCGCATTTAAGTCCGATCGAACCATGCTGCTGTTTCAAAAAGCCCACCGCTGGTGTGTGATGAATATCAACGACGAGACCTTTAATACCTTCGTCGAAATCTGGGTTGCCCCGACGATCAAAGGCAGCCAAACCGGTTTACTGAAATAATCAACATTTATTATGCTTCAATCGCAAGGCCCGTCTTCGCGCGATGGGGGCTTTCTGGCAAAAATACGACCATGATGAAAAGCGCACTTGAAAGTAAAAACGTTATTCTGGGCGTTAGCGGGGGCATTGCGGCCTACAAAAGCGTGGAAATCCTCAGGCTTTTAACGCAGGCGGGTGCCAGCGTGCGGGTGATTATGACCCAAAGTGCCCAGTGGTTTGTGGGGGCACTTACTTTTGAAGCCCTATCCGGTCAACCGGTTTTCAAAGAAATGTTTCAAGAAGGCCGCGAGGCCTCGATTCGGCATATTGATTGGGCTCAGGCGGCCGATGGCGTCATTATCGCCCCGGCCACTGCAAATATGATTGGAAAACTGGCGCACGGTATAGCCGATGATCCCCTGAGCACTTTTATGTTGGCCGTCACTGCGCCCGTTCTTATTTGCCCATCCATGAATAGCCATATGTACGCGAGCAAAGCGGTTCAACGAAATCTTGACACACTCAGGTCCGATGGATATTTTGTTATGGATCCCGGATCAGGCGATCTTGCTTGCGGCACCACCGGCCCTGGAAGACTCCCCGATCCGGGCGTCATTGTTGATCGATTTCTCAGTTGCCTAGTACCCAATGATTTTGCCGGAAAGAAGTTTGTTGTAACCGCCGGTCCAACCATCGAACCCATCGATCCGGTCAGATTTATCAGCAACCCTTCATCGGGAAAGATGGGGGTTGCCATCGCCAGGGCTGCAGCGCACCGGGGTGCCGACGTTACCCTGATTACCGGACCCACACATTTACCTGATCCGGCAAATGTGACCACCATCAGTGTTCGGACAGCGGATGAGATGGCGGATGCGGTGTTTCAACAATTTAAAAATGCAGATGTGATCGTCAAAGCCGCCGCGGTTTCCGATTACGGACCGCAAGAAAGTGCCGACCACAAAATCAAAAAAGGTAAGAGCGAAATTGTTTTACGGCTCAAGCAGACGGAAGATATTCTCAAGGCCCTGGGCCGCCAAAAGACACACCAGGTCCTGGTGGGATTCGCGGCCGAAACCAGAGACCTGGAACAAAACGCCACGCAGAAACTGAATGAAAAAAACCTGGACATCATTGTCGGCAACCTGGTGGGGTCTGCCGAGGCCGGTTTTAAAACCGATACCAACGCGGTGACCTTCTTTTTCAGCGACGGTAGCAAGGAATCATTGCCAACAATGGAAAAAGAGATGGTTGCGCATATACTGCTGGATCGGATTCTCGAAAAAACGTCGCGTTCAGCAACAGGTCAAAATGGACCTGAAAACGAATAGCATTGGGTTGTCGTGGCTTCAAGAGCTCAAATAATAGAATCGATCGATGCACTTAACCTTACCCTTCAGCGTCTTTCCAGGAGCGGACTTCGCGGATTTGATTGCAAACCCGGCAGTCTTGCAAAGCTAGCCGAGTGGGGTGTCGCGCAGCAAAAGAAATTTGAAACCCTGACGGATATACGATCGGCGTTAGGCGACTGTCAGAGGTGCCGGCTTGCGCAGCGTCGCCAGAACATTGTTTTCGGCTCCGGCAGCCCCACCGCGAAACTGATATTTGTGGGCGAAGGACCGGGCTTTGAAGAAGATCAACAGGCTGAGCCGTTTGTCGGTCCGGCCGGACAATTGCTGACCAAAATCATCGGCGCCATAAATCTGACGCGCAAACAAGTCTACATCAGCAACATCGTCAAATGTCGCCCGCCGAAAAATCGCAACCCGCGACCCGATGAAATTCAGACCTGCTTTCCCTTCTTGGAACGACAGATTGACGCCATCCAGCCGATGTTTATCTGTGCGCTGGGATCAGTTGCAGCCCAGACACTCCTAAGTTCACCCAAACCGATATCTAAACTGAGGGGACGTTTCTACGACTATCGGGGCATAAAACTGCTTCCAACTTACCATCCCGCTTATCTTCTTCGCAATTTTGAAAAAAAAAGGGAGGTTTGGAAAGATATGAAGATGCTCATGAAGGAATATCCATATGAAAGCTAAAGCGGCGATTGTTATATTGATATGTTTTTTTACGCTGTTGTTTGCCAGCGGCGCCTGGGCGGCAAAGGGCGATATATATGTCGTTAACATTAACGATGCCATCAGCCCGGGTATTGCGGAATATATAAAAAACAGCATTGAAAAGGCTGAAAATGAAGAAGCGGCCTGCCTTATTATTGAGCTGGACACCCCCGGCGGGCTGGCCGAATCGATGCGGCTGATCATCAAAGACATTCTTGGAAGCAGGGTGCCGATTGTGGTTTTTGTAGCGCCGCGCGGTGCCCGGGCCGCTTCGGCCGGCGTAATGATTACAATGGCCGCTGATGTCGCTGCGATGGCGCCCGGGACCAATATCGGGGCGGCCCATCCGGTCGGCGCGGGAGGCAAAGATATCAGCGGCAAAATGTCGGAAAAGGTGATCAATGATATGGTTGCCCATGCCAAGAGTGTTGCCGAAAAACGCGGACGCAATCAAAAATGGGTGGAGCAGGCCATTCGGGAGAGTGTCTCGGTTACGGAAACCGAGGCCCTCAAAGAGAATATCATCGACCTTATTGCCGAAGACACCGACGATCTCATCCGACAGCTGAATGGCCGTAAAATTGGGGACAAAGGCCAACTGAAGCTGGACAAGGCCCAGAAAGTGATCGTCGAACCCTCTTTGCGGACCAATATTTTAAAGACCATTAGCAACCCCAATATTGCCTATATTTTGCTCATGCTCGGCCTGGCCGGGCTTTACTTTGAGCTGTCCCATCCGGGAGCCATTTTTCCGGGGGTGATCGGCGGTATATCGTTGGTACTGGCATTTTTCGCTCTGCAGACCTTGCCGGTTAACTATGCCGGGATACTGCTCATTATTCTGGCTATCATTTTTTTCATTATGGAGATGAAAATTCCCAGCTACGGGCTTTTAAGTGTGGCCGGTATTCTTGCGCTGTTGTTAGGCTCATTGATGATGTTTAAAGGCACCGGGCCGGACATGGAATTGTCTTGGACGGTTTTGCTGCCCACCCTGATTTTGATATCCGCATTTTTTGTGTTCGTGGCCGGGCTGGTATTTCGGGCCCAGATGTCCAAACCCCGGACCGGCACAAAGGGGCTGGTCGGTGAAATTGGAATTGTTAAAAAAGCCCTGGCACCTGAGGGCAAGGTGTTTATCCATGGGGAGCTGTGGAATGCCAAAGCGCAGGAAGAAGTGGATGAAAACACCAAAGTGCGGGTTGTCAACGTCGTTAATTTGATGCTGGAGGTTGAACGCTTGGATGAACCTTCCGGGGCTTAGCTTCCAGGGGCGCAAAGCGGCGATTTTAGCCGGGGGGCCGCAAAAAATATCCGGAATCGAATTTCCAGTGGGCTGGCTGGCAACCGGCGGATGTTTGACTTGAGTATTGCGTCCGTTAGTGCTAAGCCATAACCAACTCGTCCCATTCACCCATTACGCGATATAAGGAGGATAGCATGAGCATTTTCACGCCTATTGTCATTCTTGTGCTGGTTATCTTTTTCCTGTCGGCAGCGTTGCGTATCCTGAACGAATATGAGCGCGGCGTGATATTCAGGCTGGGTCGTGTCCTCGCTGCCAAAGGGCCGGGGCTTATCATTCTAATTCCGCTGATTGATAAAATGATAAAGGTGAGCTTGCGTCTGGTTGCCATGGATGTGGATCCGCAAGACGTGATCACAAGAGACAACGTCTCGGTTAAGGTTAATGCCGTTATCTATTTTAGAGTGATCGATCCCATCAAAGCGATCATTGAAGTTGAAAATTACAGTTACGCCATGTCCCAGCTGGCCCAGACCACCTTGCGAAGTGTATGCGGACAGTCAGAACTGGATGATCTGCTGTCCGAAAGGGAAAAAATCAACACGGAACTGCAGGAGATACTGGATACGCATACGGATCCGTGGGGCATCAAGGTCGCCACGGTGGAGCTCAAACATATTGACTTGCCTTCAGAGATGCAGCGCGCGATTGCACGCCAGGCTGAGGCCGAACGCGAACGGCGTGCCAAAGTCATCAATGCCGAGGGTGAATTTCAGGCGGCCGCCAAATTGGCCGAGGCGTCCGCGATCATCGAGCAACACCCCACAGCCCTGCAGCTCAGGTATCTGCAAACCATGAATGAAATGTCCACCGAAAGCAATTCGACAGTGATTTTTCCGCTTCCGATGGACCTTTTCAAGCCCTTTGCACGCCTTCTAGACAGGGGCGATAAAGAATAAATGATTGAACGTATCGGTTTATTTTGATATCTGGCAATTTTAATTTTTGTCATAAATTGAAAAATCGATAGGTCCTGCATCATCCATAGGCGGAGGCTTTGCAGCCTCCGCCTGTGCTTTCAATAAACGCAAGAAGGAGATCGAGACAAATGAGTGAGCAGCCCGAGAAAGCCAAGGAGAAATCAGAGAAAACCGCGGATACAGGGGATGAAACCCACGCGGCAGCAAAAGCCGACGAGAAGCCGGCTGAAACCCAGGAGGCAGCAGCAAAAGCCGAGGAGAAGCCGGCCGAAACCCGGGAGACTTCTGCACAAGCCGGGGACAAGCCGGAAGCACCGCCGGAAAAGCCAGCCGCGGCCGCGGAGAAGACATCGACAGCTTTAGAAAAACCGCTGGATAAGATGACGGTCAAAGAACTCCGGGAGATGGCCAAAGACATACCGGGAATTGCCGGTGTGCACGCTATGAAAAAAGCTGAATTAATCAGCGAAATAAAAGAAGCAAAGGGCATCAAAGACGAACCGGTAAAAAAAGCAGATGCCAGCACGCGGGACTTGAAGCTAAAAATCAAGGCCTTAAAAGCGGAACGTCGGGCGGCGCTGCAAGCCAAAGATAAGAAAAAGGCCACCATTTTCAGACGACGTATTTCCAGGCTAAAAAAGAAGACCCGGCGAGCTGCGGTTTAGCGGCTCAGTTATGTAATACGGCTTCTAAAACATCACGGTATAAATCTAAACCCTTTATTCATAGAACAAATAACAAATAACTGATAACAAATAACAGCCAATATGATGATTAACCCAGCCTCAGTTGCTTTTGATGTCGACGGTGTGGTTGCCGATACGATGACCTTGTTTCTTGCTATCGCCCGACAGGAGTTTAACCTCAACAGCATCACATATGAAGATATTACCTGTTATAATCTGGCGGACTGTCTCGATATCGAACCCAAGACCATAGATGCCGTCGTATCCCGTATCCTGGACGGAAACTACAAAACGCCCTTGAATCCGATTGCAGGGGCGCCTGACGTGTTGTCTCATCTGGGTAGACAATACGGGCCTTTGATGTTTGTAACCGCACGCCCCTATGCGGGTCCGTTGGATTGTTGGGTCAACGAAGCCTTGCATCTGAACCCGGCCTCGATTGAAATCATCGCCACGGGCTCACATGCGGCCAAAGTCGGCATTCTGCAGCAACGCCAGATTGAATATTTCGTCGATGATCGGCTCGAAACCTGTTTTTTGCTTCAGACTGCCGGCATACAACCGGTTCTATTCCGGCAGCCCTGGAATCGCGAGCAACACCCGTTTGTTGAGGTGGGCTCCTGGCATGAATTGCAAAACCTGCTTGATATCTAAAAGAGAAACGCCGCATGGAATCCCATCCGGAAAATCCATTGATCGGTTCGTTTCTAGAATCCCTTGTCACGGAAAAAGGGTATTCAAATCATACCTGCCGCGCGTACCGGAAGGATCTCGAAGATTTTTTTTCTTTTGCGACCGGTTTGCATCGGTCTCAGAAAGCTCCTCAAAAACGCCAACCCGTAGTGGATTTGGAACAGATTGACGGGATGATGATCAGGGGTTATCTGGGTTTTTTGCACCGCAAGAACAAAAAAACGACAGTTGCCCGCAAGCTTTCTGCAATTCGATCTTTTTTCAAATTTTTGGAAAAAAGAGGGCTTCTATCCGAGAATCCGGCCGAGCACGTTATGACGCCCAAACAGGATAAAACAATACCGGTTTATCTTTCGGTTGATGAAATTTTTCGGCTGCTGGATTCAATCCAGAACGATACCCTGCTGGATTTAAGAAACCGTGCCATTTTTGAAGCACTTTACACCAGCGGCATTCGCGTTTCCGAACTTACCCAGATGGATTTGTCGGATGTGGATTTTGAAGCAGCCGTGATACGGGTACTCGGCAAGGGCAATCAGCAGCGAATCGTACCCGTTGGTCAAAAGGCATTAACCGCCATAAAGGCCTATCGCAGCCGGCTGCAAAAGCAAATCGGTCTGGAAGCCGCAACCAACGGTCCTTTATTCTTAAACCGGTTCAACAAACGGTTAACGCCACGCTCGATTGCCAGGATTTTAAAAAAATTGGTCGCCGCCGTGGGCCTTTTGACACCGGTGTCACCCCATGCTCTGCGGCATACCTTTGCCACCCATATGCTGGATGCGGGAGCAGATTTACGCGCGGTGCAAGAGCTTTTAGGGCACAAAAGTCTTTCGACGACTCAAAAATATACGCATGTCAGCATTGATCATTTGATGGAAACTTACGACAAGGCACACCCCCGGAAGTAATCCGGTTAGATAAATAAATATGGAAATATTCAGATAATTGGATCATAATGAGTTGCGGATGCTGCCTTGCTTAAAGGCTGGCAAGCCATATTGCCGCAGCATCTAACCTGAATTATGTCTGAAATGGATGAGGCTCTTTGCCCATAAAAGCCTTCGAATCGTACCAAATTCAGGTGTTATCTAAACTGTTGGCACTTTTTTGATTTTATACCGCTTTTCATATTAATGTTCCGAATGGCGGAATTGCAGCATAAGTGGTTGTAGAAAAAAACGTTTGAATATCGAAACGTTTTTTTGACAACCACTATAAGAGGGACCCGATGAACATGCATGGAACCACTATTTTAGCCGTCAGACACCAAGGCAAAGCGGCGGTTGCCGGTGATGGTCAGATTACGCTGAACAACACCATCATCAAACATCAGGCCAAAAAAGTCAGAAAAATTTATCAGCATAAAATTATTGTCGGATTTGCCGGCGCCACAGCTGATGCCTTGAATCTTTCTGAACGTCTGGAACACAAACTCGAACAGTACAACGGCAATCTGACTCGCGCGGCTGTTGAACTGGCCCGGGACTGGCGAACCGACAAATATTTAAGACGCCTTGAAGCTCTCATGATTGCCGTGGATGCCAAACATATGTATCTGATTTCCGGCAACGGTGATGTGATTGAACCGGATCAAGCGATCATCGGAATTGGATCCGGGGGGGTTGCTGCACAAGCAGCGGCATTGGCCCTTACTGGGCATGCGGAAATCAGTGCCCGTAAAATTGTCGAAGAAGCCATGAAGATTGCCGCATCAATTTGTGTGTTTACCAATGCGCATATCTTGGTAGAGGAACTCTAAATGAACCCATTAAAGCCCTCAGAAGTTGTCGAAGAACTGGATAAATACATTATCGGCCAGGACAAAGCCAAACGCTCGGTTGCCATTGCATTGCGCAATCGTTGGCGCCGCCAGCAGGTTCCTGAAGATTTGCGGGATGAAATTGCGCCCAAAAATATTATTTTAATCGGCCCTACGGGCGTCGGCAAGACCGAAATTGCCAGACGCTTATCCCGGCTGACGGATTCTCCCTTTTCAAAAGTGGAAGCCTCCAAATTTACCGAAGTGGGCTATGTCGGTCGCGATGTTGAGTCCATGGTCAGGGATCTACTCGAATTGACGATTAATGCACTCAAATCACGGGAAAGGGAAGCGGTAAAAGATAAGGCCCGGCAGATTGCTGAAGAACGAATGCTGGATTTATTGCTGCCGAAATCAGGTGAGCCGGCGACACCGCGGACCGAAGAACCAAAAGAAGTTCAATTTGAACTGATCACTTCCGCAAATGAAGAATCATCGTCAACCCGGGAAAAACTGCGAAATATGCTGCGCCGCGGCAAACTGAATAATCGATTTGTCGATTTGGATGTGGCGGATCGGAGCATGCCGATGGTTGAAATTTTTTCAAATATCGGTATGGAAGAGATGGGCATTAACTTTAAAGATATGCTGGGCGGTGCATTCCCCAAATCCACCAAGCGGCGGAAGGTAAAAGTGCCCGAGGCGCTGGAAATCATGGCTCAAGAAGAGGCGCAGGGACTAGTGGATATGGATAAAGTCGTCAAAAAGGCCATTAAAAAGGTCGAACAATCGGGAATTATTTTTCTTGATGAGATCGACAAAATTGCGGGGCGTAACAGCGGCCAGGGTCCGGACGTGTCCCGGGAAGGTGTTCAGCGAGATCTGTTGCCGATTGTTGAAGGATCCACCGTGACCACCAAATATGGGCCGGTAAAAACCGATCATATTTTGTTTGTGGCCTCCGGCGCGTTCCATACCGTCAAGCCCTCTGATTTAATCCCGGAACTGCAGGGCCGTTTTCCTATTCGCGTCGAGCTGGATGCTCTGGGCAAAAATGAGTTTATCCGGATTTTAACGGAACCCAAAAATGCTCTGTTGCTGCAGTATGTGGCCTTATTAAGGACTGAAGGCGTTGACGTTGTCTTTGAAGAAGATGCGGTTGAAGCCATCGCCCGGATTGCCGAAGAGGTCAATAATCGAACCGAGAACATCGGCGCCCGCAGGCTGCAGACCGTCATGGAACGTCTGCTGGAAGACATTCTTTTCGAAGCACCGGACGTAACAAAACAACGGATCGTAATCGGCAAAGACGATGTGGAATCTAAGTTGCAAGAAATAAAGGACGATGAGGATCTGAGTCGCTACATCCTTTAGTTTTAAATTTCTATTTTCAACATCTGCGCCATGCCCTTTGTCCTTTGCTGAGTACGCTACATTGCTGAACGGAAAAACATAACCGAGCCAAATTTAACTAAGCAAAAATGACCCAAAACAAAAATGCTTCGACCGACAGTGGCATCGGAACGGAGGTGACAGCGTGACTGCAGCGCTCATGCAACTGGCCGATAAAGTGATGGCGGCCACCTATCAACGGTTTCCGATTGCTTTTGAGAAGGGGCGTGGCTGTCAGCTCTGGGACACGGCCGGCCGATCTTACACGGACTTTGTGGCCGGTATCGCGGTGTGCAATCTGGGCCATGCCCACCCACGCATCAGCAAAGCTGTTTCCCGACAGAGCGAAACGCTGCTGCATGTATCGAATCTGTATTATACATTGCCTCAGGTGGATCTGGCCGCCTGGTTGGTGGAAAACAGTTTTGCTGACCGTGTTTTTTTTGGCAACAGCGGAGCCGAAGCCAATGAGGCGGCCATTAAACTGGCGCGCAAATATTTCAAAGACCGCGGAGAAGCAGACCGCTTTCGAATCATCACCATGGAGCGCTCGTTTCATGGGCGCACTCTGGCCACCCTTTCGGCCACGGGTCAGGAAAAAATCAGAAAAGGTTTTGATCCGGTTCTGGCAGGTTTTGATTTTGTGCCCTTCAATGACACCCAGGCGCTGAATGCCCGCATCGGGCCCACTACCTGTGCCGTTATGCTGGAACCCATTCAGGGTGAAGGCGGCGTCCGCTCAGCGGATGAGAATTATTTGAAAACCGTCAGGCAAATCTGTGATGAAACCGGGACGCTGTTAATTTTTGATGAAATTCAGACCGGCATGGGACGCACCGGGCAGCTTTTCGCCTATCAGCATTTTGGAATTGAACCCGATATCATGACCCTGGCCAAAGCACTGGCCAACGGATTGCCCATCGGGGCGATGTTGGCCCGAGAAACGATTGCCACCGCTTTCGGACCCGGCGCCCATGCTTCTACTTTTGGCGGAACCCCCATTGTTACGGCAGCGGCCCTGGAAGTTTGTAAAACTCTGGTGGACGACGGAGTTATCGATAATGGTAAAACCACCGGAGCCTATTTTAAAGAAAAATTGCTCGCGTTAAAAGACCGGCATACCATTATTGAAGATGTGCGCGGGCGGGGTCTGTTGTTGGGCATGAAGCTTAATATAGACGGTGCGCCGGTCGTGAAGCAATGTATGCAAAACGGCTTTCTAATCAATTGTATTCAGGATCGTATTTTAAGATTTATTCCGCCCCTGATCGTTTCTAAGGAAGAAATTGATCAGCTGATGGCGTGCCTCGACAAAATATTGGCCGAGGCTGTATCTTCCTAGAATTCTAATCCGGAGGGTATATTTATGACCCAACATTTGCTGACTCTGGCCGATCTGACCAAAGCAGAATTTGAGGCACTTTTTAAGCGGGCGGTTGAGCTTAAAGAAAAAAAGCAGAAAGATGCCGAAGGCTTTATCCGCTTAAACGCTTTAAGATTAAGGATTCAAAAATTAATCGAAAAATAGGTGCTGGATTGTACTTACTACTAAACCACATGCGTTGAAACCAAATAGGAAAAGTTAACCACGAAAGCACGCAAGGGCGAAAACACGAAAAGGAAAATTTCGTGTTTTCGTGATAAAAAAACGCCTAAAACTCTAAAGATCACCTGTTTAAATAACGGATAACGAATTACCAATACCGAATACCCAATACCGAGATAAACATGTCAGAAAAAATCTGGGCCGGCCGGTTTAAGGAAAAAACCGAAAAAATTGTCGAAACCTTTACGTCCTCAATCGATGTTGACCGGCGGCTATATGCCTATGATATTCAGGGCAGCATTGCGCATTGTAAAACTCTGGCAAAGGCCGGCATCATCTCTGCCAAAGAGGCCGGGCAACTGACGGCCGGACTTAAAAAAATCAAACAAGAAATTGATGCCCAAACATTTCACTACCATGACGCGCTGGAGGATATTCATACACATATCGAATCCCGGCTGGCGGAGATTGTGGGCAATGTCGCCCAGAAACTGCATACCGCCAGAAGTCGCAACGACCAGGTGGCGCTGGACGTACGCCTGTATCTGAGGGATACGGTCGCTTCGATCATCCAGCTTCTGGGACAATTACAAAAGGTTGTGGTCCAAGTGGCCAAGCGCCATATCGAGACGGTATTGCCCGGCTACACCCATCTTCAGCGGGCACAGCCGGTTCTGCTGGCGCATCATCTGATGGCCTATTATGAAATGTTTGCAAGGGATACGGAACGCCTGCAAGATTGCTTAGCGCGTATCAATGTCATGCCTTTAGGCAGCGCGGCGCTTGCCGGCACGCCGCACCCCATCGACAGAAAATATACGGCCGAATTGCTCGGGTTTAAAAAAGTTTCAGCCAACAGTATGGATTCAGTGGCCGATCGTGATTTTATGATCGAATTTTTATCGGCTGCCAGCATTTGTATGATGCACTTAAGCCGGTTGTCGGAGGAGCTGATCATCTGGTCTTCAACTGAATTTGGCTTCATCGAACTGCCTGATGCTTTCGCCACCGGCAGCAGTATCATGCCGCAGAAGAAAAATCCCGATGTTGCTGAACTGGTAAGGGGCAAAACCGGACGCGTATTCGGAAACCTGACGGCCATGTTGACATTAATGAAGTCTTTGCCGCTGTCATATAACCGCGATATGCAGGAGGATAAAGCACTTCTTTTTGATGCGGCCGATATCCTTAGCGCCTGTGTTGAAATTACCGTTCAATTGCTTCCCAAGATCAAATTCAACAAAACAAACATGCAAGCAGCGGCCGGCGAAGGATATCTCAATGCGACCGACATGGCTGATTATCTTGTAACCAAAGGTATGCCTTTCAGAGAGGCGCACCATTGTGTTGGCCAGATTGTAGGCTATGCCGTTGGACACCGCAAAGAAATTCATGCACTTTCGCTGGCGGAATTGCAGCAATTTTCACCCCTCGTTGAAGCCGAGATTTTCGATTTTCTGACAACCCAACAGATGATCGACCGGCGAACCACGATCGGCGGTACGGCGACCCGGGCCGTTAAGGCCGCGATAAAAACTGCCGAAAAGAAGCTGAAAAATTGTTAGATGCCATGTATAAATGTGCCCGCAACCATAAGGGAGTTTGTCTTCATCGCAAATGGTCGCTGGCTTTACTGTTGCTGCTCGGTGGCTTAAGCTTTGTGTGTTTGGGCTGTGGTAAAAAAGGTCCGCCACGGCCGCCGAAGCGACCATTGCCACCGGTGGTCCAAGATCTGCGACACACAATTCAAGGTGACGTTGTCGAACTCAGCTGGACGCTTCCGGGCCCAGCAGGGGGCAGCGCTTCTGCACCGGCAGCGATTAAGGTGTTTCGTGCTGTGCAATCTGATGAAGAAATTAGCTGTGAAACGTGTCCGATTCGTTTTGTGGCAGTGGCTGAGATCCCGATCCATGAAAATGCATCTGAAAAATCAGAATCCAGAACGCTTAGTTTTACAGAGACGATCGATCCCGGCTATCGTTACATTTATAAAGTGATCGTGTTCGATGAGTATGGAATCGGCGGCAAGGATTCGAACACCGTTGAATTCGACCACTCACCTGATTGAGTTATAACTCAATCAGGTTTTATTTTTTAACGGTTATGCGTTATTGGTTTTGGCAAACTGGAGGCATTAATTTGCATTTCAATTTTGGTAAAGCGATTGAATAAGGACCCGTATTTGTCCCAATACCATATAACGAACAACGATTAACGTCATTCAGGGGAAAATATGCATCATTTCACCTATCGCGAAAATCAATTGTATTGCGAAGATGTCCCGGTGCAAACAATTGCAGCCGCGGTCGGCACACCATTTTATTTATACAGCCATGCGACCCTGACCCGCCATCTCAAGGCGTTCCAAGAGGCCTTTGAGGGAATTGATTATTTGGTTTGCTTTTCTGCCAAAGCAAACACGAATTTAGCGATCTTGAAATTATTTGCTGCCAGCGGGTGTGGTCTTGACATCGTATCGGGCGGAGAACTTTACCGCGGGCTCCAGGCCGGTTTTACGCCCGACCGGATCGTTTACTCCGGTGTGGGCAAACGCATTGATGAAATTGACGATGCCCTAAAAGCAGGAATCTTAATGTTTAATCTGGAATCCGTAGATGAGCTGAAACTGATTGACCGGCGTGCCGGAAAATTAATGCGACGGGCACGGGTTGCCATCCGCGTCAATCCGGATGTCGATCCCAAAACCCATCCGTATATTTCTACGGGCCTCAAAGAAAATAAATTCGGCATCGACACCGAAGCTGCCATCGAAGGATACCGGCTGGCTTCCGGACTCGAGCATGTTGAAGTTATCGGGATCGACTGTCATATTGGCTCTCAGATAACCGAAGCCGGGCCTTTTGAAGATGCACTGAAAAGCGTTAAGGCGTTAATGGTACGCTTAAAATCTGAAATGGGTATTGATATCAAATATATCGATATGGGTGGCGGCCTGGGCATTACCTATGGCGATGAGAGCCCTCCGTCTTTAAAAGAATATGCGAAAGCCTTCTTGAAAAGCCTTGAAGACATGGCTGTAACTCTCATTCTGGAGCCGGGAAGAGTATTGGTCGGCAATGCCGGCATTCTGGTAACACGAGCGTTGTATAGCAAAGCCAGCCAGGACAAGAAATTTATTATCGTAGATGCCGGAATGAACGACCTGTTGCGCCCGACGCTTTACAATGCCTTTCATGCAATAGAGCCCGTTGTGCGTTCGGAGGCATCGCTTACGGTGGCCGATGTCGTCGGGCCGATTTGTGAAAGCGGCGATTTTCTGGCCCTTGACCGCAACCTGGCTGATGTGACCGGTGGTGATCTTCTGGCGGTTATGAGCACGGGTGCTTACGGCTTTGTGATGTCTTCAAATTACTGTTCGCGTCCCAGAGTTGCTGAAGTGATGGTCAAAAATGACCAATACCATGTAGTCCGGCAAAGAGAAACATACCCCGATCTGGTCAAAGGCGAAAGTATACCTTCATTTATGGAGTAGTTGGCCTCTTTGGGCTTGGCCCCGATGCCGTATGCTGCTGCTCTTCGATAACCTTTGTAAATTAATACACAGGTCCAAAATGAAGCAGATTCCATTTTACAAGATGAGCGGGGCCGGCAATGATTTTATTATCATCGACAACCGTGATAAGAAGGTCAACGACAATGATTTGACCGGCTTCATTGCCGGCGTCTGCCGGCGGAAAATGTCCGCCGGGGCCGATGGGCTCATTCTAATCGAAACTTCCGAGGCTCATGATTTTCGCTGGCGATTTTTTAATTCTGACGGCAGCAAAGCTGAAATGTGTGGAAACGGCGCCCGCTGTGCTGCGAGGTTTGCCCATGTGACCGGCATTGCCGGAACATCTTTGTCATTTGAAACCGAGGCCGGCGTGGTTAGTGCCCGGATCATCAAGGACCGCGTGAAGGTACTGATGCCGGAACCATCAGATCTTCAACTCGCCTATCCGCTGAAATTGTCGAATCAGACACTGGAAATCAGTAGTATCAATACCGGCGTTCCACACGTTGTTGTAATGGTGGGGCAAGTTGATGATGTAGATGTTGTTTCCCTGGGCCGTGAAATTCGCCTTCATCAAACCTTTGTGCCGGCTGGCACCAATGCAAATTTTGTCCAGCGCAGTAAAGACCATTCAATTAAGATCCGAACCTACGAAAGGGGCGTTGAAGACGAAACCCTGGCTTGCGGAACCGGCGCCGTTGCCGGTGCGATTATTTCAGCCAGCCAGTTTAACATGAATTCACCGGTTGATGTCAAAACGCGCAGCGGCGTTTACCTGACCGTTCATTTCGATGCCAAAGACGGCCAATTTAGCAATGTTCATATGGAGGGCGATGCCCGCATTATTTATAAGGGTGAACTTCAACCGGAGGCCTGGAAATAAAACCAAATGATTGGAATAATGGAATACCGGAAGGATGGAAAAATGGGTTAATTTGAATTAAATCAATTGAAAAAAAAGATAAATCTTCTTAGACTCAGTTTTCCAGGATTCCATACTTCCAACCTTCCAGATCGTTATAGACCCGTAATGCATTTTAAAAGCGAATCAGCTCGTTTTAAAGCGCCTCTTTCAAATGGTAGACATGCATATTGCATATATCTCGGTCGGCTCCAATTTGGGAGACCGGTTGCAAAATTGTCTTAACGGAATTGCTTTCCTCGCCGAATCCGACAAGTCCCGGGTACTTGCGCAATCCCGCATTTATATGACCGAACCGGTGGACTATGAAGATCAAGACTGGTTTATCAATATGATAGTCAAACTTGAGACCGCACTTGATCCGTTTCAATTACTTGATCAAATTGAAACCGCCCAGCGTGTTGCCGGGCGAATGCGGGATGCGATTCGCTATGGCCCGCGGATACTGGATCTGGATATCATTTTCTTTGACGATCACATCATCGATTCAGAGCGTCTGGTGGTGCCGCATCCACGTATGCACCAACGGCGTTTTGTCTTAAAGCCGATTTGTGATATAGATCCAGCTATAATTCATCCGCTATTGAAAAAGGATATGCAATCCTTGCTGGATCGTCTGGGGGAGGATGAACAAAGGGTGATCGAATATCAATGATCAAATTTTTAATACTTTTCGGGGTGGGTTATCTATTGTACCGTTCAATGAAGACTTGGATGTTTCCAGATAGCCGCCCCAGGAAAAACGTCTCCACCCGGAAAAACGGACAGATCGATGACATCATGATCAAGGATCCGTTTTGTGAAGCATATTTTCCGAGACGCAATGCGGTCCATTTGAATATAAACGGAAACGACCTGTATTTTTGCAGCAAGGCTTGCCGGGAACAATATACTGCCCGTCAAACCAAAGAAACCTAATGCGCAATTAAAAATTTCATGGCAACTATCCAAAATTTATTCAGCGGCCCCAATCAGTTGACACTGTTTCGCATTGCAGCGGTACCCATTATTATTATTTTGCTGCTGTTTCCCAACCGCATTTGTACATTTATCGCCGCCATGGTGTTCAGTGCTGCCGCAATTACCGATTATCTGGATGGCTTTTACGCCCGAAAAAGAAACCTGGTGACCACACTTGGCACGGTTATGGACCCGGTTGCCGACAAGTTGCTGGTTTCATCGGCTTTCATCATGCTGGCCGCCTTGCACTGGGTTCCGGCCTGGATGGTCTGCATTATTATTGGCCGCGAACTGGCCGTAACCGGTTTGCGCAATATCATCGCCGAAAAGGGCGAGGATCTGTCCGCATCCAATCTGGGAAAATACAAAACCGGCTTTCAAATCGCAGCCTGTATTCCTTTGATGATCCACTTTCCATTTTTTGGTCTCAATGTACAGGCCATCGGTAATTTATTTTTATGGGGGGCACTGGTGTTCACAATTTGGTCAGGGGTGGACTATTTCATCCGCTCCAGAGGTCTTCTGCAGGGCTGAGCTTTTTTGTTGACAAAATGCTGTTTACTGGCTAAAAAATGACGTTTACAAGAGCGGGAATAACTCAGTGGTAGAGTGCGACCTTGCCAAGGTCGAAGTCGCGGGTTCAAATCCCGTTTCCCGCTCCATTTTTTTGGGCGGCATAGCCAAGTGGTAAGGCAGCGGTCTGCAAAACCGCAATTCGTCGGTTCGACTCCGACTG
>CAJHYI010000399.1_pt1 | contig 29907 bp, 22 predicted proteins | sample 9198771 | NCBI WGS metagenome assembly CAJHYI01 (sample SAMEA7708367, study PRJEB35096) | sediment metagenome | biome: marine neritic benthic zone biome [ENVO:01000025]; feature: sediment [ENVO:00002007]; material: shallow marine sediment [ENVO:03000034] sea grass bed [ENVO_01000059] ...
CGCTGTCCTTTTGGATCAGGTCGATTTTGTTCAGAACCATGATGATGCGTTTGGATTTGATCTTTTCATAAATAAGATGATCTTCGGGGTCCAAGGGGCAATTGGCTTCAATCATAAAAAGAACCAAATCAGACCCATTGACATGTGCGAGGGTTTTTTCGATGCCGATTTTTTCGATCGGATTTTCAGTCGGATGCACACCGGCCGTATCGCTGATGACAACGGGTATTCCCTGAAGATTCAGGATCTCTTCGATGATATCCCGGGTGGTTCCGGGCATATCCGTTACAATGGCACGATCTCTTTTGACCAGCTGGTTTAAAAGACTGGATTTGCCTACGTTGGGTCGTCCGACCACAGCCACTGAAATACCGTCTCTGAAAACATGAGCATCGATATAATTCCGGATCAGACCATTAAGGGGCGCCAAAACTTCTTTTTGAAGCACTTTAACGGTATTTTCGGGGCTGATAAAATCTTCAACTTCCTCCGGAAAATCGATGGCCGCTTCAACATGCGTCAGGATATCGATTAATCTGCTTCTGGCCTGGTCCACCTGGTCCCTTAGCTTTCCGGTCATCTGGGCCGCCGCCAGCTCCAGATTTTTTTGCGTCCGGGCATTGATAACATCGATAACTGCTTCGGCCTGGGTAAGATCAATGCGTCCGTTGAGAAACGCTCTGCGGGTAAACTCACCCGGTTCAGCCAGCCGGGCGCCCTTACTTAAAACCAGCCGCAGGATGGCATGCAAGACCGCGGCGCCACCATGGGCGTTAATTTCGACCACATTTTCGCGGGTATAGGTGTGCGGGGCTATCATGGTCGATAACAATACTTCGTCTAACGGAAGGCCGTCGTCTGGATCAATGATGTGCCCATAGTAAAGCCGATGGGTTTCAAATTCGAATGGTCTGCGACTCTTTTCTTGCCGACTTTTGCCGACATTCGTATCGCGATCTTTTTTCAGCGGCCTGAAAATGGCCTGTGCAATCGTAAAAGCATCATTACCGGATATCTTAACAATGCCGATGCCTCCCCGGCCGACGGGAGTGGCAATGGCCGCAATGGTGTCTGGATCTTTTATCATCAGTTTTCGACCGGTGTAATACCGCTAAAGGTCGCAAGTGCGCGATATTTCGACGTCTATCGCCGGGCCATATTCCTTTTTTGGGGAAGAATCACCAGTTTTCTTAAAGGACCTTCTCCCTGACTACGGGTTTGAATCGCGGAAAAATCTTGCAGCGCGAGATGAACAATCCTGCGGTCATATGCATTCATGGGGCCCAAAGTCATCGGCTTGCCGATTCTTTTGGATTTTTCGGCCAGCCGTAATGCCATTTTTTCCAGATTTTCCTTGCGGGTCTCCAGATAGCCCTCAATATCCACCAAGACCCGGATTCGGTTTTGATTGCGCTTATTGACAACTTTATTGACGATGGCCTGAATGGCATCCAGGGTCTGACCCCGTTTACCGATCAAAATTCCCGCATTTCCGCCATTGACATTGAAAAATAACCGATCCGAATCCTTTTCAATCGAAATTTTAGCACCCGCAGTGATGGTGTCGATAATGCGCTGTAAAACAAGCCGACCCATTTCAGCAGGATCATCTGGAAAAGAATAAAGTTCCTGGCCGTTTTGGTTATCTTTTAAAGTCGCCTCATCTTTTCCCGGATACACCTCAGCTGAATCTTGAGACGGGCCGAATTCATCTGAGTGACTGCTTTCGTCCTCAGCGGACATGGCCATTTCTTCCAGCGCCAGCGTCTCTTCCGGCAGCTGTACCCTAATTTTGGCTTGTTTGGTGCCGGACAAACCGAATATACCGCTGGATCCGTAGGAAAGCACTTCGTATTTTAAATCCTCTTTCGGCAGTTTGAGTTCTTCACTGGCCCGCTCAACCGCCTTGTCAACGTTTTTGGCTTTGAATTCCAGCTTAGCTGACATATAAGAACCTCCATAATCAGGAATATTTTTTCTGAGTATAATATTGCTGGGCAATCGATAAAATGTTGTTTACCAGCCAGTATAAAACCAGACCGGATGAAAAATTGATAAAAATGACGGTAAAAATAATGGGCATAAACATCATCATTTTGGCCTGGGTGGCATCACCCATCGGAGGCGACATTTTTTGCTGAAGCAGCATACTGGCGCCCATAACCACGGTCAAAACCGGTATACCGTAAGGGGGTTCCATAAAGGGTATTGAAAAGTCAAAACGAAACAGACGGTCCGGTGCCGCGAGGTCATCAATCCAGAGAAAAAAGGGTGCGTGCCGCAGTTCTATAGCTTCGTAAAGCATGCGGTAAAGTGCAAAAAATACCGGCAGCTGAACAACCATAGGCAAACAACCGCCTAAAGGATTGACTTTGTAAGTTTTATACAGTCCCATGACTTCCTGGTTCATTCGTTGTTTGTCATCTTTGTATTTTTCGCGGATCTCCTTCATCAGCGGCTGAAGTTTTTTCATTTCGCTCATGGATTTATAGCTTTTTGATCCCAATGGCCACAAAAGAAGTTTCACCAGAATGGTTAAAATAATAATGGCCACACCGTAATTGGGGATGACGCTGTAAAATAAATTCAGGAGCCACAGGCAGGGTTTGGCAATGAAATCAAACCAGCCGAAATCAATCAGCTTCTCCAGATTATTGCCGACGCTTCTTAACTGGCTGATTCTTTTGGGGCCGATATAAAGTTTGTATTTGTAAGTGTATTGGTTACCGGGCGGTATGGCTTTTTCCGGCTGCTGGTATTGAGCCTTCACAACTTTTTCTGATTCCAACGCCAGATGCAATCCGGCTTCTTCGATCTGTTCGGGGATGAGGCCGGACATAAAATAGCGGCTTTGCAGCGCGACCCAATTGATTTTGCCGTCAAAGGTATTCTGTTCCTTCAGCTTTTTAATCTTAATTTCAAGCAGCTCATCATTGATCAGGGCGCTGGGCCCCTCAAAAGCATACAACCGCTTGTCACCGGGGGCCTTACCGTTTAAGCCGACGATAAGCCTATCCTGGATGCCGCGTCCAGATCCATTTTTTATTGTTACATCCATACCAACGACGTAGGATTCCGAATCAAAGCTGAAGGTTTTTTGGATCACAACACCCTCGGGGGAACGCCATACAAAAGCCAGATTCCGGGTACGCTCATTTACCACCACCCGTTCGGCGGTCAGATCGGTGCTAAAAACAGCTTTATCCAGCCCCGCAATGCTTTTGCCGCTGAATCCAAGATGACCGACGCCCGCGGCCCTTTCATTTATAAGTACTTGTTTTAATTGCGCATTTTTTTGAACACTTTCACGGTATTTTTTTAGCAAAAAACTGTAAACCACGGCCCCGCTTTCAGAAATTTTTGCCTCATAGAGCGGCGTCTCCACGGTAATGGTCCTTGCGATTGGGGTAGCCGTACCTCCGGTGGCGGGTTGCGCGGTCAATCCTGTCTGTTCGCTGTCTGCCGAATAAGGCTTTGCCTGATCTTGCGTTTGAACCGGTTGTTCCTTTGCACCCGCCGGCTCCTCGGCCTTTTTGACCGGCTGCTGTTCAGGCGGCGGGGGAGCGAAAAAAAATTGCCATGCCAAAAATATAACCAAAGAGATGACGATGGCTAATAACAATCGCGATTGTTCCATAGTTTTCTCCTGACAACAGGTTGTAAAAATGAGGCCGTCTTTGGTTGCCGCAAAAAAAGCCCGTCATTTCAAGATCAAACAGGTTTATCGTCTGGGGTCTTCGCAAGGTGAGCAGAGCCTGCGCCGTTAACCATTCAGTGTTTATCCTGCAGAAGGCGTTCGCATCGTTTTGTTATGCGCAGATTGGGGAACCGGATCAACACCACCAGGATGAAAGGGATGACATTGTAGCAAGCGTCTGGATGCCAGAAACAGGCCTTTAAACGGACCGTGCTGTCGGATTGCCTGATAGGCATAATTCGAACAGGTTGGATAAAAACGACAACAGGGACCCAATATCGGAGATAATGTATACTGGTAGGCCCTGATTGATGTGAGCATCAATAGCAATATGATTTTTTTAATCAACACCATTCACAATCTGTTCAAACAAGTCTTGAAGGGATGAGAATACCCTCTCGGCTGAAAGGTCTGCGGACTTTTTTTTGGCTACAATGTTGATATCCCAGTTTTGATTTAAATGCCGCCTGTTTAATCGAAAATATTCGCGTACCAATCGTTTGATTCTGTTTCGAAGTGCAGCTTTTCCGACCTTTCGTGTAACGGTAATGCCCAGCCTGCAGTGATCGAGTCGGCCCGCTTTAAATAATGCGACAAAGCAGTCGTTTTGTACCTTGCGCCCCGATCGGGTGAGTTCAAGAAATTCCGATCGCTTTAGGATTCGATCATCCGTTTTAAAGAAAAAGCGCATCGTAATCCATCACCCGATTCAATAACCGGGTTGATTTAACCGGCAAGTCGAGCTCTGCCTTTAGCCCGGCGTCGATTAATTATCCTGCGACCCGCTTTAGACGCCATCCGTTTGCGAAATCCATGATTTCTGGCCCGTCTGATTCTGCTGGGTTGAAAAGTGCGCTTCATTTTATAAGCCCCTTATATTATTATATTTTTTTAATTATCGGGTGGATGCCAACAGCCATTTTATCCGGCCCGAGCGTGCATAGCCCGAAATTTTTGATATAAATCACAAGCTTGAAACCATGTCAAGATTAAATGACTATTCCTGATGAATTTCAAATATATCGAACTCTTCCAGGTGATAGGTGGTGTTGGGGTAAATGACAATTTGCTTGCCGATGGCTTTTTCCAGAGCAGCGATCAGGGAATTTTCTTCGTCATGCAGCAGCTCGGCGATCTGCGGATTGACCCGTAATGTCAGCCGGATACCGTTCATGTCCTGGGACTCCCGCAAAATTTCGCGAAAAATAGTGTAACAAATGGTCTGCTTGGATATGATATAACCTTCACCGTCACAGTAATAGCAGGGCTCGCACAGAATCCGCGTAAGCGGCTCCCGCGTGCGTTTGCGGGTCATCTGGATGAGCCCCATATCAGACATCGGCAGCGCATGGGTTTTGCTCTTGTCTTTTGACAGGGCTTCCTTGAAAGCGGTGTAGACTTTTTCCCGGTTGGACTTTTTATCCATATCAATAAAATCGATAATGATAATTCCGCCGATATCCCGCAACCGGATTTGATAGGCAATCTCTTTGACGGCTTCCAGATTGGTTTTTAAAATCGTTTCTTCCAGGTTGTGCTTGCCGACGTAGCGGCCGGTGTTGACATCAACCGCTACCAGCGCCTCGGTGTGCTCAATGGTAATATATCCACCGGATTTCAACCAGACTTTGCGCTTCAGCGCTCGCGAAATGTCGCCTTCCAGATTGTAGGCATCAAAGACCGGCTCAGCGCCCTCATAAAGCACCACATGATCCTTTAAGGTGGGCATGTAGGTGTCCAGAAAGGACAACACCGAATCATAGGTTGGTTTGTCGTCAATCACCAGTTTCTCGACTTCATGGATCAGCAAGTCCCGCACCGCGCGCAGGCTCACGGAAATCTCATGATGCAAAATGGACGGCGTGGGGGCTTTTTCATATTTCCTCTGGATGTTGGTCCACAGGTTATTCAAAAAGGCCATTTCGGAAGCCAATTTTTCTTCCGGCTCGCCCTCAGCTGCCGTGCGCACAATATAGCCATGGTTATTGGAGCGTAAATCCATAACAGCCTGCCGTAAACGTTCGCGCTCGGCTTCATCTTCTATTCTGCGGGAAATACCAATGTGATCGGACGAGGGCATCAGCACCAGAAAGCGGCCGGGCAGGGAGATGTAAGCTGAGATGCGAGCCCCTTTCGTGCCAATCGGCGATTTGGCAACTTGGGCCATTATCTCCTGGCCCTCTGAAATCAGTTCTTCAATCTGCTGGCTGCGCCGGTAGTCAAAGGTTGCCGGCTCCGAATCAATTTCGCTTTCGGCGTCCGGCGCCTCGGAGTCAATCTGAAAGAGACGTTCGTATTCTTTTAAATCCGCGGCATAAACATCATCCACGTAAACAAAAGCCGCCTGATTCAGACCGATATCGACAAAAGCCGCTTGCATTCCGGGCAATACGCGCAATACCCTGCCTTTATAAATATTGCCGGCGACATCCGAATCATCCCCGCGATCCACATATAATTCAACGATGGTTCCATCTTCCAAAAGTGCCACACGGGTTTCATGATCCAATACATTGATGATCAGCTGTTTATACATGGTGTCGCTGTGCTCCGAATTTCTTAAACGATTTGGTACCTTAAAAATAATTTCTAAGTTTCATATATTAAAACTTTTCACCACGAAGACTCGAAATTCACAAGGGATTTTAATGGTTTTCCTTGTTAATCATGCTTTGTGTTCTTCGTGAACTTTGTGGTTAAATATCTTTTGGTTCTATGCCTGAATTCAATTTCATGATTTTTGCCTGCTTGACCTGCGTCTCGCTTAATTTAAATATGTGGCGCAGAACATCAAACGGCCGCACGGATTTTCCCGGCTCGGATTGAAGGGTCAGCTCCAAATGACCTGAATTGTGTAATATAGTGTTTACTACAATATCCTTTAAATCTATCTTTTTCAACTTTCCTTTTCGACCGGTGAGCGTAATGACAAAATCCGGCAGCTCGCTGAAAGCCCTCAACAGCGTTTTGTCAAACTGCCCGTCTGCCAGGGTAATTCTGTAGCGGATACGCCGGCGAAGGTTGGTCGGCGATTTTTGGGGTGCGATTTGGCAAGCGTTGATCTTAAGCCCGTCAGGCAGTTGCGCGTTTAACATGTCCTTCACCTCCCGGGGACGAATATAATCAGGTGCGGATATAATAAAGCGCTCCTGCTGGCTTTCGATTCCCACCGGCAATGGATCGTCAAAGGAGATTTTGGGTTTGGGGTGAAATCCCTCTGAAAACCGAACTGTAATTCCGGCCCGTTTTAAGGCGCGATGAAAAATATTGACCAGTTCAAGATGCCCGAAATACCGGGCCTGATCCCGCTTGGTATAAAAAACATGGAGTTTTTTAAATGCCGCCGGTTTCAGGGCAGCGGATCGCTGCGCCCGCAAGGTATTGTCTTTTAACGTGTCGTGAGTTAACGGCTCTATTTGTTCAAAGTCGCAAACGCCGCACTGGTTGCAGGCATCCACACGACAATCCGCCGTATAAGTGCCTTTAAGTGCATTCTCCCATTCTGCGGTCAAAAACTTTTTGGTCACCTGGGTGTAAATATGATCCCAGGGCAACGGTTCACAAACGTCTCTTTCACGGATGGTGAAAAAGTCCGGGTCCACACCCTGCTCCTCAAAAGCCGCTTGCCACAAATCATATCGAAACTGATCGCTCCAGCCGTCAAACCGACAGCCTTTCTGATGGGCGGCTACCAACAATCGGCTCAGCCGGCGATTGCCGCGCGCCCAAACCCCTTCCAGCCAGCTGACTTTCGGATTCTGCCATTTAAATTTAATGCCGCGCAGTTTCAGCTGCTCCTGAAGCCGCCGGATGCGGTCCTCAGATTCGGCCAGTGACAGCTGGGGGGCCCATTGAAAGGGGGTATGGGGTTTGGGGATAAACGTCGCCACGCTGACATTGAGCTGCCCCCGGCGCCCGGCACGACGTTTGGTTTTTCGCAGGGATTTGACTAAATCCACCAGGGCTTTTAGATCCGCTTCGGTTTCGGTGGGAAGGCCGATCATAAAATACAATTTGATAACCTGCCAGCCCAGGTCAAAGGCATCTTTGACCGTCGCCCTAATATCGCTTTCGCAGATATTTTTGTTGATGACGTCGCGTAGCCGCTGACTGCCGGCTTCAGGGGCAATGGTAAAGCCGGTTTTGCGCACTGTTTTGATCAGTTTCATCAGCTCCGGCGTCAGCGTTCCGGCCCGCAGCGACGGCAGGGACACCGCCACATTCTGAGTCGCATAGTGCGACATCAAACGCTCCATCAGCGGTACGATACAGCCGTAGTCACCGGTGCTTAACGACAGCAGGGAGATGTCTTCGTATCCGGTATTATTGACGGATTGATCACAAAGGGCAAGCAGTGAATCGGGTGAGCGTTCGCGCACCGGCCGGTAGATCATGCCGGCCTGACAGAACCGGCAGCCGCGGGTACAGCCTCTGGCAACTTCCAGCCGCAGTCGATCATGTACGGGTTTGCCGAAGGGGATGATCGGTTTCTCCGGAAAAGGCACCTGATCCAGATCGGCAACGATGGTTCGGCTCACATGTGTATAATCGGGCTTCTGCGGCTCCAGCGTCTGAAAACCACAGTCATCATAGCGCGGCTTAAAAAACGCGGGGATGTAGACACCTTCAATTTGTGACCAGCGTTTTAAAAGGGCTTGTTTATCGCTGGCGGTGTTCTTTTTCCATTCCAGCCAACTTTCAGCCAGCTGCAGGGTGACTTTTTCACCATCGCCGATGACCATGGCATCAAAAAAATCCGCAACCGGCTCCGGGTTGCAGGTACACGGGCCTCCGGCGATAATCACCGGATAAGAGCCGTCCCGCCGGTCGGCATAAAACGGAATGCCGGACAGCTCTAAAATAGTTAAGATATTGGTGTAGTTCAGTTCGTAAAGCAGGCTGAATCCGATAATATCAAAGCGGTCAAGCGGCAGACGGCTTTCCAGAGAAAATAAGCGCAGCCCGGCTGCTCTCAGTTGCTGACCCATATCCACCCCGGGCGCAAATACCCGCTCGGCGGCGATCTCCGCATGCGCATTGAGGATGTGATACAGAATCTGCATTCCGAAGTGGGAGGTGCCGATTTCATAAAGGTCCGGGAAGGCCAGTGCAAAGCGCAGTTTGACGTTGTCCGGGTCTTTTTTGATCTGATTAATTTCCCCCCCCAGATAGCGGCTGGGTTTTTCAACCAGAGGCAGTATATCTTCAATGGTTATAATGCTCATAGGGATTGTGGGTGTTTCAATGCGCGCAATTTAGCTTGAAACGCTATCATCTAAAAAGCCAATAAAAAGAAGTGCCTAAAATTGAGGAATTCTATCTATTTGAGGGGTCGGGAAGTTTTTCCGCCCAACCCCCGATAATAGCGGAATGAATTATCAGCAGCGAAATCGTGCACTGTCTGAATGGTTTAGGGCGCGTTGCGAAAAAACAGCAATAACCACAAAGCCACAAATTTGATTTTACGTCTAACCTATCGTTTTATATTTGAATTCTGTTCTTTCGCTACACGCCCTTAATCATGAGTTTGCACGATGAAGTCGTTGATGATTCATTCCGCAATCGATTTGAGAAAAACTCCCCGACCCCTCAACTATTTAAGCTTTTAAAAATGTCATAACTGTTCAGGATTTCAAGCGCCCGTACAACCTGATTATCGGTCAGGAGTCGCTCGCGATTCAGCGGACCGACTCTAAACTGCATTTCCTGGTTTTGGGTTTCGGGCTTTTGGGGCTCGTCGCTTTGTTTTTTATTTTTTTCAGGTTCGGCTTCAAGATGGTTTAACAGGTCTTTTTCTTTTAACAAACCTTCTTCCTGCAACTCTTCGGGATCGATGCGCTTCTGTGTTAAAACGATATCCGGTTCGATTCCTTTGGCCTGAATGGAGCGGCCGTTCGGGGTGAAATACCGGGCAATGGTTAATTTAACCCCGGAGCCGTCTCGCAAGGTCTCCACGGTTTGCACGGAACCTTTGCCAAAGGAAGTCGTGCCCAGAATCAGGGCCCGTTTTTGGTCCTGGAGCGCACCGGCCACGATTTCAGAAGCGCTGGCACTTCCACCGTTAATCAGCACAACGAGCGGATAACTGCGCGTGTCAGTTGCCGGCGTGGCCATATACTCCTTTGTGTTTTTCTTGTTTCGTCCTTTTATGGATAGAATTTTGCCTTCGTCCAAAAAAAGATCGCTCACCTGAATGGCCTGATTCAACAAGCCACCGCCGTTGTTTCTTAGGTCCAAAACAAGCCCTTTGACAGTGACCTCAGCGGATTCCATTTTATTCAATGCCGCTTCAAGCTCTCTGGTTGTGCTGCCTGAAAATTGTGACAAGCGAATGTAGTTGTAGCCGGGTTTAAGCTCAATAGCTTTGACACTTACAATCGGAATAACATCACGCACCAGCTCAAAATCAAGTGGTTTCTTTGCCCCTTGGCGTATGATCGTAACTGATACCTGGGTGCCTTTTGGACCCCGCATCATACTCACGGCTTCACGCAAATCTTTCACCGGTTTGCCGTTGACCTTTACAATTCGGTCCTGGGCGATGATTCCAGCTTTGTATGCCGGCGTGTCTTCGATGGGTGAAATTACGGTGACAAACCCATCTCGCATGGTGATATGGATCCCGATTCCGGTGAACTTTCCTTTGGTGTCAATTTGCAAATCTTCGAATGCTTCAGGCGGCATCAGGGTTGAGTGTGGATCCAGGCTATGAAGCATACCCTGGATCGCTTTTTCAATGAGCGCCTTCGACTCAACATCATCAACATATTCATTTTCAATCAGCTCAATGACATCCGCAAAAATTTTGAGCTCCTCATAGGCTTCGTCATTTTTAGCAGCAAGGTCACCGAAAAAACCGGTACCGATCGTCCAAAAAACCACGGCGCTGACCATGACCATCCAAAGCTTAACGTTCTGAATCTGTTTTAATTTCATTTATGTACTCCTTAAAAGTGTTCTCTCGCAAACGCACCGTGATCGTCAAGAATTCGATTGCCGATTGTCAAATCCTATTGCGGCAGGCCTGGCCGCTTTACGTGAGATAATCAATCGTTGAAATTTTTCGGTTTTTGCAGGTAGCCCCGCGATCGTTTGAAAATTATATTATGAATCAGGAGTTGACTTAACCGGTTTCAAGCCACTGCATCGGATCCAACGGTTTCCCATGGTGTCGGACTTCAAAATAAAGCTTCGGACCGCTAATGGATCCGGTATCGCCGACAGTGGCAATCACTTCCCCGGTTTCAACAGAATCTCCATTTGATTTAAAAGCTTCCTCAATATGGGCATAGACCGTATAGTAATTATTACCATGGTCTATGATAATCATGTTTCCGTATCCTTTAAACCATTCGGCATAAAGAACTCTACCGGCATATACGGCTTGTATCGGTTCGCCTCTTTCGGTTTGAATCTCAATCCCGCTGCGGAAATTCAATACCTGATAGCGGGTATTTTTAAACTCACCGAAAAGACTTACTATTTTACCCTTTACCGGCATTTTTAGCAAGCCTTTATATGCCTGAAACGCCTCCCCGGTGCGATATTCGTCCGGAACGCCTGCGCTTGACCCGGCCCCTAAATTTTTTATCTTTTCATCCAAATTCAGGGCTGCCTGTTTCAAAGATTCAATGGCGGCCAGTTGAGCAGACTTTTCTTTGCGCACGTAGGCCAACAGATTTGAGCGTTTCTTGCGATCAGTTGCCATGCGATTGATTTGTGCCCGATAGATTTCGGCCCGCCGACGCTTTTCATCTCTATGCGCCTCCAGACGCGATCGGATGATTTCCAATTCCAGGCGGCTGTTCATTAAATCCTTGATAACCTTTTCGTCTTGGGCCAGAATTCGCTCGATGGCGGTTTTGCGCTGTAGCAGCTCTTGCAGGTTTTCGGCCGAAGCCAGCAGATGGAATTTTCCCAGCCAGTTCAATTTATATAAAGCAACCAGGCGGTTGGCCACATATTGTTCATTGGTCTTTATCTGATTAACGAGATTTTCGGATGTCACAGTTGTATCAGTTATCATTTTATCGAGTTGGCCAATTTCGCGGCTGAGGCCGGCAGTCCGCTTACGGGAGCGATTTAAAGCCCGATCGGCCTTGTTTAACTGCTGTATAATATCGGTTTCCTTATGGGTAAACTTTTGAATTTTGGCTCTGCCTTTTTCGATTTCACGACTAATATCCATAGCCTTTTTTTTATACGCATCAATTGGCGCTTCTGGTTCCTGAGCATTTATCAAGGAACTGACTGCAACAATTAAAAGGCAGCCGGCTACAACTCCTAAAGCCCTGATAAAGATGCTTTTGGAGCCGGAACGCATCATTTTATTATGCAATCTGTAGTTCATTTTAAAACTTTTCGTGTTCAAGGGCGAAGATTTAAGCAGGGCAATCATTCCAGTCTCTGTTGCTACCGCTTCAAATATTGCTTGAGAGAAATGTAGGAGCCTAACCACCCGACCAGCATGCTGAGTAAAATGATAAGCGCCGCCATCAGCGGTGAAAGAAATCGAACGTTAAACAGGCCGGAAAAAAATCCCTGTTCAATATTGGACGCCATAGACCAATATGCCATAAATAAGACGGCCAAAGCGACGCCCGCCCCGGCAGCACCCTGCATCAAACCCTGAAAGTAAAATGGAATCTTGATAAAGTGTTCTGCTGCACCCACCAGCCGCATGATCTCAATTTCGTCCCGCCTGGAATAGATGACCAGTCGGATGGTATTGGCCACGATAAACACAGCGGCCATAAAAAAAATGCTGCACATGGTATATCCGGTTAGTCTAAAAAGATTAAAAATCTGGGCAAAGCGTCCTAACCAGCGCTGCCCGTATTCAACCTCCTGAACCGCATCTAAAGCTTCAATTTGCGTGGCCAAAACCTCCACCTTTTCCCAGCTCTGGGATTTAGTGTTTAATTGGATTTCAAGTGCATCAGGCAGGGGGTTTTTGTCCAGATTTTCAAAAAGAGATGCCTGTCGTTTCATCTGCGATTTTAATTGCTTCAAGGCCGTTTCTTTCGAAATGAACCGTACAGTTTTGACAGCGGGCAGGGTTTGGATTTTACCACTTAGTGCCGTCAATTGTGACGGTGGAAAATCCGACTTCAGATAGGCCATAACCCGCAGCCCTTTTTTCCAGAAATTCATAATTTCACTGGTGTTGATAAAGAAAAGAACAAATGCGCTGACGATGAGGATGGATAACGAAATGGTCAATAGGGTAATGAGATTTAACAGCCGATTGTTGCGAAAGTCTTTTAGGGCCCTTTTAAAAAATAGAATTATCATAATGCTTTTCGATTATGGACGATCCTTGCAGTCGCCCTTGTTTCAAAAGCAAAACCCGTCCCCCGGTTTTGCGAATGAGCGCTTTGTCATGTGTTGCGATAATGACGGTCGCTCCCCGGATATGAACGCCATTAAGCAATTTCATAATGATATTGGCAGAATCATCATCGAGGCTTCCGGTGGGTTCGTCGGCCAGTATGATTTTAGGATCTCCGATTATGGCGCGGGCAACAGCAACCCGCTGCTGTTCTCCACCGGATAAACTTGGCGGAAGGGCGGCTAGTCGATCCTCCATACCGACCAACCGCAGCACACCCCTGACTCTTTTCTGGATCAAGCGCCTATTTTTACCGGCAGCCTCCAGCACCAGCGATACATTATCAAAAACGTTTCGGTTGGCGATGAGTTTGTAATCTTGAAAAATAATACCGAATTTTCTGCGTAGAAACGCCACGCGCTTGCGTGGAATGCGGGAAATGTTCATTCCATCGATCAAGACCTGACCTTCGGACACCGGTTCGGCCAAATACAGCAGCTTGAGCAGAGTGGTTTTTCCTGCTCCGCTGGCACCGGTGAGAAAGACAAAATCATTTTTAAAAATATCAAGGGTAATATCGATCAGGGCCTTTTTGTTACCGTAATTGCGATGTACGTGGAACATCCGAATTATGGAACGCTTCTCATCGGTATCAGTCATTCCATTACTTCCTGCCCCATCGCACGGTAAAGCGTGGCTTTTGAAATTTTAAAATCATAAAGGGCGTTAAAATAATTGGTCAGGGTATCGGATAGCAACGTCTGGGCATCTAAAACATCGGTGGTGGTGGCCACCTGTTCTTTAAACCGTTCCTGGTTTATACGAAAGTTTTCCTTGGCCTGCTCGATGGCTTTCTCAACGGTGATAATATTTTTTTCACTTTCGCGGGTCCGCAGATAGGCTGTTTTAACCTCCAGCTCAATGTTGTCCAGAATTTGCTCTCGGCGATATTGAGCCTGAGAAAGGCGATGCAATTTTTCTCTGACACCGAAATGGGTTCGACCCCATTCCCAGAAATCCCACTCGGCTGTCGCCCGGAGATTCCAGCTTCTAGCATCGGAAATTCCTTCTCCGCCGCTTACTTCCCAATCATCGCCGGACCGGATATACTCTCCTCTTAAATTGATCGAAGGCATGTAATCCTTTTTGGCCAGGCGAACCTCTTTTTCAGCAATTTCAACATCCAGATCAGCCACGTTGATTTCGAGTCGGTTATTGCTGGCACTATCCAGGCAATATTGGAAATCATGCACAAAGGGCGCATAATCAAGGACATCCTGCAGTTCAACCGGTGTATTTACGCGTCGCCGAAGGAGCGTATTGAATTGGGACGTGGCGATCGCCAGATCATTTAGCGCCACAATATGGGCCTGCCTGGCATTGGCCAGCGATGCCTGAGACTCCAGCAAATCATTGAGCGGGGACATCCCGACCTCGTAAAAGTTTTCGGCCACCTCTTTCTGGGCGGCGATTTGGTTAACCCGCTGTTTGGCAACCTCCAGCAACTTTAAGGTTTTTAATACCGAATAAAATGCATTTTTGGCATCCAAAATCACATCCTGCCGTGTTATCTTTGCGCTAAATTCAGCCGCGTCGAGGTCGAGGTCGGCGATTCGATACTGGTTAATCAGCGAAAATCCTCTGAATATCGGCTGGTTAAAGGAGGTCACAAAAGTATATTCGTCATCGGGACGCACGATAAAATCCTGACCCACCAGACCGGTCAGCTCCTGGGTTTGTTCCCTGTTGCGATGCAGATAGTCATAGGAGGCACTGAGGGTCGGAAAAAACTGTGTCATGCTTGCTCTGCGATTTTGTTCAGCGGCTTTGACTTCCTCCTGGGATTGTTTTAGATTCAAATTGGCATCAAGCGCCATTTTGACCGTATCATTTAGAGAAAGCACTTCCGGTGGGTCACCAGCCGCTAAAACAGCCGGCATCAGCAGGGTGAGTCCACTGAGCCAATATAAAAATAGATTCCGAAGAATCCTCTTTTTCATCATCATATTTTTTCCTCTATGGATTAAAATGCGATGCATTTTAGAGATACGAATTGACCGACTTTAATTTTACTGTTACAAACCTCTGTGAGTTCAAGGAGTGCCCTCCCGGGTTTTCCTTGCTTAAAGCCTCCGCTGAATCCCATTAACAGGCTTCTTTCTTTTTAGTGGAGGCTTTTTTATATCCAATCACGCTTTTAAAATCAATATTTTCTTGGTTAGCGGGCTCCGCAGGTCGTTTAAACACAATTATACCGCTTTCCATAATAATGTTCCGAAATAAGGAATTGCGGCATAAGGGGTTGTAGAAAAAAACGTTTAAATAACGTAACGTTTTTTTGACAATCCCTATAAAAGCGCAGCATACAAACAGTCCATGTTTTAAATTTCAATTAAGGATGGCGGCAATGAAAGCAGAATTAATCGACATGTTGTGTCAGAAGTCCTTCAAATTCAGCAAAGAGCCGATCTATAAATTGGTGTCGGGCCGGATGAGCCAGTTTTACGTCAATTGTAAACCGGTTACTCTCTGCGCCCGTGGCATGTACTTGGCCGGGCACCTGTTATTTGAATCGATCAAAGACGACGATGTGACCGCAGTCGGCGGCCTGACTTTTGGTGCCGATCCACTGGCAGTTGCCACGGCCTTTACCTCCGAGTTAAAGTCCAGGCCGATCAATGCTTTTTCCATTCGAAAGACACGCAAGGATCACGGAATGATTCGCTGGATTGAAGGCGATATCCAGCCAGGTGAGCGGGTGGCTATTATCGATGATGTGGCCACGACCGGTGGCTCCACCATAAAGGCCATTGAACGGGCCCAAGACGAGGGGCTGGAAGTTATTAAGGCTGTGATTTTTGTAGATCGACAGGAAGGGGGGCTTGATAACATTCGGCGGCACGTGCCGAATGTCTCCTGCGTTATAACTCGGGACGAACTGATGAAGCGGTATCTTTCAGAAAAAAGATGACAGAAGACAGAAAACAGAAGTCAAATAAGGTCCGCCATCTTTCAATTTTAAAACCTGTCTTCTGACCTCTGTTCTCTGTCATCTTTTTACGATATATGTTGCACATGCATCGTCGGATTCCCAGGCCGTGACCCGGCTTACGTGGACTGATGAATCGTCGATTTTGGTCTGCAGCTCTGTGGCCACAAAATAGGCGATGTTTTCCGATGACGGTTTTCCGTCAGGGATATAATCGAGCTCGTTTAAAAATTTGTGATCCAATTTATTGATTATATCGGCCAGATGGGTCTTGATCTCCCCAAAATCCATCAGCACACCGCCTGCACTTAGCTTGTCTCCAGTGACATAGACCTCGACTTTCCAGTTGTGACCGTGCATATTTTCACATTTTGATCCAACCATTGTCAGCTGATGCGCAGCTGCAAAACGCGTTACGACTTTTAGTTCAAACATTTCATTAACCAAAAAAACCGAAAGTAATCATTTTTTGAAAACTAGCCGGTTGCTTTGTTGGCATCCCCTTTAAGGATATTCTTTATCTTATGTGAAATTTTTTTTGACTCGAGTTCGGCAAATTCTTTCAGAAGCGTTTCCTGCTTTTTTGTAAGATGGGTAGGTGTTTTAACGGCCACCTGGATAATCTGGTCACCCCGTTGCAGCGTTCTTAACGATGGAATGCCTTCTCCATGGAAATAAAAAATATCGCCCGGTTGGGTACCTTTTGGAATTTTAAGAGTTTTATCGCCGTTTAAAGTCGGCACGCTGATTTTGTCGCCCAGGGCAGCTTGGACAAATGAAATGGGGATTTCGCAAATGATATCGGTGTCCCGCCTTTTAAAAAAGTCATGCGGCTGAGTATGGATAAACACATATAGATCGCCGGGGGGGCCTCCCAATACACCCGACTCGCCCTCTCCGGTCAGGCGCAATCTGGAGCCGTTATCGACCCCAGCCGGAATTTTGACCGCGACTTTTTTGCCGGTCATCACCTGACCCGCTCCGCGGCATTTTGGACATGGATGCCGAATAACCTGGCCATTACCACGGCATGACGGGCAGGTGGTCCGGACCGTAAAAAACCCCTGGCTGCGGGAAACTTGACCGGTGCCGCTACAATGACGGCAGCTTTCCGGCTCGGTGTCTTTCTCGCATCCATTGCCGCCACAGTCGGGACAGATTTCCCGTTTTTCAATTTCAATCTCGGTTTCGATTCCAAAAACCGCCTCCATGAAATCCAGGCTGAGATCGTATCGTAAATCGGCACCGGGCATGGCTCGGCTCCTTGAGCGCCGGCGGGATGAGAAGCCAAAAAAATCTTCGAAAATGTCTCCGAAGCTGGAAAAAATATCTTCAAAGCCGCCGAAGCCGTGAAAACCGGTATTTTCAAGCCCGGCATGGCCATACTGGTCATAAAGGGAACGCTTTTGTGGATCTCGCAGTACCTCGTAAGCCTCGGCAGCTTCTTTAAATTTTTCTTCTGCTTTTTGATCGTTTGGGTTTCTGTCCGGATGGTATTTTAATGCCAGTTTGCGGTAGGCAGCTTTCAGTTCATTGTCGGTGGCATTTCGGCTGACAGTTAGAATTTCGTAATAATCCCGTTTGGTACGCATAGTTTTTTCCAGATAATCGATATTGTTCTGCCTAAATTGAGCGATTGTCGAGGTCGCAGATCCGCCTCTGGAGGATTGCCACAGCTACGCGGAAGATGGCGTTCCGCTATAGTCGTCTGTGCGGGACGGCATCTGACACTGTAGATGTGGTGAGATCGGCAATCCCGGAGGGTTTCAAATTTTAAAAATATTAATCGATATCACTCATTGTAAATAAAACAAAAAAATTCTTTCTTAAAATTTGAAACGCTCAATTTAGCTCTAAAGTAATGCACCTAAAAATGATGTCAATTTAGCGATCTGATAATTTCTTCCGCGAACGCGTGCTGAGCAGGAAAGCCGCAACCGTTATAAGCATAACGACTGCGCCCAGCGGAAATGCAGCTTTCAGTTGAAATGCATCCATCATTAAACCGCCGATTAAGGATCCACAAAGCATTCCTAGACTGTGCGCCAGTGTCAAAATGGCCATCACAGAGCCCATCGAATCGGTTTCGCTGCCCTTGAGGACTGCAATGGCCATCAGGGCCGGCATAGCGATGCCGCCGCCGATACCAAAAAAAATACTGGCCCAGATCATCCCTGTAAAATCCGGGATCCATTCGAATGCATAAATAGCGCCCGCAACGATCAATCCTCCGGACGCCACCAGCCAGCGTTTGTTGATTTTGTCGGCCAAATAGCCCATGGGTACATGGAGTATGCCGCTGACGAGCACACCCAGCATGATTATTATGCCGATGGCCGAGCTTGAAGCACTAAATTTAATTTTGGCATAAAGCGGCAGGAAGGTCCAGATAATTCCGATGCACAGGATGTGGGAAAATCTGAAAAGAAAAATAGTGGCAATATCCCGCTCCGCAAAAAGGTGTTTCCATTCGACCGGTGATTTCCCGCTACTGAGATATTTTTCTGAACGGGCCGGGGGCAGCAAAAAATGGCTCAAAAAAAATCCGATGAGGGCCAGCAGCCCCATACAGGCAAAAGAAGTTTGCAGACTGAAGCGGTCATGGATGACCCCCCCCAGAAAAGGTCCGATGCTCAACCCGCAGAACATGGACATGTTAAACAACCCCATGGTGAAACCCTCTTTGCCGGGCGGCGTAATATCGCCAATATATGCCTGAATAATGGGCATCAGCATGGCAGAGGCAATTCCCTGCAAAAACCGCAGAAAAATTAGTGCACTGATGTCTTTGAAAACAATAAATCCCAAGGAAATGGCCGCATAGGCCAGGAGGGCGGGAACAATCAGGGGCTTCCGCCCCCTGCGGTCTGAAAGCCGGCCAAAATAAGGCAGGAAAAATGTTCGGGCCAGGGAGAAAGAGCCGAAAACCATTCCGATGTAAAAGCCGCTGGCGCCCAGGTTATAGGCGTAAACCGGAAGCAGCGGTATCACAATGCCCACACCGGTGACGGTGGCAAATATGGAAAAAAAAAGGGTCGCAAATATTTTTTTATCGCCCAAGTTCATGAATCATTTCACCGAAAGCGCTGTTTTGTATCATTCAGATCGAATCAGGTTCAAAGGATAGATCACAGAAGACGGACGACAAACGAAACCGGAGTGCTGGGCAGTTCCTTGCGACCGCCAGTTGTCTGTCGCCAGTGGCCGGAAGCAAGATATTACCGGCCGAAGATGATCGCCAGGATACCGACCAGCCAGCAGTAGGGCGCAAACACATACAGGCTCCCTTTTTTGACCACGTGCAGCAGGGCTCTTAATGCGGCGTACCCCACGATTGCAGCTGCTGCGGCACCCACCAGAGGAATCTGGATGATTACATCTGTCCCCGACAAACCCTCTTTTAGGCTCAGCAATCCGGCCCCGACAATGGCGGGTATGGAGAGTAAAAAGGAATATCGAGCTGCTATTTCACGCTTGATACCCAACAGCAGCCCGATGCTGATTGTTGAGCCGGATCTGGAAATGCCGGGGATGATGGCCAATCCCTGCACAATTCCGATTATAAATGCATTTTTGGGAGTCAGGCGGTCGACCCCGGGCGGTTGAACACGTTTTGTCGTCCAACGGGTGAGCCATAACAGCGCGCCCGTTACAATCAGCATCAAGCCGACGATAAATACGGATGCAAACAGGCGATCAGCGATACCGCTAAATGCCAGCCCCAGCAAAGCGGTCGGGATGGATCCGATAACAATCAGCAACGCCATTTTTAATTCCGGATCTGATTCAATCATCGACAGCATGCGATCTTTTTGCCCTGCCAGTGTTAAAAGCCGCAGCAGTGCTGTGACGATACTTTTTATTTCCTGCCGAAAGACGATAATGACGGCCACCAGCGTTCCCAGGTGGACACAAACATCAAAAAAAATTTCGGCTTCCTTTAGCCCGAGCAATTGTTGCAGCAGTACCAGATGCCCCGAGCTGCTGACCGGTAAAAATTCGGTCAAGCCCTGAATTATACCAAGTATTATCGCCTCCGCAAAATTCATATGCAGGTCCTAAATCAGTATCTCCCCGGTTTTTTCGGTACTATACCCGCCCAGGGCCTCCACGCGCTGCTTGAAGTCACGACTGTTGATTATTTTTAACAAGATCTGAACAGCATCGGTTTCGAAAAATTCACTAGGGATGACCAGGTCGTACTGCTCGGTGACCACCGGGATAAATTCCAAATCCAGGGCTTTGGCAGCCGCATAAATCCCCAGACCGGTATCGGCAGCTCCGCTCAACACGGATACGGCCACGGCCATGTGGGTAAACTCTTCATTTTGATAACCGTTGATAGCGGCGGCTTTGACGTTTAGCTGGTTTAGTTTGTAGTCCAGTAATATTCGCGTGCCGGAACCGATTTGGCGGTTGATGAAAGAGATATCTTTGCGGCTGAGATCCTCGATTCCGCCAATGTGTTTGGGGTTGCCTTTTTTGACAATCAGACCCTGATCGCGCTGCACCAGATGGGTCAGCCTGACAGGTGTATCCGGCAGATATTTTTTAAGATAGGAAATATTATATGATCCATCGGCGGCATCCAAAAGATGGGTGCCCGCCAGGTGGCAGACGCCGCGCTTGATGGCCATCAGGCCACCCATACTGCCAACGTGGCTGGAGGAAAGGGTTAGTTCACTGTGTCCGGCCTTGAGCTGATCGGCAAGCACATCCAGGGAATTGTCATGGCTTCCCACAATGACAATTGTTTTGCGAATGGCCGGCAGCGAGCGCAGCAATTCTGCCGAAACGATCTCATTGTCGTTGATGCCTTCGACGTGATTCGGTATACGAATGATGCCGTCGGCTTCGGTGATGGATGTGATCGTGCCGGCGCCTCTGGGCAGCGGGGTCGCCACAATGCGGCCGCCCACTTCACCCAGTTTTACACGCAGGAATTCTTCCACCCCGAGTTTGGAGGCGATCTTTTTCGTCGGTTGGACATCGACGGTTTCCCGCTGCGGCGCGGGCTGACTGAGCCATGCATGCAGCAGGGGTTGGACAAATTGTTCAAAAGCAATAATGGCAGAAACCGGATAACCCGGAATACCAAAGACCGGTTTGTTGCCAACCGATCCGATCAAAATGGGCTTGCCGGGCATAATGGTTACACCGTGAACGTGAATTTCGCCCAGCTCAACGATGGCGGTTTTGGCAAAATCCTCGGAGCCGGCCGATGAACCGCCGAGCACCAGAATCATCTGATAATCGTCATCTACGGCTGCTTTGACGGCCTTTTTTATTTTGGCGGTATCGTCCCCAACCATTTCATGGCGCCGAAAAGTGCCGCCACACTTTTCAATCAGCTTGCCCAGGACAAACGAATTGGACTCCAGGACTTGCCCCGGTCGAAATTTAGGAAGCTTAAGCTTGCGCCAGTCCACCAACTCCGAGCCGGTGGGAATAATCAACACCTTCGGCCTCGTTTTGACCGGTACGCGAAAAACACCCCCTGACAGCAGGGCACCGACGCAATAGGGCGTGATCACATGATTCCGAGGGAAAAGCAATTCAGTGGCCACAATGTCTTCCCCGACTCTGCGCACGTTTTGCCAGGGAAATACAGGTGCTTCGATCTCGATGCGGTTTTCGTCCAGCGTATTGACATTTTCGACCATGATGACCGCATCGGTATCCGGCGGCAGGACATGGCCCGTGTTGACATAAAATGTTTCCCGGTCGACCATCAGCGTTTTGGGTTCAGCGGCGCTGGCGCCGAAAGTGATTTCGGCTTTAACAGCCAGTCCGTCCATTGCTGCCAGATGAAAGTTCGGGGACGAAAGCCGGGCATTGACCGGTTCTGCCAGAACCCGACCGACGGCATCCGGCACGGGAATTTTTTCGCTCGCCAGCGGTGGTAGGTCGGAAAATACCTGAAAAAGTATTTCTCGGGCTTCCGGCAGGGTTTTCATCTTCAGGTAGATATTGCGTTTAAAACTCATGGTTGTTTCCTGTCAAAATGGTAAGGGTTCAGAGGTTCGAGGTTCAGAAGTTCTGGGGCTCAGCGTCAGTGATTCGGTTTGCTTTCATTTGATCTCTGACATCTGTTGTCTGTTATCCAACCTCACAACCTTTGAACGCTGAACCTTTGACCAGGTAAATATCACCGGAAGCCTGTATTCAATTTCGAATCAGGCTAAATAGGTACGACCTCTACCAGCGCCCCCTTATCCAGCCCTTCGGTGTTGATATCAATTTGAATCAGACCGGTGGCATTGACCATGGTGCTGATCAGTCCGGACTTGCCCAGCACCGGATCCGCCCATAACCGGCTGCCCTCATGGCGCAGCCGGACACGAATAAAATCCACACGGCCCTGCTTCGAAGCCACATTCCGGCTCAGTCTGGCCTGCAGCCGAAGCACGCTATCTTCCGTACCGGATTGTCCGGCCAAATGTTCAACGAATGGCCTGACCACCTTTGAAAACACAATCATGGCGGATACTACATGTCCGGGCATTCCCCAGAAGGACTTGTTTTTAATCCTTGCCAAAATGGTGGGTTTGCCGGGGCTGATGGATATGCCGTGGACCAGAATTTTTGAATCTTGCAAGGCCGAAAGTACATCGACGGTAAAGTCGCGCGTGCCGACCGAACTGCCGCCGGAAATTAATACCATATGGCAGTGGCTGAGCGCGAGCGTGCATTTTTCAAGCAGCTTTTCAAAATCATCACGCACGATTCCATATGGGACGGCGACTGCTCCGGCAGCCTGAATTAGCCCCGCAAGCGTATAAGTGTTGATATCGCGGATCTGCCCCACCTGTGGCGTTTCGCTGATCGGTATGATTTCATCACCGGTGGAAACAATGCCGACCAGGGGCTTTTGATATACGGTTATTTGCTGTTTGCCGAGAGCCGCCAGAAGTCCGGCTTCCTGTGGTCGAATGACCTTTCCCTTGCTCAGCACGACCGCATGTTTTTTGATATCTTCACCGATTGCAATCATGTTCTGACCGGGGGCGACGCTACGGTAAACTTCAATGGTCGTGTCATCAATGGCTTCAGTGTGTTCAATCATTACCACACTATCGGCGCCTGGTGGAACCATCCCGCCGGTGGCGATTCTGGCCGCCTCTCCGGGCGCAATTTCAAATTCCGGTGATGCTCCCATGGCGATGCTGCCGGTGACCGCCAGATAGGCCGGATTGCCCTCGCTTGCGCCAAAAGTGGAGGCGCCCTGAACGGCATATCCGTCTACAATAGTGCGCGGAAAGTCCGGTATATCTTCATCGGCAACGATATCTTCGGCCAAAATTCGGGTTACCGCCTCCGGCAAAGGGACCTGCTCGAGCCCGACCAGCGGGAAATCGGTGCGATAGTCAAGAACCGTTTCTAAATTCGTAACCTTAAAAAATTCTTTCATTGCATTATTCCAATATAGCGTAAGCGAAGCGAGCGCGTCTTCTGTTAGCATACAGCGCAACTTAATTCAAACAGTAGCATTTTCCTGTCCCTAAGTTTCAATCTAATGCCAAATACCGGATTTCCAATGACGCCTGCTCAATATATCCTGGCCTCTGGCTCCTGGCTGCTCGTTTATGGCGACGGGCAATATACTGCGACGTATTATCAGGTGTAAGTCGCCTGTTTAAAGGTTCAACGGTTAGATAACAGAAGACAGAGTTCGGAAGACAGGGGGCAGATGACAACTGGAAAGTAGGGCAGCCGTTTACTGAACCCTGGGAACTGACACTTGAATCCGCCTTCGGCGGAACACCTCAAACCGATCTGAGCCGGTGGACAGCAGCAAGGACCCAGCATCGAGTTTGTTCTCCCTTCTTGCAAAATAATCCAATAAAAGTATATAATCGCCATGAATTTAAAATCGATATGGGGCCGACCAAACCATCATAAAAAAACAAAGCTTTATGTCTGAGACGCCTGAACCTGCAGCGCCTGTGCCGCGGGCCGAAAAACCGGATTTTCTAACTCAAAAGCGATTTGAAGCGCTCAAATTGCCGGCGCAACTATTATCTGCTTTAAATGACGCCGGTTTTGAGCACTGCACACCGATCCAGGAGCAAACCCTTCCCATTGCACTGAACGGTCGAGATGTTGCCGGTCAGGCGCAGACCGGCACCGGTAAAACAGCGGCTTTTCTGGTCACGGTTATTACCCGCTTACTGCTGCTCTCCGATCGCAACCCGCGCTTGCCCTCGGCCCTCATTATCGCACCCACCCGGGAACTTTCTCATCAGATTTACGAGGAGGCCCGCACCCTGTGCCGGTTTACGGACTTAAAGATTGCCGAAGTAGTCGGTGGTGTTGATTACAAACGCCAGGCTCAGATCTTACGCCGCGGAGTTGATATCATCATCTGCACACCCGGGCGTATCATTGATTATTACAAGCAGGGCATTTTTAAAGCAGAAGCCATCAAAATTTTAGTGATCGATGAAGCGGATCGATTGTTTGACCTGGGGTTTACCAAAGATATGCGCTATCTGCTTCGCAAACTGCCCTCTTATGAAAAGCGACAATCCATGCTTTTTTCAGCGACGCTTTCTTATCGGGTCATGGAGTTGACCTATGAATACATGAATTTACCCGAGTTTATATCGGTCACGCCGCAGACAATAACGGTTGAGGGAATCGACCAGCAGTTATTTCACGTCGGATCGGAAAAGAAGCTGGAACTTTTGCTGGGTCTGCTAAAAAGAGAAGATTGGAATCGGATGCTGATATTCGTGAATACCAAAGTCGGCGTCGATTGGTTGACCCGAAAACTGAAAGGCAATGGCTGGCCGGCGGAAAAGATAACCGGCGATCTGCCCCAGCGCAAGCGTTTTCGGCTGATGGCGCAATTCAAAAATGGTAATATTAAAATCCTGGTGGCCACCGATGTTGCCTCCCGTGGCATACATGTTGAAGATATCAGCCACGTGATCAATTATGACCTGCCCCAGGATTCTGAAAATTATGTGCACCGCATCGGCCGCACCGCCCGGGCGGGCAAAACCGGCAAGGCCTTTGCACTGGCCTGTGAAGACAACGTATACCATCTGGAGCCCCTGGAAGAAATGCTCGGATACAAAATTCCTGTTGTCTGGCCCGGAAACGACTGGTTTGTTACCGATAAGTCGAAACCCATCGTTCCGGAGCGCAGATCCCGCCTCAGAAGATCAGGCCGAAAACGCAGCCAGCATCGGGCCCAAAAACGCTCTCAGGCGCCACCCGCGCCAACAAAAGCCAAGGAACGTTCGTTTCCGGGCGCATTTTTCGGTTTCGGCCCCGGCTCTCCCAAGGGCACCGGCGCCAATAAGGCAGGGGACTCAGAAGCGTCGACACCTAAAAAACGACCCCCACGTAAAAAAAAGAGCCCTCCCCGGACTGCTAAAAAATCTAAGCCCGATACACCTGCCAAAAAGAGTTGAGATTCTGTTAGATCTCTGCCTGCGCCCCTGCTATTGCTGGGTTAAAGTCTGAAGCACAAGCCGCGGTTTTCTTGCTTGCTAAAATCCAACTTATTACTTAAATTATCTGCTATGGGCCGTGTATTCGATTTTAAAGATGCCATCGCCTACGAACGGTGGCTGAAAAAGCCCGAAAGCAAAGCCGCTTTCGAACTGGAAATCCGGCTGATGCAGACATTGCTCAAGCCCATGCGGGGCGAATCGGTTCTGGATATCGGGTGCGGGACCGGTGCCTGCCTGCATGCTTTTCTGGAGATGGGCTTGCAGGTGACCGGCCTGGACCCCTCGACTTACATGCTGGATATTGCATCGCGCAATATCGGCAACCGTGCCGATCTTTATCAGGGCCATGCCGAGGACCTGCCTTTTGACGATAATTCTTTTAATTACGCTTGTTTATATACGACCCTGGAATTCGTCGATAACCCTCAAAAAACGCTGGAGGAGGCTTGTCGGGTCGCCAAAGATCGAATCTTTATCGGCGTATTGAACCGTTATGCCATCAAAGGCATCCAGCGACGCGTAAAAGGAATGTTTACCGCGACAATTTTTAACCATGCACAATTTTTCAGTGTCTGGGAGCTGAAACAGCGTATTCGCAAAATCGTCGGCCATACACCCGTATCCTGGCGGACCGCCTGTCAGTTGCCGTCCCCATCGGGGAAAATTGCCGCCGGTCTGGAGCAATCCAAAATCATTCAACGCTGTCCGTTTGGCGCTTTTGCCGGGATGGTGGTTTCCCTGGTTCCGAAGTTCAGGACCCGCCCGCTGACGATGCGTTACCACGCCGGGGATTCGGGCGGTGCGATTTGAGGATCAGCCTGGCGTGATTTTAGATTTTAGAATTCAGATATTATCACAGAAAGATCTAAATCGATGGAAGCCTATCTGTATGAACCGTTAGACGGCACCAGGGTCAAATGCAATTTGTGCAGCCATCGCTGTGTGATAAAAGACGGGCGCCGGGGCCTGTGCAGCGTTCGGGAAAATCAATCCGGCAAGTTGCAAACCCTGGTTTACGGCAAACTCATTGCCCGGCACGTGGATCCCATTGAAAAAAAACCCCTGTTTCATTTCCTGCCGGGGACTTTATCCTATTCGGTAGCCACGGTGGGCTGTAATTTGCGGTGTCGGTTTTGCCAGAACGCCGATATCGCGCAGATGCCAGCGGATCATAAAGGCATGATCATGGGTGAGACGGTCACCGCGCAGCAAGTGGTTGATGATGCCGCAAAATCCGGCTGCCGCAGTATCGCTTATACCTACACCGAGCCGACGGTGTTTTTTGAATTCGCTTATGATACCGCCAGGATTGCCCATGCGCGCGGCATTCGGAATGTTTTTGTCACCAACGGGTATATGACCTCCGAAGCCCTTGAGATGATCAATCCCTATCTGGATGCCGCCAATGTGGACCTGAAAGCCTTCAGCGACAAATACTACAAGGATTTGTGCGGCGCACGTCTCGCACCTGTCCAGGAAACTTTGCGGCGCATGAAAGCCTCCGGTATTTTTGTAGAAGTCACCACCTTGATCGTGACGGGTCTCAACGACGACAACGTTGAGCTGCAAAAACTGGCTGAATTCATCGCCCATGACCTGGGGGCAGATACGCCTTGGCATATCAGCCGGTTTCATCCGACCTATAAGCTAACCGACCGTCCGGCCACACCGGTGAAAACGCTTACACAGGCCCATGAAATCGGGCTGCAGGCCGGACTCAAATACGTGTATACCGGCAATGTGCCCGGCAACGCCGGCGAAAATACCTTCTGCCCGGGATGCGGCGAGATGGTTATCGAACGCTGGGGATTTCAGGTGGGCGCCCTGCGCGTTAGAGACGGTCACTGCCAGATGTGCGGTGGCGAAATCGCCGGTGTTTGGAGCTGAGGTTTATTTGCCGGCTTTATGCGAACAAAATACGGCCATGTTACTGTTTTTGACGACGGCCCAGCATCATCTGCCGACGACCCGATGCTTCCCGGGAGAACCTTTCAAAACAGCCCCTTAAATCACAAGCGTCTTATTAAATCTTGACTCCAAATTTTCATTTCTTTATAGTCGCTTCTTTAAACCTATTGCTTTCGCCAACGCCTCTAAAGATAAAGGTGGATACATAATGCGCGCACTTCAAAAATTGAGCGCCTTAATCGATGCCCTCAACCAGTGGGTTGGCCGGGGTGTTGCCTGGGTGACACTGGGACTTGTGCTGGTGGTATTTGTCGATGTGGTCATGCGCTATCTGTTTAAAACCAGTTTCGTTTTTACCCAGGAGCTGGAATGGCATCTGTTTGGCTTCATTTTTTTGATCGGTGCTGGCTACACCCTGCTACATGATGGTCACGTCCGGGTGGATATCATCTACCAGCGGGTCGGATTCAAAACCCGGGCCTGGATTAATCTTGCCGGTGTCATTTTGTTTCTGATACCCGGCTGTATCATGGTGATCACCACCTCCTGGGGATTTATGCAAAATTCATTTGCCATTCTGGAGGGCTCACCCGATCCCGGCGGGATCCCCTTTCGTTTTGTGCTCAAAGGTTGTCTGCCGGTCGGCTTTTCACTGCTGCTGCTGCAGGGGATATCATTGGGCTGCCATAGCTTGATGCAGATTCTGGGAATTGAACCGGCAAAGGAGAATCAGCCCTGATGGAGTATCTCGCCGCCTGGATGTTTTTAGTCTTAACGATTTTATTGATGGGCGGATTCCCGGTCACCTTCACCCTGCTGGGTACCGCCTTGACTTTTGGTCTGATCGGTTTTGGATGGGATTTTTTCAATCTCCTGCCCCTGCGGATCTGGGGCCGCATGACCAACGTGACGCTGGCGGCGGTTCCTTTGTTTGTATTCATGGGTGTTATGCTGGAACGATCAGGCCTGGCGGAAGCGTTACTGGATACCATGGGGCTGCTTTTCGGTCGCCTGCGGGGCGGATTGGCGATTTCTGTTGTCGTGGTCGGTGCCCTGCTGGGGGCCTCCACCGGAATTGTCGGCGCCACCGTGGTGACCATGGGACTGCTGGCGGTACCGACCATGTTGCGGCGCGGCTATCAAAAAGAACTGGCCACCGGCACGGTATCGGCCTCCGGTACCCTGGGGCAGATCATTCCGCCCAGCATCGTGCTGGTGCTCATCGGCGACATTGTCGGGGTCTCGGTCGGCGATCTTTTTATCGGTGCGGTTCTGCCGGGTTTGTTACTGGTGGGTCTTTTTATCCTCTATATCCTGATTGTCTCCTTTTTGCGACCCGGTGTGGCGCCGACCATTTCAAAAGAAGAGCTGGCAGCGATCAGTCCCCGCCAGCTTGCCGCCCGGGTCGGCCGCGCGCTGTTTCCGCCTTTATTTTTAATGGTGGCCGTGTTGGGCTCTATCTTTGCCGGCATCGCCTCGCCGACCGAGGCAGCGGCCGTAGGTGCGGTTGGCGCAACCTTCCTGACGATCGTCAACCGCAAGTTTAGCTTAAAAATTCTGCGAGATGTGATGCACACCACCGTGCGCTTAACCTGCATGGTCTTTATTATCCTGTGCGGAGCGGCTGCTTTCGGTCTGGTTTTCCGGGGTCTGGGCGGCGATCATCTCGTCAGGGACTTTCTGGGGGGGATAGCCGATCAATACAGCCAGGGTGCGGTTCTGGCGATCGTGATGCTTCTGATCTTTTTCATCGGGTTTTTTCTGGACTTTATCGAAATTACCTTTATCCATGTGCCGGTTCTGGCACCGATTATGATCGATTTCGGATACGATCCGGTCTGGTTTTGCATTCTGCTGGCGGTCAACCTGCAAACGTCTTTTTTAACACCCCCGTTTGGTTTTTCACTGTTTTATCTTAAAGCGGTAACACCGCCTGAAGTGACCACCGGCCATATCTATCGCGGTATTATCCCCTTTGTTTTTTTTCAGCTCATCGGGCTGGGAATTGTCGTCTTTTTCCCCAAGCTGGCCACCTGGCTGCCCCGGCTGGTTTTCGGGCCTTAAGAGAAACCTTAAAATTGGTCGCATGCCTTGACTTCAGTTAATCTGTTAATTAAAGTGAACAGCTATTCATTGGCCGTTGCGCGCAATAGCCAATTTTCATATATTTTTCAGCAAGTTTTTTGTATTTAAGTGGAGAGTTGCAGTCAAAAACGTTTTTGAGTTGACAGTTTACCCCAAAGGAGGATCGTTATGAAGAGACGTGATTTTCTAAAAAAAGCTGGTATCGGAGCGGCTTCAGCTGCCGCAGCAGCAGCGGGTGTCGCCGGCCTGGTGGGCTGCGCCAAGGAAGAAGAAAAAAAGCCCGAAAAAGCAGCAGAACAGGCGCCGGCGGTCGTTGCCAAAAAAACCTATAAGTGGAAAATGGTCACCACCTGGCCGCCCAAGCTTCCGGTGCTGCAGGAGGGTTGCGAGCGCCTGGCAAAACGGGTGAATGAGATGTCTGACGGGCGCCTGA
>CAJHYI010000290.1_pt1 | contig 28854 bp, 25 predicted proteins | sample 9198771 | NCBI WGS metagenome assembly CAJHYI01 (sample SAMEA7708367, study PRJEB35096) | sediment metagenome | biome: marine neritic benthic zone biome [ENVO:01000025]; feature: sediment [ENVO:00002007]; material: shallow marine sediment [ENVO:03000034] sea grass bed [ENVO_01000059] ...
CTCCCCTTCTTTCATCGCGGCCCATTGCGCTTCAGCTTCCTGCCAGGCTTCTTCGGAAGCTTCCTTCTCCCAGACTTCCAGGCCGCGTTCCGCCCGGGTAGCGCCGGGTAGAATATTGTCCAGGATGATGCCAAGGATGGCAGTCACCGCCATTCCTGTGGTTAAGATAGCTTGCAGGATTTCGCCGAGAACTTTAACAAAGGCACCGGCTCCGCTCCAGTCAATCGGCACAGCATTTGCCGAAAGCAGCGGGCTGAAATGATAGGGCACTGAAAGTCCCGCAAAAAAGGACAGGCCGATGATGAAAAGGTTGCGGGAGTTGTTCAAATTGACAATCTGCAGGTTGGACAAACCAACGGATGCAATCATACCGAACAGCCCCACAAACATGGCGCCCACCACCGGTTTGGGAATGGTAGCCAGAGCGGCGCCGAACTTGGCCACAATGGGAATAAACAGCATCACCGCTGCACCGCAGCGCACCACTCGCCTGCTGGCCACGCGGGTTAGACCGATGGAGCCGATGTTTTCAGAATAGGTGGTGGTCCCGTTGGCGGTTTGCAGGATACCGGCAATAAGGCAACCCAGACCTTCAGCTCCCAGGCCTCGGGAAATCATGCGTCCGGTCGGCACCGGGGCCTCGGAAATTCGGGCACAGGCGTAGTAATCACCAATGGATTCGATCATGGAAGCCAGATAACCGGCCAGCATGCCGAATGCGCCGGCCCATAGTGTTGCACTGCCGAAATCCGGCACACCCCACTTAAACGGCATCATCGGCTTCAGGCTGAGCCAGGGTGTGGCGGTAATCAGGTCGGTTTTCAGATAGGCCGGGCTGTCCGGAGAAATCATGCCGGTTACCGTACCGATAAGCGATGCCAGCCAGCCGGTGAGAATGGCCAGCAGCACCGGAAAGAGCATGAAGGCTCGGGATTTTTGTGAAAATACCTGGGAGTAAAGAATCAAGGCAACCAGTGTAATCAGGGAAACGATCCAGTTGGTGGCCATCCAGGGCGCACCGATACCGTATAGTGCCAGCCCGATCATGGCGATGGTGGGGCCGATGACAATCGGGCTGATGATTTTGCGCACATGCCCCATGATGCCGGTGTAGCCCAGGACAATTTCAAACACAGAGGCGATCATAATCGCGCCGGCCACGTGCTGGATTTGAATTTGCCACATGGGCTCCGGACCGGTTAGTTTTTGGGCCGCCACCATGCCGATAATCGCGAATGTGGGTCCAAGAAACGAAAACGTACCGCCCTGAATAACCGGCAGCCGGTTGCCCAGCGGAGACTGCTGGATCAGGGTGCACAGCCCGGATGTAAAAAAGATGGTTGAAATCATCAATGCCAGCTCTTCCGGGGGCAATTTCATAGCCCCGCCGACAATGAAGGGAATAAGGACCGTGGCACCGAACATCGTCAGGTACTGCTGGATTCCGAGCAGAACCGCCAGCGGCCACCTGGGTTTACTGCCAAGCGGATAAACAATCCAGTGTTGCTTTTGCTGTGCGTTTTCGTCACTCATTATCTGTTGACCTCCTTATTCGTTTGCCCCCGTGAGGGGATTATAAAATTTACAAATACCTGCCTTGCTCTGTCAAATTTGAATCATAAAGACAGACATGTTCAAATTTCGCTCAACTAGGGCTTTATTTAAGAGCCGACGGTTCGGGTCAGGTCGGTATACTGATCGGGCCGCAGGTCCCGGAAAAACTGCCAGCCATCCCGAACTTCGCGGATGAGCTCTAAATCAAGATCGGCGATAACGACTTCGTCTTTGTCCTCGCTGCCTTTTACCAGCAGTTCGCCGCGCGGATCAACGAAGTAGCTGGAACCGTAAAATTTGCCGAATTCCCACGGTTTTTCCAAACCGACGCGATTATTGGCACCGATAAATACGCCGTTGGCGACCGCCTGCGCCGGCTGTTCCAATTCCCATAAATATTGGGATTTGCCGGATGTCGTGGCGGAAGGGTTAAACAGGATCTCGGCCCCGTTGAGCGCCAGCAGGCGGGCACATTCAGGAAAATGCCGGTCGTAGCAAATATAAATGCCAATTTTGGCGTAAGCGGTTTGAAATACCGGAAACCCCAGATTGCCTGGTTTGAAATAAAATTTTTCCCAAAAACCCGGCCAGGTGTGTGGAATGTGAATTTTACGAAACTTGCCAAGGTAGGTGCCGTCTGCATCAACGACTGCAGCCGTATTGTAATATACACCGGCTATTTCCATCTCATAGACCGGAATAACCATGACCATCTGGTATTTTTTGGCATATACGGCCAGCCGTTCGGTGGTGGGCCCGGGGATCGGCTCGGCGGTTTGGTACCATTTAATGTCCTGTTCGGCACAAAAATAGGGGCCGTAGAAAATTTCCTGCAGGCAGAGGATGTTGACCCCTTTTTTCCCGGCCTCTTCAATGAGCGGGATATGTTTTTGGATCATGGCTTCTTTAATTTCGGCGGGCGTGCCATCATGTCTGGCGTTGGATGCCTGAATGTGGGCGCATTTTACAACTCTGGACATCCATCTCCCCCTTTCAGATACACAACAGGATTTTGCAACTCAAACCCCAGTAGAGTATTTTCATTTCGTTGAATCCATCATCATTTATCTTGACAGCCCGATCGCCGTCAAGCTTTTTTCAAATTAATAATAGAAAATAAAACCTCCTATAGTAATTCAGTAATATAGGCCATTATTAATTGACAATTATCCCCTAAAGGCTTAAAATTCTTGCTTTGTTTCAGCTATCCTATCCGGCCATTCAGCGGATGAGAATAACCGATAAACCCGATAATCAGCTAGCGTGAAAGGCAAAATGTCATTCTGCTGGATGTCGTTGCAAAGTATCAGGGGTAAGGAGGAAGAATTGTGAGTCGTTTAGATAAATTTAAGGAAATGCGCAAAGGACTTGATCTGGCTCAGGCCATTGCCGAGGCGGACCGCTGCCTGTTGTGCCATGATGCCCCCTGCTCTCAGGGATGCCCGGCCGATACTAAACCGGCTGAATTTATTCGCAAACTTCGTTTTAAAAATATCACCGGTGCCATCCGCACCATTAAAGAAAACAACATCCTGGGAGGAGCCTGTGGGGTTCTGTGTCCGACATCCCGGCTGTGCGAGGAAAAGTGCAGCGCGATGTTTAAATCGCAAAATCGTCCCGCGGGCGCTGATCGACCCATTCAAATCGGTGAAATCCAGCGCTTTTTAGTCGAGCATTCCTGGGAAAGAGGCGTCAAGATATTTGAGAAGCCTGAACCCAGATCCGAAAAAATTGCGGTGGTGGGATCCGGTCCGGGTGGTTTGAGCTGTGCGGCCGAACTGGCCAAAGAGGGTTATCCGGTTACGATTTTTGAGGCCCGGCCGGAGCCTGGCGGGGTTTTACGTTACGGGGTTGTTTCCTATCGCTTCGACATGAATTTCCTCGAACATGAACTGAAAGACGTTAAATCCCTGGGTATTAAATTTCAGTGCAATTCGCCGATTGAAGGCAAGAACGCAGCGGAGAAACTCTTGCAAGATGGCTTTGATGCCGTATTTTTGGCGCCGGGGCTGTGGGATGCGGCTACGATTAAACCGGATGGAAAAGACATCCAGGGTTTGTTCTCATCGGTAGATTATCTTTCGGCTTTGCGTGATGGACGTTTTGATAAGATGGCAAAGAACATCAAGGGCAAAGTCGTTGCGGTTATCGGCGGCGGATCGGTGGCCATGGATTGCATCGAGTCTGCTGTCCGATTGGGCGCGAAAGATGTCTATCTAATTTACCGGCGTTCTTATTCCCAGATGCCGGCCGAACCCGATGAGCGTATCGAGGCCCTGGAAGCCGGGGTCCATTTTTTGCTGCTCAATCAACCGCTGGATTATGTAACCGGAAAAAAGAATCGCCTCAATGGCTTGAAACTGGTTCGCACCAACTTGGGAGCGCCGGATGCTTCCGGCAGGCGAAGGCCCGAAGAAATTGCCGGTTCCGAATGGACGCTGGATGCTGATGTGGTGATCGAGGCCATCGGCAATAAAGCGCCCGATGAATCTCCCGGGTGGTATCCCAATGTGGATGTTGATGGCAATAAGCTGATCAAGGCCGATCCGGAGACCGGCCGGACTTCGGTTCCAGGCCTTTTTGCCGGTGGTGATATCGTTCGCGGACCGGCTCTGGTGGTTCAGGCGGTACAGGATGGAAAAGTGGCTGCCCGGGCTATCAAAGAATACCTAAAGCAATAGGTTCAGGGGTCAAAGGTTCAAAGGGTTTCAGAGATTCGCTTTTAACCAACCCTGAACGGTGAACACAGGACCTTTGAACCTTTGAAGAAGGAGAAACAACCGTGGTCAACAACATTGATTTATCAATAGATTTTTGCGGTGTACAATTTAAAAATCCGTTTCTACTCTCATCATCACCGGTTTCCAACAGCGCCGAGATGGTGGCGCGATCATTTGATGCCGGCTGGAGCGGGGTGGTGTTTAAAACCCTGAATTCAGATCGTCTGCCGATCGTCCATCCTTCTCCGCGCATGCACTGCGTTGACTACGGCAGCAAAAAGGAAATGGCGGTGCAAAACGTCGAGATGATCTCCGATCGCCCGTTGAAACACAACCTCACGGAGTTCCTGTATTTGAAAAAGAATTACCCGGATCATCCCATTATTGCCAGCATCATGGGGTTTTTCACCGATGAATGGGTGTATCTGGCCAAAGCCGCGGAAGACAACGGGGCCGATATGCTGGAGCTTAACTTTTCCTGCCCGCATATGTGCATCGAAGGGGCCGGTCATAAGGTCGGGCAGGCCTTTCAGTTGCTCGAAGGATTCACCGCAGCGGTCAAAGAGGCGGTATCCATTCCGGTGATCGCCAAAATGACCCCCAACATTACAGACATGAATGAACCGGCCATGTATGCCAAAAATGGGGGCGCGGATGCTATTTCCGCCATCAATACCGTCCGGGGCATTTCTTCGGTGGGCCTGGATGATTTTGTTCCGACACCCAATGTTTTTGGCAAGGGGGCCATCAGCGGAACCTCGGGGCCGGCCGTTCGTCCCATTGGATTAAACTTCATCGCTTCCATGGCCTTGAACGATCAGCTGAACCTGCCCCTTTCCGGCATCGGCGGTATTGAGACCTGGATCGATGCCCTGGAATATATGCTGCTGGGAGCCTCAACGATTCAGGTGACCAGCGGGATTATGCACTACGGCTACCGGATCGTCGATGACATGATCGAAGGCCTTTCGGATTATATGATCGAACGGGGCGTAGAGCAGATCTCGGATCTGGTGGGCAAAGCATTGCCGAACCTGCATGAAACCGAGGCCTTTGATCTGGAACGTCAGGGAATTGCCCAGTATGATATGGATAAGTGCATCGGCTGCGGACAATGCTACATTGTCTGCCAGGACGCCGCCGGCCAGGCCATTGAATGGGATGCCGAAAGCCGTCGACCCAATTTGATCGAAGACAAATGTTTAAGCTGCATGCTGTGCAAATTTGTCTGTCCGGTTCCCGACCTGATTTCTCACAAAGAAATGCCCAAAGAATGGAAACGTCAAGAGACTGCCGTAATGGACAGCAGTCTGGAAAAAGACATAAAATATGAGCCATTTACAAAGGAGGGTCCCGATGAGTGTGTTATTTAAAGGCGGTACGATCGTCAATGCCAGCGGTCGCTATGTGGCCGATATATTCACAGACGGCGACAAAATAAAGGCGATCGGAACCGACCTGGACAACCCGGCGGATGAAGTGGTTGATGCCAAGGGGCTGTATGTTCTGCCCGGCGCCATTGACCCGCATACTCACATTTCCATGCCGTTTATGGGAACATACGCCCAGGATGACTATGAAAGCGGCACCATCGCAGCCGCCTGCGGCGGTGTGACCTGTGTGGTGGACTTTGACCTGCAGCAAAAGGGCGAAACCCTGCTCGAGGCCCTGGAGCGCAAAAAGGCGCTGGCGGAAGGCAAGGCTGTGGTTGATTATTCCCTGCATCCGGCAGTCATGGATCCCAGAACGGAAGTCATCGAGGAAGTCAAAGCGGCCTGCCTGGACTACGGCACCCCCAGTTTCAAGATATTTATGGTCTACGACTTCCGGGTCGATGACGCCACCATGGTGAAACTCTTAGAACAGACTAAAGAATATGGCGGTCTGGTCCAGGTGCATGCTGAAAATGTTCACATCATCGATCACATGAACGCGGTGCTGGAGAAAGAGGGCAAACTGGAGCCTTATTACCATGCCATGAGTCGCCCGAATATAGCAGAAGAGGAAGCCATCTACCGGGCGTCTAAAATGGTCGAGCTAACCGGATCCCGCATTTACATCGTGCATCTGTCGTCCAAAGAGGGTCTCTGGGTTGTCAAAGAGGCCCGCGATCGCGGCGTGAACATCTATGCCGAGACTTGTCCGCAGTATCTGCTGCTGGATGACGAGCGTTATAAGGAGCCGGACTGGAACGGTGCCAAATATGTCATGTCTCCCCCGCTGCGAACCAAAGAAAGCAACGCGGCCCTGTGGGAAGGCCTGCGGGGAGGTGACTTGCAGGTTGTGGCCACCGACCACTGTCCGTTTGATTTCAACGGTATCAAGGACATGAACGGCAAAGACGATTACAAGAAAATCCCGAATGGCGCACCGGGAATCGAAACCCTGCTCATCATGCTGCATTCGGAAGGCGTTTCCAAGGGACGCATTAGCCTTGAGAAGATGGTGGATGTGCTGTCATCCGGCACCGCCCGCATGTTCGGTCTCAAGGACAAAGGTGAAATTGCGGTCGGCAAGGATGCCGATATCGTTGTTTTTGATCCAAATCAAAAATTTACCGTCACCCAGAGCAAACTGCACATGAACGTTGACTACACCCCCTATGAGGGATTTGAGGTCACCGGTATGCCCAAAGCGGTTTACTCGCGTGGCAAAAAAGTGTCCCAATGGAACGGCGATCAAATGGAGTTTGTCGGTGAGATCGGCCGGGGGCGGTTTGTCAAAAGGGAACCCTTCGAACCATTTTAGTTGGGTCCGCCGGTTGAGCCCGTTGGCCAGTTAACCGGTTACAAAAAAAGGTGCAGGATATTTTTCCTGCACCTTTTTTAATGTTTTTGGGAAATAATATGTTGTTATGTTAAACGAAAACCTATCTTAAAAATAGTAGATCACGCCCATGGGCGCCTGTCCGCCGCAGGCGGGTTAGATACATTTTTGAGATAGGTTTTATTTTTCGTTGGCGGACTGTAGCATGGTGTGCAGCAGAACGTTGGCGCCGGCTTCGCAGTCTTGCCAGGTGGTGTTTTCGACTTCCACGTGGCTGCGGCCGCCGATGCTGGGGACAAATATCATCGCCGTCGGGCAAACCTGATTCATATAACTGGCATCATGCCCGGCTCCGCTGACCATGTGCAGGCTTGAATAACCCTGCTCAGCGGCCACATCCAGAATGCGTTGAACCAGTTTTTCATCAAAAGGTGAATGCTCCACCCGCCAGGTTTCCTCTATTTTGATCGGGCAGCCCCTGCGTGCGGCGATATCTTCAAAGTCCTTGCGGACGATCTCCCAGGCTTTCAGGGCATGGTCATCGTCCCAGGAGCGGATATCCACCGTAAAGTGCACTTTATCCGGAATGATATTTCGGGAGTTGGGATAATTCTGAATTTCGCCGACGGTGGCCACCATATTGCCGCCCATGCGATCCGGCAGTTCATTGACTTTTAAAATCATCTCGGCTGCTGCGCACAGGGCATCATGCCGGCCTTCCATGGGGGTCGGCCCAACCTGGTTGGCTTCACCTTCGAGATAGATATCATACCAGTGCAGACACAGGATCCCTTTGGGGGCACCGATTTTTTTGCCCTCGCGTTCCAGCATCGGCCCCTGTTCGATATGATATTCGTAATAGCAGTGTACCGGCCATTTTCTAGCCGGCACGCTTCCTTTGTAGCCGATGCGGATGAGTTCATCTTCAAAGCGTTTGCCGTTTATGTCGGTGCGGTCATAAACCCAGTCGCGCTCGAGCGCTCCGGCCCACACCCCGGAAGCCACCATCGCAGGGGCGAAACGGGAACCCTCCTCGTTGGTCCAATCGACAATCATAATGGGCCGCTCGGTGTCGATGTTGTTTTCACTCAGGGTCCGCAGAACCTCCAGCGGTCCCATCACACCCAGAATCCCATCAAAGCGGCCGCCCTTGGGCTGGGAATCGATGTGCGAGCCGCTCATAACCGGTGACAGGTCATTGCTTTTTCCAGGTCGTTTGCCAAAGATATTGCCCATTTCATCGATGCTAATTTCCAGGTTCAATTCCTTCAGCCAGCTAACAAACAGATCTCGGGCCTTTTTGTCTTCATCCGAAAGCGTTAACCGCTGGACACCACCGCCCGGCGTTGCCCCGATTTTGGCCATTTCCTCCAGGGTGCCTTGTAAGCGCTTGCCGTTCACGCGTAATTCTGTATGATTCATAAGTCACCTCCATAAGTTCAATTATACCTTCTACCAAATTTGATCCAATTGACACAAATTCTTTTATTCTTATCTTTTTTGTCAGGTTAAAATTTTAAGCAAATTATAAATTTATAAAACTGCAGGAGGTGAAAACATGGCTGAATGGTTTCCACTACCCCAACATCTGACAGAACCGCATGAGGGGCATGAAGCCCATCTGTGCATGGCCGAAAATGTGGGGTTCGTAAAGAACAACCTTGAAAAATACAAAAACTATGTCCGTAACCCCCAGTTTGTCTGCAAAAAGTGCGGCCGTGCCGCAGCCAACGGTGAGAATCTTTGCAGCCCCGATGCACTTTGATTTGACCATTATCTCTAACTAACGGCGTAGATCGTTTAACATAGCTAAATTTTACCACGAAGGACATTAAGCTTAACTATTAAAAGGTTTTTTATGTTCATCTCCGTGTTGCTTCGTGCTCTTTGTGGTTCATAATTGTCGCTCCCTTGTCAAGTGGCTCCATCTTTCCGAAAGTCATTTGATTTTTCCGATCAACAACCTCAATTTCAATCCGCCATGCCAAATGGGAATGGATTGAGTTTGAAACGGCAGCGTGACGGCTGCCGTTCGGCTGGGCGCTATCAGTACCAGCTTCCATCCCTGGTAGGTCTGCTTGAGCTTGTCAACCAGGGCATGCCAAAATTTTTTTGATGCCTGCCGTCCGCCCAGCCGGCGACCATAAGGTGGGTTGATGCAGATCATCCCGGGTCGGTCGGTCAGTTCAAGCGGATCAAGATCAAAATAATCGATGTGGCGAACTTGGACCGCATCGGCCAGGTGATACTTCTGAATACAGCTTTCAAGTTTTTGGCAAGCCTCGCGGTCGGAATCCGAGGCAAAGATCAATGGCCGGCGGGCCTGCACGATCCCTGATCGGGCCTCGCGTTTGATATAATTCCAGCGTTTCTCCATAAATGATGGCCAACGTGCAAACGCAAACTCCCGAAACCAGCCGGCTGGTATCCGTTTGGCCATCAGGGCAGCTTCAAGCGAAAAGGTGCCGGTGCCGCACAACGGATCCAATAAGGGCTCGCAACCATCGTAGCCGGCGAAAAATAATGCACCTGCAGCAAGGGTCTCACGCAGCGGTGCTTTGCCGGTATGTTCTTTGAGGCCGCGTTTGTAGAGAATATCACCGCTGCTGTCAATCGATGCGGTAAAACGATCGTCAATGCCTCGCACATAAATATTTTGATGGCCCCCTGCGGTCTGTGGGACGTTTTGATCGGATTCAAAGATAGACAGGCGGTCGCTGACGGCCTTTTTGATTCTTTCTGCAATCGCATCGGAGTGGCGGAGTCTGCAATGTCGGGTAGCTACATGCATCTTTAGAAGGCTGTCAGGTTGCAAATACAACTCCCAGGCAATATCGCCTGCTTTTTTTTCGAGCTGTCTGAAATTGGATGATTTGAATGTGCTGATGCGCATTAAAATGCGATTGGGCAGGCACAGGTTTAAATTCGCACGAAAGCAATCTTCCAGCCGTCCTTCAAATTCAACCCCGCCCGGGATGGTGCTTGCCTGAGTGGCGGTTGATTGGAGCCTAATCAATTCCCGAAGACAAATTTCTTCAAACCCCGGAGCGGTTGCGGCAAAAAAGCGGTGCGGCCGTCCGATGACATGCCGTTTAATGCGTTTATAAAGTGGAGATGGTCCGGGCATTTGTATTGGACTCGTGCAAAATTCGAGGTAATAGGGTTTGCTCGTCTGGGATGATGGGCCGATTTGAATTATACCGCTATGCCTTTTAATATTCCGACGCTATAAAATCACATTCGACCCTGGCAAGCAATAGCTATTGCCAATGGTATTGGTCCGGTATACAGTTTGGGCTTCTATCGAATGCCGGGCGAGCAATTGAAATCCATGACCACCGTATACTTCAAAAATGCCGATTACGATTATCCGATTTTAAAGCCGCTGGTTTTTGAGATGCTTGAAGGAATCTTAGGGGATCGCATCCGTCCGCAGGCGCGGGTGTTGATCAAGCCCAACCTTCTCACTGTGGCCAAACCTGAACAGGCCATTCTTACCCACCCGCTGGTGGTTCGGGCCGCCGCCGAGTATGTTTTGGATAAGGGGGGGCGCCCGCTGATTGCGGACAGCCCGGGGATGGGCTCCTTCGAGCGGATTCTTAAAGAGGGCGGATATAAGGATGCGTTTGACAGGTTGAACAGGAACGTCACGCTTAAGCCCTTTAAGGCAACCGTCAAAGTTGATATCGGTGAGCCGTTCGGGCAGATTGAAATGTCGCGCAGAGCGATTGACGCTGATATGGTGATGAATCTGGCCAAGCTCAAAACACACACCCAGATGCTGCTGACTTTAGGGGTCAAAAACCTATTTGGTTGCATTGTCGGTTTAAAGAAGCCTGAGTGGCACCTTCGAAGCGGCATCGATCGCAATCTTTTTGCACGCCTGCTGGTTCAAATCTATCGGGCGATTAATCCGGCGGTTACCCTCATTGACGGGATCCTGGCTTTGGAAGGGCAGGGGCCCGGCAAGCGGGGGAAACCCCGGCAAATCGGGGTGCTTGTAAGCAGTGGTAGTGCGCCGGCCGCTGATGCGGCCGTCTGTCAAATGCTGGGATTGCATCCGCATCAGTTGCCGACCTGTCGGGCAGCCAAAGAACTGGGGCTGCTAGATGCTTCCCCCGATATCAGCGGCGATTTTAGAGAAGTGACCAACTTCAACCTGCCCCAAATGGGGCCTCTGGCCTTCGGTCCGAAACGTTTGCAACCCTATCTGCGCAAACATCTAATCCAACGGCCGGCCGTTGAATCCGGCGCCTGCAAAATGTGCGGCGAGTGCTGGAACATCTGCCCGGCTGGAGCGATAACACCTTATGGAGAAGTCATAGGCTTTGATTATGATCGTTGCATCCGGTGTTATTGCTGTATAGAAATCTGTCCCCACGGCGCACTGCAGGCCGTTGAAACCCTGCCGGGACGTCTCATCCGAAAGCTAACCAAATTAGATCACTAATTTATGGGTTTTGGTAACCTATTGGGTGTGTCATGCAAAATCAACTTTTTCTGATAAGATCCTGTCAAAAGATCCGTTCTGAAACGAAAACTTTGGGCGGATTGACAAGCCTCTATCTTTTAGGTATCAAGGTTCAAATTGATACCTAAATAATAAATATTGCCTATTTTCAAAATTTGAAAGGCTCAATTCAGGTGATTCTAACTTCAACAGGGGGAGGGGGAAATGGCTAACGGTTTGAATAAAGCTATCCTGATCGGAAATCTAGGCCGGGATCCGGAGGTGCGGTACACGCCCAGCGGTCTTGCGGTTGCGAATTTCAGCATCGCCACCTCGGAGACTTGGACCAACAAGGAGGGCGAAAAAGAAACCCGCACGGAGTGGCACCGGATTGTTGCATTCGGCAAATTGGGCGAAATCTGCGGCGAATATCTTGCTAAAGGAAAACAGATTTATATTGAAGGCCGAATCCAGACCCGGGACTGGGAAGACAAGGATGGTGTCAAAAGGTATACCACCGAGATCGTTGCCTCCCAGATGATTATGCTGGGATCGAGGGATTCCGGAGACGCATATAAACCGGCTGGTCCGGCCGCCGGAGGAGGGCCCAGCTCGCCCATTCAGGCTCCCGAGGATGATGATATTCCGTTCTAACGGTATTTGGAAGGGTTATTGAAAAAATTCTGATATCATTCAATTAATCTCAGAAGCGGGTGAAAACAAACGCTTCCGCCTAGACTTCAAACTTTTTTTCGCGGTAGGCTGCCAGATAGTTGGCACACCACTCATCTTTTCCTGCCAGGGCTTCGCCTGCGATGATAGCGGCCATCATCTTTTTGTCCAGCGGATCGACGATGGCACCGTCCAACCCCTTTATAATCGCCATCACCATAAAGGTCTGGTTTAAAAACTTGCGTTCCGGCAGTCCATAGGAAATATTCGAGAGTCCGCAAACGGTATGGATTCCCGGAAATGTTTTCATGATGATTTCAATCGAATTTAAAAATTCGATGCCAAAGCGAACATCGGTGGAGAGGGGCTGGACCAATGGGTCGACATAGATATTTTCCAGGGCCACATTTTTTTTGACCAGGTTGTTGACCAGTTCGTCTGCAATCGCCAAACGCTCATCAACTGTCTGGGGCATGCCTTTGTCGCTCATACAAAGAGCGACGATTTTAAATTCCGTTTCGGCGACAATTGGCAACAGCGCCTCATAGCGTTCTTTTTCCAGTGATATGGAGTTGATCATCGGCGTGCCGTTGTGGACGGCTAGCGCCGCTTCGATCGCCTTCGGATCCGGGCTGTCGATACAACAGGGGGTCTCTACGCTTGCCTGTACAGTCTCAACAAGCCATTTTAAATAATCGGCTTCCTTATTCACAAATACTCCCGCGTTCACATCGATATAATCGGCTCCATGTGCATGTTGATTCCGGGCGATGGTTTGAATGGCCGCCACATCTTTGTTCTCGATTGCCGCAGCAATATTTTTACGGCTGGCGTTAATCAGTTCTCCGACGATAATCATGGGCCCTCCTTTCTTTTAATGCATTTGACTGCCGGTCTCAGCCGTCCAGCCTTCATCGAACTTCAGAAGATCATTCAGTATTTTTTATGTAAGGTAATAAGCCGGCTCGGTGAAATCCGGATTGGATGCGTACGAAGGTGTCTTGTTCTGTGGGGCAGGAAAATTTAATTTTTACCCTCATTGATCGTAAACAAAATAAAAAGCAGCCATTTGCCTGCATCAGACTGCCTCTCTAACCGATTTTTTGCCCTGCTGATTGAGCTTTGGCCAAGGGGTTTTCGTTATTACTTCTCGTCTTTTTTTTCCTCTTCAATTTTTTCGGTATCTTTTTTTTCTTTCTCGTCTGATTCGCCCCTGAAATTCCGGATGGCTTTACCCATTCCGGCTCCAATTTCAGGCAGTTTTCCGGCACCAAATATAATCAGAATGATTACCAGTATGATAATCAGTTCCGGCATTCCTATTCCAAACATAATTCCTCCTAATCGGGCCTTGATTTTTTCAGCTCATCAAGCAGCTTTTTGAATTCTTTTGATTTGATATAGCGGTCAACGCTGCTTTGGTATTCAATCCACTTCGTCCAGGCATCAATCCAGGATTCGTTGTGCCAGTAGCAGTCAGAATCCCCCCGGCCCTTTAGACGTTCTATATATTCCAAATATTCTTCGGAGCATCCCTGGCAGAAGTTGTAGGGAACCCTTAGATTTCGGCGATACTTTTCACCGGCTTCAGATTCATGCTCGATCTGGGTGCCGCATTTTTCGCATTTCAAAGAGCAATGGGTGCATTGAAACACTTTTTGTACGGCCAGTACTTTGCGCCTGCGAATCAAAGTCGCCTTTTTATCTTTGGCCAGATCAAGTTTTTTATCAATGGATATTATGTCTGCCACGGATAACCTCGGTGTCCGATCGATTCGTTTTGGCCAACCAATGGCCGCAAATCATCCTCCCCTCAGACAGGGTTTTGACTATAACACTGGCCTTTTTTTGTGTCAATCTTTTCAAATCAAGCGCCTGAATATCCGAATGGCCTGAAATCTTCTAAACTTATGATGATCACTAACACACCATTTGCAAATAAAGACTGATGGACACTATCTACTCCTTGAAAAGCAACTAAAGACATGTTAATTTATAAGTTTATTCTTTTACCTACATGGATTCGAGTTGAGTGCATCGCAACTAAGGTTGTTGTGGTCATATGTTGCCAGGAGTAGCGGGTAAATCGGAGGTATTCCAACCCTCTATTACTCCGCTACACCAATACTCCGGGAAAGGATTTTAAACCATGGAAAAAGCATTCCGGCCCGGGGGCCTTCCGGCGTTGATCGGCAGCCTGCCGCTGGCGGATCATGTCGAGGCCTGTCAGCTTGTCCTGGAATACACGCCGCAAATTCCCCTGTGGATTCAGCTTCCGGCGCACAAACAAGAAGGAATGGTCGCCCAGTTTATGCCGGGGCTGCCGGGGATTTGCTCGACAGCGGACAGGGTATACATTGATACCGATCAAGATAACTTTGAGGATGATATTTTAAAGTTTTACGAAGATTATATGGCAGTTGTAGACGGCGATACCGACCTGTCTGAGTCCAGATTTTCGTTGAGCGAAGAAACCGCCAGGGGTTTTTTTGTTTTTGTTGAAAGCCTAAAAGGCCTTTCATCCCCCCCGCTTGCGGTCAAGGGCCAGATTACGGGGCCCTTCACATTCTGTACCGGGATATCGGATCAAAACAAAAAGGCCATCATTTACGATGCGCAGCTCAAGGATGCCGCTGTGAAATTGCTGGCATTAAAGTCCCGCTGGCAGGTGCAACAGTTAAAGCAATTTGATTGTCCGGTCATTATTTTCCTCGATGAGCCCGCCCTGGCCGGTTTTGGGTCATCTGAATTTATCAGCATCTCACGGGATGAGGTTGCGCAAAGTCTTGCGGAAGTGATTGCGGCCGTACACGCAGAAGACGGTCTTGCCGGGGTGCATGTTTGTGCCAATACCGATTGGACGCTGGTACTGGATTCAGCTGCCGATGTCGTCAGTTTTGATGCCTACTCTTATTTTGATCGGTTTATTCTGTATTCAGACCTGATCAAAGCATTTCTGGATGAAGGCAAAATGATTGCATGGGGGATAGTGCCGACCCTGAAAGCCGATGAACTGGCGAATGCAACCACCGCGTCTCTGGTCAATCAGTGGCACCAAAAAGCGGTGCAGGTCGAAAAACTGGGCATCGATTCGGATCGACTGATAGCCCAATCGTTGATCACCCCCAGCTGCGGTGCCGGATCGTTGAGCATCCAACAGGCCATCAAAGCCTTAAAATTAACCCGGGAAGTCTCGGAGCAAATCCGGCAAAACATAACTTAGGGTTCAAAAGTTCAGGGTTCCGGGTTGAAGGTCGAGGCCAGATCCTCTTAGGCGTTTCAGATCGTCGGGCCTTGACCTTTGATTATTCTGGCATTACTTAACCTCGCAATCTTTGAACGCTGAACCTTGGAACCCGTTAACTGACATCTGAAACGCGAAAGCTAACCCCTTTAAATAATTGGATCCGGGATTTAAATAATCTTACATAATGGAGAGGGAGCGCATGACTGAAAACGAGAATAGAACTTTTACGGGAGCGACACGTTATGTCCTCGATGATGAACTGGCCAAAATCGTAAACATATCCATGGCGCTGGAAATGCCGCTGCTGCTGAAAGGTGAGCCCGGTACCGGGAAAACCATGCTGGCCCATGCGATCGCAGACAGTTTAAAGATGCCTTTGATTGTGCTGAATGTAAAATCCAGTATGAAGCTTGTTGAGGCCCTGTATCAGTACGACACCCTGACACGGCTTAACGACAGCCGCTTCGGCGACTCAAGCCGCGATGTCAGTAAAATAGAAGATTATATCCGTATGGGTAAAATCGGGCAGGCCTTTACCGCGGCTGTGCGAACGGTTCTATTGATCGATGAGATCGACAAGGCCGATACCGATTTTCAGGATGATATGCTGGATGTTTTGGATCAGATGGAGTTTGACATCATTGAAATCGATAAAACCATTTCGGCAACATTTCGCCCGGTCATCATCATTACGTCAAACGCGAAAAAAGACCTTTCCGATCCTTTTTTAGGCCGTTGTAATTTTCACCATATCGCCTTTCCGGAGCCCGATATGATGCGCAAGATTATCCGGGTGCATTTTCCGAATATCGATTCGGATCTGCTGGATAATGCCATTACCGCATTTTATGCCGTGCGGCAGTTCGGTGATATTGAAAAGCGACCGGCGACCCGGGAGCTGATCAACTGGATTCGGGCGCTCAAGGCGGACCCGGATTTTAAGCCCAAACAACTGGCCAAGGGAGATTTGCCCTATCTGGGCGTGCTGTTTAAAAAAAGCCAGGATTTGCAGAAGGCGCAGAGCATGATAGGTCGCAGAAGAGCCTACTAAAAGTCACACGGCACAGGGCGCACGGCTCACGGTCTTGAAGGGCATGAGAAACCATCAGATCAACCTTGAACCCAGAACCTTAAGCGAAGCGAAACATGTTCGTCGATTTTTTTTACAAATTAAAAGAAGTCGGGATACCGGTCAGCCCCACGTCCTTTTTAACCCTTCACAAAGCGCTGGGTTACGGGCTGGTGAATTCCCTGGAGGACTTTTACACGGCTTCGCGCGCCATTCTCATAAAGAGTGAGCGCTATTTTGATTTGTATGATCAGGTTTTTGCCCACAGCTTTCAGGGCGCCGAGATGCCGGACCCGGAGGGGATCGAGCTTGACGAAGTGGCCCGGGTGATGCTGGAAGCCTGGCTGCAAAATCCTGAGGGCCTGGCTGAAATCCTGGGCATGGATGAATCAGCGCTGCTGAAACTGACGCCTGAGGAGCTGATCGAATATTTCAAAGAGCGCCTCAAGGAACAGACCGAAGCCCATCACGGCGGGGGCAAGTGGATCGGCACCGGCGGCTACTCACCGGTCGGTCACTCCGGCTACCATCCCGGCGGCATGCGCGTGGGAGGGATCTCCCGCAACCGTTCGGCGGTGAAAGTGGCCATGGATAGGAGATATAAGGATTATTCGCTGAACGGACCGCTGAGCAGTGCGCTGATGGGTGAAGCTTTAAAGCGACTGCGCAATCTCGTGCCCTTTGGCCCCAAAGATCAGGTCAATGTCGATGAAACCATCTATCAGACCATGAAAAACGGCGGTGAGATTGAAATCGTGTTTGACCGCTCGCTCAAAGATCGCCTGAAAGTAATTTTAGCCATCGATAACGGCGGCTGGTCCATGGATCCCTATGTGCCGATCGTGCAGACCTTATTCGATTACACCCGCGCCCAATTCAAGGACCTTAAAACCTTCTTTTTCCACAACACCATTTACAGCACGCTCTGGAAAGACACGGCTCGCTTTAGAAAGCCGCAACCGATCGATCAATTTGCTCGTTTTGATCCTGAAACCCGCTTGGTTATCGTGGGCGATGCCAGCATGGCGCCCTATGAACTCATGGCCACCGACGGGTCCATTCACCTTGAGGACCGCAGTGGTCTGCCCAGCATCGAGTGCCTCAAATTTCTGGCCCGTATCTTCCCCCATGCGGCCTGGTTAAATCCCGTATCCGCTTCCATGTGGGGTTATACGCGCACCATTGCCGTGATCCGCGACATATTCCCGATGTTTGAGCTCACCATTGATGGTCTTGAGCAGGCTGTCACCCATTTAATGCAGAAATAGTGTGCAGCTTAAGCAGAATTTTTTGAATTTATTAAATTAGCCACAGACCCACACAGACATATTTTTTCCACGGGCGACGCTGCCCGCGGAAAAACAGTATGCCCTGCGGGCAACAGCTTAAACCATCTCAAGATATTTTTCAGGCAACCGGATTTAATCAATCTCATAAGGTTAATTAAGCGTCCCTTTATTCTAATCGCGAAGCGATTGACAGTTTTTGTTCGGCCAGAGCGATAGCGAGTCGGCCGATCAAAAGTTAGTGTGGGTCTGTGGCTAATTAATCAGGCATTATCACTCTTTGGGTCAGTGGCTAATCGATCTGATACAAACGATTGGTGTTGTTCCAGACGGTTTGCGCCAGCTGATCGGGATTTTCATTGCGAACCTCGGCCAGCTTGAGCAGAACAAATTTAACAAAGGCGGGCTCGTTGCGGCGGGTGTGGTATTTTTCGGGAGCGGGGGTCAGATAGGGGGCATCGGTCTCCACCACCACTCGATGCGCTGGAATTTGGGAGATCATATCACGCAGGTCCGCTCCCCGTGCTTTCAGGGTCAGGATACCGGTAATCCCGATGTAAAGACCCAGATCGAGGTATTGTTTCAGTTCCGGTACCGTGCCGCTGAAGCAATGCACAACACCGGCGCTCTCGTTTTTGAAATCGGTATTGAGAATTTCAAGAAAACGACCGTTGCTGTCACGTTCATGGAAAATGACTGGAAGCTTCAGTTGAGCTGCAATTTGCAGCTGACGGATAAACCATTTTTCCTGATCTTCGCGGGGTGAGTACATGCGGTTGAAATCCAACCCGATTTCTCCCCATGCCCTGACGCGCGGGTTTTCAGCCAGCGTCACCATGAAATCAAGCGTTGCCGCGCTGCACCGGCTGGCATCGTGCGGATGGAACCCCACCGCAGCGTAAATACCCTCGTGGGATTCTGCTAACGCCACAGCACGGGCGGCTGTTTTTTTGTTTACGCCGACGGTCATCATGCGTGCAACATCCGCCTGGCGTGCGCGGCCAATGACGCGGTTCAGATCCCTGCGATAAGCCTTATCATCCAGGTGACAGTGACTGTCGAATAATTTCATTATTTAACCATCCATCGGGGTTGAAACATCAACGGGTAAACGGGCAAACGGGTAACGGGCTCAACTTGATTTAATATCAATGATGCATCCGATAATCAAGATTTTGCCTTGATTTCAAATCCCGATTCTGACAATATTAATTTTTTAATCAACAGTACCACTTTGTGAAGGTGGCTAAATTGCCGGTCGATAATTATTCCGGCAAAATATCGGTCTGGAGGTTGAACATGTTTAAAATTGTTAATCGAGAAGAGATGTCGGACGGCACAGTGGTTCTCAATGATATTGATGCGCCCCTGATTGCACGAAAGGCAAAGCCCGGTCAATTTGTTATCCTCAAGGCCAATGAAACCGGTGAACGCATTCCGCTCACCATGGCTGAAACGGATCCCGAAAAAGGAACCATTACCGTTATCTATCAGGTAGTGGGTAAGTCGACGGCCCTTTTTAAGACCCTTCAAGTGGGTGACGGGTATCAGGATGTGATCGGCCCCCTGGGAAAGGCGACCCATATTGAAAAGGTCGGCAACGTTGTCTGTGTCGGCGGTGGTACCGGGATTGCCGTATTGCATCCGATTACAAGGGCCTTAAAGGAGATCGGCAACCATGTGACCTGTATCATTGGTGCTCGAACCAAGGATTTGTTGATTCTTGAAGATCGAATGAAGGCTGCATCCCATGAACTGCGGGTCTGCACTGACGACGGCTCTTACGGACACCACGGATTTGTCACAGACGTCTTAAAGGAAGTGCTGGAAAAGGGAAAAATTCAGCAGGCGGTGGCTATCGGGCCGGTTCCGATGATGAAATTTGTGTCCTTGATGACCAAAGAATTTGATGTGCCCACGCTGGTCAGCCTCAATCCTATTATGGTGGATGGCACCGGAATGTGCGGTGGCTGCAGGGTGACAGTCGGTGGTAAAACGAAATTTGCCTGTGTTGACGGACCTGAATTTGACGGACACCAGGTAGATTATGATGAACTCACGCTCCGTTTACAGGCCTATTGTGAAAATGAAAAACAGTGCTATGAAGAATTTTGTGTAATGGATTCATAGATTTCTGAAAAATTATATAAAAGCAACAACTTACACACCTTAATATGACAGCTGAACAGCTCGCGTTCCATTTCGTTTGCGGAGGATAATATGGCGGAAAAAGCGACCCAAAAAGCAAAAAGAGAAAAAATACCCCGGCAGCCCATGTCGGAGCAGAAACCCAAGGTTCGAGCGAAAAATTTTGATGAAGTTCCATTTGGCTATAGCCCGGAAACAGCCATTAAAGAGGCCCAACGGTGCCTGCAATGCAAAAAGCCGAATTGTGTGGCCGGATGCCCCGTTGAGATTGATATTCCGGGCTTTATCCAGCTGATAAAAGAAGAAAAATTTACCGAATCCATTCGACATGTCTGGCAGAAAAACAGCCTCCCGGCGGTTTGCGGACGGGTGTGCCCCCAGGAAATTCAATGCGAAGGCCTGTGTATCGTAGGCAAAAAAGGGGAGCCAGTTGCCATCGGCAATCTGGAACGGTTTGTCGCCGATTGGGAAAGAGAAAACGGCACCGGTGCGCTACCACCTACAGCGGATTCCACAGGGAAAAAAGTGGCTGTTGTGGGTTCCGGGCCCGCGGGTCTGACCGTTGCCGGTGATCTGATTGCAAAAGGTCATGAGGTAACGGTATTTGAAGCATTTCACAAACCCGGTGGAGTTCTGATATACGGAATTCCTGAGTTCAGGCTTCCTAAGGACATTGTGGCTCAGGAAGTCAATTTCCTTGAACGACTGGGCGTAAAGGTTGAATGCAACCAGGTGGTCGGAAGAACCATCACCATAGATGAACTGTTTGAGGAAGGGTACGAAGCCGTTTTCATCGGGGTTGGCGCCGGCCTACCGGTTCTGCTGGATGTTCCCGGGAAAAATCTAATCGGCATCTATTCTGCTAATGAATACCTGACGCGCTCCAACCTGATGAAGGCTTATCTCTTCCCTGAGTATGATACGCCCATTATTCAGGGTAAAAATGTGGTTACCCTCGGTGCCGGAAATGTGGCGATGGACTCCGCGCGTACCGCCTTGCGCTTGGGCGCGGAGAACTCCCGCATTGTTTATCGACGCTCAAGGGCTGAAGTGCCGGCAAGGGCCGCAGAGGTTCACCACGCCGAGGAAGAAGGGGTCGAGTTCTTTTTTCTGGCGGCACCAACCAAATTTATCGGAGATGATAAAGGCCGCGTCATCGGGATGGAATGCCTGAAAATGGAATTGGGCGAACCGGATGCCTCCGGGCGGCGTCGACCCGTTCCGATTGAAGGCTCTGAATTTGAACTGGAGTGTGATTTGGTGATTGTGGCTGTGGGTACCGGAGCCAATCCCATCCTGACGCAATCAACTGAAGGGATGATGCTGAATAAGTGGGGCTACATCCAGGTGGATGAAAAAACAGCCAAAACCACCAAAAAAGGTGTGTGGGCCGGTGGCGACATTGTAACCGGTTCGGCAACGGTCATATTGGCAATGGGCGCAGGGAGAATAGCAGCCAATTCGATTCATGATTATCTCACACTTGGCTGGTAATCTCGGTTTTCAATATTAAATGGCTATTTTTCCGTTGTGCTGTGTTCTTCGCGAATTTCAGCCTTCGACGTACTTCAAGTACGCCGAAGGCTGAAATCCTTGTGCGGCCGTGCACAACGAAATAATTCCTCATTTAATAATTGAAAACCACATTTTTAAATCAATAAAAAACAAAAGCCGTGCAGATCATTGTCTGCCCGGCTTATTCATTTAGAAGAAACACCATACGCTATGCCTCGAATTTTTTGACCCAGGACTCAAAGCGCCGGACTTTGTCGGGCCCGTATCGGCTTAAATTGTCGATGATTTCGGCGATGGATTTTTCGGTGGGTCGACCGTTGCCGTTTTTAGAAAAAAATTTATCCGCATAGCAGACGATTTGCTCCTCGATGGATACGGGGATCATGTCGCGGTTGGGCAGCGGCAGACGCTGTTGCCGGATATCGGCCTTGCTGATCCCGACGCCAATATGCCGCTCGCAGACCAGCGCCAGTTTTGGGTGGCCCTTCTTTTTTAAAAGGTCACTGCCCAGAATACCATGACAGATGTAAGGGTGTTTGCCAAAACAGCCGAATTGGGGCGTATCGGTCAGAAAGATTCCGATATCATGTAGGGTGGTCGCCGTTTCAATAAATTCCAGGTCCGGCTTCAGCGCGGGAACCATTTCGGCGGCCGCACGGGCCTTTCGGGCCACCTGCTGACCGTGCTCAACCAGAATCTTAAATGCTTTGGATTTCGAGTCGTAATATCGTTCTAAAAGTTCAATCGGATTCATTATCATAGACTGCCTCGCAAATTCGCTCCTTTCGACGATTGTTTTCTTTTACTATACCACAAGTTTCGAATGAACGCTCGACGAGGTCTGAAAGGCCTATCCATTATAAAAAATACCTAAAACTGTTCTAAAAATAGTAGATCACGCTCCCCTCTTGAAAGCGGGATTTCACATCTGATTTTAATACATTAAGGTGTTCAAAGGAGAAAGTTTTTTAGACAGGATTTACAGGATTATTAGGATTCTTTTTGGCCGTTCTCCGGAAGAGAACGGCCAAACCCTATCGCCTGCGGCGAGTTTTGCGTGCTTTCATCAACCGGGTTGATAATTTTAAAATTTAGGAGCCATCTACCAGTTGAATTGCATGGCCAATTTTTTTTTATTCCGCTAAAAGCGGATTGAGTTTAGTCGCTCTCGTCTGGAGAGCGACTAAGAAAAATATCCTCAAAATCCTGTGGATCCTGTCAGAAAATAAGATTCAATCCATCAAGTTAAACAAGGAACAAACGATTCGGCTGCCCGGACCACTGAAGACAAAAGTCGCTACTTATGCTTTTTAGCTAGCAGCACCCCCTCAATAAACGGATCGATGCCGCCGTCCAGCACATCATTGACGTTGCCGATATCCAGATTGATGCGGTGATCTTTGACCATCTGGTAGGGATGCAGGACATAAGAGCGTATCTGACTGCCCCAGGCGATTTCATCTTTGCTGTCGTGAACCTCCTGCAGTTTTTCATCCTGTTTTTGTTTTTTATGCTGGTAAAGGCGCGCCTTGAGGACTTTTAAGGCCATATCCTTATTGCGGTGCTGGGATTTTTCCTGCTGGCACTGCACCACAATTCCGGTTGGCAGATGGGTGATACGCACGGCACTGCTGGTTTTGTTGACATGCTGGCCGCCGGCACCGCTGGCCCGGTACACGTCGATCCGCAGGTCTTTGTCTTCAAGGTCGACCACGATTTCCTGGTCCACTTCAGGATAGACGAATACGGACGCAAAGGAGGTATGGCGTTTGCCGCTGGCATTGAACGGCGATATTCTGACCAGACGGTGGACCCCGGTTTCCGATTTTAGATAGCCGAAGGCATTTTCGCCGCCGGCGGTAAAGGTTACGCTTTTGATACCGGCCTCTTCACCGGGCTGAAAATCAATCAGTTCGATTTGATAACCTCGACGCTCTACCCAGCGGCTATACATCCGAAATAGCATTTCGGCCCAATCCTGGGCTTCGGTTCCACCGGCGCCGGCATTGATGGATAGAATGGCGTTTTTACCATCGTCTTCACCGTCGAGCATCAGCTCCAGAGACAAGGCCGCAATTCTTTGATCCAGGCCGGTAATTTGCCGTGTGACTTCAGCAAGGGTGTCTTCATCGGATTCATCAACAGCAAGATCCAGCAGAATTTGATTTTCTTCCAGATCCTCTGCCAGCTTTTTGAATTTTCCAATTTTATTTGAAAGTAAGGTGCGCTCTTTCAGGATGGGTTTGGTTTCTTCCGGATTGTCCCAGAATCCATCTTTGGCGATATGCTGTTCAATTTCAGCCAGGCGTGTTTCTTTGGCCTCCAGGTCAAAGATAGCTCCGCAGGTTTAGCAGTTTTTGTTGCAGGTCTTTTAAGTTTTGTTTGAGTTCCGCAGACATTTTTTCTACCTCCCCATAAAAGTTGGCCGGTCTGCCGGTTAAGCCCGTTTGCCGGTTTTAAAATCGGAAACATACCATTTTTAACGGGCCAACGGACAACGGGACAACCGGTTAACCCTTTCTTAACTTAAGGGCAAATTTGCCCAACTCAAGTAGTATACCAAAAAGGGCGCCTGCCAGGCAAGCCAAAGCAAATATATCCCCGAAGCGGGTATAAAAGGTGATGAGGCGCAGCATCGGTAGCGGGCGGGTTAGCGCGGCCTCCTCGAGCAGAGGGGTAGATGTTAAAATGCGGCCGACGGGATCAATGAAGCCGCTGATACCCGTATTGGCAGCCCGGGCGAGTGCCCGCCGGTTTTCCACCGCCCGGAAGATGGTCATGGAAAAATGCTGGTAAGGCCCGCTGGTTGTTCCAAACCAGGCGTCGTTGGTGATATTGATTAGCAAGGCAGCGTCGTTTTTTACCAGTGCCCGGGACAGACCTGGAAAAATGACCTCGTAACATATCTGAATGCCGATTGCGCCTTCCTTCCAGGGCAGGGTCTTGCCCGGTTTTCCCGGCCGAAAATCACCCACCTGAGCGACAAGCTTGCCTAAAAAGGGAAGCCAACGTTCAAAGGGAACATATTCGCCATACGGAACCAGGTGGGACTTGTCGTATTTGCTCAGGTTTTTAGTTGCGGGACTGATCAGGTAGGCGCTGTTATAATAGATGACGCTTTTGCCCTGGCGCACAACGGATGGGCTTCCGATTAGAAAATCGATATCTGCCTGTTCAATACCCGCGATTACCATTTCGGTTGGGCGCTTGTCGTAAAACATATAAAACGGCGTGGCGGATTCAGGCCAGACGATCAGATCGGGATTTTCCGATTTTGCTGATAGCGATAGGCGCTGATGCGTTTTGATCGCGGCAACTTGGTGGGCCGGATCCCATTTTACGGCCTGATCAATATTTCCCTGAATTACGGCGACACGGGCTGTCGGTGATGCGGCCATCAGATGGTCAATTGACTGAATGCGCCATGCGCCATAGATCCAGGTGAGAAGCAATCCTGCGGCAAACACCGCGGTTGCGCCGAATAGTACCGGCTTTGAAACCGACGCGTTGTGCCACCTTTTTTGGCGGAAATGCGTGATGGTCAGAAAAACGGCCGAATTGCTCAAGACAATCAAAAAGGACACCCCGTATGCGCCAAACAGATCTGCAATTTGAATCATATGGTGTCGCAGATACAGGGCGTGCCCCAGTAATGCCCATGGAAACCCGGTAAAGACAAAGGATCGAATATATTCAAGCGCCACCCAGAGCGAGGGCGCAATGACCAGACACCTAAAGGGTGTGCGGCCGATAGCGCCAAGCGTCATGGAAAAAACAGCCGGAAAAAGTGCCAGAACCACCGCAAAGAGAAACAAAATAGCGATACTCAGGTACCAGGGAAGATACCCGTAGGTTCGCATGACGGGCACCACCCAGTAAAGCAGGGTCAGATAGTGGATCAGGCCGGCGATAAAACCGATGCGAAAGCTTTCCTTGGCTGAAAGATTCGCAATGGCTGCCAGCAGTGGTACGAGCGCAAACCACGACAGCCAATCCAGCCCTACCTTGGGAAATGATCCGGTCAGCAGCAGGCCGCTTGCTGCCGCCAGCAGCATATTTGCTCGATCGGCTTTCAAATCTTCCTAAGCTCCGGAAAAAATGCCCAACCTGATTTGGCAACGTTATGGTTGGAGTGCGGTTTTGTGTGGTTTTTGGTTCTTTCGTTTCAATTATTGTGTTGTTTTTTCATTGTGCAGTCAACAGATTTAACAATAGTCGAAAACCGTGCGTTTGTCTTCAAGCATGATTTGAGTTTTTATACTATATGCTGTACGATCAAAATTTACAAATTCAATATATAGAACAAGAATTTTGCTACAAATGAAAAGATCGACCAAAGCAATGCTTTTATCCGGCCTGGTTTACCCGGGTCTCGGACAATTGCTTTCAGGACATATAGTTTCCGGCGTAATTTTTGTCCTGGGGACAACCACCGGATTGGTTGTGCTTATTTATCGCCTGATGCTACGCGCATTCCGTGTGATGGATCAAGCCTTACCCAGGCTGGCCGATAATGCACTGGATGCTCAAGCCTTAAAAGAGTTGCTCGGCCGCAGCTCAGCCGGTGGTTGGGAAGTTGAAAATATCTGTTTAATCGGTATTGTCGGCTGCTGGCTGGCGGCAATCGTGCATGCCTATTTTGTCGGTAAGAGAATCGATTCGAAATCCCGCTGAACACAATTTTTATATGAATAAATTTTTAATCTTAGTGCCTTGGTGTCTTTGTGGCTGAACGAATACCTCTGAACCCTTTAAACCCAGAACGGAGAGGAGCGGAAGATGATCGTAACTTTTTATGGCGCTGTGCGGGAAGTGACTGGTTCGATGCACCTTTTAACCACAGATCAAGACCGGGTCATCCTGGACGCTGGATTGTTTCAGGGCCGCCGCAAGGAATCCGCAGAAAAAAACAGGGTCATCCCCTTTGACCCGGGCATGCTTACCAATATCGTGCTTTCCCATGCGCACATCGACCACTCCGGTAGACTTCCGTTGTTGACCAAAAACAACTTTGCGGGCCGCATCGTCTGTACCCGTGCCACCGCCGCGGCCAGTGAATATTTATTGCGGGACTCCGCTCATATTCAGGAATCCGATGCAAACTACCTGAATTATAAAACGGTCCGCAATTCGTTGAGCAAGCAGCACTCTTCCAAGGGCGGCACGAAAATCAGCAACCGCAAAAGCAGGGATATAAAAAAAATTCTAAAGAAAAACCGTCACAATCTGAACACGGATATGATCAATGAGTTGATCGAAACCCATCAGTTGGAAAAAGTCGAACCGCTGTATCGAATTGTTGATGCTGATGAGGCCCTGGAGTTATTCGATGGATATCCCTACCGGCACCCCATTTCCGTAGGTAAGGACCTGACGTGCACTTTTTATGATGCCGGTCATATTCTCGGATCGGCTTTTGCCCTGATCCGCGCCCGCCAGAATGGTCGCGACTTACGGGTATGCTATACCGGTGATATCGGACGCTTTGATAAACCGATCATTAAAGATCCGACAATGGATTTTGGTGAAGAAGATCAGCAGATTGATTTGCTGATCATGGAAAGCACTTACGGGGACCGGCTGCATGAGCCGGTTCAAGACTTAAAACCGCAATTAAAAAAGATTCTTATCGAAACCCACGGACGCGGTGGGTCGATTGTCATTCCGGCTTTCGCTTACGGTCGCACCCAGGAGCTGCTGTACACCCTGCATGAGCTGTACGATGACCCGGATGTCCCGCGCATGCCGATTTACGTAGACAGCCCGCTGGCGACTAAAATTACGCGGGTTTTTGGAGAGCATCCGGAAGTTTATGATGAGGAAACCCACGATGCCTTTCTGGAGAAAGGCAAAAATCCATTTTCAATGGACAAGATCCACTTTGTTGGATCGGTCGAAGAATCCATTGCACTCAACCACGAAACGAAACCCCACATTGTGCTTTCGGCATCCGGAATGTGTGAAGCCGGGCGCATCCTGCATCATCTGCGGTTCAAGATTCACAATGAGAAAAATACCGTCCTGATGGTCGGCTACCAGGCCCGGAATACCTTGGGTCGGCGAATTCTTGATCTGGGCCTTAAATATGAAAAATCCGGTCGCAAAGGCAAACCACCGGTAGTGAGGATTTTTAACAAAGAATACCCCTTGAAGTCCCATGTCGTCAGGCTGGGTGGCTTCAGCGCCCATGCCGACAAAAAGGAAATGCTGCATTTTCTGAAAAACTCAAATTTGAAGATAAAAAAAATCGCGCTCGTCCACGGCGAAGAAGATCAGATTCTGTCATTTGCCGAGTCTTTGAAAAAAGAAGGCTTCTCCGTGGTTGTGCCCAGGCATGGGGAGTCGGTAGAAGTTAAATAGGAACTATTCTTAACGATCCCGCATTACCAAACACGTTAAGGCATTAATGCAAAACATGTAACCCCGTCTGCGCCAGGGTTTCCTCCTTTTCTGTTGCCACGGAGGAGGGGTCGACTTGGCAGGCCGTGAAGAAATCTTGCAGTTTTACCTAAATGCCGTACAGGATTGTAACGCAGTCGGCCTGCAGCTCATCCCTGACGTTATTCGCTCAGATAAAATTGGAGAAGTAAGATTTTATTGTTTATTCGGGGGATAGAATCTTTAATGAAAGATGGGACACCATGGGATCAAAGTCGCGATCATCATGTAATAATGGAAGTCCCTCCATAATGCTATAGGTGCCGATGATAACATCGATCGTTTTGCGAACGATTACCCCTTTTTTCCTGAGTATTCTGTAGTTTTGAGCACTTTGCACAGCGACTTGATATCCCCCCATCCGGCGGAAAGGAAGGTCACTCAAGTAAGATTTTACTGATTCATAATCATTATCTGATCGAAATCCTTGTAAAATTTCGGTCAGGATTAAATCACCAATAATGATGGGAACATCTGAAAGAAGATTATCCAGCAGATCCGTCTGCCACGTTTTATGCCCGTTGAAATAATCGATCCATACGGATGAGTCGACCAGTATCATTGATCCAGCCTCATTTTTTCAAGGTCGCCATCCCAATTTAATTTACCGCGTAAGCTTTTGATGCGCTCCTGTTTCTTGATCTGGATTAAAAGGCGCAATCCGGTTTCAACTACAGCCTTTTTGGTTTTCAACTGGCTTAGCCTTATGGCTTCGGCCATTAGGTTGTCATCGATAACGATATTGGTTCGCATGGTATTTCTCCTATGTGTATTGTTTGTTCAAAACATACACATTAATAACATTATGTGCAAGTCCTATCTTTAATTCTAAAAAATATGAGGGGTCGGGGAGTTTTTCCGCCCAACCCCCGATAATAGCGGAATGAATTATCAGCAGCGAAATCGTGCACTGTCTGAATGGTTTAGGGCGCGTTGCGAAAAAACAGCAATAACCACAAAGCCACAGAATGCCGCAAATTTGAATTTAC
>CAJHYI010000127.1_pt1 | contig 28503 bp, 24 predicted proteins | sample 9198771 | NCBI WGS metagenome assembly CAJHYI01 (sample SAMEA7708367, study PRJEB35096) | sediment metagenome | biome: marine neritic benthic zone biome [ENVO:01000025]; feature: sediment [ENVO:00002007]; material: shallow marine sediment [ENVO:03000034] sea grass bed [ENVO_01000059] ...
ACCTCCTGCCAGCTTGGCAAATAGGTAAACCAGTCTTCAAACGTCAATACCGGAACGGCCAGCACCTGCAGCACCATTACCCAGCGGTTCAAACACACCCCGATCACGCCTAAAAATACGGCCAGCCACAGGAAGCCCTGGATCCGGCGAAGTTTAGGCGTAATCAAAATCAGGGCCGGCAGAACTCCGCACACACCGATTTCAGCAATTAAGATCCACAGCCCATAGGCCGAACCTGGATTGTTGGTGTAAAATTCCAGAAAGGTAAATCCTTTCGAGGGTGCGGTGACCGTGGCCCAGTAGATGGTGTCGATGATTTTGGCAATAATATAGAAAAATATCATCCAGCCGGATATTTTAGCCAAAAGATCAATCACGTTGTCTTTAACCAATTTTTTGCGTGCCAGGGTTTCTGTAATTTTTGTAATAAAAATGGTAAAGCAGGGGCCAAAGGCAGCTGCCGACCAGGTAAACAGGAAAAAGGTCCAGGGCCATATCAAAACCCCTTCACGAAAGCCGAAGGGGCGGCCAAACATGACACCGGGCACCCCGCCCAGGGATCCCTGGTGAAAAAAGGACAGAAAAGCACCCGTGGCGGCAAACACGGCCATGATTTCATGCATGTTGTGACCCAGATTGTGGAAGAACGGCACCTTGTCGAGTTTGCGGTTTTCCAGCACCATGGGAATATATTCAATGGTCAGCACGCCGAAATAGCAGGTCAGGCAGAAAGCCACTTCCGTCAGCATGGAGTGAACGTTGGCATGCCAGAAGATAAACCACCCTCTGAGGGGTTGCCCAATATCAAAACCCAGGATCATCAGCGCTGAACTGTAGCAGATGAATCCAATGAGCACGGCATAGTTGATAATATATTTCAACTCGTCTTTACCGACCAGATATCGTAAAAAACCGGTAAAAAAGGCACCGCCGCCCAAAGCAATTACGGCCAGGTCGGCCCAGATCCACAGCGCAAACCCGTAAGCGTTGTTCATATTGGTCTGGTTAAGCCCTTTAATGTAGACCAGTAGCATCGCAAAAACACCCCAGGCCAGAATCGCACCATTGGCGCTAATCCACAGGGCAAATTGCCAGATGGGGCAGCGTTTAACCCCTTTGGGAATTAATGCAGTATCCATAAGTTCCGTGCTCCTAGAAAAATGATGGCTAAGATTGAAATATTCGCCCTTACGATATTTAGCTGTGGGCCTTGTTTTGGAATTCACCTTTCAGATAGTTATCGCCGGCCTTACGAACCCATTCACGACGGGACAAATAATAAATCTTCGTGTTGGTGCCCAGGCGTTCCAGAAGACGAAAAGCCGTGGGATTCCTGGGCCGGCCTTCGTGGGCCGGATCCGGTTGCGCCAATTGATGGACCGCGTGTTCGGGGTTATTCAAATCACCGAAGATGATGGCGCCTGCCGGGCAGGTCTCAGTGCAGGCGGTCTGATAATCACCCTCTTCGATCTCATGGCGGCCCTCCACATAGGCCTGGTCCATGGCCAGCTGATAGCGCTGGACACAGAAGCTGCATTTTTCGACAACCCCGCGCATGCGCACCGATACGTTCGGGTTGAGCATTTTCTCCATCCCATCAGGCCAGATCGGATCCCACCAGTTAAACTGGCGCACATGGTAGGGACAGGCGCCCATACAGTAGCGACATCCAAAACAACGCGGATAAATCTGGCTGACAATGCCCGTGGCCATATTATAGTCTGTGGCGGTTGCGGGACAAACAGACACACACGGTGAGTGCCCATGATGCCCTTCGCAATGCTGGCAGGGCCGGGGCAGGAAACATTCTTCGTAGTCTGGAAACGGTTTGCCGTTATTTAGCCTGTATACATGCATCCAGGAAACGCTGAGCATCTTATCGGTATCATCTTCTCGGAAGGGAATATTGTTTTCCGCATAACAGGCAACCATGCAAGCACCGCAGCCGGTGCACTTGTCCAGGTCGATCACCATTCCAAACTTCTTGTAATTTCCGTTTTTCATCAGCACCCCTTGGTCTCGATAGAACTCTTTAACTTAAAAATATAATTCGATAGCATTCTCTAAAATAAAATCGTTAGCCTATTTTAAAATTTGGAACGCTCAATTCAAAAAATGAGTTGAGCGATTGTCGAGGTTGCCGCAGCTACAAAGCAGATGGCGTTCCGCGATAGTCGCCTATGCGGAACGGCATCTAAAACAGTAGATGCGGTAAGATCGGCAAGCCCGCAGGGTTTCAAATTTTAAAAATATAATTCGATAGCATTCTCTAAAATAAAATCGTTAGCCTATTTTAAAATTTGGAACGCTCAACTCAGTTTGGCCCTGATCCCCCAGGCCGCATTATAGCCGGAGGCCGGGTCATCAACCGGACTGCTGAGCCGGTTGTAATTGACGCCTTTACCATCCAAAAATTTATTGTCGCCTGAATGACCCAAACCCCGGGGAAGGGCCGCAACACCGGGCATAATCCCCTGCGTCAGACGGACCTTCACCTGTGCTGAGCCTATCGGGGTTGCCAGGTTCGCAAGACGACCCTCTGACAGCCCGAGCTGCCTGGCGGTGTCCGGGTTAATTTCCACCAGCACATCATTGCCTTTCAGAATCGTGTCTTCAAGCGCTTTTATCATAAACGGCGGTGAGCCGACATAACCGCTGGCCAGCCGCATGCTGTCATAGGGCACCAGCAGCAGCGGGTAGGCGGCTTCATCTCCTTCGGGTTTTATCGGTTCATAGGCAGCCAGCGTGCGAATATCTTTGTTGGTAAATTCAAATCTGGCTGAATCGGTCTCAAATGCATCCGCCCATTGCGCACCGCTGTAATCGGCATCCACCCAAAAGCCGTCTTCAATCAGACCATCCCAGCGATCGCCAAGGGTTTCTTCCAGACAGCTGCCGTAATCATCCCATGCAAAGGCGGCGCCAATCGTATGGCCCAGTTCTTTGGCCAGCTGAATGACGACATCGCCGACATGGCGGGTATTATACTGCGGCTCGACGGCCGGCTGGGAAAGGCTGATGATGGGCTTCGGAAAGCCAGGGGCGGCCGGAACATCCTGGTAGCGTTCGAGGTACATGTGGTTGGGCAGCAGCATATCCGCCTGAGCACTGGTTTCATCCAAATAGGAGGAAAAACTGACGACCAAAGGAATCTTTTCAAAGGCTTTTTTGACGGCGGCAGTGTCCTGCAGGGAATAGACCGGATTGGCATCGTTGACAAAAAGCACCTTCAGCGGTGATTCGGCACTGGCATTGATGACCTCAGGCAGTCGATGCAATAGGTATCTGGCATTCGGATACCGGTAGGTGCCGGCACCATCAATGCGGGGTTTTTGCAGGCCCTCGGCGGCAACCGCATCGATTTCCAGTTCCGGCCAATCAATGTAATCGGGCTCGGGCACCGCCCAAACGCCCCCGGGCCGGTCGATGTTGCCCACCAGGGCATTTAAGGTGTGCACCGCTAAAAACGCCTGCAGGCTTCCGGGTACATGACCCTGGCCCTGTCCGCAAATCGCCAGCGGTTTGCGGGCAGCGGCAAAATCTCTGGCGAGGGTCAAAATCGTTCCGGCACTGATGCCGGTTATCTTTGAAACAATCTCAGGCGGGAAACCGCCAATCACCTGTTGATAACGCTCGGATAGCCCACTGCTGTAAACATTGACAAAATCTTGATTGTAAAGCCGTTCTTTGATGATCACATGCGCCAGGCCATAGGCCAGCGCACCTTCGGTACCGGGATTGACTGAAATCCAGTGATCGGATTTGGCCGCCGTTTTAGACAGGCGCGGCTCGACCTGATCCATGCGCCCTCCGGCCTTGCGGAACATGGATTTGGCCCGAAACATGTAGCCGGGCGAGCCCCAGCCTTCGATTAAGCCGCTGCCAAAACTGAGGACAAAGTCGGCATTTTCAAGATCAAATCCGGCTCTGGAGCGCGTGCCCTGGGTCAGATACAGCGCCAGTTCATAGGAATCCCAGATCGATGGTGTGCGCCAGAAATTGGGTGAACCGTAAACGGTTAAAAATCGGTTGAAAAGCTCCGGGACCGTGCCCCGATCGGAACCGTCCACCCAGCCCACTGCTTGCGCCGATCCGCTGGCGCGCAGCTGCCGAAGGTGGGCGGCTATTTCGGTGATAGCGTCCTGCCACGATATTTGCTGCCAGCGGCCGTTGACCTTTTTTAAAGGGGTGCGGATGCGCGTCGGGGCATAAAGGAGTTGAGCACCGCTATTTCCCAGAGGGCAGAGACCCCCATCGTTTACGGGGTGCCCCTCCAGCCCCTCTATCTTGATCACCCGTTCATCTACTTTTTTAACCGAAATCCCGCAACCCCCGGGGCACAGCGTGCAGGCGGAGCTGACCCGGCTGATTTCACCTTTTGGGGGAACCGGTATCCAGGGCCAATTTTGGCTCCAGATAGAAATGTCATCGGTTATTTTCCAGGGCAACGGCGAAAGCGCCGTGCCGGCGGCACCGCCGAGAACGAACGCCAAAAAACTTCTTCGATCTACTTTCATTTAATTTTCCCTGTTAAGATGAGCCCATCGATAATTGAAAACACATCCTGCCATCGAGCGGTTTACCCATCAGCAAGCATCTATTAATGGTGGCATACAAAACAGCCCCCTCGCAAGGTCTGAACGCTGTTTTGGTTGACGCCTTCATTGCGGTGGCATTCCGCACAATCATCCATTTTCATGCGATCCCAGGAGTTGCGCTTTATACCGGCGATATTCCCGCCCCAGATATCCCGGCTGTAACCGGAAATGCGGTTTTCTTCATAAACTTTTAAGCTTTCCGATTCCCCGATATGCCCATGACAGGTCACACAATCCATCTCCGCCACCTTCACATGCGCGGCGTGGGAGAAAAATACATTCTGTGGCTGCCGCGAGTAGATCAACCAGGGAACTTCCCGATTATTTGCAACATACGTGTTCACGAATTTGGCTTCTTCAGGATCTTCGCCATTGACCTCTTCGTGGCATTCGATGCATTGTGCCAGTTTAGGTACACCGGAATAAGAACCGTCTTCTCTGAAAAAGTGGCAGCTCTCACAACCATCTTCGACCAGCTCGTTGTGCAGAGCGTGATTGAAGTCAACCGGTTGATTTTTCTGGGAGTAAAGCAGCTGAGGGAATACCACCCAGCCGACGATAAGACTGGCAGCCAACCCGAGTATGAAAAACAGAATAATGGGTCCGCCAGCCCCACTGGCATCGTCTTCGGAAGATGGGATTATTTCAGGAGAGGGTGTTGATGGTTGCTGATCTTTTGCACTGGCCGCACTGGCTTGTTCCTCTGTCGTCATAAAAACTCCATGGATATCTGGGTTTAAGGATTATCGATGGAAAACAAAGCGATATGTTATTGGCAAACCATTTCCGTATTGGCCTATAATCACCAGCAGCCCTTTAAATTTAAAAATAGTTGAAATTACAGATATTTACAAGAGCTGCTGCGGGCATCACGCGCCGGCAAAGGTGATTGATTACCTTAATTGGCGCAATTTTGTCAAGCAAAATCATTGGCCAAAAGCCCCGTAACTGTGCAGGCCGGGCAGCAAATTGACACCAAAATAGGTAAATAAAACCGCAGCAAATCCCACCAGCGACAGGTAGGCAATTCGCCGACCCCGCCAGCCGCGCATTAGTCGCGCGTGCAGCAATGTGGCGTAAATAAACCAGGTAATCAGAGACCATGTCTCTTTGGGGTCCCATCCCCAGTATCGCCCCCAGGCGGAATTGGCCCAGACCGCACCGCTGATAATACCGATCGATAAAAATAGAAACCCAAACAGGGTGACCTGGTAACCAAGTTCATCCAATATGGCAGGCTCCGGAAACACGCCCAGCAGCCGGTCTTTAAAATCAACCGGCATCCGACGGGTGAGGAAAACACCGATATAAAATATCAGGCAAAGCGGCAATGCGATAACAATCGACATGGCCCAGTTTCCCGCCAGCAAGACCCGGCTAAAAAGCAATATAAAAATGAACACTGTCAATGGCTTGGCAATATCCAGCCAGGTCACCCCTTCCACATCTCGACCCTGTTTCATCAGATACATCGCGCCGATGCCAAAAGACGTGGCAAAGGCAGCATAGCCAATAAAACAGGTAATTACGTGCGCAATCAGCCAGTTGCTTTTCAAGGCCGGAATAAGGGGTTGGATCTCACTGCTAATGCCGGGTTTAAGGGAAGCATAAGCAATTGCCAGAAAGGCGATCGGCATGGTAAATGCGCCGATAACGCGATTGCCGGCCTTGCGCTCAATCACCAGATAGATCAGCCCAATCGTCCATGCAAAAAAGACCAGCGATTCGTAAAGGTTGGAAAAGGGCGCATGCCCGATTCCCATACGATAGGATTCCACCCAGCGCATTATAATACCGGCTGTATTGCCGATCAGCCCGATGGCGGCCACCCATGATGCTAGCTTGCCGGCGTCCGGTCGCTTAAAAACCCATGCAAAGATATACAAAAAACCGGCCAGCCCGTATACAAATGTAACAATGGATAAGACAAGCGAACTGTTCATAATTATCCTCTAGCGGTCTCTTTAAGATTGCAAAATTTCATCAACTGAACACATAGGGGATGTCTACTTACCGGGGGTCAGATTCGCCAGCTGGTGGGCGAGCTGTGTCACCTTCTTCTGCATCCCCATCTTGTTTTTATTGGAAGTCCCGGCAACCATCACCTGACTTTTTTTGTCGAGAAATGTGACGTCGACACAGATTTGCTGATGGGACATAAAGAATGTAATATAAATACCGATAATCATCAGAATAAATCCAATGTACACCACCCACACACCCGGATCTTTGCTCACCTGAAGTCCGGTATAGTACCGCGGCACAAAATCGGCGATGGCGACAAACACCTGGCCTTTACGCATTTTATCAAAGCTTGGGAATTTCAAGGGCAATGTTATGTCAATCGGCTTGCTGTTTTGCGGTGTCAACACCCCAATAAATGCTTCACCGATATTGTGGCCTCTGAAATTGGCCTGGCGTGTATATTTTTTTAATGTAAAGGTCCCAAGATTTTCAGGAATAGCGACCGCCGTGCCAATTGCGGCCCTTTGGCTGTATATCATTCCGGTAGCCTGACTGGTAAAGTTTAAGATGACCTCTGTCGGCGACAGGCTGCCGTAACTGGCCTGATAAAAACTGATGCCTTCATAACGCAGGGGATCATTGACGATGATGTCTTTTTGTTCGATGACTTTTCCGTCTTTGAGAATCGAAAGGCTGGAACGAAATTCTTTGGGGGCACCGGTATCATAAAATTCGACCTTAAAATCGTCGCATCGGATATCAAAACCCAGCGGCAATATCTGATTGTTGTGCCGCAACTGAATGGAGCGCGCCGAATCACCGGGGGCGAGATTGACAAAACCCTCGTACCCAAAAATGGACCCGATCAACCCGCCGATTAACAGGACCACGACACTCAAATGGACAACGTAGACACCCAATCGTGTCAGGCGCCCCTTTTCAGCGTATATGGCAAACCCTTCATCGGTTTCTTCCGTTCGATGGTACCGATAGCGGCGGGAGACAAACGGCAGAAAGCGATCTTTTAATGGCGCATTGGCGCCAGCGGCGTTGAATTCGGCTTTGCTTTTAAGTTGCCGGTAGCGTGCAATGTTAAATCGCGGATTACGAACAAAAAGAATCTTCCAGGTGGCCTTTAGGCGATCAAGAGAACAGATAATGATGTTGACCACCAGCAACAGAATCAAGGCTCGAAACCACCAGGAATGATACATGTCGAACAGCCCCAGCAGCGAGAATAGTCGGTATAAAAATTCACCAAAGGTCTGCAGATAGGCACCCGGCGCCTCGTTTTGCGGAATCAGCGTCCCAATGATCGAGGTCGCTGCCAGGCTCAGCAGCAAAGCAATTGTTAGTTTAACGGAAGCAAACGATTTCCATATTCGATCGATAGCAGAGAGATCAGCTGAACTCTGCTTAGAATTCATGGTTGATCCTTTCCAGACAAAATTGAAACCTTTTTCATATCAAATGATTTCAATTCAGGCAACTACCAAAAAATCGGATTTGATTTCAGCACCTTCATAAAATTTACGATAAGCGCTAAATTCGCAGTTGAATACATCCATCTGTATTGAAAAGACCATCATAACGTGCTAGATAGGGTCGGGATGCGTCGCAAATCAATCACCGACGAAACGCTATGACAACCCGGCTGGGTTTGTGGGCTGAGCAAATATCTATCGTCCGCCGGGACTAAAGGCGGTCTCTCAAATCACCTCAGAAAGGGTACATATTGGGGCGGATGCAGCATCTGTCCGTCATCCGAATGGCGTTCTGTGTTAGCAAAAAAATAGTCTTCTGTTGCCCGATGCGACGGGTGGGCATGCAGAAGACTATTTGTTTCAGAAATTTCACTCCGCCGTTTATCAATCCTGATCGGCGCTGGGTTACTTTTTTACATAGTGACCACGAGATTTGGCCTGCACCATTCGTTTTTTGGAAAGCTTATACAGTGCATTGCTGAGCTGCCGGGAGTCAAGACCTGTTCTTTTTTTCAATGCAGCAATTGTAACCCCTTTGGGGCTGCGACGGATTACACCGTAAACGGTATCCAGTACTGTTTTACCCCGGGCGGGTGCTGCTTTTTTGCGTACAGCGGCTTTGCGAACTGTTTTCTTACGTCTGGCCGGGGCTGTCTTTTTTGCCGGTTGAAATTTGTCAACCTGTTTGGTAATTTTCTCCACCTGTTTTGACAGGCTGGCAAGTGATTTGGAGATAGTTTTCAGTTGGGTTTTTATACTCTTCATTCTATTTGTCCCTCCCTGTTAATAGCATTTTTTCCTTATTAACAACTAACTGAAGGGTAAGACAGCATCGGTAAAAGTCAACTTTGGGGAAGATAATGGAGAAAAGTACTAGAGAATTTCAGAAAGGCTATGCAAGGGCCTTGAATCCAGATCAACTTGCGGCTGTCACCCATACTGAAGGACCTTTGCTGGTCATTGCCGGTGCCGGAAGCGGAAAAACAAGAACCCTCACTTACCGGGCGGCCTATTTGGTAGAAAAAGGCGTATCACCTTCCGCTATTCTTCTGTTGACTTTTACACGCAAGGCCTCCCAGGAAATGCTTCGCAGAGCCACACAACTGCTCGATGAACGCTGCGGAAAGATTGCAGGCGGTACGTTTCACTCCTTTGCCAATGCAACGCTGCGCCAATATGCTTCCCATATGGGTTTGGACCCCGCTTTTGGCATCCTGGACCGTAACGATTCAGAGAATCTGATTGGCATGTTGCGAAAAGAAATGCAGCCCGCAACCCGGCGCCGATCGTTTCCCAGGCGCAAAACCCTGGCAGACATTTTCAGCCGGGCCGTCAACAAAGGCCTGTCACTGGAAGAAATAATTGATAACGACTACCCGCATTTTGAATCTCATCTTGATACCATCGGCGGTCTTTATCAATTATTCGAAACCCGCAAGCAGGAACATCACTTCCTCGACTATGACGATTTACTCGTCTATCTGCGTCGTCTATTGGCCGAGTATCCTGATGTGCAGGATCGCATTTCTGCCCGTTACCGTTATATCATGGTGGACGAATATCAGGACACCAATACAATCCAGGCCGAAATATTGTATCTTTTGACCCGCACAAACCAAAATATTATGGTCGTTGGTGATGACGCGCAAAGCATTTATGCCTTTCGAGGAGCCAATTTCAGAAATATTATCGACTTTCCGAAACGATTCCCGGCCACCCGAATGGTTTCACTGGAAGAAAATTACCGCAGCAATCAACCGGTATTGAACTTAACCAATACCATTATCGAGCGTGCCCGGGAAAAATTTACCAAAAATTTATTCTCTCAAAAAAAAGGCGGCTCCAGACCGGTTATGGTTAATGCCGAAGATGAATACAGCCAATCCCGATTTATCGTTGATCGGGTTAAAGATCTTCAAAAACAAAACCTACCCTTAAATGAAATCGCCGTTTTGTTTCGCGCCAGTTTTCATTCGTTTGATCTTGAGATAGAACTGAGTCGGGAGGGCATTGCGTTTGTGAAGATGGGTGGGTTTAAATTTGTTGAATCGGCGCACATTAAAGATGTTTTGGCCCACTTGCGTGTAATAGCCAATGTCCATGACCGTATCAGCTGGTACCGAATTTTGCTGCTGATTGAAAAGGTTGGGCCCAAGACCGCCCAAAAAATTTATGAGGCCACCCTGGCGGAAAAATCGGGTTATACCGGTTTTTTATCGGCCGAGGTTGCCCGTAGCAAAGGAATTGAGCGTCTTAAAAAGCTCATTGCCACCCTGGATACACAGCCAAAGACGGTTTGCGAAATGGGAGAAACCATTATTGATTACTACATGCCGATTTTAAAAAGCCGCTATGATGACTATCCGCGTCGCGCAAAGGACCTGGAACATCTGGTTGAAATAATGGAGCGCTACAGGAGCCTTGGCTCCTTTCTATCCGACATGGCCCTCGAACCACCAACAACCAGTTTTGAAAATACACTGTATGCCAATAAGCCGGGTTCGGACCGCTTGACACTTTCAACGATCCATTCCGCCAAAGGGCTGGAGTGGAACACGGTTTTTGTCATCTGGACCCTGGACGGCAGATTTCCCTCGGTGCATTCCTTGCATAAAGAAGCAGAGCTTGAAGAAGAGCTTAGACTGATGTATGTCGCTGCAACCCGGGCCAAGGAGAACCTGTTTTTCACATATCCGAGCAATGTCTATGATCGCAGCACGGGATTGATATTAAACCGGCCGTCCCGCTTTCTCGACGACATACCCGATGACATCCTTGAAAAGGAATATGAATACCGCTAATCTTTAAAAAATCCCCACCACACAAATACGACAAACCCTACGATAGACAAAATGGCGATGATATAACCCGACCAGTCAAAAGGGCGCGTGGCAAAACCGAGCTTGTTCACCTCACCGAGTTTGGTATTACACGATGGACATTTGTCGGTATGCAACGGCAGATACGTATAGCACTCGGGACATTTTTTGGTCGTAAAACCAGAACTGCCGGAGCTTCCGTAAGGTGCATCATCGTGCATCTTGATTCTCCTTCTGTTAACCGCTTGACCCGCATAATTGCCGGCAAGCCGCTGATGGGCTCAGCTTTTCCAAAAGCCGTCTTCGATGACTATCTCACTTTCAGCTTTTACGCGGGTCAGCCAAGATTCGACTGTTTTAAAGGTTTTTTGCTGCAGCAGGCGTGCCTTTATATTGGTCTTATCTTTTTCAAATCCTTCTAAAGAAGGTTCTTGCCGTTCTCGGAAGCCAATCACAAAATAGCCTTTTTGACCCTTGATGGCGTCTTCGTGGAATTTATTGCTTTCAGAAAGCTTAAAGGCCGAACGCGCAATATCAGGCTCATAACCGATGCCGGGTATCGAATCGTTACGTTTGAAAAAACCGGTTGTCTGCGGTGTCAGGTTGAATTTGCCGGCAACGGCCGCAAAAGACGCCGGGCCTTTAAGCTCCGTCAGAATGGACTGCGTTTGCCGAAGGGCCTCGGCGCCCTGCTTTTCTCGAATGAGATCCTTTTTAACCAACGATTCTACCTTTTTAAGTTCCGGAATTTGTGCCGGTCGTTTTTCAATAGCCTCAATCAGATAATACCCATCGCCCAACTCCTGAATTTCACTGACCTCGTTAAGCGGTAATTTAAAGGCCGCCGCTGCGAACTGCGCGGCATTTTTGTTCTCCTGGGGTCCTTTTTTCTGGGTGAAAAATTCAGTAGTGCGGATTTTCAATTCGTGCTCTTTTGCAAGATCTGTCAGCTGTTGACCTTCAAAGGTTGCATCGAAAATGAGCTCGGCTTCATCATAGGCCAGGTTTCTTGATCGGTCGGCTTTAAGTTTGCCTTCTATCTCAGTCCGGGCTTCTTCCAATGACCGCGTGGTGGCCGGATTTACCTGTTCAACTTTAATAATATGCCAGCCGAACTGGGTGCGCACCGGTTCACTGATTTGACCGGCTTGCATGGAAAAGGCCTTATCTGAAAACGGCTTCACCATGTCTTGTCGGCGAAACGTTCCCAGCTCGCCACCTTTTGTTTTGGTAGGACCTTCTGAGTGTTGCCTGGCCAGCTCTGCGAAATCCTGGCCTGCTTTTGCCAGTTTAAGAACATCTTCAATTCTTTGGCGTGCATCTTCAACTTGCTCAGGTGTCGAGTTCTGATCGACTTTGATTAAAATGTGTCGTGCTTGCACCGTTTGCGGACTTTTAAATTCTTCCGGATTGCTTTCATAATAGTCGCTAATATCTTCTTCTGAAACCGTCACTTTGGCCACATAGTTTTCAGGGTTTAGATAAAGGTAGCGAACTTTAATTTCAGGATCTGTTTTATAAGCTTCTTTATGAGCTTCGAAGTAAGCCTGGATCTCATCCGTTGTGGGTTTTATTTTTTTAACCTCTTGCGGTTCCAAAAGAACATAATCGATATCGACTTTGGCATTATTCCATTTATACCACTGCCGCGCTTCAATATCCGACACTTTGATATTACCGGAAATAAAGTCCTGCAGCTTCTTGATGGTGATCGCTTCGCGTTGCTGGTTTTCGAAGGTTTCCGGCGAAAGTTGTGTGCGGCTTAGCATATTGAGATAGAGTTGTTTGTCAAACACACCGGCGGTCTGAAAAGCGCCGATGTCACGGATGGCTTGGGCGAGCTCTTCATCTGATACCTGAATTTTGAGTTTTTCAGCCGCCTGAAGCATCAGCGCCCTGTCAACCAGCTGATCCAGCGCGCGCTTTGGTAGCTGCAATGTTTGGATCAACTCGTCGTTGACATTGTTACCGAATGACTGCCGCACCTGCTCAACGAGGTTGGTGTAAGTGTTGCGATAATCATCTAGTGTGATGATGCTATCATTTACCACGGCCACCCGGCTGGAGCGCCCGGAGGTATATCTTTGAACACCCCATGGGATAAAAACAACGATGATGGCTGCTAGCAAAAATTTGATAATCCAGCTGCTGGCATGCTTTCGCATTATACTTAACATTGAATTCTTCTCCTCGTAGGTTCAGAGTTCTCCGTTCAAGCTTCAAAATCATTTCAAACCTGAACCTTTATTGTTCACAAAAAATACCACGAAAACACAAAAGAAGGGAAGCACAAAATTAGGAAATTATGGTAAGCGGATTCTCCTGCTTGTCAATTTTGGTCCCCACTGTCTCAGAACAGTAAGCGCATAGATATTCATATTTATCGCCTTCAGGCAATACCAGCAGGAGCCGTTTGCGAACCGGTGCAGACTGTTTACATTTCGGGCAGTAAAGCTCGGTGGCATCAAACTCTTTGTAGGCAGTTGGGCCGGTTGGTTCACCCGAAAACCCGTTTGATGGAATTGTATTCCGTTTCATTCTTTCTTTCCGATAGGATTAAGCAGACGAGATACATTATCCTTTGAGGTTCACGAGACTCAGTGAACATATAACACGCTAATAATATTTATTATTTAAAATTTTGTCAACCCATCCCGACAGGCATAACACCGCCGGCAACCCACTGCGTTGGCGGGTTGCAAATTAGCGCCTGAACGCTCTGTTTACAAAATATAACTATTGACACCCAAAAAACCAAATGCTAAATAATTTCGCTCATGTGGGGCTGTAGCTCAGCTGGGAGAGCGCATGACTGGCAGTCATGAGGTCGTCGGTTCGATCCCGATCAGCTCCACTTTCTTTCCAATACGATGCAGGTTAGCCATGGCTAACCTTTTTTGCATTTATAAAAGCGCTTCTGATATCATTCCTGCCCGAAGTGAGTCAAACTGAAAAATCAACACTGACAAAGAGGACGCCTCTTCATCCATAGGCGGCCTGCTTTTACCAGTCACACATTTTTCCGCCTTTGACCCCGAATCAGTGCACATGCTAAAATGGTAAAAGGCTGTTAGGCTTGACATCATCCAGTGATTGGCATAAAAAACGGGTTCTATTTTATGCATAAACGTTGCCCAAAACGTTCACACCAACAGCATCATGATGGCAAAACATTACATCGGATATCTGGCCCTAGCAACGATCATCGGGATCGTATTGTTGCTGGTGATGGTGATGAGATCAGATGAAGCGGGGGATGGGGTAAAGCTCCATCAAACCGTGCGGCCCACAGCCATGACACCATCGCAAACAATGCCGGTTCATTTATATTTTTCGGATCAGGATGGTCAATTCCTCATGGCCGAAAATCGCCTTCTGAAAAGTCCCGAAGATTCTGAATTTTTTGCCAGAAACATCATAGAAGCTTTGATTAAAGGCCCGCAGCAGGGGTTGGCACGCACCCTTCCGGCGGCAACTAACGTTCGGGCAATTTTTATAACACCGGAAGGCATTTGTTTCGTGGATCTTACATCCAGTATCGCAGAAGGTCACCCGGGCGGCATACATTCGGAATGGCTGACGATTTACTCGATTGTAAATTCTCTGGTATTGAATGTGCCCAAGATCAAAGCGGTTAAAATTCTTATCAATGGAAATGAATCCGGCACACTCGCAGGTCATATTGATTTGCAGACCCCGATAAAGGCCAATATGTTGTTGATTAGATGAAAACAAAAGAAAAAATCGGAAATATCCGCAATATCGGCATCATTGCCCACATTGATGCCGGTAAAACGACGGTTACCGAGCGGATTTTATATTACACCGGTCGTTCCCACAAAATCGGTGAAGTTCATGATGGGGAGGCGGTGATGGATTGGATGCCCGATGAGCAGGAAAGAGGCATTACGATTACCTCTGCAGTCACCACCTGCCAGTGGCAAAATACAGAAATACACATTATTGATACCCCCGGGCATGTTGATTTTACCATCGAGGTTGAACGCTCATTGCGGGTGCTCGATGGTGCCATCGGTGTCTTCAGTGCGGTTGAAGGGGTGGAACCTCAGTCTGAAACCGTTTGGCGACAGGCAGACAAATACCACGTGCCTAAAATTGCCTTTATCAACAAATTAGATCGCACCGGAGCCGATTTTTTCGGCGCCATTAAGATGATCCGGGAACGCCTCAACGCCTATCCGCTAATTCTGCAACTTCCTGTCGGATCAGAAGATAATTTCAATGCCATTATCGATCTGATCCGGATGAAGCAGATTGTGTGGGATGCAGATACGCTCGGTGCAGAATATGAAGAGCAGGAGATCCCGGCGGCGCTTGCAAGCGCTGCCGGAGAATACCGCGAAAAACTGCTTGAAACCGTGGCGGAGTTTGATGACGATATCATGGAGGCCTATCTGGCGGAATCACCTGTTGATACCGCCGCATTGCTGGCCGCCATACGCAAAGCCACCATCGACTTGAAACTTGTCCCGCTGTTGTGCGGCGCCGCATTAAAAAATAAAGGTATTCAGCCACTGCTCGATGCCATTACCCAATTTTTGCCCAGCCCGGCGGATATCCCGCCGATTGAAGGCATGCATCCCGAATCCGGCCAGGTCATTCAGTGCCGCCCCAAAGATTCCCAACCGCTGGCGGCTCTGATCTTTAAAGTTTCGATGATGGAGGGGCGTAAACTGTCATATATTAGGATCTACAGCGGGCAGATAAAGTCCGGCGGAGAGGTTTTTAACGCGGCTCGCAACGAAAAAGAAAAAATCGCGCGCATATTGAACATGCATGCTAACCGGCGGGAACGGGCAACCACCGCGGGTGCGGGGAGCATTGTCGGTATCGTGGGTTTAAAGAACTCATCCACCGGCGAAACCTTATGCGACCAAAATCATCCGATTTTGTTGGAAAAAATCGAGTTCTATGAGCCGGTCATATCCATTGCGGTGGAACCCAAAACCCATGCGGATCAAGAGAAAATGGACACGGTCCTTGCTAAATTTATGGCTGAAGATCCGACACTGATCGTTCGCCAAGATGAAGATACCGGCCAGACGATTCTATCCGGGATGGGAGAATTACATCTTGAGGTCATTATCAGCCGCATGCAGCGTGAGTTTCACACCAATGTAAATGTAGGCAAGCCTCAGGTCGTTTACCGCGAAACGATTGAAAGGCCTGGGGCGGCCACGACCATCTTTGATAAAGAAATTGCCGGGCAGCGCCATTTTGCTGAAGTTTCGGTGAACATGGCGCCCTTGCCACGGGGTACTGGCAACAAATTTGTGGCTGAAGTCACAAATGATTTGTTGCCGGAAATTTTTAGCGCCGCCGCAGAAAAAGGTGTTTGGGAATCCCTGGAAAGCGGACCGCTGATGGGGTATCCGGTGGTGGACGTCGAGGTCAGACTGACAAACGCCCGCTTTAAGGAATCCGTTGGATCTGAACTGGCCTATACCGTCAGTGCATCAATGGCCTGCAAAGATGCCATGAATGCGGGCAATCCGTTTTTATTGGAGCCGATTATGACCGCAGAAATTTTTGTGCCGGAAGCCTTCATTGGCGACGTCATTGGTGAGTTAAATTCGAGGGGCGGCAAAATAGAATCCATTGAACACAAGGGCGGCGCTCAGGTGATCAATGCAACTGTGCCGCTGTCACAAATGTTCGGTTATTCGACCAACCTGCGATCAGCAACCCAGGGCCGGGGAACTTTTTCAATGCAATTTTCCCATTTTGACCGCAATTAACCCTATCCTTGCCGCTGCTTGGCCAGGGCCTTTTCAAGCTTTTGCAAGCGCTCTTCTATTTTGGCCCGCCTTACCGTATCCTGGGTATATTTCAACGCACGCCGATATTGAACGACGGCCGTCTTGAGGTCCCTTTTGCGGGTATGATAGATCCCCAGATAATAATGGGCATCTGCCAAATTTCCCTGTTTACCGAGACTTTGTCCCAGAATGTAGTAAGCCTTTGTGTAACGGGGATGTTTTTCGATGACATCCAGTAAAAGCGGCGAAGCCTCATCATATAACTCAAGTGCCATGTATGTCTGGCCGAGGTAAAGACCGCAATCCGCATCATCGGGTGTCATATTGCGGGCCGTTTTTAGCATTTTTAGGGATTGCTCAAATTGGCCGTCTAAGTAATATACCCGGCCGACATCTCTTAAAATATAGGGATCAAAGGCGCGCTTTTCCAGCGCCGTTCTGAGCTGCTCAATGGCTTCGGCTCTGCGGCCGACCCGTGCCAAAATAAGTCCGTAGCGATAATGCGCCATTGGATCTTCTGGGTGTTGCTTCACCTGGGTTTCAAGAAATTTTAAAACCAGATTTTCATCACCATACTGGGTAATCAGATAGGTGTGCGCTCTGACGAAATCGCCGGCAGGCGCCTGAAACCGCGGCTTGGCAATTTTTGGCGTACCTGTTAGCTGAGAATCAAGATAACCAATGCGTTCATCAATGGCCGGGTGGGTTCGCACGTAGGTCGGAATCTGTTCGGTCCCGAACCACTGTTTGCTGCGCATCTTTTTTAAAATCTTAAGCAGCCCCTCACCGCTGTAGCCGGCTTTGTTCAGGTAGATCAGTCCCAGCTGGTCGGCCTGTATTTCGTTATCACGGCTATAGGACAGTTCGGCGGCCACGCCGGCAGCCTGGCTGCCTTGTGTCACAGCCTGGGCCGCCTCTCCTCCGCCGGCCGCACCGATTAAAACACCGGCTGCTATGCCTGCCATGGTCGCCCAGCCGATTTTTTTGGACCGTTCGATTTTCTGAGAAATATGGCGCGCATTAACATGGGCAATTTCATGGGCCAGAATGCCGGCCAGCTGATCTTCATTGTCCATGGCTGCCATCAAACCGCTATTAATAAAGATATAGCCGGCCGGAATGGCAAAAGCGTTGTAAGTATCGACATTGATGACATGAAATTTATAATCAAAGATGGGCTCTTCCAGAATCGAAACAATACGGTTGCCGACCTGGTTGACATAGTCCACAATTACCGGATCGTCGATAATCTCGTAATGGCTATAAATGTACCCAATGATGGAGCGGGATAACTTCTCTTCCTCCCTAACGGTCATGCCGGAAGAAAGTTGTGCACCCAGCGGTGCAAATAAGAATATAGCAGCACACCAAATGGATATGAGTTTTCGAATCATGTACATTCAACCAATTTAAATATTTAAGATGACGGTATTATAACATTTAAGATGGTAAACACAAGGCTGCCCACAATATCCCTGAGTCCTGCGATCAGGGCGTACTGCAGCGATGGCATCGCCTGTTGCGCTGAAGTATCTGCGGCTAAAGATGTCATATTTTAAAATTCTTTTCAAACCCCAAATTTTATGTTAGAGCATCCGGATTATGGCAAAAATCATCTGTATCGCCAACCAGAAAGGAGGTGTCGGCAAGACGACCACCGCCGTAAACCTTTCGGCCGCTCTGGCCGTTTCAGAAAAAAAAACGCTGCTGATCGATTGTGATCCACAGGCCAATGCGACTTCAGGACTGGGCATCGACCGATCCCGGCTCGAAAAAACACTCTATCATGGCATGCTGGGTCGGGCCGGTGCCGCGAACCTGATCGTTGACAGCGAAATCGCCACCCTGAAGGTGATTCCTTCCGATGTCGAATTGATCGGGTTTGAAGTCGAAATGATGTCCAATCCCGAACGCGAAAAGGCCCTTAAAAATCTGATTTCAGGCCTCAACCAGGCCTTTGACTATATTTTTCTCGACTGCCCGCCGTCTTTGAGCCTGTTGACCATCAATGCCCTCACCGCCGCTGATTCTTTATTAATTCCGCTTCAGGCCGAGTACTATGCCCTGGAAGGCCTGGGGCAGCTTCTCAATACGGTCAAGCGGATTAAACGCAACCTCAATCCGAATTTAAGCATTGCCGGAATTTTATTAACCATGTTTGATAAACGCACCAATCTTGCCTACCAGGTCGCAGCAGAAGCAGAAAAATATTTTGAAGCCCTGGTTTTTAAAACCATGGTGCCGCGAAATGTTAGACTTAGTGAAGCGCCAAGCTTCGGTAAGCCCATTCTGCTCTACGATGCGACATCTGCCGGTGCCCGGAGCTATTTTGAACTGGCCAAGGAAATTCTAAAAAACTGATAACCCGTAACAAAGGATTTCAGATTTTAAAAATTTGAAACGCTCAACTTAGGAAGATATTAAATTAGGTAGTGAATATCATGCAGAAGAGAAATGACGCACAAAAATCTGCCGGCGGCCCGACCACACGCAAAAAGCAGGCCCTTGGAAGAGGTCTGGGAGCGCTCATTCCGGATATTGAAACAGCAGAGGAACGTCCAAAGGATTTTTTCTATTGTGATATTGAACGGATCCGACCGAACCGGTTTCAACCGCGTCAACAGTTTCCCGAAGCTGAGTTGGAAGAACTCTGCCAATCCATAAAACAACAGGGCATCCTGCAACCGCTTTTGGTCCGGGAAGAAAATGATGGATTCCAGTTGATTGCCGGTGAAAGACGGTTGCGCGCTGCCAAAAAAGCCGGTCTGACACAGGTACCGGTCATCGTCAAGCGGATCAGCGATTCTAAATTACTGGAATTGTCGATTGTTGAAAACATCCAGCGCGCCAATTTCAATCCAATCGAAGAATCCGAAGCCTACCATCGTCTGATCACTGAATTTCATCTCACTCAGGATGAAGCCGCTACCCGGGTGGGGAAAAGCCGCTCCGCGGTTGCCAATTTTTTGCGATTACGGCAGCTGCCTGAAGCCATCAGGTCCAGCATCCAGGAGGGCACAATCACAATGGGTCACGCCAGAGCGCTGCTGGGAGCCCCTAACTCCACCCTGCAACTGGCAGCATGGCGTTCGGTTATTAAAAAAGGGTTGTCGGTCAGGGAAACCGAAGATCTTGTCCGTGCTTTAAACGACGCGAAGAAAAAACCAAAAGTGGGAAGGAAAAGCGCTGAGGACCATTATCTGCTGACCCTGGCTGAAGATCTCTCACGGCATTTTGGCACCAAAGTAACGATCAAGCGACGCGGCCTGAAAGGTAGGGTTGAAATTGAATTTTACAATAATGAAGATCTGGACCGCCTGATCAAAAGCCTGCAGCAAACCCAGCGATAGCCGTTAGCATCCTTAAGCAAACATTGACGATCAACATGTCGCTTCATATCATCATCGATGGATATAATCTAATCCGACAATCCGCAACTCTGAGCCGGCTGGATCAGCAGGATATCCTCCAGGGCCGAGAAGCGCTGGTAGGCATGCTGGCGACGTATCGCAAGATAAAGCCCCACCCCATAACGGTGGTCTTCGATGGCCAGCACGGTCCGGCTTTCTCTCCGCAACGCCACCGACAAAAAGGGATCTCGGTTCGATTTTCACCAACAGGGACATCGGCCGACGAGGTGATCAAGCGCATGGCATGCAAGGAACGCGAAAAAGCATTGGTGGTCAGTTCGGATCGGGAAATCGTCGATTACGTGGCTTCCTGTGGTGCAGCCACAATCAGTTCACCGCAGTTTGAAGCTAAAATCGAAATGGCCGCCCACATCGACAACCACAGCAACGAAGCCGATGATTTCAGTGGCTGGACCTCGACCACGAAAAAAAAGGGGCCCGCCCGCAGATTATCGAAAAGACAGCGGCGCAACCGCATGAAGATTAAAAAGCTTTGAAATGAAAATCGTTATAGCCAAAACATCCGGATTTTGCATGGGGGTTCGCCGCGCGGTTGAAATGGTGCTGGATGCCCCCGAAGAGCACCTGCATCCGATTTCAACCTATGGTTCCCTGATCCACAATCCACAGGTTTTGGAGATTTTGGAAGAAAAAGGCATATCCGCTTTTAATGAACCGCCGGCGCAAGGTTCGGGAACGGTGCTCATCCGGGCCCATGGCGTACCGCAGGAAACAAAAAACCAACTTGAAGAAGTGGGCTTCAAGGTTATCGACGCAACCTGTCCCCGGGTCATAAGGGTGCAGACGATTATAAAAAAACACGCCAAGAAAGGATATGCATCCATTATCGTCGGTGACCTGAACCATCCGGAAGTTATCGGATTGCGCGGTTACGGCGGTGATGAAAGCTATGTCGTTAAAAATGTGGCTGAACTGGAAGCTCTCCCCGGGTTTGAACATGCGATCATTGTCGCTCAAACGACACTCAACACGCATCTATGGAAGGCTGTCAAAAATTGGGCGGCCGCCAGTCACCCGCATTATAAAATATTTGAGACCATTTGCGACTCCACCGAGCGCCGCCAGGCAGAGGTCCAACGATTGGCTGAATCAGTGGATGCGGTCATAGTTGTAGGCGGCCGCAGCAGCGGAAATACGAAAAGATTGGTTGATATCGCCCGCCAGACCGGCAAACCTGCTTTTCATATCGAAAACGAGGCCGATCTGCTCAACCTTGATCTGCAGGCCCTGACAGCGTCCAGCCAGATCGGCATCACCGCCGGCGCCTCCACCCCCAACTGGGTCATTAAAAAAGTTTATCGGGCGCTGGAAGCGCTGATTTTTAAACGCAAGCAGGGCTGGCGGCGGATGGCGTTTGAAATTCAGCGCGCATTATTGTTGACCAATATATATGTCGCCATCGGTGCCGGCGCTTTATGCTATACCTGTAATAAACTGCAGGGTATTCATCAGACGTTTCCCTATATTTTGATTTCCATGCTTTACGTTCAATCCATGCATATCCTCAATCACTTGACCGATACCCGTGCCGATCGATACAACGATCCGAACAGGGCCAAATTTTACGACCGTTTCAAAACCCTGCTGGCAATATTGGCAGGGCTTGCAGGCGGCACCGGACTGGTTATCGCATACAGCATCGGGGTGTTTCCATTTATGGCTTTGTTGATCATGAGCTTATTGGGGCTTTCTTACAACCTGAAGATTTTGCCGCCATGGCTTACAGGCACTAAATACCGCAAATTAAGGGATATCCCCGGGTCTAAGACGCTCTTGATTGCGGTTGCCTGGGGAATTGTTACGGCAATACTGCCGCCGTTGTCCAAATTCGGCGGTATTCATTGGGTCAATGCGCTGGTGGCGTTGTGGGCCATGGGCATCGTTTTTGTCAGAACCGCATTTTTTGACATACTCGATATGCAGGGCGATCGACTGGTGGGCAAAGAAACCATACCGATCCTTCTGGGGGAGAAACACTCTATGCAGCTCCTCAAAGTAATTTTGATTATACTGACTGTGGCATTGGCCGTTTTAAGTTCTTTGGGACTGACTTCAAGCCTGGGATTTGCTCTGCTGTTGTGCCCGATTTTTATTGCGCTGATTATTTTGGCTTACGAGCGGGCCCAGATGTTTCCGGGTATTCGCCTGGAATTTTTGCTTGAAAGCCAGTTTATCCTGGCCGGCATGGTTACCTTCGCATGGGTCATGTTCACTTAGAAGTGGAGGAACATGGCCGGGCCCCGCACTCGTCCTCAATAATCGTATTATTGAGACGGGCAATAGTTTAAAGAATCGATCAGGCGCTTGCTTATGGAACCCATTCATATACCCATCGAAGATGTCCTGGACCTGCATACGTTTCGGCCACGTGACATACCTGCTCTTTTGCATGATTACTTTTCTGAATGTATCAAAGCCGGCATATTTTCCGTGCGTGTCATTCACGGCAAAGGCAAGGGTATCCAGAAAAGACAGGTGCACCAGGTCTTAAACAAACACCCGTTGGTCCAGCGTTACAAAGATGCACCACCACAAGCCGGAGGCTGGGGCGCGACATTGGTGGAATTAAAGCAGCTGAGGGACGAAATCGGTTGAAGGAATTTGCCGTTTTCAACACGCTCATCTTTGGGTTATAATTCAACCTGAAAGGAGCGTTTCAAATTTTAAAAAAATGTAGCTTTCTTTAGTGGTAGGGTTCAAATTACCTCCCTAAAATAACAGGCTTGATTATAACGAGGACAGTTATTTTTCACATGGATATTAACTTTCAGCGTAAAGTGGATCGCTATATCGGAGCATTTATTTGCCGAATTTTCTCACTTTTTTACCGCAAAAGCAAAGATGAGGATGACGGGTTTCAGCCCAAAAGGTTTCTGGTAATACTGCTCTCTGAGATGGGGAGTCTTGTTCTGGCCTACCCTATGTTTCAGCAGATTAAAAAACAGTACCCCGGGGCCCAGCTGTATGGGCTTTTGTTCGAAAAAAATATAGAAATCTTAAAGCTGCTTGATGTCACCCAGCCAGAAAACATTTTAACGATCCGCGATACATCTTTTGGCGCCCTTGCCACCGACTGCCTGCGGACGTTGAATCAAATCCGTAAACTTAAACTTGATGTGGTGATCGACTGTGAGCTATTTGCCAGAATCAGCAGCATTTTTTCATTTGTCAGCGGAGCGAAGATTCGTGTCGGCTTCCATCCGCACACGCAAGAAGGTCTTTATCGTGGCAGTTTTATCAATCGCCCGGTATTGTTCAATCCCTATCATCATATCTCGCGCCAATTTCTCAATCTGGTTGCAGCCATAGACTCGATCAGCACACCGACGGTCAAACGGTCGCTGGGGTACAGCAATTTAAAACCACCGGCCATCAATTTTACGCCCGCTGAAATTGAGGTCATGCAGTCCAAAATAGAAAACGATTTTAAGACCATTGCCGGCAAAAAGTTGATTCTGATTTATCCCGGCGGCGGAATACTGCCCATCAGGGCCTGGCCGCGTAATTATTACAGCCAAGTTGCCGGAGAATTGATTAAAAAAGGACATGCCATAGGTGTTGTCGGGCTGGCAGAGGATAAGGAACTGGCAGCGGCCATTCTGTCGGATTGCAACCATCCGGCCTGCATCGACCTGACCGGATATACCCGCACCATTCGGGAATTGATGCTCATCTTCCAGTTTGCCGTACTTTTGATAACCAACGACGGGGGCCCGGGACAATTTGCTGCCCTGACGCCCATTCCGACAATCATATTTTACGGACCCGAAACCCCGGACCTTTATGGCCCGGCTGATGACAGAGCCACACTGTTTTACAACCCCCTGCCCTGCTCACCCTGCCTCACCGCCTATAACCATCGCAACTCTCCCTGTGATGGCGATAATCAATGTTTAAAGCAAATCCCACCGCAACAGGTGCTGAAAAAAGCTCTGGAAATATTGGAAGAAGGACAGACCGCCGGGGGTTAGAAAAACCAGGAGACAACTGCCATGTCAACATTTGCTTTTCTCGGAATCCTCTTATTGGCGGCGTCAATACTTTTGTTCGCTTATCAGGCCATGACGGCATTCATGGAAATGGGAACATCCAATGAATTTACATTTGAAAATATCCGTCTTGCTGATATTCTGGATGTTTCAGCCTCAGAATGGAGTGACAGGATTTCGATAGTCTACCTTCAGAGTTTAGCAGAAACCCTGCTGACAATTCCCTTGGCGCTATTGCTGCTGGCCGGCGCAATATTCTTTTTTTTAATTCACGCTTTCACCAGCGAAAAGCAAATCCGCAATAAATAAAAGCCGCTGCTGCGTGTTGATATGGGCCGTGCTGTTTTGGGTTGAAGATCTCAGGGCATCCGGGCGGCGCGGGTAATGACGACAGGCTCCGCCGGCACATCCCGAAAACGGCCACGCGTGACGGTCTTCGCTTTGGAGATGGTATCCACAACGCTCATGCCTTTCACCACATACCCGAATACGGCATACCCCCAGCCCCGGGGGGATTTTTCCCGATAATTTAACGCTGCATTGTCAACGCTATTGATGAAAAACTGGGCTGTGGCGCTATGTGGATCCGGCGTACGGGCCATGGCAATGGTGCCGCGTTGATTGCGCATACCATTGTCGGCTTCGTTTCGGATCGGGGCGCGGGTGCTTTTTTGCCGCATGTCGGCCGTAAAACCGCCCCCCTGAATCATGAAGTTGGGGATCACACGGTGAAAAATGGTGTTATTGTAAAATCCCGCGTCCACATATGCCATAAAATTCTTGACGGTTTCCGGCGCTTTATCCGCATACAGCTCGAGTACAATTTTTCCTTTGGAGGTTTCCAGGACAACTTTGGGGCTATCGCCGGCGGAGGCCGTAAAAGCGGCGGCCAACAGAGCTACCGTAAAAATCAATATGCGTTGCATGACACCTCCCTGCAGGTCTAAAAAAACTTTCGGTTTGCGGTACATGATTAGTGCCTTCCTCTGGATAAATCAATTTTTAGATGGACACAACAAGCCACCTCAAAAATGCTTCTACCCCTCCAAAGCGGTAGGGCGCCCGGGGGCTTTGCTCACAACCAACACTCAAAATCATATACTGTCAAATCATTTCATTCAAATAATTTCGCTCACCGGAAATAAAAAGATAAGCACTAGGCAAATTTTGCTCTACAGCAGCCCCCAAATTTTAGCGGTAAAAATCTTAACCAATTGAAATCAATGTGAAATTTTTTTGGCACAGTATCTGCAAACTGCATCAAAGATACGCGTATTGAACCCCATAGGAGAAAAATTCCGTGCTCAAGAAATTGTTGCTGCCAATTGGTCTGCTTTTTTTTATCATTATGTCGGAAAGCATCATCGACGGCACATCTATCATCATGAATCTCAAAAGTGTCCTGCTGGTGACGGCCGGCACGCTTTTAAGCGCGTTTATTGCCTTTCCGCTGAAGACCTTCAGAGACCTCTTTAAAAGCCTCATCGTGGTTTTCAGGCAGCAGGAGACCAACAATGAGCCACTGATAAAAGAACTGGAAAGTCTGGCACTTATTTGGCGCCGGCACGGAATTGTCGCCCTGGAAAAAGCCCGCAAAAGGGTGGACAACGTTTTTCTGCAAAAAGGAATCGAACTTGTTGTTGACGGGTACGATCGTTATGACATCCGCAATATAATGGAAAAGGACTATGAGCTTTATTTTTCCCGCAAAGAGTCACAGGTCAATATTTTAAATACCCTCGCGAAGCTCGCTCCGGTTTTTGGCTTTGTAGGCACCATACTGGGTTTGATCAATGTGTTAAACAGTATGGAAGACCCGGCCATGATCGGAAAAGGCATGGCGCTGGCGCTGTTGACCACGTTGTACGGCATTTTGCTCGCCAATTTTCTCTTCTTTCCGCTTTCAAAAAAGCTATCCGAATACACTAAGGCGGAAGCAACGGTTTTAAACATAATATTAGAGGGGATAATGGATATCGCAGAACAAAAAACGTCTAAATCCATTTCCCACCGTCTTAATTCCTATCTTGACATCAGTCAACTCAGCCGCATGCATAAGGAAAAAGACGACAGCCGGCGGGTGCAGCCGACACCTCAGATGCAAGTGCAATGACACCGCCAAAAACGAGGCAATCACGTGGCAGGATCAAAAGGAAACACGCTTCAAAGACGGCTTGAGTTCTCCGAACAGAAAAGGGCGCTTTTGCAGAAACGCCTTTCAGTGACCAGTATCGAAGAAGATACGACCCTATGGAGCTTTGTAGATCTCATAACCCTGCTGTTGATTCTTTTTATCCTCTTCTATTCGCATGCCATAACCCGTAAAGCTTCAGCAAAAAATGACTCCGGCGTGCCGTCGCAGGCAGCTGAGAAGCTCACACAGGATGCGTCTTTAGAGCAGTTACGCCAAAAGGTCGTGCAAACCGTCTCCTCTAAAGACAAAAACGATTTTGGCATCCGGTGGGATCAAAAGCGGCTGGTGCTGGTGCTGGGTGAAAGAATCGCATTCAATGTGGGCGACGCAACCCTGCTGCCGGATTTTAAGCCCACGTTAATGCGGATTGCCGGATTCATTTCATCTCAAAAGGGGTACAAGGTCGCCGTTGCCGGGCATACAGACGATGTACCCATTAAAACCGAACGGTTTCCCACAAACTGGGAGCTGTCAGCCATTCGGGCCGTCAATGTGGCCAAATTTCTAATCAGCCATGGCATCCATCCCGGGCGTGTCTCAATAGAGGGTTATTCGGCACACCGCCCCTTGCAACCCAACAGCAGCGGTCAGAATCGACGCGCTAATCGCCGCGTCGAGATCACCTTGATCAAAGAGGAAAGTGAGAAAAGCGGACCGGACCGCAATAGCCGATTGATATTTTGAAAATTACTAAAATAGTTTAAACATATCAAGCAATAAAGAAAGCCCGGGGAATAAGTACCCGGGCTTTTTATCGCTGGTGCCGAGGGACAGAATCGAACTGCCGACACGGGGATTTTCAGTCCAAATATAGCAAAATTTAAAAGCCAACGATTTCAGTTTATTAACTGATATCATTGGCTTTTTTATTGCCTAATAAATTGGGAAATGTTAGGTTATTTCAGGAAAAATTAGACTCAATGGGCACATTTTAGGCACAGTATCTATAAAATATCTATTAAAGCATTTAGGACTTTATTAAAAAGTACTCTCAATTAAAATAAGAATTGGTTAAAATTTATACTGCCATTCGGTTGTTTATGTTTCGCCACGAAATACAGCAATTTTCTCAAGAAGAGAGGCTTCAATTCAATGCGTTGAAAAAGCGCGTTGCAAATGCGGCTTTTAGAAAAGAAACTGATTATCCCCGTATAAAAAAATCAAAGTTTTTCGAAGAATCGAATCTCAAAAAACTTTAATCTTAAAATGTGGTGAAATCCAACATGGCATAAAGATTATTCGACCGATTCCAATCCATAAATCTCCAATTGAAAATCTCGACCAAATTATAGAATCCTTTATTTTAGAATTAACGTGTGAAATTTGGCATTTTAAAAAAGATGCTGCGATAAACAATCTTGAAAAGCTTTTAAATAATATAACGGTAAACCATATTAAAAAAGTAAAAGAATATTTAAAAGATATGGGATTTAGACGTAAATATAGAAAGCAAGCGATACAACTATTAGAACAAGATTTAGAAAAAGACAACAATATAAACAGTAGCAAAGAGCTACTAAATTGGATAAATACGAAACATATCAATAAAGTAGAAGAATATTTAAACCATGTGGGATTTAGGCGTAACACTATAAAGGAAGCAATACAAACATTAGAACAAGATCTGATTGATAGGGAAAAACAAGTTCTTAACAGTCAGGACTTTAAAGGTTCTTTCAAAATAGATCCTAACAGTATAGCTTGGAAACATCATGAGAATGTGGTCATAACCAAAATAAAATCTTTGTACAAATGTGAATCAAGAAAAAACAATGGCTCGATTGAAAATTTTTCTCTTTTTAACCATGATCTCTTATCGCATCCGTGGTTATTAAAAGAAGATGGTACTTCAAAGCTACAAAAATTGAGCGATCGAGAAATTATCTCAAACATGGCCTTTATTTTTGAAGAAACAAATTTTTGGGACTATCAGCCGAAAAATAAAGAAATAACTGAGGATATGAAATCGCTTAATTGTATGAACGAAAAAGAATTAAATAAATTAAAGTATGAAAAAAGACTCGAATGGTATTTCGACATAATAAAAAAAAGGCTTCAAAAGGACAAAGAACTTAACGAAGAATTCGGGTTTAAATAAACACTAAACTCCAACATATCAGTACTTTTGAATCTCCAAATTTCTTGTGATATTCATTTTATATCTCAACATACCCCCCCCCATTAAAAATCTGAAAAAATTCGCCTTTTATTTTCAGCTCAATTGTTAGAACAGATACTTTTGA
>CAJHYI010000462.1_pt1 | contig 28168 bp, 27 predicted proteins | sample 9198771 | NCBI WGS metagenome assembly CAJHYI01 (sample SAMEA7708367, study PRJEB35096) | sediment metagenome | biome: marine neritic benthic zone biome [ENVO:01000025]; feature: sediment [ENVO:00002007]; material: shallow marine sediment [ENVO:03000034] sea grass bed [ENVO_01000059] ...
GGCATGGGGATTTTGAGAAATTGAATGCCTTCTTCTTTGAGCATTTTTTCTTCTTCTTTGGTACTGAAACCGCGGATATTGCGCGGCTCTTCGACGCCGTAGTGGATTTTTAACGCTTCTTTTGCGAAATCACACCCGACGTCATCAAAATTTTTATCAACAAAATCGACTATTTCTTTGCCCACTTTTTTCAGATGTTCTTCCTCGAGCGAAACTTTTTTGGGGATTTGAGATGATTTGATCGCAAAAGTTGAGGGTATTCTGGATACACGGATGCTGTTGCACACCGGGCAGGCGATCAAGCCTTTTTGTTTCTGGCTCTGATAGGCTTCGCTGTCCTCAAACCAGCCTTCAAAAGCATGGCCGTCGATACATTGCAAATCATAAGCGATCATATAGCAACACCACCACCATTCCTGGATTGGTCGATTCAATTTGAATAACCCAACAATATTCAACTGGCATCGAATATCTAACTTAAAATTAACACATTTGTCAATAAATTTAAAGGCGTTATGATCATATTTTACTAATTTAACAGAATGTTGTAAAATAAAACACGGAGCAGAATTCAGCGCTGATAAATAGGATTGACCCGCGCCGCAAGCAAGTTAACCGCTTTCCATAACAATTTCCCCAAATACGGAATTGCGGTATAAGGGGTTGTAGAAAAAATCGTTTGAATACCGGACGTTTTTTTGACAACCTCTATTGATCCGTTGTTTATCCCGACTAATGATAGCTCATAAAAAACGATTCGGAAAGGGCCTGATATGAATTATTTGTTCAAGTGTTTCGGCGTATTGGGGTTGTTGCTGATACTATGTCTATTTGCCACTGCGATACACGCGAAAACAATGTATGTTTCTGACAATTTGAAAATAACACTGCGATCCGGACCGAGCACTCAAAACAAAATACTGGCGGTGCTTGAATCCGGGCAGCTGGTTGAAGTTGTTAATTTAGGCGATGAATGGACCCAGATCCGACAGGCCAATGGAAAAGAGGGCTGGGTTCTAAGCCGGTATCTGACCCCCAATGCAACGCATAATCTCAGGCTGGAAAGACTGCAGGGCAAGCATAAAAATCTGATGGCCCAGGCCACCGCATTAATCGAAGAAAATAATAAGCTGAAAGCCGAAAGTAGAAAACTCAGAAGCGAGTTTGAGGCCAATCAAAAAAAGATGCAACAAACAAGCACCGAGTACGAAACCCTGAAATCAGAATCCGCTGAATTCTTAACTCTTAAAACCAATTATGAGCGTGCGGCTTCACAGCTTGTGGAACAGACTGCGAAGGCCAAAAAGCTTGAAGAACAGGTGTCGAAGATGGAAATGAATTATGCTATTAAATGGTTTCTGGCCGGCTCGGCGGTACTGATAGTGGGTTTTTTAATCGGATTCAGCACAAAGCGTCAGCGCCGGCGTCCGTCACTGGTATGATTTCAAAATAGTTATCGCCGCGCCGTTAATTTATTCCCCGGTTTATTCGTCAGGACGTTATTCATAACAATGCAAGGATGCGTTTTTAAAGGGTCTCTGAATTGACAGACCAATTGAATAATATTATATTACCAGTCTAAAGGCGTTCGTTGAAACATTACATTGTCCGACCCCGGGTCGAAAATTTTGGAAAGATTAAGACCGCTTGCGGTCTGTTGCCCCGCTTCATTCCGTTTTGTTGCCATCGCCAGCGGCGAGACCGGGTGGAGGGCTTTCTGCCAGAAGGTCATATTTAACAGCATTTATGCTATCGAACCAAATTTTAATTTTAATTATCCTGCTTTTGCTCTCCGGATTTTTCTCTTCCGCTGAGACCGCGCTGTTTTCCATTAGCAAAGCCAGGGCCATCCATCTGGCCAAGCAAAAAGGGGCAACCAATCGGCTGATTAAAAAAATGAAAGATGACCCCCACCGGCTTCTTTCAACCATTCTGATTGGGAATAATCTTGTCAATGTCGGCGCTTCTGCCCTAGCCACCGCCATTACCATTAAAATGGTTGCCAGCCATGCAGTCGGCATTGCCACCGGTGTCATGACGTTTCTGATTTTAATTTTTGGCGAAATTTTTCCCAAATCCATTGCCACCCGCAACAATATTTTAATTGCACGGATAGTCATCTTTCCGTTGTACTGGCTTTCAATTTTATTCACGCCCTTGATTTTATTTTTAAATTTTATTCCCAAAATGACAGGAAAAATCCATAAGAAACCGATTGTTACCGAGGAAGAATTGATGACGATTGTAGAAGTTGTCGAAGAAGAAGGGGGGATCGAAGAGGAAGAAAAGGAGTTGATTGAAAATATATTTGAATTTGATGATACCAATGCGTCTGAAATTATGACACCCAGAGCCGATATGTTCGTCATCAATGGGGATGAAGCATTAAAGCTGGAAGAGATCGTCCAATCCGGTTATACGCGAATTCCGGTTATCGATGACGATATCGATCATGTTGTGGGTATTTTAAACGTCAAAGATCTACTCAAACACCAGGCGACATCCGATGCTGCGGTTGATGTGCGCAAAATCATGCGCAAACCGTATTTTGTCCCTGAAAATAAAAAATTGGACAGTTTGCTGAAGCAATTTAAACAACGAAAACAGCACCTGGCCATCGTTGTTGATGAGCACGGGGGTGTGTCCGGTTTGATAACCCTTGAAGATGCGCTCGAAGAAATCGTCGGCGAGATCGTTGACGAGACCGACACATTCGAACCGAATATCGTAAAGCTCAAACCGGATGAGTGGCGGGTTCTGGGTAAATCCGAAATTGATGAGGTCAACGAAAAGATACCCATGAACATTCCGGATTTAAAAGAGTACGACACTTTTTCCGGATATGTTCTCAATCAAATCGGCAGAATCCCTCAGGAAAAAGAGGAAATTCCGCTGGGCGATTTTCTGGTCACAGTCAATGAGATGGATGGCAACCGTATCAATGAATACATCGTTCGCCAGAAAACGGCTGCGATGCGGGCAAACACATCATCGGCTTAAAGGGCGTTTGAATTTACAATGGTTATTGGAATCGGCAGGGCGATTTTGCCCTGCCGCTTTTTTTATAGAGCAGCGGTCGACAGCTGATATTTTTAATCAAATCTCGAAGAATGAGGTCAAGGAAACTGCGGTGGGGATTCCCCTATGCTAAATTATACCGCTTGTCATAATGATGCTCCGATAAAAAGGATGGCGGCATAAGTGTTGTAGCAAAAAAACCTCCCGCAAGCGGAACGTTTTTTTGACAACCACTACAAGTTGTCGCCGGGCTATGTTTGGAAAAAAGGGCGGGCCCATTCGGCCGTTTGTTCCGGAGTGTTAAACGTGGTCATATCTCCGAGCATCACCTCAAACCCGGTGTGATCACTGCGGACCCAGGGGGCGTAATTCGAGCGCACCAGAATGACAACCCGCAGCTCGAGACGGCTGGAAGGCATTTCAACCGCCAAAATTCCCAGATTGTAGCCGTTGCGGCACAAGCTGCGATAAAATCGTTGGACGTTCAGAATGCCGCGGGCCAGATCCCGCCAGTCAGACGCTTTGGCCTGCTGAAATGAGGTCTTTTGCGGCAGGATGCCCCATATCTCAAAGAATCCCTCGGGTGCAAAGGCGGCCATCCATTCCCACGCCCCCGTTGTTCCGATCAAACGGGATCCTTCAACAATCTCATGATCAAGATAGGTCGAAAACAGATAGCTGCCGCATTGGTGATAAAAATCATTGGCCCGTTGCAGTAAAATGCGCTGATGGTTGGCCGGTAGCCGATCGGCGTTTATTTGCAGGTGCGGATGGAGTAAGGACCCGCCGGCGGAAGGCAGATGATTCTGGGTGATGGCCATATAGATCGCCCGGGAATCGTGCTTTTTGACTTTTGCCAGATATTGGCTGGAATTGATGAAACTGTTTGCATATGACTCCGCAGCGGCATTGCCGATTTCAACAAAATGTGTATTGTCGAAAAGGCTGACGGCGGAATAGCTGCCGTAAGGGAACAGATTGGGAAACAGAAGCGAATCGCCCCGGTTCAGTCGGCCTGCTGGCGACAGATCGGGATGCACCTGAGGTGTTTGGGAGCTTACCCGGGGCCGGCAAAAGGGGCATGCCTCAGTTTGATCCGCATCCGGCGGTGGCTGGGGCAGCGATTCGGTTCCGGGCTCTTTTTCATCGATGCGGCTAAATGAGATGCGGCAGGTGCGTCCGGTAATGGGATGGGTGCGAATTTCAATTCGCCGTTCTGCTATTTTGCCGGATGGATCGATAAACTTCGCAGAAACCGATTGACTTTCAAACATCAGTTTTGAGGAGTCGACAGACGGCATGGAGCTCATCTTACGGGTTGCCAGGCTGTTGGCAGTAAAGAATGAATGCTCAAGACTGGATTGCGGCCGATTTTTGTTGTGCGCCCGGCGGATGCTGGCTATTCTCAGGAAACGCCGAAAACTGAGAATAAGATAAAAAGCAGCAGCAACTGAATGATGGCGCCGATGATCCAGCCGATGATGCAGGCCCCGGCAGCGTGAGCCGTGCTTTCAAAACCTAATGCCGCTTTTACGGCAATTGTGGCGGCAACAATCATCCAGATGGAAGCCACCGCTAAAACCACCATGCCCAGACCCGGTATGATTCCCAGAAGACGGATCACGCCCGGGGCACAGGCAAATCCCATTGCCCGGATGACAGCTTTGCGATCACCGCGGTCAATTCCGGCCGGAGTTTCCTGAAACAATCTAGTTGCGCAAAAATAAGTAGAAAAAGCCCAAATATACCATGCGATCAGAGCGGTAATCATTCCGATATTGGAGCCAACAGCACCGGCCCGGCCAAAGCTTCCCCAGGAGGCCAGCATCGCGTAAATCAAAACCGTAATCCAGGCCTGATTGAGCAACAGCGGATCCGCTGCGACCTCCTGGTATAACGTAACATCGAGCTTTGCAGCCCGCCAAAACCGATTGAAAAAAAGCCGCATAGGCCTCCTTATCGATCAACAGATTAAAAATTATGAACCCGCATAACTTCTATCAAAACGAATTTTGCGGAGTCTTTCATATTTTTTGCTGTTACCGGCTATCATGTTGCAGTCGATGTGTCAATAAAAGCCAGAGGATTTAGAACAGCTTTGGGTACGAGCGGCGCCTGACGATAGCGATGACCCTCTGTGGGCTTGAGGTGGGTGGATTGATTCACATAACGGCATTCATCCGTTGCAGGTCTTCGCGTTTGCCGATGACCACGATGACGTCTCCGCCTTCGAGGGTTTCAGACGGCATGGGGTTAAAGATCATGTCACCGGATATTTTTTTAATGGCCACAATAATGACGCCGTAGTCCTTTCTAAGCTGGCTGTCAATTAGATTTTTACCGATCAGATTGGAATTTTCACCGATTTTGGCCTCTTCTATCATCAAACCCAGGTGACTGCCCATCATGGCAATATCGATAAAGTCGACGACGGTCGGCTTTTTGAGCATCTGGGCCATCCGGCGCCCACCGATCAGGTAAGGCGACACGACCCGGCTAGCCCCTGCATGCACAAGTTTGTCTTCATTTTTTTCTTCTGAGGCCCTGGCCAGCACAAATATATCCGGCCGCAGGCTCTTGGCCGTCATGGTGATAAACACATTGTTGGCATCGGAATTAACGGCCGTCGCAATTCCCTTGGCCTTCATAATGCCGGCCGCCAGCAGGGCTTCCTCAGAAGTTGCATCCATCATGATATAAAGGTAGCGTTGAATTTCAATGTCTTCGATTGTCGCCGGGTCCTGTTCGATGACAACAAAATCAATATTATCCGCAGCAAGCTCACTGCACATAATGCGGCCGATGCGGCCAAATCCGCACACGATGAAATGATTTTTTAAACCCAAAATTTGCTTTTGCACTTTTCTTCTCCCAACCATTTTTGCCAGTTCCCCTTCAACAAGGGCGCGAACCAGCAAACCGATGGTATAGGCACCGACGGTGATGCCAAGGATGATGATAATGATGGTGAGGATGCGTCCGGTTTGCGACAGCGGCACAATTTCGGCATAACCGACCGTGGAAATGGTGATGATGGTCATATAAAAGGCTTCAAAAAGCGGCATGTGCTCAACCAGATAATATCCGCATGTGCCGAAGGCAATAATGCCGACCAACATGAAAACTGAGTAGCGTAATCGTATGTTCTTTGATTCCACTTAAACAGAGCACCGTTAATTCAAAAACAATTATAGATCCGCTTCTGCCAGCGCGCAGGGCTCTTTGAGAGATTGTCTATTTTCGAAATGGGTTCCATTGTATTATACGCCAATTTCATGCGGCTTTCAAATCGGTGGAAATAAATCGGCGGCTGGTTAAAAAGCATGCGGCAGAGCCTGATGCCCTGCCGCAATTAAGATGTCTCAATCCGATTAACTAATTGAGGGTACTCTTCAACGACTTGCTGGGGACAAACCGGGGTGCCTTGGATGACTTGATTTCTTCCATTGCAATTTTCTAAGCGCCCACCATTCTCTCGAAAGCCTCCTGTTTGGTTTTACATTTTATACAGCGCCTCGCGATCGGTCTGGCTTTGAGGCGTGCGATGGCGATTTCGCGACCGCAATCTTCGCAGATGCCATACTCACCGCTATCGATATCCTCTAGTGATTTTCTGATTTTGCTGATCAGCATGCTTTCCCGGTCTCTGATTCGAAGCAAAGTGCTTCTGTCGGTCTCAAAAGAGGCGCGATCCAAAAACTCCGCTGATTTGACCTCCCATTCCAAAAGACCGCCGACGGTAATGTCAGCATTATCTAATAGCTCCTGCAACCAATTGGTCAGAAGATCTTTAAAATACGACAGTTCATGTTCTTCCATCTGTAACGTTCCAATCTGTCTGTTTACGCAGATTTATGCTTGTGCACATTAAAGTAGATTAGCTGCGCCAAAATTCAAAATCGTATTTAAGTTTATGACGGTTTTTCCGTTTGCGATCTTTATGATCCTTATCCGTTTCAGAATCTTTCGCGCGGAATTTTTCTTTACGACGCATCGGACTTCGCTTGGGTGCATTTAAACCGGAGTCATTGTAATCGCCGTACGCATCAAATGAATCATCTAACATGTCCGTATTCCGCGCGTCGTTTCCTTTTTTCACCATGTTTTCCGCCTTCAGGCTGTTGTAATACACTCAAGCCGCCCAAGTTGATGGATCCTAAGTGTTTGCATAAGGAAAATAGGATCAAACGGTCTGTAAATTCGATCCGCTATTTTCAGATTCATCTTTGAGAATTTGATACTGTCGTACGCAAAGGATTGCCCGACCATTCAGTTGCTGTCTGAGTTTTCCCTGAACGGTCACTTTCTTATAAGTCAAATTTAATAATTCCTTGCCGGCGCCACTAAAGTCGATTTCATATTCTTTGCGGTCGTCCGTATGGAGCGCGATTCGGGCCGGTTTGCCCTGCTCGTTCCATTTTGACGGCAAGATGATTCCAGTTATCGGCAGCGGGCCGGGTGTCTTTTTGTGTTTTTTGGTTTGCAAAACGCACCTCCATCAGAAATTTCTCCAAAATTTTCGTTTTCATCTTTAAATTTTATCGCAGTAACTCGAGCAAAGTGTACATTAAGCACTTTAAATTTTACTCATTCCGTGATTCTTATTTGCGAACTCGCCCATACCAGATTGTTTAGGCATGGGGGTCACGGTACGGGCGAGCCGCCCTGCATGTCCGCTTTTTGCTCGGTGCTGAGCATGCAGCATGTCAATCACCATAGAGCAACTGCTGTGCCAAATTAATAACTAATTGATATAATTATTAATATTTAAATTACTGGCTTATTTTAGGGAATCCTCTGTTCCGAAAACGACAGTTGAATACCAACATACAGAGGCAATAGGGGAGATTGATATTTAAGCTTTTAGAATAATTGACAATAAAATCGGAATCTTAAGTTCCGGTTTTATTTCTGGTCGGAATTGAAAGTTCCGGTAGGCTATAGGTTCGCTCCAAAAAAATTGGTCAACATGATATTCAGCCATCTGCGGAGCACGGCATAGGCGTAATGCCGTGATGCGACATCATAATTAGTGTCTACCATTTTTGCCCGTCTTTCAGGAGATTCCAGCACCTCTTTGACCTTTTGCACGGTGCCACTCGTCAGATAACCATCCATGGCAATCAAATCAAATCCTTTCGGTTCGATATCGCGCACAAAAATGGCATAGCGGTTAATTAACAGAGGTTTTTTAAAATATATAGCCTCAAGGAAGGCATTGCCGAAGCCCTCATATAGACTGGGGTAGGTTATGAAGTCTGCGTGCGGATAAATGTCCCACAAAGAGTAAGTATCGGGATAATTGGTATCCGGATTCATGGGGTCGGACATATGGACGTTAATGGTGCGCAGGTCAACCCCGCGTTGTTTCGCATCTTCTTTTAGCCATTCGGCATATTCAAAACCCTCATCTCCGGCTTCATGGGAAATGACCAGTTTATAGCGGGGATCTCTGAGTTCTTCGACCAGTTCGATGGCGTGTTCAATCCCTTTGCGTTGAATGATCCGGGTGGGTTGCAAAAGCATCACATCCTCTGCTTTCAACCCCAACGAATTCCAAAACGCAACGGTATGTTTTTCATCGACTGCAGGCGGGTTTTCGAAATCCAGAACATTGGGGATGATAATTGATGAAATGCCCGTTCGCAGGGCCAGTTCCTCTTGAGCGGCCGAATTGATGACCACGTGTTGGATGTTGGGCAGATTCGGCGGAAACGCCATTCGCAGATAATCACCGACCGCATTTACCGTAAAGCGGGTTCTTTCCCAGTAGAAGTCATGATGATGGGCAATCGTGGGCATCTGGGTTTCGGCGATTATTTCGGTCAGGGCGATGCCTAAGGGAATGTGCATGGGGATGGTCAGGATGTTTTCGGCCACCAGAAGATCGATCTCAAAGGTTTGGATAAATTCCTTGAGCTGTTTTTTTAAATAGGTTTTTAACGCATGAATGGCATCGGTAATTGCGGGATTCCGTCGTTTTTTGCCGAATACCTGCGAGGTGATCCATTTATTTTTTTCGTGTTGAAAAAAGGCTTCGGGTACCAGAAAGCTGTGCTCCGGACTGTGGTCCAACAAGCCGGCGAACCAGAAATAACGATGCCCACATTGTTTGAAAACGGCTGCCCATTTACTGGCCTCTAGCGTGACGCCATCGGTTCCTGCAAAACGGGTTGATATGAATCCAATATTTTTGTGCATTTTTATTTGAAAATCACGATTTCTTGTTTCTTCAGTAATTTAATAGAAAAGGCGATCTTTACAATTTTTGCTGACGCAAGCTTTTGTGGCACGAATCTAATGAAAAATATGGGAAATTCTGATGCGTGTCAATTTAAATTAAGCGTCTGCTAACCTATTAGAAATCTTTGTGTCGAAAATCAGTGTTGCCAGCATCCGAATTCTGGTATATTTTTCTTAGCCCAGATAAAGATGTAGGTGCAACGTCGTTATAAAACCGACAAGCAAAGGTCTGATTTGATGAAAAGATTATTCATATGCGGTCAGGTTGCTGCAGGATTGATTATTATTTTTCTCTTTTTTGTTTGGATGCATCCAATCTCAGCTCAGACCGCGGCAGTACCGACTGCAGCAACTGCAGAGGATCAAATATCCGTTCCGCAAAAATCGCCTTATGCCCTGAGCTTTTATGATGGCCTGCTGGCCGAGCTGGCCGTGGCCCGCCAGCAAAAAGCCACCGCAGAGCTTGCGCTTCAGTTGTCGAAACGATCTTTGGAAAACATCGACACACATTCTGACAAAGCCGAAGCCGAGTGGCGGGCGTTAACGGAAAAAATTGAGAAGCAACCAAACGGCAGCGCGGATCCAAAACAGAAATGGCGCCTGAAAAAAATTAATTGTTTCCATATGTATTTTAATTATTGGTATTCTGGTTGCCAAAATTTTTGTCCGCTACCTGACGCGGCGGCTGGCTTATTATGCGCGTCTTAAAGATACCACGGCCTCGGCCATCCAGAAGATGTTTTCGATCATGGCGTATCTTTTGGTCTTTCTATTTGTTCTGCGGATGGTCAATATTCCGCTGGCGGCCTTTGCATTTTTAGGCGGTGCGGTTGCCATCGGTCTGGGATTTGGTGCTCAGAACCTGATCAACAATTTTATCAGCGGGTTCACTATTATGGGTGACCTCATCGAGGTAGAAGGCATCCTGGGGCAGGTTGAGGATATCGGTGCGCGCAGCACCCGCGACAGAACCGGCGAAAACATACATATTCTGGTGCCCAACAGCAGTTTTCTTGAAAGAAACATCACCAACTGGACCCTGTCGGATAAAAAGATTCGCACCCGGGTGACCGTCGGTGTTGTTTACGGTTCTCCGGTTGAAGAAGTTAAAAAGCTGCTGCTTGAAGCCACGCAGGCCAGTACAAAGGTCATGCGCCATCCGGAGCCCTTCGTTCTGTTTGCGGATTTTGGCGACAACGCACTTATTTTCGAAATTTATTTCTGGATCAGCATCCACCAAATCATTGAACGGCGTATGATCGAAAGTGATCTTCGATTTCGCATCGATAAGCTTTTCAGAGAAGCCGGCCGTGTGATTGCATTTCCGCAACGAGATGTCCACTTAAATACCCAGCGACCGTTGGAACTTCGCCTGATTGATACGAAAGACTCATCTGATAAAAAAGAAAAATAAAAAGATTTCTGTCGTATAATCTAAATCGGCTTGGCTACGGCAAATGCAGAAATGCGATCCCCAGGATTCAGATACCTCTACAACATCAATACCGATAAAAAACGCCCCTGCCATGTCCGCAATTTTTTAGCTCAAGTCTTTTCATCAGTGTAATAAATAAAAAAGGGGGATCCCCCCCTCTTCACTAGAAATTGGTTTGTTGAATTATTCCACTTGCACCTTGAATTCGGTTTCGATAATGATCGTTGTCCTCTCAGCGTCCATTACCGTCTCTTTTGTCTATGGTAATTTTGTGCGTCCGATAGTTGTTTTTCGATGTCAGTCTGATTCCATTTACTGCAAGAATTGCAAACTGCGCCGCTACCTCGACATAAAGAGGATTGATCCAAATGCTCAGGCGGCCTTATTTATGCTTCTCTTGATATCGATCCAGCCGGTGTTCTTGTTATAAGCCCCCTCAAAAAGAACCATTTCCGGATAGTTATCCAGGGAGTTAAAGTCCCTGATTATCAAATCACTGATGACGGCCTCTTTGGGATCAAAGACCCTTATTTCAAAGTTGTGTTTTTCTGTGGTGGGTCGCGCAACCCCCTTCAACGACCAAACCCAATCCGGATCCAGTTTTAACTGCGTAACCAAATACCTCCCAACTCGCTCCGGTAAATCTTTAGGTTTCGGCAACTTTGAAGACCATTGGTCTAAACTGCGGTCATTTTTATTTTCAGTTTTCCAAAATTTCCAGCTCATTGGTTTCTTCTCCTTTTCCCCTATGATGTCTTGGCACAGAGACGGGGATCCCCTCTCTGTGCTAAAGGCAAAATTCTATTCCTCCATAATTTTAAAGGACGTGATGGTTATAATCTTCGCCCCGTCAGCCTCCATCACTGTTCCCTTAACGGCAACTTTCTGGCCGACCATCTCCATGACCTCATTGCCTTCTTCACTTTCGGCAATATCATAAGCCATACCGTCATCGCCCACCAGCTGACCGTCTTCGTCGATCATGCCCAAGATCCTGACTTACGATCCGACCACTACGATCCCTGAAAGAAAGGCGGTTAAACCGATGATTAAAACCCCTAAAAAGAGCTTCTTAATGTTAATTTTCATTTTATATTCCTCCATGGTTCAGGTTGTTGACGCTGCCTTAAAGGCAAATGGTTGAGGTGTTAAACTTGGCTTTTCAATTTGCTGAATTTTTTGACCTGAATAGCCTTTCTCCCCTCTTTGGTTTGCAAAATTCCTTTTATCTCTACCTCCTGCCTTAAAAGTGGTTTTAATTTGGCGACCTGGTCCTTATCGACCAGCAGATATTCCTCTTCTTCCCGCGTTGCGATGATCAGGTCAAGCACGTTGCCTTTATTGTCCCAGCTGGCTGGTATGATAATGCCTTCTACACAGATCATTGTTGTCTTCTATTCTATTTACCGTTACGGGTCTCATTTTTAATCTTTTGTTGATCCTATGTTTCAGCAATCACCATGCCAATTTAATAAACGACTGAATTTTATAAATATATTTAATTTAGCGGTATTGCCTTCAGAACTTTCAGTTCCTAAATTCAAAAGCGGCAACCTTAGATAATTAATGAAAAATGGTAAGAGTGAACTCAAATGGGTGGTCTGTTAAAGGAAAATACGGACAGGAAATCGGAATTCCGAAATTAACTGTTCTCGGAATCACCGGTTCTGATTTAACAAAAAATGCTGCAGGATAGATTTACAGGGTCTTAAATTCGTCTTTTCTGATGCCATATTTATTCATCAGTTTGTTGAGCTGGCGGGTGCTGATACCGGCGGCCTCAGCCGATTCGCCAATCTTTCCTTTGTGGCGGGCCAAAACATCTTTCAAATAATTTCGTTCAATTTCTTCAACACCGCGCTGCCGGGCCCGAGTCAACGTCAGGGTCTCACTTGATGGGATAAACACGGGATTGGAGTCGGAATCAAAGAGCTCATTGGGAAAACTTTCCGGTGTCAGCTTGTCTGAAGTTTCCAGTATATAAGCCCGTTCGATCAAATTTTCTAATTCCCGGATATTGCCCGGCCAGGAATACCTGCTGAAGGCGTCCAGCACCTGGGGATGCGTTGAACGTATATTTTTTAAAGAAAAACTATTCAGGCTCCTTAAAAAGGTCTCGATGAACGATGGGATGTCTTGAATGCGTTCGCTTAATGCCGGTATTTCGATGGGAAATACGTTTAGCCGGTAATAAAGATCTTTTCTAAACTGTCCCTGGTCGCACATTTTTTTCAGATCGGCATTGGTGGCGGCAATCACGCGGACATCTGTTTTAAGGATTTCTTCACCGCCCACGCGTTGATAGGTCCCATCCTGTAAAACCTGTAATAATTTGATCTGGGTCGATGGTGTAATCGTACCGATCTCATCCAGAAAAATAGTGCCGCCGTGGGCGATTTCAAACTTTCCTAATTTTCTTTTTATGGCTCCGGTAAAAGCGCCCTTTTCATGGCCGAACATTTCACTTTCAATCAGTGTATCCGGGATTGCACCGCAATGAACATTGATGAACTGAGCATCCCGACGGTTGCTGTGCTGATGAATGAGCTTTGCCAGAACACTTTTACCGGTTCCCGTATCCCCTATGAGTAATACGGTGCTTTTAGTTGGGGCAACGGAACGCATTTTGTCGAATGTTTTTTTCATTGCAGGACTTTTTGTCTGCACAAGCTCAAGCGAATCAAGGTCCCAGAATTGATCCCGTAGATAATCCAGCTCCGATTGTATCATTATGGACTCGGCAATGCTATCAGCGACATACTTTACTTCCTCTGGATCTGCTGGCAAGGGAAGATAGTCGCTCGCACCGGCTTTCACTGCTTTTATGGCTTTGCGGATCTGATTAGTAGGGGCCATAATGATGATTTCAATTGTGGAGTATATTTGCCAGAAAGGCTGCATGGCCTCATTGTAATTTTCATCAGGAACTTTTTCAAAAAGGATGTCCAGCTCAATGAATATAAGGTCGTAGCGTCTTTTAAGCACTAATTCTATTGCCTGGTATTTCGTAGATGCGCGATCCACCCGATAACCCGATGGGAAACAGGAACGTATGGTAGACAACAATTTTTGATCGGAGGTGGCAATCAGAATAGATTTCATATTTTTCCTTAATTCCGAAAACGCTAAGGCTAATAAACTGGCTTACTTGTAATATCTTTTAACGAAATGTCAACAAAATTAGGTCCTCAATCATTTCTGAATAACTGCAATTTTTAAATGGAGTCCAATCATTTAATAAGTGAATTATCTATTCTCAAGTTTATGGTTTCGGAACCCGTACTTCTTAACTTATATTATTTAGTAATTCCAAAACATTAGAGCTGGTGATGTGACAATTAGGCAAATCAAAAATATGTGGTGAAACAAAAATCGGAATATTAAGTTCCGGTAGGATTTCGCGATTATCGACAATATACATAAATTTCAATTAGTTATGAATTTGGCATGTTTGTTGCCATACTTAATAATCAGATGTATCTGACGGGCCGGAGGTATAGGTATATGAAAGTCATGCACCAGGAAAGTCTAATGGGTCATGGGGATCAAATGATAAAAGCCACCGAAAAAAGAAAAAATAGACGGCACGATTGTGATTCCATAATTAAATGGACCCAGTTTAATCAAACGACATTTAATGATGGTCAAGATACTTTTTACCCTGCCAGAGTCTTAAATTTCAGCGAAAGCGGTTTGTATTTCGAAAGCGAATATCCCCTCAAACAGGGGACGACGATTTTATTTCGCTTAGAAACATCCGGTTGTGGGGTTTTAGATTCTGAAGGTTACGAATGCTTGCGCACGATTTCGCTCGTAGAGGTAAAATGGTGCCAGTACTTTCTTGAAAATGGTGAATCATATTTTGGTATCGGTGCAAGGTACCCCACCATACCGTATTAACACATGTTCCATCGTTCATTCACAGTTCCAGTAGGTATTAATCCGGTAAAAATTGTTGCCATAAGGTGGGGGCGCTTGAGGTCAAAATTTCCAAGCCGAAGGAGCAAAAACCGAAGCAGATTGATATAACTTAACTCAAAACGGTGGCCTCTATTTAAAGGTGCTTTTCACCTTTTTTTAGAAGGACCCTGCTCAAAAACACGGGCATTTCTGTTTATGGTGAGATAGCACTTCAGGTGGAATACATTCTTTTTTTTGCTGGACTCGGTGTGGGCTCCTTGAGTGGGTATGCGAAATTTTTGCCTGAAGTTCAAAGATTTTTATGCGGCATGAAAATTTCAGATGCCGAATCCCACGCCAATAGACTGCTTTCGCAGATCACCATCAGCGATGTTCGAGCTGTCCTGGAGGCGCTAGTTAGCTTATTGAGCCTTAGGGGAGACACTATCGGCAGCTGCCGCTAAAAAATACTGGATTTTAGATCTCCATTTTCTTTTGAATACCCAGCAAACACACATATTATCGAGGCATACCATTGAATAATTCGAATCAAAGCAACAACAACGGGCGAATAGCAGAAGCAAAACCTTACGATAGGCCTTACGATCTGATGGATGGGGCTACTGGCGAAGGCTTGCAGGTGATCAGGGAACTTGACGAGCGGCGCAAAATTTCAGCCAACTCAGCATTGCCCCTGGATGAGCGCCTGGAGGCTTATGAGGACATCTTTGAATCCGAGGTCGGAGACACATCTCTGGTAAGGGCCCGCAACATTGAACGCGAAGTCGGGCTGCGCCAAATTTTTCTTAAATTTGAAGGCGGCAATCCAACCGGCACCCAGAAAGATCGGATTGCCTTTGCCCAGGCCATGGATGCCCTGCGACGTGGGTTTGATACCATCACCTTGGCCACTTGCGGCAATTACGGCGTTGCGATGGCGCTGGCTGCCTCTTTTGCCGGGCTGCGATGCCGGATTTGCATTCCGGAGAACTACCATACCAGCCGGGTACTGGAGATGACCGAGCTCGGTGCAGACATTATCCGGGTTGCCGGGGACTATGAAAAAGCCGTTGCCGTTTCCCAGGAGCAAGCTCAGAAACACGAGCTTTACGATGCCAATCCTGGCGGTGATAATACCCTTACGCAATTCCGCGCGTATGGTCAAATCGCCTATGAAATATACGATGAACTGCGGGACGCGCCGCTGGCGGTCGCGGCTCCAGTTTCAAACGGAACAACGCTGGCGGGCATCTACAAGGGTTTTTTGAGCCTCTACCGTCGCGGCAAGACTTCCCGGATGCCCCGTATTGTTGCCGGTTCTTCGTTTCGCAAAAATCCGATCGTGCAAGCCTATTTGAAAAACACCCCGACCTGCGAAGATCTCAACCCGCAAAAAATTAAAGAAACCACCGTCAATGAACCGTTGATCAACTGGCACGCTATTGATGGGGATCACACCTTGGAAGGAATTCGCAGCACCAACGGATGGGCGGCTGATGCCTCCGATAAGGCCATGCGCACCTATTCGCGTTTGATTCGCGAGAAGGAAGGCCTGCAGGTGTTGCCGGCCTCGACGGCCGGCCTGATCGCCTTAATGGACCGGCACCGCCGGGGTCCCTTGCCGGGGGATCGCTATGTTGTCGTCTTGACCGGGAGGAAATCATGAATCCATTGCCGGAAGGAAATGCCATCGTTTATTGTGAGGGGGCCTTTAACACGCCTAACGGGAAAACGGCCCACGGACTGGTGCGGTTTACCCAGCGTTATCGAGTCCTTTCGGTGGTTAATTCACGCTATGCCGGCGAGGATGCCGGTGTCATATTGGACGGTAAAGGTAACGGCATTCCGATTTTTAGTTCACTGAAACAGGCTGTTACGGAGGCCGACAGCCATACCCGTCCGGCCACACACTTTGTTGTTGGCCTGGCCCCCGATGGCGGTCGCCTGCCCCCAACCGTGCGGCAAGATATCAAAAATGCCATTTCATATGGCTTGAACGTGGATTGTGGCCTGCACGATTACCTCTCGGAAGACCCGGCAATGGTAAAGCTTGCCGCTCAATATGGTGTCAAAATCCGAGATATTCGCAAACCGCCGCGGATTCAAAAACTACATTTTTTCAGTGGTAAAATTGAAGCGGTCCAGGCTCTGAAAATCGCTGTATTGGGAACCGATTCGGCGATCGGCAAACGCACGACGGCCTTGCTGATCGTCAAAGGCCTCCGGGATCAGGGCATTTCAGCGGAGATGATCGGCACCGGCCAGACCGCCTGGATGCAGGGATTCAAATACGGGATCATTATGGACTCGTTGGTGAACGATTTTGTAGCCGGTGAAATTGAGCATGCGGTGTGGACTGCCTGGAATGAAGAAAAACCGGATGTTATTGTGATTGAGGGGCAGGGCAGCCTGATGAATCCAGCATATCCGGGCGGCTTCGAAATCTTGGCTGCGGGTCGGCCTGATGTTGTCATACTTCAGCACGCGCCGGCAAGGCTTGAATATGACGGGTTTCCGGGGTACCCTATCCAGCCGTTGACCCAGCAGATCCAGGTGATCGAACTGCTGTCCGGCAAACCGGTGGTGGCGATTACCGTCAACCACGAAGGCCTGTCCGCTGATCAAATTGCGCCGGTCTGTGCTGCAATCGAAAAAGAAGTCGGCCTGCCGGCTTTTGATGTACTCAAGGATGGGGCCGGTGCTATTGTAGAAGTTTTAAAATCCTATCTCAGATAATTTGTGGACCCTGAATTTTGTATGAAAATTAATGAGATAAAATGATTTTTATCCTTATGTCCTTGGTCGGTATTTTGTTTTGCATCTATAATTTACTTAACTTGCGATGATTAAATGTAATCTCACTTCTCATTAATTTTCATGCAAGATTCAGGTAGAAAGAAGAGCCATGCCTTCAAAAAAAACACCACCGAAACCCAGCCGGAAATCTGCTTCCGGAAAACCCGTGCGTGACCCGCTTTCAGCGTTGCAGGTCTTTGACCGACTGGAGATTGGTCCGGTTAAACTTGAACCCAAAAGGCTGATTGCGCCTTATCGTCTTTTTTGGAACGGAGGCGAAGATCGAACCGAGCTGATTTACAGCTATGAGGAGGCGGTGTTTGATCCATCCGAACCGGAATCCAGAAATTTAGCGGATATGATTGCCGCCCAGGTGGCTTTGAATTACGGTCTGTTTTGTCGCTCAGTTGTTTTCCACGGAACTTTCGACGAGCTCGACCGCCGTTTCATCCGGGAAATGGCCGAAAACACCGCCCGGGAAATTTATGTCAAGAAATTTATAGAGCCCAATCCGTTTTTGATCGAACACTACGACAACTTGCCAGCTGTAAAAAAGCAAAAGTATTTGCGGGCGGCGTTGACGTTTCCCGAAACCCCCGCGCTTAAATCCAAATCAAAGTGGCAGCTGTGGTCTACTGACCGGCATCGCCATTGTATCCTGTCCAGCGGCGGTAAAGACAGTCTCTTAAGCTACGGGCTGATCAATGAAATCGGTCGCGAGGCTCATCCGATTTTTGTAAACGAGTCGGGGCGGCACTGGTTTACAGCCCTGAACGCGTACCGGTACTTCAAAGATAACATTCCCAACACGGCCCGGGTGTGGGTCAATTCCGATCGGCTGTTTTCCTGGATGCTGCAGCGCATGCCCTTCATCCGCAAGGATTTTGCCAATGTCCGTTCCGATGAGTATCCGATTCGATTGTGGACCGTGGCGGTTTTTCTTTTCGGCGTTTTACCGCTTCTGCGCAAACGCAGTATTGGTCGCTTGCTCATCGGAGACGAGTATGACACATCGGTGCGCCGAACGTCCCATGGCATACCTCATTACGATGGGCTCTATGATCAAAGCATCTATTTCGATCGTGCGCTTTCGCGATATTTTATGCGCAAGGGTTGGAACATCAGTCAGTTTTCCATACTAAGATCATTATCCGAGCTTCTCATCGAAAAGATACTGGTCGAGCGCTATCCGGATCTTCAGCGCCAGCAGACCTCCTGTCACGCAACCCATAAGGAGGGCGAGCGGGTTTATCCCTGTGGGAATTGTGAAAAGTGCCGCCGCATTGTCGCCATGTTAAAAGCCATCGGTGCCGATCCGGTTCAATGCGGTTATGCTCCTTCTCAGATTCAGGATGGCCTTAAAAAATTACCCCGCAAAGGCGTTTCACAGGAAGAAGCCGGCGCACGGCATCTGTTTTTTCTATTGGCACAAAAGGGTTTAATCGATGCAAAAGAGCTGTCTCCAAAGGCTGTCAAAGCGCAACCGGAAATCCTAAAATTGCGAATCGACTCGAAGTCCTCTCCCATCAATTCGATGCCCACCGATCTTCGTAAACCACTTTTTCGAATTTTTCTCAAACATGCCGGCGGAGCCGTGTCGCGCAGTGGACGTACCTGGGAAAAAGTGGACGTGCTCAAGGATCCGGCTGTTGATGCAAACTTTCCTTTTGAATTCGATCCTATCAAGTCGGTAAACAAAGCCAACCACACCCTGAAACCATCGGGCGCCGCCGGTTACCTCTGGGGTGAGTTCACCTGGCGCGAGGCCAGGATGCGAATCAAAAAAATGGACGTCGCTTTGTTGCCGGTGGGTGCGGTCGAACAACACGGACCTCATCTGCCGCTGGATACCGATGCCTTTGACGCCGATTATCTGGCGCGCAGAGTGGCGGAAGCCTGCAGCGATCCCAAGCCGTTGGTGCTTCCGGCGATCGCTTACGGCGTGTCTTATCACCACGCCGATTTCGTTGGAACCGTGGGCATATCCAATGATACGCTTGCCAAAATGATTTATGAAATCGGGATGAGTGTTGCCCGCAACGGCATCCGAAAACTGATGATAATCAACGGTCACGGCGGTAACAGCCCGGCACTGAATTATGCCGCCCAGATGATCAACCGAGATGCCCATATCTTTGTCTGTGTCGACAGCGGGGAGACCAGTGATGTGGACATAGAAAAAATCGTTTCGACGCCCAACGATGTGCATGCCGGTGAAATTGAAACCAGCGCGGGGCTGGCTGTACGTCCTCGACTGGTAAAAATGGATCAGGCCAAAAAAAGTGTTCCCAGGTTTTCCAGTCGCTATTTAGACTTTACCTCCAAGCGCGGCGTTTTGTGGTATGCCTACACCCGCAAGATTTCACGCAGCGGGGTGATGGGTGACCCGACCAAAGCCAGTGCTGCCAAAGGGGAAAAGATATGGGGAATCATGATTGCTCACCTGGTCTCTCTGATAGAGGATATCAAGCATTTGACCCTTGAAGAAATCCACCATCGAAATTACTAAACATGAAAATTGTCCAGCTGGAAACCTGGCCGGTTGAGATGCGCCTGGCCGAACCCTATACGGTTGCCTATGAAACAGTCAGCGCCTGTACGAATGTATTTTTGCGCATCGAAACCGAAAAGGGGGTTATCGGATACGGCTGTGCGGCCCCGGATGCATATGTCACGGGTGAAACCCCGGAAAGTGTTCTGCGAATTTTTCGCGACGAGATACAGCCTCGGTTAATAAAAAACGATCCTTTGAGAATCGCATTTTTGCTGGAAAGATTGAGGCCCGTTTTAAGGGACAATCCCTCGGCTGTGGCCATGGTTGATATGGCGCTGCATGATGTTCTCGGTAAAGTTTGCGGGCTGTCGGTCTATACACTGCTCGGCGGGTTTCGAACCCGAATCAAGACCAGCATCACCATCGGTATTATGCCGGTCGCCGATACGGTCTCCCGGGCAAAGGAATATGTCGGCCAAGGGTTTAAATCATTAAAAATCAAAGGCGGCATTGAGCTCGAAACCGATATTGAACGCTTGCTAAAAGTCAGAGAAGCCGTCGGCCCCAAAATTGAATTGCGCTTTGACGCCAATCAGGGATACACAGAAAAAGATGCCCTGCGCCTTGTCGAAAAAACGCGACCGTCCAAACTCGAATTGATCGAACAACCCACATCCAGAAAAGACCTTGACGCGTTGGGTAGACTTACGGCTAAAGTGTCGATCCCGGTAATGGCCGATGAGAGTCTGATGAACCTGCGGGATGCATTTCGATTGGCGAAAAGGGATTTGGTTGATATGATCAACGTCAAATTGATGAAAGTGGGCGGGATATCGGAGGCCCTTAAAATAAATTTTGTGGCACGGGCCGCCAATTTTGAAGTCATGGTGGGGTGCATGGATGAAGCCGCCCTGGGTATTGCAGCCGGTTTGCACTTTGCGCTGGCACGACCCAATGTGATATACGCTGATTTGGACGGCCATCTGGGTTTAATCAATGATCCGTCGGCCGGGGCCGTGAGGCTCAAAAACGGGATGCTCTACCCGACCGGTAAGCCAGGCCTGGGAGTTGATCTGAAATCGCTATAATCACAGCATGGAATGGGCATGTTTAAAATCAGGTTGCGCTGGAAATTTTTTATTATTTTGTTGGTTTTCAGCTTGACGCCGCTGATTGTGGTCACCGTCGTTAGCCAGCGGGGTACTTTTCTTTTGGGCAAAACGATTTCAGACGAGGCGCGCCAACGGCTCACCCATATTGTCGGGATGGAGTTGCAGCAAACAGCCGAAAATTCGGCCAAGGTTATCCAGCAAACAAAAGAGGCCATGGCGTTTTATCTGGAAGTTTTGGCCGCTGAAGCCGAGCTGGCCTTTTCGAAAGTGCCCGCGGATCCCACGCTAATTTATTTTGCAAATGATTTCGAAGACCCCCGCACAGCGCCCAAAGATTTTTTACCTTCCCCAAAATACCGGATAAAAACGCATGACGGCCAGTTTTTGGACAATCCGGTCAGCTTCAATCATCCTGTTTTTTTGCTGGCGCCGGGCGTTGCGAAAGAAACCGTCAACCAGGACCTTGCGCTTTTGAACCAGCTGACGCCGACATTTAGGAAACTAAGATTTCAGTTCGGCAGTTCCTTGCATTGGGCCCAGATCTGTTTGCAAAATGGTCTCTATCTGTCCTACCCCGGTCACGGGGGCTATCGGGATGGTTTTGAGCCCCGCTGGCAGCCCTGGTTCAAAGACGCCAAAGATTTTCCAACCTGGATCCTGCCGACGATCAATACCGCCACCGGCTTTCTGACGTACACTGTTTCAAGGCGCCTGTATCTTCCGGATGGATCCTTTTTAGGGGTTGCGGCCATCGATATCCTTTTTGTCGAGGCCCTGAAAAAAAGTGCACTTTCCCCGCTTTGGGCAACCGATGCGTATTCATTCATCGTCACCAGCGTCGCCAACCCGGCAACCAAACAGCCCGGCCTTCAAATACTGGCCCAAAAGAACTATCAAGATGCTACTGGCTCCTGGGCGCCTGTGGCGGATGGAAAATGGTTAGCCGCTGCAGCGAACTCCGGAATTGACATCGTCGGTAAACGGTTACTGCTGTGTCAGTCGGGATATACGTCTTTGCCGTTTAAAGAAGATGAATCCATCTGGGCCTATGCCAGCATCGATGATTTTACCCATTTCGTGGTGATTGTACCCAAATCGGTTATCATGGCCCTGCCCGACGAAACCCGTAAAACTTTTTTTGCCTACCTGAAAGATCAAATCCTGTTTGCCGGTGCTGCCACCCTCTTAACTATTTTGTTCCTGGCGGCAGCAGCATTGATCGGCTCCTATATGATAACGCGTTCCTTGCTGCGAATTGCCACGGCGGCGAAAAAGCTGTCTGACGGTGATTTTTCGGTGAAACTGGGCTTGCGTACCGGTGATGAGCGCGATCTGGTGGTTCAGGCCTTCAATGAGATGGGGCCCAAACTGGCGGATCATCTGCGCCTTAATCAATCCATGAACTTGGCCATGAAAGTTCAGCAAAAACTCCTGCCCGCCCAAAACCCCAAAATACCGGGACTAGACATTGCCGGAAAAAGCATATACTGCGATGAAACCGGAGGCGATTACTATGACTTTTTAGAATTTGACGCCAAGGATGACAGCACTGTGAGCGTCGTTGTGGGAGATGTATCCGGGCACGGCATTTCTTCGGCGTTGCTGATGGCCACCGCCCGGGCATTTTTGCGCCAGCGGGTCTCGTTGTCCGGAACCCTCGGACAGATGATTTCAGATGTAAACCGTCAACTGGCCAAAGATGTCGCTGAATACAATAATTTTATGACCTTATTCTATCTGCGCATCGATGCCAAGCATAAAACACTGGAATGGGTGCGTGCCGGTCAGGATCCCGCCATTTTCTACGATCCCGGAACGCGATCGTTCCTAACGCTTGACGGCCAGGGCATCCCCCTGGGGGTTGAAGAATCCTGGGTGTACGAGGAAAATCAAAAAGCCGGCCTGCGAGCGGGACAGATCATTGTTCTGGCAACCGATGGGGTCTGGGAATCTGCAAATGTCAATGGTGAAATGTTTGGAAAAGACAGAATATATGATCTTGTGCGTGCCCACTCGGAGTTGAGCGCCAAAGGTATTTTAAATATTTTTATCGATTCACTGTATCGATTTACCAAAGGCAAGAAATTCGAAGATGATGTAACCCTCGTGGTCATAAAAATTAAATAAATGCTTTACATTCAAGAATGACGAACCTTTTTAAAAAAATGAAAGCAATTTAAATGGCAAAATCTTCTCAATCATTGGAAAGTGTGGATCGGATATGCCATCAGCGCAAAATAATATCACAGCAGTCTACCCGATCCAAAGAATTCCTGCATCACTGCAAAACGATTGGCTGGAATTTAACGCTTTTATTTGCCGGCACCGTGATTTGTGCGCTGGCAATTAAAGGCATTTTAGTTCCCAAACAATTTCTGGCCGGCGGTGTAACCGGTCTGGCGATTCTCCTGCATTATGTATTCAGATTTATCCCGATTGGCATACTATATTTTTTACTCAACATACCGTTGTTCGTGATTGGCTGGATGTTCGTCGGACAGCGCTTTTTCTGGTATAGCCTGGCGGGGATGGTTATATTTTCAGGTGTAATGTTTTATCCTTTCCCGGCTTTACCGATCGCGGACATGATGCTCAGTGCCCTGGCCGCCGGAATCATTTCTGGAATCGGTTCGGGCCTTATTTTGAGGTCTTTGGGTTCTGCCGGTGGCCTGGACGTCCTCTCGGTTATTTTATTCAAGCGCCTTTCAATACGACCGGGAACCACGGTCATGATTTTTCATGCTATATTGCTGCTGCTGGCCTTATTTCGCTTGCCCGTGGAAATTGTTCTGTATACATTGATTTATCTTTTTATCAATTCCTACTTTGTTAACCTGGTCATCATCGGACTCAACCAGCGCAAGGCGGTGATGGTCATTTCCCCGCAATGGGAAAAGATTTCCCGAGAAATAATCGATAAACTTCAGCGAGGAGTGACCATCGTGCAAGGAGAGGGAGGATACAGCAAGCAGCAGCTGCACATTCTGTATTCGGTCATCACCCTCACAGAATTGTCACGCTTCAAGGAACTGATCCGCAAAGTCGATCCAAATGCCTTTGTCGTCGTCACAGAAACCCTTGAAGTTATGGGCCGGCGCATCGGCAATCAGCCGCACTGGTAATAGCGATTTTGACATTGCATTAAGCCGAATCTGCCTGAAATAAATAAAAGTGATTAATCTGAAATGCTTTTCAATTTACCTACAAATAAACACACCAAAACTATTTCTTCCATCTTTCTGATTGCAGCCATTTTGCTATTGGTTGCCTGCGATACGTTCTCTGCCGAGAACCAGGTAGCCGGCTGGGTGGAATATGTCCAACTTTTCCCCGGCAATTTAAAAATCAAAGCCAAGCTGGATACCGGGGCCAAAAATTCATCTTTGAATGCGACGAACGTTGATACGTTTGAACGTGACGGCGCTCAATGGGTTCGATTCGAGGTGATTAACTGGAAAGGTCTTAAAGAGAACTTTGAAGCCAGGGTAACTCGGACAGCCAAAATCAAACAACATGGCACGGAATCTGTGGAGCGCCCCGTCATCCAACTGGGCATATGCCTGGGCAACGTGTACAAAGAAGTTGAAGTCAATCTGGAGGATCGCAGCAAATTTAATTACCAGATGCTCATCGGACGTAGTTATCTTAAAGGTTCGCTTCTGGTGGATGCCTCGGCTACTTTCACGGTTGAACCCCACTGTCAGAGGTCTATTGATCAATGACGAAAAGGCACCTCATCTATCTGACGTCCGTCCTGGTGTTTATCGGCCTGGCGGTGTTTTTATATAAAGCGCTTGTATTGGATTTTCCGCTGGTTTCCAGAACTCGATCCGGCATCTGGCATATCGAAGCGCACCTGAGCTTTGTATCCGGAAAAGACCCCATAAAATTATCAATGCACATTCCGAGCAATTCAAACCGATTTGTCCTTGTCAATGAAAATTTTATCTCCCGGGGATATGGCGTCAATGTCGTCACCGAAAATGGCAAAAGGAAGGTGCATTGGTCCATTCGCAGCGCCAGAGGCGCACAAAATCTTTACTACCGGGCTGTGGTGCGACGCTTGGAAAGAGACGTGCTGCTCAAGCGGCCGGATAAATTCGGCCTTAAAGCGCCCGAGTTCAAAGGGGCCTATCGTGAGGCTTCCCAGGCACTTATATCCGAAGCGCGCGAAAAATCCGCCGATGTTGAAGGTATCGTCCTGGAACTGATGCGGCGCTTTAACAATCCTCAACCGGACGATAACGTCTCGTTGCTGCTCGGCAAAAACGCTTCGGTTCAGAAAAAAGTCGATTTGTCCGTCCAGTTGCTGGCGCTGTCCGGCATCCACGCGCGCAGCGTGCACGGCATTCGGCTAGAAAATCAGAAACACAATGCCCCATTGTTTCATTGGCTGGAAGTGTATGATCAAAAACAATGGGTATTTTATGACCCCTTGACGGCTAAAGCGGGTATTTCTGAGGATTATATGGCCTGGTGGCGGGGTATGGAACCGCTGGTGCACACCCAGGGGGTCAAAAATCATATCGTCAATCTTTCGGTAGCTCGCAGTGAAGTGCCGGCAGTACAGGCATCTTTAGAAACCGGTGAGCTTAAGAAGCCATTTTTACTGAATTTTTCGCTGCTCAGCCTCCCAGTCGAGACCCAGGCCGTCTATCACGTGATTTTACTGGTGCCGGTCGGTGTCTTTCTGCTGGTTGTCTTGCGCAATGTCATCGGTATTCGAACCTTCGGCACTTTTATGCCGGTGTTGATTGCCCTGGCGTTTCGCGAAACCCAACTTTTATGGGGCGTCATTTTCTTTACGGCCTTGATTGCGATAGGTCTTGTCATGCGCTTATATCTGGCCCACCTGAAGTTACTGGTGGTGCCTCGACTGGCTGCCGTTTTAATTGTCGTGATTTTCCTGATGGCCCTGTTCAGTATTTTGACGCACAAACTCGGTTTGGAACGGGGGCTTTCAGTGGCGCTCTTTCCCATGGTGATTTTAACCATGACCATCGAACGCATGTCTATTGTATGGGAGGAACTGGGGGCATTGGAAACCCTGACGCAGGGCGCATGGTCGCTCGTTGCGGCGGTGATGGCTTATGGGGTGATGACCATCAGCTACCTTGACCATCTGCTGTTTGTTTTTCCGGAGTTGCTGTTTATCCTGCTGGCCGCAACTTTATGCTTGGGTCGTTATTCCGGTCTGAGATTACTGGAGCTGCCGCGGTTTAAATCGCTCGCAAAGATAAAATCCGATGTTTAGCTTAAAAAGAAAACTTGATAAAATCGGTGTGCTGGGGATTAACCGTCGAAACGCAGAATATACCCTGAAATACAATGCACGTTCACGTTATCCGCTGGTGGACGATAAACTGCTCACTAAAAAACTTGCCCTTGAAGCGGGCCTCGCGGTCCCGGAACTTTATGGCGTCATTGCGTCCGAATACGAAGTCCGTGATCTGGATTCCATCCTCAAGTCGCACTCTGATTTTGTCGTCAAACCGTCCAGAGGTTCGGGCGGAAAAGGCATTCTGGTTATTGCCGGGCGACCCAGGGACATGTACCGTAAAGTCGATGGCGCATTGTTGACTCGCGAAGAAGTCGTTTACCATCTGTCCAATATTATCAGCGGCATTTACAGTTTAGGCGGGCAGCCCGATAGGGTCCTGATCGAGTATCGGGTGCAATTTGATCCGCTCTTCGAAACCATCAGTTATCAGGGGGTGCCCGATATCCGGGTCATTGTATTTATGGGCGTACCGGTCATGTCCATGGTCCGATTGCCCACGCGCATGTCCGACGGTAAGGCCAACCTGCATCAGGGGGCCATTGGTGCGGGAATCGATATGGCTAACGGTACAACCCTCACGGCGGTCTGGCGCAAAGCCATAGTCAGCGAGCATCCGGATACCGGCCACGTAGTCGCCGGTGTAAAAATTCCGAACTGGGATATCTTGTTAAAGATTGTCGCTCAGTGCAATGAACTTACCGGACTGGGGTATATCGGTGTTGATCTTGTCTTGGACAAAGACAAGGGGCCTTTAATCCTGGAAATGAACGCTCGGCCAGGTCTGAGTATCCAGATCGCCAATCGTGCCGGCTTGCTGCCGCGTTTGCAGTTCGTTGAACAGCATAAGCAAGAATTATCCAATATCGAAGACCGAATCGCTTTTTCTAAACAGCATTTTAGGGCTTAATTTTTTATAAATCTTTCGAGGGGGGCTTTATGATTCGCAACATTATTTTATTATGTCTGATCAGTTTGGTCCTTATTTTTGTGGTTCAAAACACCCAGGTCGTTGAAGTTCGGTTTCTCTTCTGGACCCTTTCGATGTCTCGTGCATTAATGTTATTCGGGACTCTGGCGATCGGACTCATCGGGGGGTGGTTGCTGAAATTGCCAGGCCGAAAAAAGGACACGGCCGGCTGATGGGTGAATCTGACGGGCCAACTGTTTTCATTTAGGTTTTGTCATATAGCAGCGATGGTGATGGATCAGAGGTGCCCGAAAAATATCGGGGCAGGCGAAATGCGCGCTAAAAAAAACGCCGCAGAACCCTCGGCAAAGCCGAAGCGCCCTGCGGTGATTGACGGGCATTTGCTGTTTATTAACGTGCTTTATAGCTCTTCTTTATTTTGCGGTTCATCTTCAGTTGGTTCTTCGGGTTGCTCATCCCATGATTTTTCTTCCACGGGCTCAGCGCCGACTTTTTTATGTAGCTCGCGGTTTTCTTTCCTCAACACCTTGATTTTTTTCCGCTGGGTGAACCTGGAATTAATGCCCACAATCATTCCAATAAAAATGCCGATAATAATGGCGCCATACACAACACCATAAAGCGGCAATGGCATGCTGCTCAAGTCGAAATAATAATGCAGTCGGATAGTTTCAAGGTTGTTGATGCCAAATGTTACCAATCCGACCAGAACAATTAGCAACAATATCGCTTTAAAATAACTGCCCATTTTCGATCTCCTTCGATAAGATTCTGCTGGATCTTCGTGTGCAAGTTCTTTATTTACAGCGACTTTATTCATTTAAGAGCCCTTTTGTCAAGTATTTCATATGGGTCAGGGTTCGAATCCCGAATGTCATGCTCGCTGTTTAAGTAACAATTTTTCTCTATCAAGCTTAAGGAGCAAACAATATGAAAACCTGTTGCAAGACTTTTCTTCTTA
>CAJHYI010000438.1_pt1 | contig 27936 bp, 29 predicted proteins | sample 9198771 | NCBI WGS metagenome assembly CAJHYI01 (sample SAMEA7708367, study PRJEB35096) | sediment metagenome | biome: marine neritic benthic zone biome [ENVO:01000025]; feature: sediment [ENVO:00002007]; material: shallow marine sediment [ENVO:03000034] sea grass bed [ENVO_01000059] ...
ACGCTCTGAATGCACTAAAGGAGCAGGGAAAAATCCGCTCCATCGGCGTCTCAAATTTTTCACGCTCCCAGCTGCAGGAAGCCCTTCAATACGGCCGAATTGACAGTCTGCAACCCCCGTATTCCCTTTTCTGGCGCCATGTGGAAAAAGATCTCATGCCATTTTGTGCCGAAAATAAAATCACAATCCTGGCTTACTCGCCCATGGCGCAAGGATTTTTGACGGGAAAATTCGGGCCGGACCATATTTTTGAGAAGGGGGATGTCCGGGTAAAGAACAGGCTGTTTGAGCCGGAAATGTATGCCCGGATACAGGAAGCGCTCTCCAGGTTGCTCCCGATTGCAAACCAAAAGGGTGTAACACTGGGCCAGCTGGCCTTAGGATGGGTCATTTCACATGCGGCTACCTGCGCAATTGCAGGCGCCCGCAATGCCGATCAGGCCTCCGGGAACGCAGCGGCAGGCGTAATTTCCTTATCGGAACAAGATCTGGCCGATATAGATGAAATCGGGCGCAGCGTGACCGATTATCTGGATGAAAATCCTGTCATGTGGAATTTTTAACATTTAAAGGGGTAGAAGTGATGGTAACAGTATCCCTGCGGGTCCCCCCATTTCATCTCCGTATCTATCAAACACTGCCCGATCATCTGTTTGGATACCTCTTCATAGTCCGGTCGCTGCTCCTCTTGTCTTTTACAGTCCATACAAATGGCCCGATGATCATAAACCGATAAAATCCGCTGCTCATCGGCTCCCATTTTCTGATCGCATCGATTGCATTGTATGGCGCAGGTTAGCTGTTCTACCCACTCATCCGCCATCATGATGACCTCCTGAAGTTGATGTTGCTTAAAAATAAAACTGAATCTAAAATGAATGTTTCAATTTAAAAAAAAACAATACAACTATTTTTTTATATCATTCACCAAATCCTTTATAATGGCAACCACATTGCGTCCACGTTCGCGGGCAATCCGATGGGCTTCCGCTACGATTTTGGATGCCTGGATTTTGAGCTCGGCCGCATCTGGAATCGGTTTGCCCAACTTCTCGTACCGCCAGGTAATAAACCGCACGGCCAGGCGCTCTTCCTGCTGTCTAAAAAAGCCCATTTGCCCTTGCTCCTGATCAGCCAAAAATATATTTTGAGGATTACAAATCCTGAGAACTAGCCTTTCCAAAATAAGTTTGGGATCCTGGCTGCTTGTTTTGAGCTGAACATCGGTTTCGTTCAAGTAGCCAACGGCTGCCATTAGTTCTGTTTTTGAAAAGTGAGCTGATTTTTTTAACAGCTGGTAAACCGGATATACATTTTTAGGATTCCTGGCAAGCATTAAATCGGTTTTAATCTTCTTTTTTTTCTTTCCTTTACCCCGGACGGCCATGCTATCGGCATCTTCGGCGCCGATTTCGGCATGTTCCCATTTTTCAAGTGTCTGGCGTAATGATTGATCATAGGCCAGGATTGACGGCATCATCTTTTGCTGAAAAACATTGTACGAGATGCCGGCATACCAGCCTTTTGCTTCAGGGCTTGTGGCATAATCCTTGGCCAGAAGCAATTTTCTGACCTGATTGATGATGGCGGCCAAAATCTGCAAGGGATGAAATCCACCGGCCAGAAGGGTATTTACAAAAAAAAGAGTTTTTGAAACCTGCCGGTCTGCAATGGCATTGGTCAAATCATAGATCGGGTCCTGTTTGGTACGTTTCAAAACCGAGGTGACATCCTTTACCGTTATGGTATTTCGTTGACCGACGTAGTCGACTAATTTCTCGAGGTTGCCGCAAAATGTTCTTAGGTCAAAGCCGGTCATATCCAGCAGCGCTGCATAAGCACTTTCTTCGACTTTTTTATTAACCGGCTCGATGACTTCAGCCATTTTTGCCCGCAGAACATCTTCCTGTGCCATCCGGTCTGCCCGGCGATCTCCTTTGGGAACCCGACAGTCAACGACCACCCCTTGATCCTTCAACGCTTTATACAGGCCCAGACGCTTGTCAACCACATCGGTGGTAATAACCAAATGATTGTTTCGCGGAAAGCCATTCTTGATCGCTTTTTGCAGTGCCCCGGGATGGTCTGCCGGTCCCGGTATGTCCAGCTGATTTTGCCGGCAATATTCGATAAGGTCGTCCAACCAGTCATCGCTTTGAATCTGATCAGGCGCAAACGTTAACGTTTTTTTGCGATTCGATCGATCAACATCCTCATACGACAGACTTAAATTACCCATCAGACTTAATAAGTATTTGGCCGCTTTAATTTTATTGTCATCATCATATGCTTTTTTCGAATTTTCTATCAAGCGGGTTTTATCCTGCGTGGTATAAAATATTCTCGATTCCAGCAACGCGACCACTTTGGTACCGGGTATTAGGGAAAACGTGTTGACCCGTTCAATCACCTCATAGATATTCTCAACGGCCCCCTCCACCGGATAAAAATTTGCACTGCGGTTCTTTTCCGGAAGCAGCGCATCCAGAAGTTCAGCATAGGCCGTTTTGACCAGTAGTTCCTCACCAAAAAAAAGATACACAGGTGCAAATTGCTTTTCGGCGTCGCCTGCCAGGTCCTTTAAATACTTGTGCAGCAATTGATGGTTTATTTCAGGCATCACGCGAAGGTTGTCTGTTGTTTATTGTCCGTTGTCCGTAGCAGACAAACAATGGGATAACGGAGGGCCGGGATTTCAATTCCTGGAGGCCCGCCAAAAAAAAATCAGAAAGCAGAATGAAATTGCTTGTGCCGGGTCGCATACATGAAACCTTGAAACCCGGCAGATCGGTACCCGCAACCGACAGCCAGCAGCAAGAGGCCGGATACCAGAGCCTATTCCGGCATTTTTTTGAACACGAGGTGGTATAGAAATATGCCGATGCCGATGGAAATTGCACTGTCGGCAACGTTAAATGCGGGCCAGTGCAGGTTGCCCAGATAAAAGTCCAGAAAATCGAGCACCATTCCAAACCGGATTCGGTCGATCAGATTCCCGATGGCACCACCAAAGATCAGGGCGAATGCTGCTGCCAGCCAGGCATATTGAGTCGGTGTCTTTTTGTAGAAATAAAAAATCAAACCGACTGCCAGGGACGATATAAAAAGAAAAATAATGCTTCGCAGCGTCGGGCTGAGGTTCGCCAAGAGTCCAAAGGCGCCGCCTGGATTGTAAATGTGGGTGAGGTTAAAAAACCCGCCAATAACCGGAATCGTTTTGTTTAAAGGCAGGTAGCGCAGGATGAGGGCTTTGGTGAACTGATCTAGTAAAATTATCCCTCCGGCAATTACCGCCAGCTTGATATATTTGTTTCTCAGCATGTCTTCGTTTTATTGGGTTCGCAGGTTCTGGGTTCAGGGTTTGGGGGCAAGTTGCTGTCCTCTTTCAGCTGACCCTATCTGCTGCTATCTAACCCCCGAACCTTTGAAACCCTGAACCATTTATGAAATTTCGGACAACGCTTTCTGGCAACGCTCGCAAATGGACGGTTGCGTGCTATCAGAACCAACGGAAGTCTCATGAACCCAGCAGCGTTCACATTTTTTGCCGGGTGCGGTTTCTATCTTAATGGACAGTCCCTCAACATTTTCACTCACAAAACTGTCGTCCAGTTTTTCATCTTTGAGCAGTGAGACCTTTGAAACGATGAAAATGAATCTTAGCTCTTCAGCACACGATTCAAGGATGCCATATAAGTCTTCTTTTACGGAAAGTATTACGGTTGCATCCAGGGGGTGCCCGATTTGCTTCTTTGCCCGGGCCTCTTCCAGTGCCTTTGTCACCTCGGCCCGCACTTTCAAAAGTGTCTCCCATTTTTGAGCCAGTTGCTCATCTTTCCAGCGGGGCTTTGCATCAGGTAAAAGGGCCAGGTGAACACTTGCGAGTTTATCACTGTGCTGCGGCATGTGCGCCCAGACTTCTTCAGCCGTAAACGGGAGAAGCGGTGCCATCAACCGCGCCAGAGAATCCAGCAATAAATACATAACTGTCTGCGCGCTTTTACGGGCCTTAGATTTCGGCGGCGAGGTGTATAGCCGGTCTTTGAGGATATCCAGATAAAATGCAGAAAGGTCAAGCGTGCAATAATTATGAAGTGCATGATAGATAATATGATATTCATACCGATCATAGGCTTTGAGCGTTTTTTCAATAATAGCCTGCAATTTGTGCAGAGCAAAGCGATCCAGCTCGGGCATGGCATCATAGGAAATCTTATCTGCTGCCGGATCAAAGTCAAACAAATTGCCCAGCATGAACCGACTGGTGTTACGGATGCGCCGATAGGCGTCGCTTAACTGTTTTAAAATGTTTTCAGAGATACGGATATCTTCTCTGTAGTCGGTAGCCGATACCCACAACCGCAGGATTTCAGCTCCGTATTTGTCAATTACCTCACTGGGCGCCACCACATTTCCCAGCGATTTAGACATTTTTCGACCCCCTGCATCCACCACAAAACCGTGGGTCAACACCGCTTTGTAAGGAGCCTGCTTGCGGGTACCCACGGCTGTCAGCAATGAACTGTGAAACCAACCCCGGTGCTGGTCGCTGCCCTCCAGGTACAAATCCGCCGGCCACTGCAAATCCGCTCTGGGCTCTAGCACCGCCGCATGGCTGACACCCGAGTCAAACCATACATCCAGAATGTCATTTTCTTTGACAAAAGTTTTACTGCCACAAGCTGCACACATGATGTCATCCGTAAGAAAATCAGAAATATCTTTTTCAAACCAGATGTCTGCACCGTGCTGCTCAAATTGTGAATAAACTTCCCCCATTACCTTTTCATCCAGCAGAATGGCTTCACAGTCTTGACAGTAAAAAACCGTAATGGGGACCCCCCAGGCCCGTTGCCGTGAAACACACCAATCCGGCCGGTTTTCGATCATGCCGTAGATGCGCTCGCGGCCCCAGTGCGGAATCCAGGTTACAGTATCGATAGCGGCCAGTGAATTTTGTCGCAGTTCGGTCTTGTCCATCGATATAAACCATTGCGGCGTTGCTCTGAAGATCACCGGCTCCTTGCAGCGCCAGCAATGCGGATAGTTGTGCTCGATACGGCCCTCGGCCACCATCGCTCCGATTTCAGCGAGTTTTTTATTGATATTTTTGTTCGCATCGAAAACAAATTGTCCCTTGAAAAACGCCACATCATCGGTAAAACACCCGTTATCATCGACCGGAGAATAGACATCCAGGCCGTATTTGAGGCTGACTTCATAATCCTCGCGGCCGTGCCCGGGGGCCGTATGCACGCATCCGGTGCCGGCTTCCAGGGTGACATGCTCGCCCAGGATAATGACCGAATCCCGCTCGACCATCGGATGGCGACACCGTTTGCGCTCAAGCGCTTGAGGATCGATCTCGGCGATGACAGCATAGTCTGAAATACCGAAGGTTTGCATACAATATTCCATCAACTCCCGTGCCAGAATAAAAACCGCATCGTGGCCGACATCAACGGCGACATATTCAAACTCCGGGTGCAACGCGATGGCCAGGTTGGCCGGTAGAGTCCAGGGTGTTGTGGTCCAAATGATGACATAGACGGATTTGCCGGTCAATTTTGGATAGTCACTGCTGAGATCGTCTTTAATGGGAAATTTCACAAAAATCGACGGGGCGAATTCGTCCTGGTATTCGATTTCTGCTTCAGCGAGTGCTGTCTGACAGGTAAAGCACCAATAGATCGGCTTTTTGCTGCGAAACAGACTTCCATTGCGGGCAAATTTACCACATTCCCTTGCGATAGTGGCTTCGTATTGATAATTCATGGTCAGGTAGGGATTCTCCCAATCACCCATTACGCCCAGCCTTTTGAACTCATTGCGTTGTATGTCAATAAATTTTTCGGCATACGCCCGGCAGAGCCGTCGGACATCCGCTAAAGAAAGCGCTTTCTTCTTCTCTCCGATCTCAATATCGACGTTATGCTCGATCGGCAGCCCGTGACAGTCCCAGCCCGGGACATAAACAGCATCATAGCCCGCCATCTGCTTGGAACGTACGATAATATCTTTTAGGATTTTATTCAGGGCGGTGCCGATATGGATATTGCCATTGGCATAAGGAGGGCCGTCATGCAATATGAACGGCTCCCGACCTTTGGATGAATTTCTGACTTGATGATGCAGATTCAGCTCATCCCATTCTTTGAGCTGTTGGGGCTCGCGCTTCGAAAGATTGGCTTTCATGGGAAACTGCGACTTCGGAAGGTTAAGCGTCTTTTTGTAATCCATTCATTCCTCCACACTCGAATTTTAAGATTAAACATGAATGTTTACTTGGATTGCAAAATCCTGTCAAGAAAATACCATTAGCAGTGATATCCAGTTGGATAAACCCGGAATTATAGCGGCGTTCCGGGTGCCTACCTGCAGGTTTATACCGCTTGTCGAAATCATATTTCAAATGACGGAATTGCAGTTTCAGTGAGAATTAAAATCTTGGGTGGGGATTGTCGCTGAAGTCGGCTGCGGCATGTTGAAGTAGTATAATTGGTGCTGACTTTTTAGCGGGCTATAACCGGTTGTCAACATCATTTGCGATGTCCAGTAAATAGCGCCCATAGTCATTTTGAGTCATATCGTCTGCCAGATTTTTAAGTTGATCTTTGCCAATATAACCCAGGCGATAGGCTAGCTCCTCGACGCAGGCGATTTTAAGACCCTGTCTTTCCTGGATGGCCTGAACGTAACTTGCCGCCTGTTGCAGCGCTTCATGGGTTCCGGTGTCCAGCCAGGCATATCCGCGCCCCAGAAGCTCAACCCTGAGACTCCCCTGAAGCAGATACGCCATGTTAATATCGGTAATCTCAAGCTCGCCGCGCTTGGAGGGTTTGAGGCTTGTGGCAATGTCAATAACATGATTGTCATAAAAATACAGCCCGGGCACGGCATAGTTGGATTTTGGCTTTGTGGGCTTTTCTTCGATTCCGATGACTTTGCCGCTGGAGTCAAAATCCACAACGCCATAGCGCTGGGGGTCCTTTACCAGATATCCGAAAATCAATCCGCCGTTTTTAAGACGGACCGCTTTGTGCAAAATCGTCGATAAATTGGGCCCGTAAAAAATATTGTCACCGAGAATCAGGGCCACAGCATCCCCTCCAATAAAGTCCTTTCCGATGATGAAAGCCTGAGCAAGTCCTTCCGGGCGCGGTTGCTCTTTGAATGTAAAGGACAGACCGAGCTGGGAACCATCATTTAAAATTCTTTTAAAAATAGGCAAATCTTGCGGGGTCGAAATCACCAGAATCTCTTTTATGCCTGCCTGCATCAGCACGGACAGGGGATAATATATCATGGGTTTGTCATAAACCGGCAACAGCTGTTTGCTGACCCCCCGGGTGATGGGAAACAGTCTGGATCCGGAACCACCTGCTAAAATTATGCCTTTCATCATGCTAAGTTCCTGTCTGTTACGGCATCACAACACCAATATACGTGGCTTTCGCATCAAGGTGTCTCACATTTTTTAAGATATTCGCAAATACTTTAAGCCGGCTGCATTACAACGGAGCCTACAGCCAAATAGGTGTAATTCTTTGATACCAGTTCATCGTAATCCGGAATCATACGACGCCCGTCCATGATCAGATAGGGTGGTTTGACTGTATCTTCAACAGTCCGTGAAAATCCGCGGAATTCCTCACAGTCTGAAGAAATAAAAAGAGCCTGCGTCCCCTCAATAGCGTCTTTGGCCGATTCAAAATATTTAATTTTTTCAAATAAAACGTTTTGAGAAGGGTCAAACTCTGCCCGAGCAGCTTCATTGGCCAATGGATCATAAGCATTGATTTGAGATACGCCTTTGCTGAGTAAAGCCTCGACGACTTTAATGGATGAAGCGTCGCGCATGTCATTGGTGTGTTTTTTGAACGCCAGGCCCAACACGGCGACTTTTTTATTATTAAATTTAAAATCGGCTTCATTGATGGCACGATCGACCAGATACACTTTCTGATACTCGTTGACTTCAAAAGAAGCCTCGAGCATCTTGGTGCTGACATTCATTCTCCGCAGCTGATAAATTAAAGAGGCAATATCTTTGCCGAAACAGCTTCCCCCGGCTCCATTGCTCACAAAAGATCCCCAGGTGCTAATTCTGTCGTCCGCTGTGACACCCAGTCGAAGGTCATCAATATTTACATTTGAAATTTTTTCGCCGAGCTTTGCGCCGACTCCGTTCCAGAAAGAAATATAGGTCAGCAGCATCGTGTTGGCGACGTATTTGATCGCTTCGGCAGTTTCGGGTGTCGTTTCAATATATTTGATGCGAACGTGATGCACAAATTGTGAGTAGACGCGGCGAAGTATTTTAAAGTCTTCTGCATGGTCACAGCCCACCACCACGCGATCCGGCCTGCGGGCCTGAGTCACAGCGGTTCCTTCCGCCAAAAATTCAGGATTGGAGGCCACACCAAAATTTTCCACACTGTGGCTTTTCATAATGCTTTCCAGGCGCCGGGCGGTTTCTATCGGCACCGTACTTTTGCTGACCAGTACGATGCGGCGCTTGTCTTCTCTTCCCGCCAGAATCTCGGCTATTTGCTCGGCCGCGGCATCAAAATAGGTAAGATTCGTAGAGCCATCCAGATTGGAAGGTGTCGGCAGACATAAAAAAATAGCGTCCGTACCTTCTATAATAGCCTTCAAATCATTGGAAAAAAACAGTGATTTGCCGTGCGTTTCACGTATAATATTGGATAAACCAGGCTCCATAACAAATTTTTCGATTTCATCAGCCTGCCCTGTGGAAAATGCGTCAATTTTGGCCTTATCGACATCATACGCGTATACTTCATGACCGTATTCCGAACAGACGGCTGCCTGGACAAGTCCGACATAACCGGTTCCTGCAACAATAAGTTTCATTTTCACCTCTTATCTTATTTCATTAAAACCTGTCTGAATCAGACGGGTCACATATACTAACCAGATCTTTATATTTGGGGAGGTTAAATATGAGTGTTGGCCGAATTCGCTGTATGCCGTGCTCCTAATAAACACCCAAATCTCTTAAAAGATCATTGATGCCGAGTTTTTGGAGTTTTAATCTTAAAAATTCGGAAATGGTCGGCTGGACGGGTCTCACATTGAGAAACATTTTTGCTTCTCGGGGTGTCTGATAGCCCTTTTTAATATTGCACGGCTTGCAGGCCGCCACACAATTTTCAAAAGTGGACTTACCGCCTCTGGATTTAGGAATAATATGATCAATGGTAAGACGGAGCTTTTTGGCACCGCAATAAGCACACTTAAATCCATCTCTGATAAAAACGTTCTTTTTGCAAAAGGCAACGCCTGTTCGGTAAATGGTGCGGATAAGTTTGATCAAACGCATTACGGCCGGAACTTCGAAAATAGCGCCGCTGGAACTTTTCACGGTTTTCGCGGAATTTTTTAATACCTCTACCTTACCTTTGGCCTGCAAACAGATTGCGCGTTTCCAATGAACAACATTCAGAAACGTATAATCTGCATTCAGCAAAATGCAATGTGTCATATTGTGCTCCATGCTTCTTATCCTTGCTAACGCTTCCAGGCATTTAGCGCCGATCGACCACAGACAGAGGCTGTGGGTACACCACTGCTGGTACTGTAAAAATTTTAATATAGCCAACCCTAAAAATCAATCCCATATTGCAGTTTGCAAAGTATTATCACAATTACAGTGAAAATCATTTGGCATTAGAGGCATATGACCTCAATCACAATCTATCGCCAGCGAGCATTCTTCGTCTTTGTCAGTGACCACTGTAATGTCCTGGTCGGTTGAGACAGGCGCTTCGTTAAAGTATAAAACCTCGTCATGCGTAAAGCACGCCCGGCGGATAAAGTTTACAATGGTGTTTTCGCCTCTAATGAATCTGTAACTTTCAGCGTCCTTCACCACTAAAACCGGAACACTGTCGATTTCCAGCACTTTCAAAATCAATCGGTTAATCTCGGGTGCGAACTGCTGATTAAGTTCAACCCCGGAAATATTTACTGTTTTTATGGTATCAATCGGGTTTAAATATAAATCACAACTGTTGCAGTTGTTTAGTGTCTCAATAACTTTTTGACAATGGCTGCAATCAGAAGAGAATATCAGGTAAATTTCTTTGGTCGGTGATGAACAAGATTTTACCCCGTAAGACGCATTTTTTAAAGAATAGGTGTTTGATTTTGCACCAATCGGAAAAGAGGTCAAAATAGCAAATGAGAGGCTAAGCGCTGCTAAAATGGCGACCCCGATTGCCATCTGTCGTATGCCATAGAGCGTATTCAAAATAATGACAAAAGCAAAAATAATCAGGCAGTAGCCGCAAAAAATCTGCACAACAAATATTTGATATGCAATCAGCGCCGTATCAAAAATCAGGCCCGAGACAAGTACCAGTCCAATAAGATCAATATCGTATAAAAATTTTGACTTCAGATTGAACAACTGCCAGAAGACCACCTGAAAAAATATAAAACCTAAAATATTCAGGTATAGAGGCGATATAACGGTCAGGCTTTCAACAACTTTGCAACCGGCGTTTAGACAGACACCTGAGCCGGTGATCAAGCGAATCAGGATTTGTAGCGCAACCAACGCACTGGCACTGAATGCAACAAACCGCATGATTTTGAATTTTGTTTTTAATTCCATTATAATTTAATTTCGGTGCCCGCCTTCCCTTTGACGGCGGACTCAATCGCCTCGATCGAAGTGATAACTGCGCGTTTATCCCCATTGCGAACAAGCTGAGCCGCAGCTTCAACTTTGGGATGCATCGATCCGGCTGCCCCCATAATGATGACTTTTTCGATCATCGCTCCGCCTTTCAATTAGAAAATAGTTTAGCTGAAATTTTAAATTAGTATATACCAAAACATGAAAACTATCCACTTGTGGAAGGCGGGTTTTGGTTTCAGATGTTAAAATAAAGGACTGAGTTCTGAGGACTGGGGACAGGGTATAAGCAAGCGGTCATGCGAACCTTGATGGGCGCGCATTCGGTTTGAAAAGCGACTCAGTGAGTCTTGAGAATAATCAAATTATAATTTGATTTGGAATCTAATTTATATTAAAAACGAAACAATCCATTTTATCCAGGAAATCCGGTATGACCCAACAACTTTTTCTCCAGAATATCATCGCCTGCATCTGGGACTTTGATAAAACTCTGAGTCCTGGCTACATGCAGGCACCGATATTTGAATTGTATCAGGTCGATCCCAAAAAATTTTGGAAAGAAGTTGAGCAATTGCCCAACTATTACCAAAAAAACGGACTTGATCTTATTTCAACGGATACCCTATATTTAAATCATATATTGACCTATACCCGCAAAGGTAAGTTTAAGGGGCTCAACAACGCTAGATTAAGAAAGCTCGGCGGTGAAATTGAGCTCTACCGGGGATTGCCGCAATTTTTTGAAGAAATTAAACAACTTGTGGCAACAAATACGGAATATCGACAACATGATATTCAGGTGGAACATTACATCGTCTCGACGGGTTTAAGGCAGATGATCTTAGGCAATATAATTGCGCCGTATGTCGATGGCGTTTGGGGGTGCGAATTTGTGGAGAATGCTCCCCCACCCGGTTATCTGGAGAACGGTGAAAAAACAGCTTCGAAAGGTGCAAAAATCATTTCTCAAATAGCATATGCGCTGGATAATACCACCAAGACTCGAGCAGTTTTTGAAATCAACAAAGGCAGCAACAAAATACCGGATATTGATGTAAACGCCATGATACCGGACGCGGATCGCCGAGTGCCGTTTCAGAACATGATTTATATTGCCGATGGACCCAGCGATATTCCGGTTTTCTCATTGATCAACCGCTTTGGCGGAAGAACTTTTGCGGTCTATCAACCCGAATCCAGCAAAGAATTTGCTCAGGTTAATAGCCTGCAAAAGCAAAACCGGGTCCACTCATTCGGTGAAGCTAATTATACCAAGGGCTCCCAGACCGCCATGTGGATCACAAATGCAATTACTGAAATTGCTTCTCAGATCGTTAAAAACCGTGAACGAGCGCTGGGGGACAAGATTGGAAAACCGCCTAAACATTTAGAGTGACTTAATCTCTAAAAATGCGCTGCGCTCATGTTTTAAGACAAAAATTGAAAATTTTCCGCTGTTGGCGGATTGGGTCTTGTCACTTTCATCGGGAAAGTGACGTAGAAAAATGCTCCCAAAGACCTGTCGCTCCTGTCTAAAAGAATATGAAAAAAGTAGAAAACCTTAAGAAAGTGATTCTCCGACTGGAAGCCGGTACAACGGCAGATCACATGGATCTTACCCCGGCCGGTTTAGAATTTAAATTCATCTTTGGTATCGGCCCCGGCGGTCTGTGCCCTTTTGAATATGAATTGGTCAACAAAGATGAGGAAGAACTCGTTTTGCTGCGTCTCAACAAAGAAGAGGTACATCATTTTTTAGGGCATCTCCACCTTCCCCTTATGGATCTGCTTGAAAAAAACAAATCGTTCTTTCTGAAAGTAAAAATTCTTAAGATTGACAAGCCCAGCAGTAAAGAAGTGGTCAAAGCCCTGGCGGAAATGGCATCACATCCCGGGGATTGCGATTGCGGCTGCGGTTGCTAACGGGTCTTTACTGAACTTATCCGTTTTTGCCGTCGGTTTAATAACCAACATTCAAAGAACCCGATCGCTGACTGTTATGTGAATAATTGATCCTGGCTTGACTTCTAATTGCCGATTTAGCCAGCAATTCCGGGGCCACTTTTTTCTTCTGCGGTAACCTTCAGCCTCTATCTTTTGCCGAATTAAAACCAGAAGTAAACTCTTCAGCCCTTGACGAAAGACAAAGAAAAGTTATTATTATTTAAAATACAGGCGGATGCAGTAAACATCTGACCGGTGGTTGTCCGGAGCCGAGATATCACGCATCACGACTTCTGCGAGGTATGATCAAACGGACACACAGGTCAAAATGAAAGGAGGGGGAGGATGTTTAAAGAATTCAAAGAATTTGCGATGCGGGGCAATGTGGTTGACATGGCCGTCGGTATTATCATCGGCGCCGCCTTCGGCACCATTGTCAAATCCTTGGTTGACGATATCCTGATGCCGCCAATCGGCCTGTTACTTGGCAATGTTGATTTTTCCAACCTGTTTGCCATTATTCAACAGGGGGCCGTTGCCGGTCCGTTTGCCACGGTGGCAGAGGCACAAAAAGCAGGCGCGGTTACCATCAATTACGGCATTTTCTTTAACACGGTTATCAGCTTTTTGATCGTCGCCTTTGCTGTTTTTCTGCTCATCAGAGGCCTCAACAAACTGAAACGAGAAGAAGAAGTACCGCCCGAGGAACCAACGACCAGGGAATGTCCGCACTGTTTTTCAGAAATTTCAATCAAGGCGACACGCTGTGGATTTTGCACTTCAGAATTAACCTCGGCATAGGCGTATTCGGAAATCACGGCTGCATGTCTGCATTTTAAGCCTTATTTTTACAATAATTACCTGTTTCACGAAAATCGGGGATGGTTAGAGAAATTTTCAGGTAACTGGCCATCCCCGATTTTTATTTCACTTCAAAACCGGCCGGGTTCCAGGACCCAGCAGAACGATCATCGGTGTTGATTTGCGAATATTCAGATTCCAATGAAAATAGGTAGTTGGGTCGCAAATTTTAATTTGCCTTTAGCGCCGCTTCTGTGTAAAATTTCTATGACCCCAACCGTCTGCCGTATCAAGACACGGCTTGCTACCTGAATCCAGCATGAAAATGAATGAATGGATTGTAACGCATTTTACACTTAAAAAACACAAACAGCGGCTTTGAACGCCCCAGCTTAAAATTGCGTATGAAGTTCACAAAAGAAACGGTTCTATTATTCATTTTAATTCTCATTGCCGGATCAGCGGTCAAAGCGCAGGCCGGTGAGCCCGGCAAAAATCTTGGCTGGCAGCGGCTTGATAAAGGAATTGAATTAGGCACATTTCTTTCCCCGCAAGCGGCTGAAGTGGGTGATTCGCTGGTAAGGGTGCTGCGCGTCGATCCGAAGTATTACCGGTTGCGGTTGCTCAACGCATCGGCCGTCCAAAATGGTAAACCGATTACGCCCAAACAGTGGTGCCGACAAAACGGGCTAACGGCTGTTATCAACGCCAGCATGTATCAGACCGATTACAAGACCAGCGTGTCCTTGATGCGTAAAAAAGGGCATATCAATAACCCGAGACTATCAAAGGATATGACCGTCCTTGCGTTCGATCGGCTGGATAACGACGTTCCGGAAATCAAAATTATCGACCGCCAGTGTGAGGATTTCGTATTCTGGAAGGAGAAATATGCAACACTGATTCAGAGTATCCGGATGATATCGTGCACCGGAAAAAACGTCTGGAAACAGCAACCCCGGCGCTGGAGCACATCAGCTATCGGCCTGGATGAACAAAATAATGTCTTATTCATTCATGTGCGATCTTTGTATAGCACCCATGACTTGATCAATATCCTTAAGAAACTTCCCATTCATATCTCACGGGCCATGTATACCGAGGGAGGACCCCAGGCCCAGTTATACATCAAAGTCCCTGACAAAGAATTTGAGTTCGTTGGAAGTTATGAAGTCGGCTCAAGTGATGCCAATAAGGGATCGCTATCATGGCCCCTGCCCAATGTGATCGGAATCTCAAAGCGATAGCTTAAATTCGACCCCTATGGCAATTCGACCCTTTTGCTCAAACAAAGATGTTGATGTTTGGTTGATCTTCCTCTATAAATCAGAATAGCATTTTGAGGGGTAAAGTCCGGCATTATAAAATCAAAAAAGCCTAAAAAATTGAAATTAAAATAAATATTAAGGTATCGGCATGCCAAAAGCCACCGACCAGTATAATTTAGCCGTCATCAATCCGGGCCTTGCCAAGGAATGGCACCCGACTCGAAACGGGGATTTAAACCCCCGGAAAGTGACACCAGGGTCCGGTCGGCAAATATGGTGGATCTGCAGCAGCGGGCATGAATGGCAGGCACCGGTATACAGCAGAAACCGCGGCAGCAGCTGTCCGGTTTGCAATAGATCCTCAGCGGCGGACGATAATGAAGAGTTGATTGCCAACACCGATCTGATCAAGCAGTGGCATTTAACTAAAAATAGCGGATTGAACCTGAGGAATTTGCCACCTGGCTTTGATAAAAAAGTGTGGTGGATTTGTGAAGAAGGTCACGAATGGGCGCAAACTGTCAAAGCAAGGATTAAAGGCCGGGGGTGCCCGCATTGCCATAAAAGCGTCAGTCACAAAAAATCATCTAAAAAGAAGCCATCAGCGCAGCACTCCTTGAGAAATTTCGCGGCTCATAAATACGGTGCACGCAGGCTCTCATTTTCCGAAACCAGCGCCGCAACCGGATTTAGAAAAAATAAGCGCTTTTTACATCGAGCGACTGTCATCATAGAAGATATAAATTCCGGGTCGTTGAGTTATGCGCAAACAAAAGATTTCAGTAATGATGGTTTGCTATTGGAATCAGCAGTTGCATTCAAGCCCGGAACAAAAATAAAAATAAAATTTGACACGCAACCGTTTAAATCCGCTCCAAAAACCTACAATTCTATCGTCAGGTGGTGCGAGGAAGTTACCGATAAAAACGCCATGCACAACTATGGAATTGGCGTAAAGTTTACATAGCCATCAGATCCAGCGCTGAATAGCCCCTTAATCAATTAAAATAACGGTTAATATCAGTTGTCAGGGCAACAGCTTGAATTAATTATAATTTTTAGTTGGCAGTGAAACAGATCGAATGCGTGAAAACTTAATTTATTCTAAAGTTTAGCCAAAATTTTCCGATATTATGATTGTAATTATCAGGAGATTATAATGCAGGAACTTATTTCTCAGAGCTTATTACTGGTTTCAGAAATCGGCGTTGTTGTCGTGATGTTGATTATCCTTGTTAAAGAGCGGAAAAAAAGAAAAGGAAAGGAAAAGAAAAATAAACGGTCAGTCCGGAATAGTGCAATACCAAAAACACAAACACTTTATCTCGATTGATCGCAGGCCCAATTGAGCTGGAATTCATCAACACGAAACCATATAAAGGCAGCACCCTAATTCGGGCGCTGCCTTTTTTTGTTGAACCGGCTGCATCCGAAATTTGTTCCGAATAACCGATAAAATGGATTTAGTATCATGAATTGCCCAAAATACGGTTTTGAACAGACGCTTGAAGGTGCAGAATGCCGCAAATTTGTAAGACCCCTGCGACATCGAAAATCAATGACCACTTGAAATTTACAAAAACCTGTTTTTCCATATCAAGCCAGAGACCCATCCGCTGTCCCATCTGGCTCACACGCTGGATTGTGTTGTGATGATATTCGCACTTGTGCGGGGCGGATATATCCTTTATAAGCGATATCAATATAAAAATGCCACCGGTTGAGTCTGACGCACTGACACCTTCGGCGTAATTTCAGAACCATTGCTGGCCTTTGGGGGACCAATCATAGCCCACAAAACATTTCCCACCCGTAACGGAAAGGATCGATAAATGAGAAGGCATTTCCTGCTGATCTTCATACCTGTATTGGTTTTTGTCGCAGTGTCCTGTTCGGGGACACTGAAAGGTGTCGATCGCTACTCGGGCAAGCGCGTTTACTTTGCATATGAAGATGAAAAATTCGGATCCGCTCAAATACAGATAACAATGCCGGGTGGAGAGCATTATACGGGCAAGCTCCTTGCAGAGCCCATGGTTCCGCAATCGGGCCAAGAGTACCCGGCGCTTTATGAATTCCCCGGAAACACGGAGGCTCTTTTGCACGGCGACCGTGGAACGCAGATGAGATGTAAATTCAGACTTTCTGATACCGTGGTGGGGTTCAAAAGCGGCGGTTACGGTTTGTGTGAAACCTCCGCGGGCCATGTGATTGATATTTTTCTGCGCTAAAAACGCCAAATGCACCTACCCCCGGTATGTAAGGCCATAAAGCGCTTGCTTCCTGTCGCAGCAACACCATAGTCCACATAGCGCAACACCAAACTTTAATCGGAATTTAACAAAATGGTACGGTTACAAAATAAATTGCTGGTCGTTTTAGGGATCGTGCTTTTATCTGCCGCCTGTGCTTGGGCGTTGTCTAAAAAACCGGGTTACACGGATTTCAAAAATCTGCATGATTCGTTAAAATAAGCCGATCATGTGCGCGGAAGAAAATACCGATGGGAATCAACCGTTTAGAGAAGTGGTGGGTAAATACAACAGGAAGGCCGAGGGCAACATCGCCAGGGTGGACCAACGCCTCGCAGAACTTCCAACTGAAGCCATCACGGATGCATTGGAACTGGGCTTCGGTATCTGTGCCGTGGCGACCTTTCTGGCGCGAACCTATAACATGAAGGTATGGGGCACCGATTATGACCAGGCGCAGTCATTATTGAATTTTAGAGGCTAAATCTGTATTCAAAAAGCTCATGCTTGGGCCTGTTTCCCAGCACCATATCGTTTGTCAAAAAAGTGAGGCAAAATGACCCCAAAAAACCAACACCTAAAAGCGGCTGTTGTACAGTCCGCGCCGGTACTATTTGATCGCCAGGCCACTGTGGAAAAAGCCTGTGGTTTGATTGAACAGGCTGCAGCTCAGGGCGCTCAATTTATTTTGTTCCCCGAAGCATATATTCCGGCCTACCCGCGGGGTCTGGCGTTTGGTACCGTGGTGGGAAGCCGCAGCCCGGTTGGCCGAAGGGTCTGGCAACACTACTGGGAAAACGCCGTGGAAGTCCCGGGTCCCACGACTAAAAAATTGGGAGAAGTTGCCAAAAAGACCAACGTCTATCTGGCAATGGGTATAATCGAGCGTGATATGGAGCGCAGCTCCGGCACGCTGTATTGTACGCTATTATACTTCGGGTCCGATGGCCGCCTTATGGGCAAGCACCAAAAACTTAAACCGACCGCAGGGGAGCGACTGATTTGGGGTGAAGGCGATGGCAGCACGCTAACTGTTATACAGACCGAATTCGGCAGCATCGGCGGGTTGATCTGTTGGGAAAATTATATGCCGCTGGCCCGTATGGCTATGTACCACAAAGGTGTCGAAGTATACCTGGCGCCGACAGCCGATGCCAGAGACACCTGGCAGGCCACACTGCGCCACATTGCCTGTGAAGGGCGCTGCTTCGTGCTGGGATGTAATCAATATATGACCAAAGAAATGTATCCGGATGATCTAAAAAACTTAAAGGATTTGGACGAGCAGCCTGAAATCATGTGCCGCGGCGGCAGTGCGATCATTTCGCCACTGGGAAAAATTTTAGCGGGACCGTTGTACGACCAGGAGGGCATCTTGTTAGCCGAACTGGATTTAGGTGCAATCGCCCGCAGCAAATTTGATTTTGATGTTGTAGGGCACTACGCCCGTCCGGATGTCTTTCAGTTGATAGTTAACGAAAAACCGAGTTATTCAGTGGTTGCCGGTGATAACAAATAATGGAATGGGGTTTGTTTATTAAGGGCTTTATCATCGGTTTTTCGATTGCAGCACCCGTAGGGCCCATCGGAATCCTGTGCATTCAGCGGACATTATTGAGCGGCAATATTCACGGGCTGGCGACCGGCCTGGGGGCGGCTACCGCCGATGCCCTTTACGGCTTCGTCGCTGCCTTTGGTTTAACCTTTATTTCCGATTTTTTGGTCGATCAATCCATCTGGTTCCGGCTCATCGGGGGTCTTTTTCTTTGCTATTTAGGGGTAAAGGCATTCTCAAACAAACCGCCGGCGCAGAGTATTGCGATGACATACAATACTGTATACTCCGCGTATGGCACTTCCTTTTTGTTAACCCTAACCAATCCGATGACAATCCTGTTTTTCGCCGGCATATTTGCAGGCCTGGGGGTCGTCAGTGAATCCATCCATTATGCGGCAGCCGGCCTGATGGTCATCGGCGTCTTTAGCGGCTCCGCTGCTTGGTGGTTTTTTTTAAGCGCTGCGACGGGTATTTTGCGTCACAAAATAAGCGAGAGAAAACTGGCCCTGGTGAACAAAATTTCCGGCGTCATCATCCTGGTTTTCGGGATCGGCGCACTCATCAGCGCTGTCGTTTAAATTTTCAATAGAAGAAAGGAATGTATCATGGAAAAGATTGAGGTGGCACCGGTCAAGCCGACCATTTCCGTTAAAGAATTTCAGAAAATCGACATCCGTGTTGGAACCATCAAACGCGTTGATAGGATTGAACAGGCGGACAAATTGGTAAAATTACGCGTCAACTTTGGTGATCACCAACGCAATATACTGGCCGGTATCAAAACGGAACGCGTGGATCCGGGGACGCTTATCGGTCTGCAGGCATTATTTGTGGTAAATCTTGAACACCGTCAAATGATGGGCGAAGTGTCCGAAGGCATGTTATTTGATCTTGGTTATGCCGATAATATTACACCGGTTCTGGCGGTCCCGGAGAGACCGGTCCCTGATGGTGTAAGGGCCGGATAATGGGCGCCTCTGCAAATGTGGCGATAACTTAAGCGCTGAGAAGATCAACGCCTAACCTGCCAAAAAGAATTCCGGCAGGCTCAGATCAACATTTAACTCTGTAACCGACCCGCTCAATGTGCTTATGAAAAACATGGATTTGAAATTACAGATGAAAAACGCCATCCTGATTTTGAAGCTCAAATCGATTCACCCGGCATGGCACGCGTGTTGAGAAATCTTTGAAAATACAACCGATTTAGAAATGAAAATCCCTGTAAAGCGTTGATTTTGAAGGGCCAAGCACAAAAAATGACTAGATTATGACTTGACACTTCAAGGGCAATATGATTGAGATACGGCTGTCGTCCTTTTTTATGATCCTGGATTTTGTGCAAGTCGAAAACTTTCATAACATTAATTTTCAGGCAAGATTCGGGCAAATCCCACAAGAGAGGGGCATGGCCGCTTGGATCTGGATATTTATCATTTTGGCCGGGGGCCTGTTTGCCCTGAAAATCATATATGTCCTTAGCATTGCCCTGGTTCTGCCCATCACCCAGGGTGCGCTTTACGTTTCAACCTCTCGAGCAAAAATTGCCGCCTTTATCAATGCGGTTCCCATGAAAGCAGACCAGATGCTGATCGATCTGGGATGCGGTGACGGACGCGTGCTTCGGGAAGTTCAAAAGCGGTATGGGGTTCGCACAGTCGGATATGAAATCAATCCGTTGGCCTACCTGAAGGCCCGATTATTCTCTTTCGGGGCCAATAGAATTAAAATCAGGCGTCAAAATTTTTGGGAAGCAGACCTGTCGGAAGCAGATGTGGTTTTTTGTTATCTTTATCCGGATGTGATGAATAAATTAGCCAGCAAGCTCGTTGCCGGTCTGAAGCCGGGCGCTGTCGTTGTATCAAGCAATTTTTCGCTGCCAGGATTCGTTCCCAGCAAGGTTTTAAGATTGGAGCGCAGCTTGCACAATGATCCCATGTACATTTATCACCTAAGTGGATCAGCGCCTTCTGCTCTGCAGGAAACGACTGAATTTAAAAGCCTTTGCCCGGAAACTGCGGTGTGCATGAAAAAGCAGCTCTGAATTGATCAGCGCATCGACAATTGATGGCTGCAATCCGCATTGTTGCGCAGGAAAAGCCTAAGAGGAGACTTATGAAGCAGGAGATTTTGCTAAAAATGCTAAAGGGGGTGTATTATCCTGGAAACCATCTTGGAAAAAGAAAAGATCTGGATAACCTGGTGAATGAAGGTTTATTGGAGCCTATGGAAGGGTCCTTTGTTTGCGGACCGGACAAACAGCCATCCTATTGTTTAACCGACAGAGGCTGCCGCGCAAAACATAAAAATAACATCTAACCGAGCAGGGCCTCACGAACTTTCAGCCGGACCCAGCCGGGTGATCATTTCAGTACATCATATTAAAACCTTAATGCGATTTGACGGATTATTTAAATCGACCTACCTTATATTCGAATCTTCTCGGTGCGCTAAAAAAAACGAAGAAACGTGGGCCTTATGAATCCAGATTTAGATTGCCTTGAATCGATTGTTGCCGATATGGTTAAAGGGCTGCGTTCCTTGCGATTCAAAACGCCGGTCACACATGTTTATAACCCACTTGAATACGCACAGGACGCTTTAAGACAATATCACACAAAATATGCATCCGCACCCAAGGAGGTCGTGTTTTTGGGGATGAATCCAGGGCCATGGGGCATGGCTCAAACCGGTGTCCCTTTCGGTGAAATAAATGCGGTTAGAGACTGGATGAAAATTCAAACCCCGGTCGGCCTTCCTGCAAAGATGCATCCAAAACGACCGGTGATGGGCTTTGGTTGTACCAAAAGAGAAGTCAGCGGCAAACGATTTTGGGGGTGGGCTCAAAAAACATTTCAAACGCCCGGACGATTTTTTATGCGTTTTTTCGTGGCAAATTACTGCCCCCTGCTTTTCATTGAAAAAAGCGGGCGCAACCGGACACCGGACCAAATCCGCACTGCCGAACGCAAACCATTACTGGAAATCTGCGACCATGCCCTGCGCCGCACCATTGATTACTTTAAACCGCACTATGTCATCGGCGTCGGTAAATTTGCAGAAAAACGCGCACGAATTGCCTTGGATAACCATAATGTAGCAATCGGTATGATTGCCCATCCGAGTCCGGCAAATCCGCAAGCTAATCGTGGATGGGAACCTTTAATAATGAAACAGCTTGCAGCTTTGGGAATAGACATCGGTTGAAAATAACAGGTTAAGACATACAACTAGTTGAGGGGTCGGGGAGTTTTTCTGACCAGCCCTTGTCAATAGCGGAATGAATTATCAGCAGCGCAATCGTGCACTGTCTGAAGGCATTAGGGAGCGTTGCGAAAGAACAGCCTGAAATCTCAAAGCGGCGGATTGGCACAAGGCTGAATTTGCATTTAACCCATTATTTTATATATGATTTCTGTTCTTTCGTTACGCTCCTTTATGCATGAGTTTGCACGATGCAGTCGCTGATGATTCATGTAGCAACCGATTTAAAAAAACTCCCCGAACCCTCAAATATCTTAATTTGTTTGTTTTTGTGTATAACTAGTGAAAAAAAATATTTCTGCTGGCTGAGATTAAACCGGCTTGGATCAGGCTTCGTACATCACCGCCACAATGGTTGCTTTTCCTTTTTTAGCTGCAATGTGATGAGCAGTGGTCGACAGATAATAGGCACTGTCGCCTGGCTCGAGCTCAAACCGATCTTCCCCTATCTCTAAAATCACTTCGCCATCCAGCACAAAGATAAACTCTTCGCCTTCGTGCAGCGAGGTTTCTTTTTCAGGATCTTCTTCGAGCTGGACCAGAAAAGCCTCCATGTGACGCCCTTTCACATCCGGTGCCAGGCTTTTGTAGGTATACATTTTTTTCCGGCCTTTTTTGGATGTGGACCGTGAAATCGTGCGGCGCTCGTTTTTGCGGGTGATGGCGTAAAGTTTATCGCCAACCCCTGAGACCAATCGGCCAAACGCACTGTCCAGCGCCTTTGATAATCTGATCATCGTGCCCAGTTGGGGCTGCAGTTCCTTGTTTTCAATTTTAGATAAAAAATCGACGTCAAATCCGGTCAAGTTGGAAATCTCTTCAAGTGAAAGATGCTTTTCTTCCCGGATCTTGCGGATACGTTCCCCGACATCATCCACGCTCTTGGGCGGTTCCAGCGGTATATCGCCGGTTAAATCCTCAAAAAAGTCAAAATCAAAATGCGGTTTTTTGGTTTTCTCTTGCATTTTATCTCCTTATCAAAAATCGATTATTCCTGTTTCGAATTGCACATCTGGCTACAGGCTTTTGGCCCCCAAATATCTGGCGATAACCAGCCGCTGGACCTCAGAGGTGCCTTCGCCGATTTCAAGAAGTTTTTGATCTCTGTAGAAGCGCTCGATATCATACTCTTTCATTAATCCGTATCCACCGTGCAGTTGGACTGCATGGTTGGCAGCCCGATACATTACTTCGGAGCAATATAGCTTCGCCATAGCCGCCTCTTTGGCATAGGGCAAGGCATTGTCGTTCAACCAGCAGGCTTTGTACAACAGCAAGCGGGCGCATTCGATTTCGGTGGCCATATCGGCCAGTTTGAAGGCATTGACCTGAAATGTTGCAATCGGGCGGCCGAACTGCTCGCGTTCCTGACTGTATTTCATGGCCATGTCAAAGCAGCCCTGAGCACCTCCGAGGCCCATAGCGCCGATGGACAGCCTCCCGCCATCCAGGGTTTTCATCATCTGGTGAAACCCCTGTCCTCTGGGGCCCAAGAGATTGTCTTTGGGAACCCGGCAATCTTCAAAATACAGCTCACTGGTATTCGACGCGCGCCACATGAGCTTGCCGTGCATTTCTTTGGCGGTGAATCCGGGTGTACCGGATTCAACGATAATGCAGGACAGTTCGGGTTTGCCGTCATCTCTGACGCCGGTTCGCGCCAAAACCGTTGCTCCGGTGGTGATGTCGGTGGCTGCATTGGTGATAAAAATTTTGCTCCCGTTGATGACCCATTCATTGCCGTCTAAAACGGCGGAGGTCTGCGTATTACCGGCGTCAGAGCCCGCATTGGGTTCAGTCAGACCAAACCCCCATAAAGCCTCTCCGCTGCACAGCTTCGGCAAGTATTTCTTTTTTTGCTCTTCATTCCCAAAATAATAAAGCGGGCCAATTCCCAGCGAGTTTTCGGCGGCTACGGTGGCGGCATGCGATCCGTCAATCCTGGCGATTTCTTCGACCGCAATGATATAGGACATATAATCCATAGCCTGGCCACCGTATTGATCGGAGACAAAAATCCCGAACAGGCCCAGTTCGGCCATTTTCTGCATGGTTTCATAAGAAAATTCTTCTTTTTCGTCCAGCTCCCCGGCAACCGGCTTGATCTCCTTTTCGGCAAAACTGCGCACCGAATCACGTAAGATCTCATGGTCCGTTGAAAGGCTAAAATCCATAAGCGCTCCTTTATCATCGGAAATTCCGACGGTCATCAATTTTGGCCACAAAACGACCATTTTTTTACTTGTACGACTATGATATAGTCCCTGAAACTGGACCATTTTATAGGATTATGGCTTCGGGTTGTCAATCCTTAATGATGGGGTCCAAGGTTCAAAGTTCAGCATTCAGAGGTTCGGCCCTGGCGACTGGCTTCTGGCAACTTGCTTCCGGCTGCTATCGCTTGGTCAATGATCACTGTTCTCTGGAAACTTGCAGCACGCAACTCGAAACTCGCAACATCCAACTGGTAACCCTGAAGCCTTGAACCCTTAACCTCGGAACCTGAACCGAAATGCCCGAACTTCCGGAAGTACAGACGATTGTAAATGACCTCAGGGCAGCCCGTCTTGAAGGTAAAACCATAAAGGCTGCAAGGGTTTTCTGGGCCCGCACGATTGCAGCCCCATCAGTAAAAGCGTTTTGCAGCCGGATCAAGGGACAAACGATAACGGCAATCCGGCGCCGCGGGAAATTCATTGTTTTTGGGTTCAAAAATGGCGGCCATTTGCTCATGCATTTGCGCATGTCAGGCCGCCTGCATCTGGTTACCGCTGATCAGAACCGCAAAAAGCATGAACACGTGCTTCTAGATCTCGAAGGCGGGCAGCAGTTGCGCTTTCATGATGCCCGCAAATTCGGCCGTCTCTATCTGACGCCTGACGCCGATCCAATACTGGGTCGCCTGGGGCCGGAACCGCTGGCAAGCGGGTTTACGCAGAAAATTTTGGCGCGCCGTCTCAAGCCGCGCAAGCGCCTGTTAAAGCCACTGCTGCTGGATCAGACCTTTATTGCCGGACTCGGCAATATATATGTCGATGAGGCCCTCTGGGAATCGAAGATTCACCCTTGCCGAATTGCAGCCGCTTTGTCCGAGACTGAGATACGGGCGCTCCACCGGGCGATACGCAGGGTGTTGAGGCGGGGCTTAAAAAACCTCGGGACCTCATTGGGAACCGGCAAAACCAACTTTTATTCCATCGCCAAACATCGGGGCCGCAACAGTGATCAGTTGAAGGTATTCCGGCGCACCGGACGGCACTGCCCCCGATGTCGCGCTACAATTGAGCGAATCATTGTCGGCCAGCGCAGCACGCATATTTGTCCTGCTTGTCAGAAGACAGATGACAGATAACAGAAGACAGAAAAAGGATGGCCGATAACGGAAAACAAAGGTCAAATGTGGATCATCATCCATGTATAATCATCTGTCTTCTGTCGTCTGACCTCTGTCCTCTGAAATATGACGCCTGTCTTCTGTTATTTAACTTATGAACCTCTGCACGCTGAACCTAGAACCTTGATTTGGAGGATTGATCGATGCCCACCGGCGCCTGCGGTATTAACTGTGAAGTCTGCAAATTGAATCTGCTGGGCACCTGCTCAAGCTGCGGCCCGGGTACCAGTTTGCTGGCCGAACAAAAGCTGGCGGCCCAACAACGGTTATTGGGCGGTACCTGCGCCATTCTGGCATGTGCGCAATTGAACCGGGTTGAATACTGCCTGCGGGATTGCGCTCAATTTGCCTGCGACAATTTTTCGCAGGGCCCGTACCCGTTTAGCCGGGGGTACCTTCAGATGCAGGACCGTCGTCGCCGGCAAAATCCGCCGGTGTTCGCCCCCGACAAATCCCCGGTGGAAGTGCCTTCGCAGTTTTGGGACGAGCTGCAATCGAAGGACGTGAACTCCCTTTGCAATTGGACCCTTTTCAGGTTGGTTTCTGCCCGTCAGGTGGTGTTTAATTTTTTAAACGAAGAGGTGCTGGTGGACGTCGCTGAGGGCTGCCTGAAGCGCGACAGCGGCAGGGGCTGGGAAAGAACGCAGGACCCGTTGCTTGAGCTGGTAACCGTGATTTATCTGAATAATGTCAAAAAACTTCACCCCCTGGGCCGCGAAATTGTGGGTGTTAAAGATCTCAAAGAAGCGCATTTTTTCCAGGGACCGCACATCTTGCAGACAGATCCTCTGCTGCAGCGCTACGGACAGGACATAAACGGCTTTGAAGAAGCCGCCCGGTTTCTGGAGGGCCGCCCGGTGGACATGGCGGATGCGGCTTTTGAACTGTTCCCATTTCCACGGGTGCCGCTGTATTTCTTGTTCTGGCAGGGAGATAAAGAATTTAAACCCCGAATTTCGGTTTTGTTTGATCGCTCGATTGAAGCCGTGTTTTCGGCGGATGCCATCTGGGGGCTTGTCAACCGGGTATCCACTGCCCTGCTGCAAGGACCGACCGGTTAAAAATCAATGATCCCCGTATAATTTTCGGGAGTAATTTCAAGCAATTCATCTTTAACCGCCGGGGAAACATCCAGGGAGGCGATAAATTCGGCAATGGCCTTCTGGTCGATTGTTTTATGGGTGCGGGTTAACGCCTTTAAAGCTTCATAGGGCTGGGGATAGCCTTCCCGGCGCAGAATCGTCTGGATGGCTTCGGCCACAACCGCCCAGTTTCGTTGCAGATCAGCACGGATGACATCTGCATTTATAATCAATTTTTTCAATCCCCGCATCAGCGACTTTAAACCAATGAGCGTATGAGCCAGTGGAACGCCGATATTACGCGTTACGGTCGAATCCGTCAGATCCCGCTGCAGCCTTGAGATGGGTAGCTTTCCGGCCAGATGTTCGAACAGGGCATTGGCAACGCCTAAATTGCCTTCCGCGTTTTCAAAATCAATGGGGTTGACCTTGTGCGGCATGGTCGATGAGCCGACTTCTCCCTTTTTTATTTTCTGTTTGAAATAATCGAAAGAAATATAGGTCCATATATCGCGCGTCAAGTCGATTAGAATCGTATTGAGACGCTTAAAATTATCGCAAAATGCGGCCAGATTGTCGTAATGATCAATCTGGGTCGTGACTCGGGAGCGTGTCAGGCCCAGCGTTTTGTTGACCAGATGATTCGCAAATGCAATCCAATCAACATCTGGATAGGCCACCTGGTGGGCATTGAAATTGCCGGTGGCCCCCCCGAATTTTGCTGAAAAAGGGATGGTTTTCAACAGATCGGTCTGAACCGTCAAACGATCAACAAACACATAAAGTTCCTTTCCAATGGTGGTGGGTGAAGCCGGCTGGCCATGGGTGCGCGCGAGCATGGGAATATCAGCCCAGTCTCTGGCTTTGTTTTCAAGATATGTGCAAACTTCAGCGAGCGCCGGTTTGAGCACTGCCAGATAGGCTTGTTTGATGGAAAGCGGCAGCGCGGTATTGTTGATGTCCTGGGAAGTCAATCCGAAGTGGATAAACTCTTTGTAAGCTGCCAGACCCAGCTCATCGAACTTGTCCTTTAAAAAGTATTCAACTGCCTTGACGTCGTGGTTGGTGACTTTTTCGATATCCTTTACCCGGGTCGCATCGTCAAGGGAGAAATCTTTATAAATCTTGCGTAGGGATGCAAAATCCTTTTGGCCGATCCCCTTGAGCGGGGGCAGCGGCAAACGGCACAGCGCAATAAAATATTCGACCTCGACTTGCACCCGATAGTTAATTAAGGCCCCTTCTGAAAAATATTTTCCGAGGGCAGCAGCCGCCTGTCGATAGCGGCCATCAACCGGTGAAATAGCTTCCAAGTTTGATAGCTTCATAGGAGGTTTCCAATTTTACGTTCATGGGGTTTGTAACCTGAATTCAGCACGAGCCGCCGAAGTATAGGAAAATGCCCATGCCGTGTCAAGCTGCCAGAATGCAGTTTTGAGCCCAGGGCAGCGACTCGAATCTTGAGATGGATTTTTCAGACAAATTTTTGTATAATTTTCTAGTGATAGCGAAACCTGAAAAGGAAACTTGGTATGCGAAAGGCCTTAATTGTCATCATTGTTCTGGTTCTGGGATCGGGTGGATTTCTCGGATGGGACTGGTACGATAAAGCCAAAAAGCAGCAGCTGGAACCCAGCTTGACGCTGTATCATTGGACGGATTCAAGGGGAGGCAAGCATATTTCAGACGTTCCGCCGCCGGAAA
>CAJHYI010000272.1_pt1 | contig 27413 bp, 26 predicted proteins | sample 9198771 | NCBI WGS metagenome assembly CAJHYI01 (sample SAMEA7708367, study PRJEB35096) | sediment metagenome | biome: marine neritic benthic zone biome [ENVO:01000025]; feature: sediment [ENVO:00002007]; material: shallow marine sediment [ENVO:03000034] sea grass bed [ENVO_01000059] ...
GACCGGATCCGAATAACCCAAGCCCACGATTGCGGCCACCAGAGCAATCTGGGCGATTAAAAGCCATCCCCGGCGACGCCCGAGAAACGGAGGTACAAACCGATCTAAAAGCGGTGCCCACAAAAATTTCCAGGTATACGGAATCTGGACCAGGGAGATCATCCCGATCCAGGTTAGGTCAACGCCTTTTTCTGTCATCCAGGCTTGCAAGACACCCCAGGTCAGCAAAAGCGGCAGCCCGCCGGAGAATCCCATTAAAAAGGCGACCAGCATGCGACGGCTAAAAATGACGTTAAGGGTGGCTTGTTGGATCGGCAGGTTCAAGTCGGGCATTCCCATTTACCACAAAGAACACGAAGATCCACGAAGCTAAATGCTCAGTATTTTTAATTTTTGACTTCGTATCCTTCGTGAACTCCGTGGTAAAATATAAATGAGATCAGGGTTTTGATGATTTATTATCTTCAAGCTGCTGCGGTGTCACGATCGGCCCGTATTTTTCTTTGAGTGCCATGAGTTCTGTGCGTTGCTTCTTTAGAATATCAAATAAGCGTGCGGGAATATGTTGTTCCTTGCCGTAGGCCTCTTGCTGCAAATCAATACGCGCAACGATATTATCAATGTATAAAGAAAACTGTTTAATATATAGATCTTCCGGATATTCTTTGTCGATGCGTTCTTTAAACAGTTGCTTTAAATCTTCGTACTTTGGCAAATAACCGATGGGCGTCTCGATGGCATCCAATTCTTTGTGGGCGCGTCGCTCCAGCCAGGCCATCCAGGCCTTGACATCTTTTTTTTCACCCAGCAATTTTTTGGAACTGCCCCCTCTGGCCTCGTCGGACAAAAAGTAATTGAGTCCCGCAAGAATCGGTCGTTTATCGTCGGCAATTTTGTCACTGTTGAAGAAAACCAACTGCGCATCCATATATTCACCCAATGATCCGGGGGTAAACGGCGCATTGGCCCACGGTTGCCGGCGAACACCGGTGGCCCCGACTTCAGTGGCAGTCGCGGCGGATACTATGCAGGCGCCGATAACAACTCCCTCATCAGAGCTCTTTGACACCCAGACCGGGGGCATGGTGTCGCTATCGCGCCCGCTGTAAGTAATGATGCGGGTTTCAACCCCCTCAGGGGCCTCATTTTTATCTGAATAGTTTTCCAGGGCACTGTTGGACAGGGTGCAGCGCGAGTTGGGATGCGACATGGGGATTGCCTTGCCGTTTTCGTCAACCATGCCCGGTTTCCAGGGCCCCTGGAAATTGGTGCCTTGGGCCGGCGGCGGCTCTTCTCCGTTGCCCGTCCACTGGGGAATTCCATTTTCATCAATTAACACATTCGACCAGATGACCTCAGTGCCCACCTGGCGCAGGCATTTCATTAAATACGGATCACCTTCCCAGTTAACATCCTCCACGATACCAAAAATACCGCATTCCGGATTGATCGAACGCACGCTGCCATCATCTGCAATCCACAGCTGCGCCAGGTCGTCACCGACAAAATGATCACCGGCCATCGCAGAGGTGGTTTTGCCGCAGCCGCTGGGCGCCGCACCCACCATCCAGGTGATGCGCCCGCCGGGCCCCTCGATGCCGGTGATAAACATATGTTCGGCAATTTGTTCGCCCTTTTTTTCATAAACAGATCGATCCACTGAAAAGCGGTGGTTGCCCTTTTTCATCAACAGGGTATTGCCGGCATAGGTGCAGTTGAAACTATAGGTAGTCCGGTGGCTGCGGTCCATGTAAACCCGGGCGTTGGGCAGGTCCTCAGGCCGGTTCAATCCTTCGCTGTGGATGTTGGCGTAGAAATGGCCGAGTTTAGCGACTTCCTCATCGAAATCGGCATATACATTGCGGTAGAGGATGGCGGCACTGTGCATGACATAGGTCGAGCTGGATATTTCGAGCGCCGGATTTGATGCCGGTGCGCCCGCCGGACCTCTTAAGAAAAATCCCACCATCATCGTTTTGCCGTTCATGATGCCGGTCATTTTCTGCCGGATATCTTCCAGCGCTTCAGTGCGATCTTTTTTCAGCGCTAACGAATTGACCTCTTCGCCTTGATTGTAGATGTAAAAGGTCCGATCAATAATGCGGCCCTGTTCTTGTTTCAAATCAAAATGAATCGTATGGTTTTGCATGGGCAGCGGTGATTCTTCGCCCTTTTTTAAAGAAAGCTCTCTAACAAATTGACGGTCTTCCTCCGATCCCGTATCGATAAATACCGCGTCAGGTTTACAGAGCTTGATGGCATTGGCAATTTTTTTAAGAACTTCTGGATTCTGAATGCGGGTGAGTTTACCCATGTTCTCCGCATCGATTGTATCTGCAAACACCTGTTGTGCCGCTTTCAAATCTGTGATCCCGCCCAATTCCGTTACGATGTCGATACAGTCTTTATGAGGTCCCATGCACTTTCTCCTTTTTTGCATTTTACGGGTTTGGTCTTTATTCTATCATTGATACGCCTGGCGGTCAAAATGTGACGTTGCACACGGCCAGGGGGTTATTCCCTTTTTGATTCGACCGCGTGGGAAGCAACGATAATCTGCGGCACCGAACGTTTGGGCACATGATGTATCGCTTGATCGTCTCTCCAGTAACGGATATTGCCATCCGGCCCGACCGTTTCGATCACGACCTTTTCGATGGGTTTGCCGATGGCCAGGACCAGTAAAACTTTAAGATGTGCTGGGATATCAAGCCGGCTTCGCAAGTTCTTGCGATTAATGGAGCCGAGCATACAGCCTGCCAGCCCCTTCTCCCTGGCCCCCAGTAAAATCGATTGGGCTGCAATTCCGTGGTCAACACCAAAATCTTTGCTGATGCTGCTATCGCCCAGAATCACAATGTAGGCCGCAGGCCTTTCACCGGGTCGCGGTCCCGCCCAGTCCTTCAGGTAAGCGGCCCAGCCCAGACACTTAAATATCAAAGCATTGAGCGCGGGCTCACAGCTCAGGATGTATTTTAAGGGCTGCAGGTTGGCGCCCGAAGCCGACAGCCGCGCCAGATCGACCAGCTCTTCCAGCGACCGTAAAGCAACCGGATGGTCCTCAGCAAACCGGCGGCAACTCCTGTTGGCTTTTATCAGATTAGCAATCATGTCAGTCCTTCGGGTTGTGGGTGTATAAAAATCTTTCTGCCGGCGGCATGTGCCTTCGGATCCAGATCAAAACTTTATCCATTTCCTGCTTCAGTTCGTTTAAGGCTTTGCCGCGGTGGCTTACATGGCTTTTTTCGGCGAGCGTCATTTGGCCAAAAGTCTTGTTGAGCGGCGGGTAGAAAAAAATGGGGTCGTAACCGAAGCCCTTTTGCCCGGCAGGCGCCTCGGCAATCAGACCTTCACAACGCGCCTCGTAGGTAAGTGCCGGGCCGGATGGAACGGCAATTGAAAGAGCACATTCAAAGGCCGCTTTGCGGTTGGTTTGACCCTGCATTTCCTTAAGCAATTTGGCCACCCGCTGTTGGTCGGTGGCATTTGGGCCGGCATACCGTGCGGACCAGACACCGGGCTCTCCGCCCAATGCATCCACCATCAGACCCGAGTCGTCGGCCAAAGCCGGGATGCCCAGAATTTTGGCCGTGAAGCTGGCCTTTTTATAGGCATTTTCTTCATAAGTCTGGCCGTCTTCTTCCACTGCCGGAATCGGCCCAAAATCAGCGAGGCTTTTAATCTCAATCGAAAAGCCGTTCAGCAAATCTTTAATTTCTAATACTTTTCCAGGATTGCCGGTCGCAATAACCAGCGGTATGTCTTTGTCCATGGCCACCTCGCTGCCGGTTTGTTGTGCCAGCGCTATTTTGGAAGCAGCTTGGTGCTTGATGCATTAGCTGAAAAGTTTCCGGATTTATAACGTCAGGAAGGCACGGCAGATTTAGAGTAAAGCATGCTCGCATCTTTGTAAAGATTTTACCTGAATCTTGCATGAAAATTAATGCGGAGTTGAGATTACTTTTATACATCGTCACCGCAAACCATTTAAGCCTGTCGGTCTAAACCCTTTACCCTTGAAATTTGATGTCAAGCGTGTCATTTAAGCCGCATGTTGTGAACAGATAATATCGGAAAATCGATTTTTTAAAGCTATGAGCATCCGCAAACGACTATATTATTTGCTGGCCTTAATCTTTGTGATCATTATGGCCGGCAGCACGGGCTATTACATTATTTTCAGTGGCGAGCCAAAGTTTTTGGATTGTATTTATATGACGGTGGTTTCGCTGACCACTGTCGGCTACGGCGAAGTAATAGAGGTAACGGGAAACGAAACGGCCCAGATTTTTACGATGGTGTTGATTACCTTCGGCATGGGCGTCATCCTTTACGGCATCAGCTCCCTGACAGCCTTGTTCTTGGAGGGCGAGCTTTCAGGGCTATTAAGGAAACGAAAAATGGCAAAGCAAATCGATAAATTAAACGATCATTATATCGTCTGCGGGGGGGGTGAAACCGGCAGCGGTGTCATTGCCGAACTGTGCAAAAACAACGAGACGGCGGTGCTGATTGAAACAGACACAGATAGAATCGAGCGCTGCAAAGCAATATGTGAGCTGCTTTTTATCCAGGGAGATGCCACCGAGGATGAAAACCTGATCGCCGCCGGCATTCAACGGGCCGCCGGCATAGTGATTGCGCTGCCCGCTGACAAGGACACCCTATATGTGACCATGACCGCACGCATGCTGAATCAGAAGCTGCGCATTATCAGCCGCATGACCAAACCAAAACTGAAAGCCAAGCTCGTCAAGGCCGGCGCCGATGCAGTGGTGTGCCCCAATTCAATCGGTGCCCTGCGCATGGCTTCTGAAATGATCCGGCCCACAGCGGTGGATTTTTTAGATCATATGCTGCGCAGCGACAAAGGCAACCTGCGAATTCATGAATTAACGGTTTCAGAAAATTCGAAGTTCCACCAAAAAGCAATCCGCGAATGCGGTCTAAATGAACGCTTTGGTTTGCTTGTACTGGGCGCCAAACACTACGCCGATGATATTGAATTCAACCCGCCGCCCACCCGCCTGCTGGCAGCCGGAACAACCTTGATCGTCATGGGCGCGGTTGAAGAGATCACCCGTGCGCGGGATGTGTTTTAAGATATTGAAAAAGCTATATGGATATAATTTAGCATGCCCGCCAAAGATCTGATCCTTGCGCGTATCTGTGCTATAAAAATATATAATTTCAATTATTTATGCTCCATTCCGGTGTGTTCTCAATCTGCTTTACAAACATCCAGGGTTATGCCATAAATCCTTCCGATGCTAAAAGAGCTTTCCATTCGAAATTTTGCCATTATCGATGATCTTCAAATCGATTTTTCCGATGGCCTGACCATCCTCAGCGGCGAAACCGGGGCCGGTAAATCGATTATCCTCAATGCCGTCAACTTGCTGCTGGGAAGCCGCGCATCGACCGATCTGGTGCGCAGTGGCGCCGAAAGTGCCGAGCTGGAGGCCCTTTTTGAAATAGCGGCTTCCAGCCGGGTCGCCAAAATAATGACCGAACACGGTTATGACCCATCCGAAGGGTTGCTTGTCAGACGGATTATTGCGTGCAACGATGCCAATCGGGTGTACCTGAACGACCGCATGGCCACCATTCAACTGCTCAATGCCATCACCGAAAATTTAGCCAGCATTTCCGGACAACATGCCCATCAGCTGCTGCTAAAAGAAGAACAACATCTTTTAATCCTGGATCAATTCGGTGGCCTCATCCCTTTACGCGAAGCGGTCGGCACGTGTTTTCAAAAAATGCTGACCTTACTGAAAAAATTAAATGAATTAAAGGCCATCGGGGACCGGCAGGCAGAACACATGGAGCTGCTGGCGTTTCAACTCAAAGAGATCACCACTGCCAACCCCATTTTGGGCGAGGATAAAGCTCTCGAGCAGGAAAGGATGCGATTAAAAAACGCTGAAATACTTTACCAGACGGTTCACAATAGCATCGAAACGCTTTATAGCGCACCGGGTTCGGTCATTGAAAAACTGATGACCGCTAAAAAAGATCTGGCTAAAATCAGCCAGATCGACGAACATTTGACATCAAACGCCCACAGCCTGTCCGACGCTACATACCAAATCGAGGATTTGATTGAGGGGCTGCGGAGCTACCTGATTTCGATTCAGATGGACGACAAACAATTGGAAGCCGTTGAAGAAAGGCTCGATACACTCAATAAGCTCAAGCGCAAATACGGTGGCTCATTGGATGCCGTAATCGAAAAGGGCGAAGCTATCAAACAGGATCTAGCTAGCGTTGAAAATATTGCTGAGCAGATCAAAGAAACCGAAACTGAAGCGAACAATTTGCACACCCAGCTCAGAGACCTCGTGTTAAAGCTGTCCGGCAAACGTAAAATAGCAGCCGAGGGCTTTGCCGAAAAAGTCATGGCTCAGCTGGCAACCTTGAAGATGGCGAAAACCAATTTTCGTGTGGCCTTGCAGCCCATATCGGCCGATGATAATGCCGACCCCCGTTTGACGGTTGATGACCATATGATCACTGAAACCGGCATCGACCAGGCCACGTTTTTAATCGCCCCCAACGTAGGGGAGGCGCTAAAGACCCTGGTCAGCATCGCATCCGGCGGTGAGCTTTCACGGGTTATCCTGGCGTTAAAGGCTCTTTTGGCTAAAAGCGATTCGGTCGAAACGGTGGTTTTCGATGAAGTGGATGCCGGTATTGGCGGCGGGGTCGCCGAAGCAGTGGGTAAAAAATTAGCCACTCTTGCCAAGCACCATCAGGTGATCTGTATTACCCATCTGCCACAAATAGCGAAATTCGGCAAACAGCACTTTCGAATTTCGAAAAAGGTCTCTTCCGGCAGAACCCGCACAGAGATTCGACTGTTAAAAAATGAGGACCGCTACAAAGAAATCGCCAGAATGCTAGGCGGTGAAAAAATTACCCAGATGACCCTGGCACACGCCCGAGAGCTATTGGAGCGGCAATCAAACCGACTGTAACACATAAGAAATAACCGGCACACTTTGACCCGGCCATTTTATTTTCCGGCAAACAAACCGACCCCTCCCCTTGACCCACCGCTCGGTATTTCTTATGATGATATTTGATAACTGTTTTTTATTCTATTGCGCCACACCCATGCCATTGATTGCAATGAGCCCATTTCTGCAATAACGAGGTGGGTTTTTGTATTGGAGTCGGCTAAACAAAACAAAATAAAGCCGGCAGGCTTTCTTTTCAGCAAAAGGAGTTGAAATCGTGCAAATCAAAGACCCAAAACGTTACCTTGCGCTGTGCCTGATCATAATCTGCGCCGGCTGGATCTGGCCAACAATCGGCAGCGCCAAGGTCGCTTCAGATCAAGCCTCAAAGAATCAAATTATCAGCGGCGTATTGGACAAAGAAATATCGATTTGGCCTCAGCTCAACAAACTCAATTTCGGATTCGGTCGGCACAGGGGCCTTGAGTATTTTTATGAAAAAACCATCAGCAAGATATTTTTCCAGGATAAAAAATTAAACGCCAAGATTATCGACATCAACATCGAAGCTCAAGAGATCACGCTCGAGTTGTTCCACCCCGTCCTGGGAACCGGAACCATTAGATTTGAATTTAGCAATAAACTCCTTGAACAAACAACGCCACAAGATGTACAAAAAATTTTACTTGAAACCCTCGGAGATGAAAACCACCAATATGTCGTCTTAGATCCCGCAAGTAAGCTCTACCACCTCTGGTCCTGCAATCATTTCGCCGACCCACACCTTATGGCCCGGATGAAACGCGAAGACGCCGATCAGCAAGGCTATCAACCCAGCGGATTTTGTTTTAAAAAAATGGTTTATCTGCCTGACCTGGCAGTGGAAAAGGCTATAGAGGCTGAGTGGTCCATGCGGCTCCGCAATTACGAGCCGATTGAAGAGGAGTCCGAGAAACAAACCCAGCTGTCAGTGGTTGGGGAAAAAATACTTAAAAATTGGCCGGTTAAGCTGCTGGGCTATAATTATGCTTTTTATTTATCCAGCAGTAACGAGATAAACGCTTTTGCGATCCCCACCGGTAGGATTATCATCACCACCGCCCTTTTTGACTCGCTGGATAACGACGAAGAACTGGAAGCGCTTCTGGTTTATGCTGTTGCGCATGTTGAGCAACGACATAGCTTAAAAAAATATTTCAGTTGTCTAAAAGACGAAGAGTACTCAGACACCATGAAAAAACTGGCGACTGTGGCAGGTGCGCTGGCCGGTCCTTTAACCGGCGGGCTTTCTGGCGCATTAAATTTGGCACTTCCCGGGGAATCCTGCAGCCCCCAGTCACTGATCGGCTACCACAACGATTACGTCCATCAAGCCGATGCAATGGTTGCGCTTTATTTTGATGTTCATGGACAAAACCGACAGGCGGTCGCATCTCTGATTAAAAAGTTGCGATTTAGCGCCCTGGCTGTGAACTTGCACCCGGACTTGCGTTTTACAGCTCAAAAAAATCCGGATAATTCGCGCCTCAGGCGTGTCACAAAGACCCAATTCAGATATTTTAATGAAGACAGCCATTTTATATTAAACCGCCGCAACAAACCACCGGTGCAGCTAAATCTGAAGTATCATCAAATCTTTAAGAATGAAAATACCGTGCATGTCTATCTGGATGAAAAGGCTTTGTTACAGCTGGACCAGGTCAAAAATCGCATAACGGATGTGGGGCTTTCGATTACAGACAAAAGCGGCGCACACAGATTCGAGCACCAAAAGGATTTACTAACGGAGGATATGTGGGGCGCCCATTTAACCTTTAGTGCTACACGTAGCAAAAAGAATACATTTCTTCAGGATATCGAAAAAATCATCCTGACAGTGGGTCCTGTAAGAGGGCCGAACGACAGACTAAATGAACAAAGGGCAAAAGATTACACCTTTGTTCCCGGAATCGTTGATTGGTAAATATTCTGATACCCGTATACGGCCAGGGCCAGTGCCTTTAAGACTTCAAGGCCTACATAAATCGAATGCAAAGAAGATGGCGGCTGCGGATTGCCCTGTATAGCCAGTTGGATTCGGGCAACCAGTGCCGGCAGCAACCAGATGGTTTGAAGTGCAAGCGCCAGCCAGACGACACCGAGCGCCACAATTGATTTATCTCTTTTTTTGCTCACCAATACCATCAAGGCCATCAAAACAGCAAAAGCGATTTCTATTTTATTAAATACCCCGAAAGTAAGGCGGCCAATATCCAGACCAATCTCAAGCGTCACGCTGGGAGCCTGAAACTTTAACGGCGTCGCCACAAAGGATATACCCGCTATCATACCCAGCCACAAAAGTCCTATAAAAGCCGGCAGCCGATGCAGTAACATGCTTGCTCCCCTCTCTTGCCTTTGATGACGCCTCGCACCCCGGTTTGATTGATGATCGTCGCAAAGCTAAACCTCAATATAGGAACGAGCGACCCATTTGCAAAAAGTCCAAAATTTTTGTAGTCTAAAGATTGTTGAAAAATTGCCGATAGAATAAGATAACAGTGTGTTAACACACTGTCACCCAATGCTCAGAGGGTGATTCATTGTGAATCACCCTCGTCCATTGGGAATTGCCATTCTGCCTACGCTAGTCTCTCTTGCTCAGATCAATCCAACCGATCCGCCTCCGCTTTATGCCCGGCAATTTGAGTGCTCGTGGGAAAACAGTTGCCCATTTTTTATGGAAAACTTTCCACAAACCGGATGTCTTTTTTATGACAGGGCTCCGGCTGAGCTGCCGCATTTATTGATTTTTGTTCAATATCTTAAAAAACCATCAATTCGGCACACTTTATGCTAACAAAGGAGACGATTGCTTTCCTTAAAGATAATTCCGACCGGAGAATTTCGCGTATGCAAGAAAGCCTAATTTCTTTGCTCCTGGCTGTCGTCAGTGCCCTTTTAATTTTCGTGGCAATTGCCATCTACATCGGCGTTTAGGAAGCCGTCATAAGAACACCAGGCGCCTTTCGGTGGAATAATTTTGAAGGGTGTCTATTAAGGTGGATCCGTCAGATGGGTGATAACGGAACTGACGGGCGGCTATTGATGTCTTCTGTGAAAAACCCCAGGATCATCTCCAGCGGAGGGTATCAGATGGACCCGAATCCGGAAAAAAGAGATACACCCCGGTTTGAACATGAAGCAACGGTATTGATTGAGAATTATCCAGCCGGCCAATACCACGAGGGCCGGATGTACAATTACAGCCGAAGCGGAATGTATTTTGAATCAGACTTTGCTCCCTCTGTCGGGTCCGATCTCTTTATCGGAATTGAAAACTCACCTTATTCATCCGGCCATGATGTTTATCGGGCACAGGTCATCTGGTGTCGAGAATTGCCTGAAGCCGCTTCCTTTTACTACTTTGGTGTGGGCGTAAAGTATTACTAGCTATCTTCGAATCGACTGCGCCAGATCGTTTATTCGTTCTCTAAATGAGATCAGGTATCGGGCCAGCTTGCCACGATGGTCGGCAGTAACCGAATCATGATCCCCCCTCAGAACAATCAGCGGATCAAAAGTACAAATCTGTTCCATATCCCGTAAGGCGATGCGCACGTTTTTTTCACCGCCCTTTTCTTTTATTTCCGGGTAAAGATCAATGAAAGACCGAATAAAATCCCGCAGCACCAGGATGACGCCCTGGGTATAGTATATGCGGTCATCCAGCTCGGCATACGGCACCTCATCGTTGGTCTGGACCAAAAGACCAAGGGGCTGGTCAAGAAACTGGCTGCCGATGATGAAAGTGAGCATATTGTACATGTCATCCGAGCGCATATTATAGATCGCATCACCGGCAGCCAGTTCGTCCTGGTATTTGTGCAGCAATTCAATTCCCTGACGATATTGACTTTCAGTGGATGGAAACCACCAGCTGGCTTCACTAAAGGCAAAATATTTTTCGCGTGCCTCTTTTAACGAAGCATTTTCGGCATCAACTTTGCCATACTTGGCCAGATTCGTAGAAAAAAAGTTGATCAGCATTCGGGTGGCAAAAACAACCCCCCGCTGCCGATTGGCACGGTTATCAAGCCAGCGGGTCGGGGATACAATCAAATCATTGACCGACCAGCCAAACGTCGAGCCCATCTCTTCCTCCAGTCGATTGCTGATTGCAGCACTGAGCACAATCCCCTTTTTGGCTTCGTTTGAACTCGGCTTGGTTTGATCGAGAATGGAATGGATATTTGATCTGAACCAGGGAAACCGCGTCGCATCGATGGCGGTATAGCCTTTATACACACCCCAATAAACTCCAACCGTCAGCGGCCAGATCAAAATAAAGGCCAGCAATAAGATAATGGTCCATTTACCAAAAGTAGTCATTTTAGGTATCAGTTTTTTTTGCATCATACCTGCCCTGTCTGAATTGGAAAGTGTTAAAGCCTTGAAAGGCGGTGTTAAATTTTAGAAGTTAACCGGTTGCCGGCCCGGTGTCAATACCTTCCGCCCCTGGCCGGTCCGATTAAAAATGGGGCACTGCGCCTGAATTGATTTCAGTTGTCTCTTGACACCGATTGCAAAAATGCTACTCTTAATCAGAAATTTATTTAGAAGCTATCTCAAAATGCAGTAGCACTTTCGGAAGATAACCTATGTTATTGAACGTTCCGCACATACAAAAAACAAAACTAGAAACATCGACAGGTAAAAAGCGACTATGGCTTTTCGCTGCCATCGTCCTGGGGCTTATCGGGCTGCTTTGTTCTTGTACGACATCCAATTATGGAAAGTTACAGTCCAGTTTTAACATCACCGAATTGTTTGAGAAGGCTCAGGTTTTACCGGACCATGTGTATTATTTTAGCGGGCTGCAGGGCGTGCCGGATGCCATCGTCGGAATCCATCCCAATTATACGCTGCGCGCAAAAACGTGGCAACAGATCGATTTTTCGCATACGAAACTAAAGAAATGGATATACCGAATGAATTACGTCCAGCTGGTGGCACCACAGGGGGCATGGATTTTGGGCCCTAACGGCGATCGACTCGGTGTCTGGTTTTCAGCGCAGCGACAAACTGCCGTCCGGCTCGACCAGGAAAATCGTCTGATAGTCGCTCCCCCACTACCGCCGGAATTAAGGGGCGTTCCCTAGCCTGTGTTGGCTGCACGCTCGCAATCACAGTGTTGGGCTGCCGCTAAACGCAAAACCCGGCCTATAACAGCCGTTGAACAAGAAAAGCTCGGGCTGCGGCGGGCTAAGCGGTATAAAAATTAAATGAGGCTCAATATGCTCAAGAGGCTATTTTTACTGATGACCCTTTCGCACATGTTGTTGACCGCCGGATGTGTTGCCATCGTCGTGGGTGCGGGGGCCGGAGCGGGGACCTTTGCTTATGTTAACGGCCAATTGAGTCGCACTTATCAGGCCACGTATGAGAAGACCTACGCGGTGTGCCAGGATATTTTAACGGACATGAAACAACCCCTTCTCGAAGAGAAAACCGACGGCACCCAAACCACAATCGGATCCGAGAGGCTTGATGGAACGCCCATGACGGTGCGTGTCCGCATCATCGATCCCGACTGGACCGAAGTTTCGGTCCGAACGGGTTACGTTGGCGTCTGGAAAAGACAAATCTCTGAACAGTTTCACGAGTTTGTAGCCGAACGGATCAAAAAATAACACCCCGCCCTCAATTGATTTAAAAATCAATTAACGCCTAATGGAGCGCTTTAGCTCAATTAGGCTCTGCGGGCAAAGGGCAAGTCCCGATTCAACTCATCGATCTGATCCTGTTCCAGTTGGTTGATTTTTTCAATATGGGCATTCATGACCTGCTCTAGACGCTGATCAAAAAATCGGTGCAGGCTGTAGTTGCCGACAGCCGTAAAGCCGCGCCGTGTTTTATGATACCCGCCCATACCCGGGTCAAACCGGCTAATACCGTTAGCAATCGCCCATTCAATCGGGCTGTAATAGCACGCATTAAAATGTAGATGCTTAATTTCATTTGAGCAACCCCAATACCTACCGAACAGCCGATCCCGCTTGTGAACGAGAAGCGATAAACCTATCGGTGAATCCGGACCTGTCCTTTTAAAAGCGGCCAATAACAACAACCGGTGGTCATAGCCATCCGCCAGCCCCTCAAAGAAAGGCCGCTTAAGATACTTACACCCCCAGGGACCGAATTTATCATTGGTATGTTCGTAGAACGGATAAATCATCGCTAAAAGAGCCTGCGAAATTTTAGCGCCGGTAAAGGCTTCCAGATAAACGCCCTGGTTTTCGATCGATCGGCGCTCCCGCTTTATATTGCGTCGCTGATTTGAATTAAATACAGCCAGATAATCATCAAATGATTGGTAGCCCGCATTGCGCCAGGAAAAGCTTTGATGAAGCCAGCTGATGAACCCGTGGCGGATCATCATTTTGCGCCATTGCGGATCGACGAAAAGAAAGCTGCAACCTGAAATTTTTAATTGGTCACAGAGTTGCTCAATCTCAATAACCATCTGCCGCGTTAATTGATCCTCATTTTCTTCAGGCGCCATCAAGAAACGGTATCCGATCATCGGTGTGAAAGGACTCATGCCGACAAGTTTGGGGTAGTAGGAGATCTTCAAATGGCGGGCCACATCCGCCCAGGCATGATCGAAAACAAACTCACCGGCACTGTGCGCCTTGATGTACAACGGCGCCGCCGCAACCAATCGGTCATCAGACCAGATCGTTAAATGATAGGGTAACCATCCGGTTTCAGCGGTGGTGCTTTTGGAAATTTCCAGTTGGCGAAGCCACTCCCACTCCAAAAATGGAGTGGCCAGAGGCTCCGCCAATGCATTCCATTGTGCCTGACCGACTTCAGTGATGCTTTTGATCCAGGCGGCAACATAAGATTTCGGTTGCGGTTGGGTCATGATAGAAAACAAATCCCGTTCAAAATTGTCAGGTGGCGATCCGGATGATTTTTGCCTGCCTAAATTTAAGATCAAACACCATCGCTGTCACCTTTTTTCTGGATGTCCCCATAACGCTAATTCTAAATAACTGAGGGGTCGGGGAGTTTTTCCGCCCAACCCCCGATAATAGCGGAATGAATTATCAGCAGCGAAATCGCGCACTGTCTGAATGGTTTAGGGCGCGTTGCGAAAAAACAGCAATAACCACAAAGCCACAGAATGCCGCAAATTTGACTTTACGTCTAACCTATAGTTTTATATTTGAATTCTGTTCTTTCGCTACACGCCCTTAATCATGAGTTTGCACGATGAAGTCGCTGATGATTCATTCCGCAATCGATTTGAGAAAAACTCCCCGACCCCTCAAATAACTGTTTCAATGGGTGCCATGTGTCCGTGAGTCGTTGTTCCGGCTCGATGGAATCAGGTTAAAAGTGCCCCTATCCAGGGTCTAACGTCCCAAAACGTAAACACCCGATTCCGCCCCGGCACCTTGACAATCGGGATAAGAAAAGCATATTATAGCGGTGCTCAGGAGTAGCACCCAGGCTTCAGATTCAGACAAAGAAGCTAGTAGGAGTGCTAGTTTTAGGTCGGCTTTGGGACGGGGTCCCATACCAAAATGCGTTCCAAAATGCCTAGAACCTATCTCAAAAATAGTAGAGCACGTCTTAGGGCGCGACGCAAATCGATTCAAAAACTGAGTATACACGTTCGTATTCGAGTATTTTGAATCGGTTTGATGAACACCCTAATCTTCATAAAAATAGATGTGTAATCCATTTATCCTGGGTAACAAAGCCCTTGGGCGCCTGTCCGCCGCAGGAGGGTTAGATGCATTTTTGAGATGGGTTCTAATAAAAAGGAATGTCGATGCCATTATATGAGTTCAGATGTCTAAAGTGTAATGATTGTTTTGAAATATTGGTTATGAAAAAAGAAGATGAGGTGGAGCTCAAATGCCCTCACTGCGGTTCTGAAGAATTCGAAAGAATCATGAGCGCCTCCTGTCATAGCATGGGAGGCGGTTCGGGTAAAAGTGACGGCGCGAGCGCACAGACGCGAAACTGCCCCAGTGGCAGTTGCACCACCTATGAAATCCCGGGACATGAAGCTTGATTTCGTAACCTTCCCTGAACGCCCGGTTAATCGCCCCTGCCTCATGATGAAACAACTTACCGGGCCTATCTCTTAGCTAATTTGCGCAATGACCGCTACAGCCTGCTAGCCTGTCTCCACCAGAACCCGCGTTGCATGATTCAGTTGTACGCTTGGGGAATTTAAATGAAACAAATTCACATTCAAGAAAAAGAACAGTTTAAAAAGCTGTTTAAGCAAGAACAAATCGATAATTTCGAAGATCGTTTCAAGGTCCTGGAGGTCTTTTTACAGAACGAAAGACATGTCACCGTCGAAGAAATGGTTGAACTTTTAGAGCGCAATGGCTGGCACCTTGATGCTGAATTTGTTCGGGAAACAATGAAATTGATGTGCCGTTTCGGCTTTGCTCAAAAAAGTCGCTTTGATAACGGCGACCTTCGTTATGAGCATCGTCATCTGGGCCAACATCACGATCATATGGTCTGCACGAAATGTAAAAAAATTATCGAGTTTGAGGATGAGCGCCTGGAAGAGCTACAGATTAGAATCGCAGCTATGACGGGTTTTCACATGCTCCAGCACAAAATGGAAATTTATGGCATCTGCGACACCTGCCTTAAAGATCGTATACAGCTGATGCCCCTGGTTATGGCACGGCCCGGAGAAAGGCTGGTGCTCAAAGAGTTCAATGGGGGGGTTGCAGCCCGTATGCGGTTGCTGTCGATGGGATTGCGCCTGGGCGATGAAATTGAAGTCATATCAAATAATAACCAGGGGCAGATCGCGATTGCAGCGGATTATAAGCGCTATGTACTTGGAAAAGGTCTGGCTCAGAAAATAAGCGTTGAACCCGTAGGACCTGAATAAAAAATTCTATAAAACCTGCAGGCGATGATGCGGAGCGAAAAAGTACTCACCCTGAGACGCTGGGAAGCAAAACAAATTCAATAAGATCTCAGTATTTTTCTTGGCGAGCAGGGCGGCCCAAGCCCGCCATGCAATCTATGCCCGCCCTCCAGCCAAGCAGGCGAGGCGGGCGGGTTTGTGTGCCAAAAAATTTTGAGCGTAGAATTTAAAAATGGCATCATTTGAACCCGCATATATTCAAACTTTTGAGAAAAGGGCATTACGCGAAAAGATTAAAAAAGCCCGCCAGCTTCTAAGCCCCTGCTCCCTTTGCCCGCGTAAATGCTGCGTTGACCGGATTGGCGGTGAAACCGGCATATGTAATACGGCAGCGCAGGCATGGGTCTCCAGCTACAACCCCCATTTTGGTGAAGAGTCGCCCCTGGTGGGCACCCATGGTTCCGGCACCATATTTTTCACCCATTGCAACCTGATGTGTTTGTTTTGCCAGAATTTTGATATCAGCCATCAAGGCCACGGGCAGGAAGTAAATGACGAGCAGCTGGCAGCCATCATGCTCGCTTTACAGCGGCAGGGATGTCATAATATCAACTTTGTAACACCGACACACGTGGTTCCGCAAATATTGGCTGCTCTTGAAATAGCGATTCAACAGGGGCTTGACGTACCGCTGGTTTACAATTCCGGCGGCTACGATAGCCCCGCAACGCTCAGACTACTGGAAGGTGTGTTTGATATTTATATGCCGGACTTTAAATTCTGGAATCGGGAAATTGCCGAAAACGCCTGTCAGGCAGGGGATTATGCCGAAGTTGCCTGCAACGCCCTCAAGGAAATGCACCGTCAGGTTGGCGACCTGGTAACGGATGAATCCGGTGTTGCCCGACAAGGTCTGATTATTCGCCATCTTGTCTTGCCCGGCGGTGTGGCGGGCACTCGCGATATTATGCGCTTCATTGCCAGAGAGATTTCGACCCGCAGCTACGTGAACATCATGGCCCAGTATCGCCCTTGCGGACGCGCTGCCGAGATAAAAGAATTGAACACCTTTCTTTCGCCGGCGGATTACCGAACCGCTTTGCAAGAGGCAACCGAAGAAGGTATCACCCGTCTCGATCAACCCCGGCGCCGCTGGGTGTAAAAATAAGTGAACAACTTGCAATTTCGAAAGACCGATAAATATTGTTTACTTTTCAGAGCTTTAGAATTTGTCTGGCTAATAAAATTGTGAAATAATGGAATACATGCAAAAAGTCTTTGCCATCGGTGATATTCATGGGTGCTATGAGAAGCTGTGTGAACTTATGGACAAAATCCCAATAAATATGGCCCGGGACCAGTTGTTATTTATCGGGGATTACATCGACCGGGGGCGCGGCTCCATCGAGGTGCTGGACTATCTGATAGATTTAAAAAAACGCTCACCGGGCATTATTTTTTTAAAGGGTAATCACGAGGATATGCTGCAAAATTATCTGGATGGCAGAGACCGATTTACCTACCTGTTAAACAGCGGCCAGCAGACCCTGGATGCTTATCTGAACAAAAGCAATGCATCAGAAGATTATCCGGTGCCGTCCGCGCATCTTGAATTTTTGAGCGCCTTGCGCCTTTATTACCAGACCGAAGATTATATTTTTGTGCACGCCGGTCTGCGGGATAAAGTTCTCCTGGAATCACAGAAAGAAACGGACCTGCTTTGGATCCGCGATGAGTTCATTTACTCTGATTATGATTTCGGCAAACGCGTCATATTTGGGCATACACCATTTAAGGAACCGCTGGTGCAGACCAATAAAATTGGGATCGACACCGGCGCTGTTTATGGTAACCGGTTGACCTGTGTCCAGCTGCCGGAAATGATATTTTTTTCAGTATAAAAAATCTGAGCCGACCCGACTCAGGCTTGACAACCGGCGCTTGAATCGCTTAACAGTCGGTGATATCCATGGTTAATATGTCAGATTTGCGCCGATTCAAATTGCGCTGAGCGCAATGCGAAATGGAGTTCTTAGTGAATTGATGAGGAGATAAACAGATGTCGGTGAGTGTCCGGACCACCATTATCTTACTACTTATGCTAGGGTTCGCTGCTACAGCCCTTGCGGAGCGCCTGGCGGTTTCCGCCCCGGTTGCCAATATTCGTTCCGGCCCGGGAACGCGCCACAACGTTTTGTGGAAAGTGGAAAAATATTTTCCCTTGCTGGTGATCGACAAATCCGGTGAATGGTACCAGTTTCGCGATTTTGAAGGTGACAAGGGCTGGGTGCATAACTCACTGGTTGGCAAGATTTCGACAGTGATCACCAAAAACGACACCTGCAATATTCGATCCGGTCCCGGTACAAGTCATAGTATCCTATTCACCGTCGAAAAAGGAATACCTTTTAAAATCCTTAAGCGCAGCGGCAGCTGGATTCACATCGAGCATTCAGATGGGGATAAAGGTTGGATCCATAAAGCACTCGTCTGGTAAAGAGGTGAATTAACGAACGTGCATCAACTTGGTGAAACTGAAAAAGACAAAAAATTAATCGTCGGAGTGGGTTCGGCCTTAGTCGATATTCTGTCCCACGAAGAAGAGGATTTTTTAAATAAAACCGGCGCCGTAAAAGGCGGCATGACTTATGTCAGCAAAGAATTTATTGAAAAAGCCCTTTCGTTTTCATCAAAGCCGCCCAGCCTGGTTCCGGGCGGTTCTGCCTGCAACACGATCGTGGGGGTCGGCAGACTCGGTGGAATAGCCCGATTTATCGGCAAATGCGGTAACGGAGAGATGGGCCAATTTTTTGAAAACGATTTAAAGCGCCAAAATGTAGAGCCGTCACTATTGCGCTCAGATACACCTACCGGCCGGGTTCTTTCCATCATTACCCCCGATGCGCAACGCTCCATGTTTACCTATCTGGGCGCGGCGGCTGAAACCATACCGCAAGATATTTCTCAAAATTTATTTACAAATGCGGCCATTGTTCATATCGAGGGCTATCTGCTGCATAATCCGGATTTAATTTTAAAGGTTCTAGAAACGGCTCGGCAGTCCGGCGCACGGATTTCGCTGGATCTGGCCAGTTTTAACGTGGTTGAAGAATCCCACGAGCTGGCACAGCATATCGTTGAATCTTTCGTTGACATTCTTATCGCCAATGAGGATGAGGCCCGGGCCTATACCGGTCATAAAGATGAAGTCCACGCCATGCGTGCCCTATCTGAAAATGCAGAGATTGCCGTTCTTAAGGTCGGCGAGCGGGGAAGTTTTGTCGCCCGCGGCAATCAAATCGTTCCGATCCAGCCAAAAACCGGCGCCGCTGTGATTGATACCACCGGAGCCGGCGATTTATGGGCAGCGGGTTTTCTTTATGGTTTGGTCAACGGATATGCGCTGGAGCGATGCGGTGAACTGGGTTCGGCTTGCGGTTATGAGGTGTGCCAGGTCGTCGGCGCCAATATCCCTGAAACGGGCTGGGAGAGGATCAAAAAGCTGCTGGAGTAGTGGAGCGATGGAGTAATGGAGTATTGATAAAATACAGTTTCTGAGATATCAAATCAATTCCAGCACTCCAGTATTCCAACACTCCAATTTGCCGCCTAATAGCAAACAAGTTGCTTCTATCATAATACTGGATAACAGAGAGGGTGGAAATATAACGAAAAACGGAGGTTAAATGGCTGCAAAGTACAAAACCCGGAAGGAATTATTAAAAAAGCCGGATGAATTTATAACGCTCACCGGCAAGGCAATAGCCTTTGCCAGAGACCATCAAAATCAAATATCTTATACCCTCTGTGCGATTGTAGCCATTGTCTTAATTTTCATTGGATACCGATATTTTGCGCAACGCGCCGAGGTAAAAGCATTTTCGATTCTGCAGCAAACCCAATCAGAATACCAGACACTGAAAGCGGCATCCTCGGCACAAGAGGCATACACTAAAGTTTCGGAAGCTTTTCAGGGCATCATCAAAAAATACGGCGGGAATGCCGGTGGCAAGCTCGCCCGGGTCATTTATGCAAATATCAGTTACGATGCCAACCAATATGACAAGGCCATTGAGCTTTACAAAAAATCGCTTAATGACTTTCAAGACGATATAGCAGTCCACAATCTCATTTTGAACAGTTTGGGGTATGCCTATCAGCAGATTGAAGATCCGCAAAATGCGGCCGTTTATTTTGAACGTGTTGCCACAGCAACAGATTCGCTCGTCCGGGAGGAGGCTCTTTTTAACCTGGGATGGGTTTATCAAAAATTAGGAGAGGCCGCCAAGAGCCAACAAACGCTTCAAAAGATTCTGGATGACTACCCAAACTCAATCTATTTTGACATGGTGCAAGAAGAATTAGCCGCACAGGAGCACGATTCATCCTCCTGACGCTCGAGGGTCAAAAGCGACTCGTTGAACCCATCTTAGCTAATCGTAAAGCAAGCGCTTTATTGCTTTACGCCGACTTCCAGATTATACTTTTTAATTTTCTGATTCAGACCGCTCTTTCCAATCCCCAGTAATTCTGCTGCATGTGATTGAACGTTGTTGCTCATTTTCAGAGCACGTTCAATCATCGTGCGTTCGATAAGGGCCAGCGTATCGTAGAGTTTGGCATTTGCCGGTATGCCTTCAAGATGCAACGTATTGTAAACATTATCTTTAAACCCCTTCGGAAGATCCGCAACGCGGACAGTCTCACCCGGACACAGGATCATCACCCGCTCGATGACATTTTCCAGTTCGCGGATATTTCCAGGCCAGTTGTAATCATAAAATAGCCGGTCCACCTGCTGGTCGACGCCCATGACAGGCGCTTCGGATTTGCGTTCAGATGCATATTTTTTAATAAAATGATTGACCAGCAGCCGAATATCCTCTTTGCGATCCTTCAAAGGCGGCAAGACAATATGAACGACATCTAATCGATAATAAAGGTCCTCACGGAAGCGATTGTCCATCATTTCCTGTTTTAAATCCTTATTGGTGGCGGCAATAATACGAATGTCCACCGATACAGGACGGACGCCTCCCACGCGCTCAAAAACTTTTTCCTGCAGCACGCGCAATAATTTTACCTGCAGATTCGGGGATAATTCACCGATTTCATCTAAAAAAAGGCTTCCGCCGTCCGCCAATTCAAAACGACCTTTTTTAGTTGCCACAGCGCCGGTAAAGGCGCCTCTCTCATGTCCGAAAAGTTCGCTTTCCAGCAAGTTTTCAGCAAGGGCCGAACAATTTACAGCCACAAAAGGCTTTTCACGTCTGGCAGAATTAAAATGAATGGATCGCGCAACCAGTTCCTTGCCGGTGCCGCTTTCGCCTTCAATTAATACAGTCGCACCGGAAGGTGCCACTTTCTGAATGGTATCAAAGATTTCCCGCATTTTTTTGCTTTTACCTATAATGTTGTCGAAACGAAATTGGGATTCAACCGCCTTGCGCAGGCGCCGGTTTTCTTTGACCACCTGATACATAGAGATCGCTTTTTTAACATAAATAATCAAACGCTCATTGTCGAAGGGCTTCAGGACATAAGTGTAGGCCCCTTTCTGCATGGCCTCGACGGCTTTATCCACGGTTCCGTGGGCCGTCATCATAATAACCGGCAGATCCGGATCATCTGCTTTAATTTTCTCGAGCAGTTCAATACCGTCAATTTTTGGCATTTTCATGTCGGTGAGGATGAGGTCCAGATCAGATGTTTTGTGAACTTCAAGCGCCTCCAGTCCACCGGGCGCGGTCAGCACTTCAAAGCCTTCTTCTTCCAGGATCGCGCTTAAAATGGTCAGATAGTTTTTTTCGTCATCCACAATAAGGATTGTTTCCATGATGTCTTATCTCTACGTGCGCATATTTTTTAGGGGCGGAGAAATCAGTTCATCGGAAAAAGGGGCATTTCCGGATGGAAACTAATTGCGCTCCGCAGCTTTTTCTTCCGGAGACTCTTTCCCTGTCGCATGCGGCTTAAGCGGTAACTCAACTGTGACCCGTGCCCCACGGACGGGGCGGTTTGTAATCTGGATGCTGCCCCCGTGGGACTCGACAATGTTTTTAACGATACCCAAACCGAGGCCAGTACCCTGCTCTTTGGTTGTAAAAAAGGGATCCCAAATTTTATTCATGTTCTCGGGCGGAATACCCTGGCCTTCATCATCAAAATGGACTGTGACCCGATGGTCATTGGAGCTGACCTCGACAAGGATTCTGCCTCCATCCGGCATCGACTGCATGGCATTTAGCAAAATATTCAGAAAAGACTGATACAGCATAGCCGAATCGGCCAGGATCTCCGGCAAAGAATCCTGATAATTTTTTTTGATAACATGGCCTTTTTCCTTATTCTGGGCCTCAAGGAAGGTTAGGTTCTTATCGATGATTTCTTCCACCCGACAGGGTGCTACAATCGGATTTCTGGGTTTGGCGTAATTGATAAAATCGGTAATGATCGAGTTTAAGCGGCTGGCCTCTTCAACGATAATATCGGGGAATGTGTTTTGCGGATCGATTTTGGCTGTTTTTTTCTTTAAAAGTTCGGCTGAACTTCTGATAATGCCCAGAGGGTTGCGAATCTCATGCGAAATTCCGGCGGCCATTTCGCCCAACGATGACAGGCGCTCTGCGTGAGCCAACCGCTCTTTGAGGCGCAACCTCTCCATTGCACGCCGTTGAATAATACCTTCGCCTCTTTTGACCACAAACACCAGCACCACAAAAAGCGCTCCCATCAAAAGCGTGCTGGTGATAATCACCAGAGTCTGAATCTGGAAAATGGTTTTATAATCTTCAGACAGATCCTGCGCGATCTCAACAACGCCAAGGATCCTTCCCGAGATTTTCCCCACCTGCGGTTCCCAGCGCAAAGGCGCAAAAGTTATCAGCTGAACTTTTTTGGGAAAACCCATCAAAATCTGTAAAAAATTTCCTCTTTGAACCAGTTTATGGTTCCAGTCGCCCGACCGGGCCTGCAAATATCCGGTACCGCCGTAATTTTGACGGCCGATCAAATATTGATCAAAACTATAGGAGACCTCATTGTCCATGCTGTAAATATTGACCTTTTCAACCTCAAAGCTGTGCATGGTGCTGCGCACAACATTGTCCATCCGTTCAAACTGCTCCCGATTGCTCAGCTGTATTTTGCCATAAATCAGCCCTACGGGAACAATAAATTGTAAAAAGACCTGGTGATTCAAGTTTTCGATCATCACATGGGCGTAGTCCTCGCTTTTTTTACGCTGCATGGATTTTACCCAATGCGTATTGAGCGCCGAAAATATAATGGTCGCTAAAAAAATAACGACCAGCCCGCTGAAAGCAAAATATTTGACCAGGCGGAAGGGTTTGAGTTTGTCTTCTGGCAGCTTGGGTTCCATTGGTGGAAATCTCAATAATATCAATAGCTCTTTGAGAAACGAAATAAGAATACTAATTTTTCAAGTCAAGTTAAAGCTTTTTCCGCTTAAGTTATAAATTATTTGACCGATTCTTACAAATAATTGACGCTGCAGATGGACATTATTGCCTGGCATCCTGAAAAAGCAGCTTATCATCCGGGCTTACAATTTAAAGCCAAATCGATGGCGTTTTCTAACAATCTGTAATCATTAAATATATAAATATTTGGGCCGTCAGTCTATTTATCTATATGTATTGGCGCAAAACTTGCAAAGCAAATCGCCAACGCCACTATATAACATGGGAATTAACATTTACCAACATGGCACAAGATTTATTACACACCCGGCGAGCCGTGTAAAATTTAGAAAGGGAGGACTACGGATCAAAAAAAGGCTGCCCAACAGCTCGGCAAATTGCCGGCCATCTAAATACCTCCTTCAAGGGGTTCTCTAACAGATATCGTAATTATGATTAATTATACTATAATAACATATAACATAACTATTTGTAATTATATATAATTATGCATAAGTGCTTGACTGCCTTAGGATTATATGCGAAAATTTATTTAATTAACACCAAATTATCATTTATTTTTACTTAAGTCGTTTTTGCAGCAACCAAAATCCGTATTTCAACATAGGGAAACCCTGATCCATGGCCGGTAAAAATCGTCTTAAAGAAACCAGAGAGTCATTATTAATGAGCAAGGCCGAACTCGCCCGGGAAGCACGTGTTTCACCCATTACGATCGCCCGCATTGAAAAGGGTATGCCATGTCGCATGGAAACCAAACGCAAGATTCTTCTGGCATTGGGCCTGAAATTAACCGAAAAAGACAAACTATTTAAGGACTAAGAGCATCTCATGGTATTTGGTAAAAAAGACACCCTAGTTGGACTCGACATTGGATCCCGCTCTTTAAAAGCGGCTGAAATCTCGGCGTCTAAACGTGGCCCGGAGTTAAAGCGATTCGGCACGACCGACATTCCCCATGGTGCCATTGAAGATGGCACAATCAATGACCCGGAATCTGTCGCAGATACGATTCGCCAGCTGTTTAAAGGTTACCATATTAAAGAGCGCAACGTTGCCATATCCATTGGCGGCTATTCAGTAATCGTAAAAAAAATTGCCGTCCAAACTATGGACGAAGAGCAACTGCAGGAAACCATTCATTTCGAAGCCGAGCAATACATTCCATTTGATATCAGCGATGTCAATCTGGATTTTCAAATTCTGGGACCAAACGAAACCAACCCCAATCAAATGAATGTGTTTCTGGTGGCCGCCAAAAAGGAAATGGTCGATGATTATTACAACCTGGCGAGCCTGGCCGGCCTTACTCCCTGTATTATAGATGTCGAGGCATTCGCCCTGCAAAATGCGTTTGAGGTCAATTACGACACGGGCGACGAGAATATTGCCTTAATCGATATCGGTGCCAGCAAGACTTCATTGAATATTCTCAAAGGCAACAACTCCGTATTCATGCGCGATGTCTCCCTGGGCTGCAGCCAGATCAACCAGAAAATCATTTCATTGGTTGATTGTAGCTTTGATGAGGCTGAGCAACTTAAATTCGGCGAAAGTCCCGATCGTCTGTCAGCCGAGGATTTAAAAGGAATTGTTTCATCGGTGGTTGCCGATTGGTGCACTGAAATTCGACGCGCTCTTGATTTTTTTTACTCCACCTACCCGGATGATCAGATCAAGCGGATCATTTTAAGCGGCGGTGGCGCCAGAATCGGCGAATTTCGCGAGTTGCTGGGTGTCGAAGCATCTGCTGAAGTTGAAACCATTAATCCATTTAAAAACATCCATGTTGATGTTGATAGCCGCTTTGATCCCGAATTTATTAAACAGATTGCCCCCCAGGCAGCCATTACCATGGGGTTGGCATTAAGAAAAGTGAATGACAAATGATACGAATTAACCTGCTCCCTTTTCGGGCCGACCGTAAAAAAGAAAACGTACGCCGCCAGGTATCGTTGTTTCTGCTTTCGCTGGTTTTGCTGTTGTTGGTGGCATTTTATTACAATTTTAGTCTAAATTCTAAAATCGGAAAATTAAATAAAAAGATCCAAATCACCAACGCCGAATTAACAAAATACAACGAAATCAACAAAGAAATCGCTCGCATCAAGAAAAACCTTGAAAATCTTCGAAAAAAAATGGCGGTCATCGAACAGCTGGAATCAGATCGTCACGCTCCGGTGGTTTTGATGGATATCATGACCCAGGTACTGGTAGCCAAGCGCATGTGGTTAACCGATTTAAAAGTAGAAGAAAAATTGGTAAAAATTACTGGGATTGCATTGGATGAAAAAACAGTAGCGGATTTTATGGTTCGCCTTCAAAATTGCGGTCTATTTAGCAATGTAGAGCTGAAAACCGTAAAACGCAAAGAAGTGGAGAAAACAAATCTAAAAGGCTTTCAAATCTTCTGCACCAAGGTGCCGCCGCAGCAACCAAAACCCGTAAATAAACGTAAGCCTAAGAGGGTCAAAGCATAATGAATCCGACACAAGCAACGGCTACAGGCGTTGACGCCTTTTTTGCCAAGATTGAAAATTTATCAAAAATCCAACGGATCCTGATTTTTTCAGGCGTCTTTGCTGCGATTATCGCCATTTTTGTTTTTGTGCTTTACAAACCCAAATTGGCACAAATCAAAAATCTGAGTAACCAGCTCAAGGGCCTGGAAAAAAAATTGGTCATCGCAAAGAAAAATGCGGCGAATTTGGAAAAATTTCAAAAAAAGATGCAAGAAGCCGAAGTGCAGTTTAAAACCGCAATGAAAGCATTGCCTGAAAAAGAGGAGATTCCCTCACTTTTGACCAGTATCTCCAGATCCGGCCAGGATGTTGGGCTGGAATTTTTATTATTTGAGCCCAAGTCTGAAGTGCGGAAAGAATTTTATGCCGAAATCCCAGTGGCCATGAATGTCAAAGGCGGCTATCACGATCTGGCCATTTTCTTTGACAAGGTTGCGCGTCTGTCGCGAATTGTCAACATCAGAAATATTTCGATGGCACGCGCAAAGGATAGCATGGACCTGAATACCTCCTGCACAGCGGTTACCTATAAATTTGTAGAGCCCGCTCCGAATAAAAAGAAGAAGAAATGAGAAAAAATAATCCGATACATGTTTTGACATCCTTGCTGAGAAGTAATTGAAACGCCATGAAAAAAAATCTCATCATTATCTGTAATTTGGCTTGTTTGATTGGCTTTTTCACCGTTTTGCTGGGCTGCGACCAGTCGGCTAACGAGCCGGTCACACCGAAAATCGTTCGTAAAAAGATCCGTATAGCGACGGACAAAATACCCGGGTCCCTTCCGCGGAAACCGGCGCAAGCGCCTCAGCCCGCTCCCGAAGCAAAACCACCGAGTCCCGGTCAAAAGGCTCCTGAAGCGCCTGTGCTGGCACAAAAATCAGTGCCGCCTGCCGCAAAGCCCGCAGAAACGAAACCGCCAAAACCGTCGCTAACGCCCAAATCGGATATTTCCAATATCCAGGCATCGTCTCCCAGCCAGTCGGGCGGCAAAACCGCACCCAGTCAGCCGGTTGAGCCTTCCATTACCGGGACAACAGTTGCCAGTGTTTCATCAAATGGGCGACCAACATATAATCCCAAAGGCAAGATCAATCCCTTCGAACCGTTGTTCAGGGAAAAGCCGGTCGTGGCAACGGTGAAGTCTAAACGTAAAAAGAGAATACCGCGGACACCGCTGGAAAAAATTGATCTTGGCCAGCTCAGACTGGTGGGCATTATTTTAGCCTCGAGCGGCAATAAAGCCCTGGTCGAAGAATCCAACGGCAAGGGCTATGTCATCCGAAAAGGCACTTTCATCGGGACCAACGCCGGCAAAGTGATCCAAATTGAAGGCGACAAAATCATTGTCGCAGAAGAATATGAAGATGTTGTTGGCAATGTTACCCTCAGAAATAAAGAACTAAAACTTCCGAAGCCTCCTGGAGAATGATAAGGTGATTAACCAAATTGCAAAATTTGCAAGTCAACGAAAGCTTTTTCTACCGGTGTTCTCGCTGGTTGTCCTGCTGGCCTGGTTTGCCGGATGCGCCTCCAACAAAACTGCTGATATAAAAGAGACGGGCGCCAAGCGCATTACCGGCATCAC